>Ga0302325_10000038_pt1 | contig 357525 bp, 292 predicted proteins | sample Palsa_T0_2_FD_201948 | JGI IMG/M metagenome (GOLD analysis project Ga0302325, IMG submission 201948) | Peat permafrost microbial communities from Stordalen Mire near Abisko, Sweden - Palsa_T0_2 | ecosystem: Environmental > Terrestrial > Soil > Palsa > Peat permafrost | place: Sweden: Abisko... | reverse complement strand
AAGCTTTGTAAGGGGTGTCGGGTTCTCCGCATCACCCGCTTCGATTTTATCCATTTCTCGCTTATACCCTTCGAACGCGCGCGATATAGCCTCCTTGTACGCGTAATCCTCCTCCAATCGCAACGATAGCATGTAATTCCTTCCAGCGTAAATTGCGAGCCACACGAAAGGCACCACGATAGGCAAACGCATAACAACGCCGCGAAGTATCTCCTCCCAATCCATCGCTTTTGCGTCGCCAAAAACTGCTAGATAGAAACTCGGGGCCGCCACGAGAACGAGCCCCATCAGGCAAAACACAAAAATGTTTAACCATCGTTTTTGAGGACCGGTAAATGTGCCCCCACGTAAATTGAAGGAATGCGCGAGGCTGGCACTTGTCATTCCAGGGAGCAGGCTTTCGGCCCGTTTGTTCAGCGCATCAAGTTTCGTTTCAAGCTCACTCAATTTGGTTATATGTTCCCCGGAAATTTGATCACTTTTCCGTAAACCATCGATGATCTGATCGATACTTGTCTTAGCGGTTTTGATTTTCTCTGCCACTTCGCGCACTTGCGCCAACTCCTTGGAACTAGAGGAGCCTTGTTCAGTAATGACGGCCATCAACTCGTTGATCTTGCTCGACGATTTTTCCGCCTCCGTTTGAGCTCCCAAGGCCTTCGCCTGAGCCTGTGTTGCATTATCGCGGGCCTTTTCGGCATCCTGTTGAAGCGCGACAGATGCTATACGTAAATCGTCGATTTTCTTGTGCAATAGCTCACCGGCTTCAGATGAGCCGCGGAGCTTTATAGCCGCTTGTTCGATTTCCTTTTGCCCCTCTAACGCCGATTTCAAATGTGCCTCAATAGTTGCTTTTCCTATGGTAACGTTGGCGACCAGTTCATCAAAATTCTTTTTATTTGTGGCCACGGAATTGAGATCCGCTTCGGCCGTTCCTTTGTAAATGGCCGTGGCTTTTGAGTGTTCTTCCGTATTGATCTTAGCCTGGTTCGCGTAAGATGCATCGTCGTCGGCCCTCTTTCGCGAGGCTTGGACTGCCTTTAGTTCTTCTTCAGCCTGATCGCGAAATCCCTTGATTTCGGCGACCAGTGAAACCGTTTCTCTGCGGATTGGATCTTCATCCGAAGCCGTTGTGGAATCGCTCATGGCGTTGATGGGATAAGTCCGTTGAAAAGGACGTGGCTGTTGATTGATTGGCTGGAAACCCAAAAGCCAAAATAACGGGGCCGCGGCTTCAAGGATATCATTGCGATTACATGAATTTGCGTACTTTGCGGCAGAAGCGACGCGCGGGCCCGCGTCGGACCACTGCAGTAAGCTCATCAACGCTTCCAATCCGGACGGTCGCCTCTTAGAAAGCGCTGCACCTCGGCGTTGCTGTAGATCTTGCGCCGAACGCCAGGTATGGCCTTTAGCCGCCCGCTGCACTCGAGCTTATATATAGTATCAGGGGAAAGGCTGAGCTCGGCGCAAAGCTCCTTGATGGTATATGCCAGCTTGGGGGGCAGCTGTGGGATGTTGTCGAAAGCGTCGCCTTTTCGATCTGTGTCCATGTTGGATTGAGGCACTGGTGGGGCGGTGAGTCGTCTGCTAACAAGGTCGACCACGCGTGTCGCGATCGCCTGGAGATCTTCATCGGATAGAGTGCGTGACATAGATTCGGGTCTGGGCTCGTTGCTATCCGGAGCAATCGGCATGGCATATCGGGTGCCTCCCGCTCGGAAGCCGGCACAAAATGCTCAAATGACGTGAGCCGTCGGGCCGCCATCAAGCAGTCCGACATAGACCGCCTGGGTTACTTCTATCGACGAGTGTCCGAGGTACCTAGAGGCGGTAAGCATGCCATATTCCTCGGCCACGACAGAGCCGAACACTTTGCGAAGCCAATGATTCGGATGTTTTAGCCCGTCTTCCAGCAGTTTTATACGCAACCACTTTGCCAGGCGCCTCGATGTGCCAATGCACCTCTGTTTGGGAATTGTTTCTGATTTTGTGCGCCGTTTATTGGCAATCACCCAGTCAAGCGGGAAGCGCCTATATTCCTCCAACTTAGCAAGCAACCCCGGGCTCAGCTTTATACTCCGATCCTTGTCCGTTTTCGTCTGATGGACATAATCATTTCGGACATTGACGCCCTTGGTAGTAATGTCCTCCCACCGCACATGAGCAGCCTCCTGAAGACGCAGACCGCCGCCAAGGGCGAGCAGGAACAGGAGGTAGCCATTTGCGTCCTCGGGTTTGAGTTCCTTGTCAGCCAAGACTTTCAGCCGCAAAATCTGCTCTTCCGACGGTGCCTCAAAAAAGCGCCGCTTCATGACCTTGGGCAAGGTGAGGAACGGCGTTTCAATATCTGTGCCCTTAGTCTTATAGTGTTTTAGAACCTTCGGCCAAAAGGGACCTGCCGCGCCGCGGAGAAGCGAGACGAAGTTTGCCTTCGAGACTCCGATCTTGTCGTGGGTCAGCCCAGTCATCGACGCCTTGAGCTCGGAAACGGTTTCCGCGTTTACCAAGCGTGCCAGCTGTTTCAGGCGATTCGTATTCGACTTTACTGTCTGCGGTTGCGGTCTTTCTTCCCCTGGGGTGGCCGACGCGATCCAGTCGTTATATAAAATGATGATTTCTTTGATTGTAGCATCCACCTTTGCGACGCTAGGCACCGCAGGGATCGGTTCGCTGCTCGTCGGGCCGGCGGAGGCATTTGTTATCGATGAACCGTTCGCTGCGACTTTGGCCCCGTTGAACACACTGCGGATCTTGATATATTCCTCTGCGAATATTTCCGCCGCCCGGGCCTTGGCATCAACGAGGCTGGCAGTACCGCATGATCGAGCGAACTGCCTAGTTTTGACGGTGCCGGGCAATCGTATGCGGAAATAGACATAGTATTGGGTCCGGTCCTTTGGAATAAAAACAGTCATGCGCCCCTCCAGTCCGAGGCAATCGAGGAACTGATTTGGCGTGAGCCGGGCCATTGTAAACGGAACAAAGGCTTTGAGGCACCGTATTCAATGTCTAAATTCATAAATCGTTATCGACCGTTTCCAGAGGTGCTAGCACCCCTGCTAGCATGCTAGCAAATGAGGCATTTCTCATTCCTCCAATGTCAGGTATCTCCCTCTGAAATAGCAACTACCGGATGTGCTAAATGAGAACTCAGAAGCCTGTGCCTTAACAGCATGCGAGTTCGAGTCTCGCCTTGGGCACCATTTAGTTTCCGAAGGGCGTACCGGGCGGATGGAGGGGCTACGCAGGCCTCAGTGCTTACAACCGGTCAAGAGATGGGGTCAAAGGCCTTGAGCGCTTACTATTGTCCCAGAGTTGGGGATTTATGCTTGCATAGACGTTTAACGGTGTAGCGGCGACAAACTGATTCGGGCCATAGCTTTCGATCAACTCCTTGTTGACGAGTGTGGTCAAGGCGGTGGCAACTGAGCCGTCGTTCAGCTTGAGAGAAGCCTTAGCAGGTTTGGTATATGGGCTGATTCCAGGATTCATTACTATCCATCTGAGCACCTTCATCTGATTGCTGGTAAGCTCTGACGTCGTCCGGCCGAGAGTGGCCTGTTGCCTAGCCACGGCTTTGACTGCTTCTCGTTGGACACCCTCGTCCAAGACATCCTCCCTTTTCGAGTCGATCCAAAGTTTGTTACAAACTTCGACAACTTCACCAATTTTCCCCGCGAGCAATTCGGTAGCCGCGGAGAGGCTTGAAATATGACGGCCTCCCTTCTTGAAGAGCGGAATGGCCCATGCATCAATCTCGGCAGTTGTTAGGGGAGGCATGGTCAGTTCGGAGCCCCAATTCAATAAAGGGGCCTGGCGTCCGGCTTGGAGTTTGGCGAACAGTCGTTGATTGCTCCCTGCAAAAACGTAACGGCATGCCGTGTGATGTTGGGCCTCGTTCCTGATCGCCCATACTGTTGGCATGCCGGCTTCGTCATTCACAAGCAGCTCTTGTATCTCATCGAAGAACACAATGGGCCTGGTGTTGGTGGCCATAGCGGCCAACTCGAGACAGCGTAAGGCAGCAGCAATCTCGGCATCTGCTTGCCTCGCGGCAACAGCTTCGGTGGTCCGTGTTTTCTCTACCTTGGCGCTAAGCGAGCCAAAACCGCCAGGAATTCTGAGTTCTGCTTTTGCTTCCCGTTTAGTTTCACTTTTTCTTTTGTTCCTATCCGTCTTCCCCAAGATTTTTCCGAGCTTTGAACCTGTCTGGATCAATGCGGCGATCTCCCGTTCCAGGATTGCCAGGACAATGGACCCGGCCCCCAAGTCCCGTGGCACCTGCTGAATAGTGACACAGAGTATCGGTGTGTTTTTTTCACGGGCGTAGGATGAGACAGCTTCTGTTTTTCCGATTCGCCTTGGCCCTACAATCCGTACAACTGCTTTTTCTCCATTCATCAGGGCCGCAAGTTTGTCATCAACAGGGCGGCGAAGCCGGTTGGAGCTTTCGTTAAAAGGCAATGTATCCGTGGGCATACTTGCTAAAGAGCAAGTAAACTTGCTGATTTGCAAGTAAAACTTTCCTGAAGCGATCTTTGAACAGTCGACTACCGACTTGTCACCATGCACAATCTGTTTCGGTAGAGGCAGACGGTACGCGGACCTCGGCTTCAACAGAAGCCGGTTGCTTCGAAATGATGCAGAAATGCGCCTGCGACCGCCGTTTCGTAATTGCTAATCACAGTCGCGGACGCTCAATCAATTGCGTGGTCCCATTCGCCCAAATTCAATCCTACGTCAGGGAAGTGGCGCGCCAATTCAAGCCGAAGAAGGTGGTCCTTTTTGGCTCCCATGCCTACGGAACCCCCGGGGTCGATTCCGATGTGGATTTGCTAGTTATCATGACTCATTCCGGCCGTCCCCCTTACCAGGAGGCAAAGATCAGGACAGCGGTTCGTGCCCCGTTTCCCGTCGATCTGATGGTTCGGACCCCGGGGCGATTGCAAAAGCGCCTCGCCATGAAGGACAGCTTCATGACTGAGATCATGCACAAAGGGCGTGTTTTGCATGAAGGCTGAGACGAAGGAGTGGGTCGCCAAAGCTGAGGGTGATTTTCATGACGTGCTTCGCGGGATCAGGGCGCGCAAGAACCCGAATTTTGACAGCGTCTGCTTTCATGCCGAGCAGTGCGTCGAGGAATATCGGGATTTCGATTTAAAGGGTTGATTAATGGCTTTTTGGGGCGTTTCCGCAGTTCAGCGGCCAACGTGAAAACTCGACTCCGGGATGGGTACTGAGTTACAACAGGCTCGAGTTGACAAAGCGATGCTAACCGCTTAGCTTCGATCAATGCTTCACGCTACTATCAGCCGCAGAGGAGGGAAAGTGCGATCCGAGGCCAAAACAGTCGCCAACCGGGCGAAAGCGGCTGCGTATTGGGGGAGGGTTCACTCCGGTGAGATTCCGGCTCCAAAGCGGCACAGGAAGCCACCGTCCTTGGAGAAGATCGCAGCGTTGCTGGAGCCCTATTGCCGGGAGAAGGGTATCACCCGTCTCCAGGTCTTCGGCTCTGTTGCACGCGGTCAGGGCCGCCAAGGAAGCGATGTGGATTTGATCGTGACGTTCGCTCCAGGCAGGGAACCTCGCAGCCTCGATTTTTACGCTATCCCCGACCAGATGGAGGCGCTCCTGGGCGTGCCGGTCCAGTTGATGACAGAGGAAACCGTGGCTGAAATCACAAACCCCTTTCTCAAGAATTCCATTGTAAAGGACACCCGTGAAATCCTCACCCTCTGACGAAGCGCATACCCAAGGAAAGTACCTAGCTGACATGCTGGAGTCAGCGGTCGCCATTCAGCAATATATGCAAGACGTGTCCTTCGAGGGATTTTGGGATGATTCGCTCAAAAGGGATGCCGTTACCTATAGAATCAACATCATTGGCGAAGCGGCGAAGCATATTACACGCGCTACGGAAAAGGCGCTGCCGGAAATACCGTTCGAGATGATACGAGGGATGCGTAATCGAATCGCGCACGAATACGACCATATCGACTACCGAAAAGTTTGGGGCGTGACGCAGGATCACATCGGGCCGTTGATAGCCGCGCTCAAAAGGCACTTTCTCGCCCATCCACCTCCGCCCCTTGTGGAAACTGAGATTGAACGGGTTCGCGCCCACCAAAAAAAGGCAATTCAGGAGGCATTGGAGTCCAATTCAGATCCGCTCCCAGGGTCCAACAAAGGCAAATCACACGAGCGGGGGCACTGACGCGCCGATCCCGATGGTCTGGCCGGCTCCTGCGGCAAGCTTGATCGCTCCTGTCCTCGGAGCCGGCCAAGACTTCACTTCTGCATTCGTCTCCCGCTCAAACAACCGATGGCGGTTTCTAATTGCCGTCAACGCCGGGAAACATCTGTGGTTGACGAGGCTTGGATCTTCTAACCAGCTTCGCGATCGAATATCGTTATCCCGGGGGAACAGGCAGTCCTACGGCGTGATCGTGTCGATCGCTTCTTTGCCCCTACGGCGATACACGCTGAAATCCCGTTTGTCGGTCGTGTAAACAATGGCTTTGGGCAGGATTTCGCTCAGACGCACGATACACGCATCGGCCAACTGCATTTTGGGATATCGCGACATCAGCGTAGCGAGCGATTGCGCGTCGCCAGGAAGAAGGTGCTCCACTTGGAGGGCACCTCGACGGACCATCTCCATCAGCCGCGGACCAGACCCCGGTACCAGATACTCGGTTTCAGCGAGGACGGCTTCGCACGTCACGAGGCTGCCTCGCATGCGGGCGAAATGTCCTTTTGCCCATGCGTGGTACTGGTCGGACGCATCCAAGAATCCGACCAGAAGCCCGGTATCGGCGATCTGAGTCACGCCCGATTGCGTCCGAATCCGCTCAAATTCTTAACCGGGATGCCTGTTCGGAATGAACCGCAGATGTCATTCAACTGGCTGCCAAGTGACGAGCCAGGACCCTCCGCCCGAAAGAGAAACCTGCGTCCGGTCCGGTCCTTCACGACAAGCTCGGTCCCGTTGGCAACCGCTTTCTTGTAGCTTGAGAATCTCCTGACGAAATCGCGCGAGGTGACGATTGTTGGCATGTCACACATCAATGGCAGACATCATTTGAATGTCAAACTTTCCCGATTCCATTTGGTTCTCGCTCAAATGGTGGGCACCGCCCGCGGTGCCTTCGTAAGAGCACAGGTCTTGCAGACCTCTGCGTCTACTGGCTCGAAAAAGGCACATTATACATGTGTAGGAGCTTGCGAAAGATGAGCGCGGCCTGGAGCATTCTGCTACCTCTTCGAGCCCAACGCCGACTGTCTTGCGAATTGGCCCGTACCGCTTTCACTTCTATTCGGATGAACCCGGTGAACCGCCACATGTCCACGTCCGCGTTTCGGGCAAGGAGTGCAAGTTTTGGCTCGAGACGGTTTTGCTCGCCAGGAATCGCGGAATTCCGGTACATGAGCTCCGCGAAATCGAACGCTTGGTCTCCGAGCACCAAGAGGCGCTAATCAAGAAGTACCATGAATTCCATCACCACTGAGCCGCCTGTGTCGACCGAACCCGCTGCGATACGCGCATGGGCTGAAAATCGAATGGTCTATGTTGAACTTACCGACGGCAGAATCGTCGGGTTTCCGGCTGTCCGATTTACGAGGCTTAAAGCTGCAACAGACCAGCAGCTAAGTCAGGTGAAGGTGGAACTCAATGGTTACGCTTTGCGATGGGAAGAGATTGACGAGGATATCACGGTGCCATGTATCGTGGCCGGCAGGTTTCAATTGGCGCTCCCATAAGCAGATTCGATTGAGGACCGAAGGTTGGGTCCTTCTCGGATTTTTGAGTCTCCATGGTGGAGCAGAAGAATGGATATCATAGTGGCAATTGCTACATGACCTTCGAACTCTATACTGAAGTGGCACTCGGCCCACGACATACCTAAACACCGGCTTCGTCACGGTGATCTTGTGCGATTGGGCGAGCATCATATTTCACCGAATGGTGAGGAGGGATATTCCGCTGAAGTCCTGGGGGCAAAGAGACAGACATTGGCTGTTATCGCGATCTCAGCAGGATCCCTAGAGGCGCTTCGGGATGATGACGTGCTGAGCATTAGGGCGATATCCCCCTAGTTCTCGCTTAACTGGCTAACGCGCAACTGCAGGCTTCAACGGATCCGAGCGATCATGATTTGAGCTGAACGCTAAGAACAAGGACCGGGCAATAATACCCCGACACCCTCTATATCAGTTCTTGTAGGAATCTCGCCAGGTCGACCGCCCTTACCCCGGGTGCAAGGGCCGCCGTGTCCGTTGGTGTCTTTGAAGGCCGATGTAGCAGCCACATTTCCGCGCGTTTCCCGAGAGTCCTGCCCAAAGACTGAAGAGGCCGCGCCATGACCGGCAGGGGAGTGCGGGTGGCTTTGACTTCCACCAATCGCAGCTTTCCCTGAGGGCCCGGAAGGATGAAGTCGACTTCCAGTCCCTGCTCATCTCGAAAATAGTAGAGCTCCCGTCGTCCCCCGGCGTTGATCTGGCTCTTGATGATCTCGGCGGCGACGAATCCCTCCCAAAGGGGTCCGTAGAATGGGGACCGCTCGAGTTCCGAGCGCGACCGCAGGCCAAGGAGGTGGGAGGCCAGGCCAGAATCCAACCAGTAAAGACGCGGCGATTTGAGAAGCCTTTTCCCAAAGTTCTCGAAATAGGGTGGAATAAGCGCCAGTAGACCGGTCGTCTCCAGGACACCCATCCACTGGGAGACCGTATGGACGGATACTCCCAGAGGGCCGGCGAGATCCGTCTTGTTGAGGATCTGGCCATGGCGGCTCGCGACCAGCCCCATGAACCGCCGGAAGGTCGCCAAATCCCTGACTTGGGTCACCGCCCGCACGTCGCGCTCAAGATATGTCTGCAGGTACGAGCTGAACCACAGGTCCCTGGCGCGCGGCCGCGCGATGACCTCTGGGAAGCCGCCCAGCCACAAGTCCACTTTCGAACTCTCCTGGGTGCTGAGCGGCAACAGGTGCAGGATCGCTGCGCGGCCGGCCAACGACTCGCTCAAGCCCTGCATCAACTCCGATTCCTGGGAGCCGGTGAGGAACCACTGGCCTGTTCTCCTGGGTACCCCGTCAATCCGGGTCCGGACATAGGAAAGCAGCTCAGGTGCGTTCTGAATCTCATCGAGGATGACTGGCTGCTTGAGCTCGTCGAAGAATCCCCTGGGATCGTCCCTCACTCGCGCCAAGACGTCGGGATCCTCCAGCAGACGGTAGTCCGCGCCGGGAAGGACGTGCCTGAGGAGCATGGTCTTTCCCACTCGCCGGGATCCGGTGAGGACAACCGCCGGGAAATTCTGGCGCGCCTTGTGGAGGGCGCCTTCGAGCACTCGGGGCAGGTAACGCATGTGAGGAAACAGGCATATCACTTCATAAAACTCAAATAAAAACTGAATGCTCTTCAGGACCGCCCGCGCAGGATACGAACCTCTATTCGGTTAGGGCACAGGTCGAAAAAAGCTCTAGCCCTACCGCGTCGGTCGCTCAGTTTTCACTAAGGACGGAGGTTTTGCAGACCGCCGTATCTACTCATTGGAAAGCGGCTATTTCTACCGGCTTATCGCGATGTCGATATATCATAGAATGGTAAGAATATAGATTTTCCGATCGCGCGCTTGAAAAGGGCAGCCGCCCTTCCTGGGAACCATTGCAGGCACCAGACGAACGATAGCTCGAGGGAAATCGGTTGACTTTAATAGGTAACTAATTATCCCTTAAAGCAACAAAATGGCCTCAAGAGGTAATATATTACCCATAATAAGTGGATCCCCCCGAGCAATTGGGAAGGCCGTCGGTTCCCGTGTGAAGTTTCGTCGACTCCAACTCGGTTGGTCGCGCCGAACTCTTGCAACCCGGGCTGGCGTCAACCCGTGGTCGCTTAAGCGCTTTGAAGTTTCCGGTCAGATCGCACTCGAGAGCCTGATCAAGTTGGCGATCGTGCTCGGTAACATTGGCGATTTTGAGAGCCTATTTTCGGCCCGACCAAAAGAGCCCGCCTCGATGGATGAGCTCGAGAGGCTCAACCCTTCTTCCCGCGTGCGAGGCACGACGCTCCCATGAGCGCATTGCGCAAACTGCAAGTGCATATGGGCGACCGCCTTGTCGGGACGATCGCAGAAACCCAGCAGAACGAGATCTTCTTCGGGTATTCGCCCGAATGGCTGCTAGGCGGCTTTTCGATTTCGCCCTATTTTCTGCCGTTCACCCCGGAATTGAAGCGCGAGAAAGATTTAAAATTTGAAGGCGTGTTCGGCGTGTTCGACGATTCGATCCCCGACGGGTGGGGCCGCCTTCTGATGGATCGCTTTTTCCGGGGCAGGGGAGCGGCGCCCGAGGCGCTTTCGCCGCTTGACCGCCTTTCTTATGTTGGCGACCACGGAGTAGGGGCGCTAAGCTACAGCCCTGTCATCCCTGGGGTCTTTGCACCTGGCGGAGTTATGAATCTGCCTATTGTTGCCGAACAGGCCGAGCGCATTGCGGCCGGCAGTCCTGAGGAGGCTTTGCCGGTCCTGCAGACGGCAGGCGGCTCGCCGGGCGGCTCGAGGCCGAAGGTGTTTGTCTCATACAATCCCACGAGCGGGCTCATGTATCCCGAGACAGCCCTTCCGGGGGAGGGTTTTGGGCATTGGCTCGTAAAATTTCGGGCCCGCGAAGATCCGGCCGACGCGGGGAGTATTGAGGCCGCATATGCGGACATGGCTCGAGCCGCCGGAGTGGAAATGCCGCCGACGGCGATCTTCGACACCACAGCCGGTCGCTTCTTCGGCATCCAGCGCTTTGACCGTGGTCCCGGAGGCATGCGGATCCACACCCATACCTTCGGTGGACTGGTTAACTCCGACTTTCGGCATCCCGATCGCGACTATCAGGAGTTTCTCTCCGTTGTCTTCACGCTTACGGGGGAATTCGCTCAGGTTGAACAAGCATACCTAAGGGCGGCCCTCAACGTGCTCGCCCACAACCGAGACGATCACGTCAAGAATCATGCATTTTCCGCAGGGGCGAAGGGAGGATGGCGGCTCTCGCCAGCATATGACGTCACCCATAGCTACGGCGTGAACGGCGAGCACAACATGACGGTCGGAGGAAGCGGTAACCCGGGAGTCAAGGAGCTGATGATATTGGCCGAAGAAGCCGGTCTAAAATCGAAAAGGGCAAAGGCTCTCCTCGCCTCGGTTGCGGCCTCCATAAAACGCTGGCCCGAATTTGCCGAGAAGGCCGGAGTGTCGGAATCGTCGAGTCGAAAGATAGTTTCGTCATTCGTCACAGCGGATTGACCGCGCCTCGTTCGACAAAGGCGCAGGTCTTGCCGGCCCCTGTCTCAACTCGCTTGTAAGTGGCATTGTTCATTGGAGGGGATCTTACGACCGCAAATTGCTATCGACAGGCAGGGAGAGTGGGCGATCGGACTGTCGAAATGATTTTCTAGTGCTATATTGGGTGAATGGCATCTCCATCATCAGACAAGAAGCTCCTTCTCATAGGCGCGTCCCGCGGCCTCGGGCTCGCCCTCGCCGAGGAGTACCTTAAACGCGGTTGGCGGGTTGTGGCTACCGAGCGGGCTCAAACTCCATCGAAGTTGGGTGGTCTCATGGGTTCGTCCGGCGGACGACTCGAGATCGAATCCGTCGACATCGTCCATCCCGGTCAGGTTGCCGCACTGCGGACGCGGCTAGCATCGAGGACATTCGACATGCTGTTCGTCAATGCCGGCGTCATGAACGACAGAAGTGAAACGATTGCCGACGTTGCGACCGACGAGTTTGTCCGCGTGATGGTGACAAACGCCCTGAGTCCCCTACGAGTCGTCGAGGCGTTGAAGGATCTCGTGGTTCCGCGCGGCACGATCGCGATCATGTCCTCTGGGCTGGCCAGCGTCGCCAACAACGAAACCGGGGGCTACGAGGTCTATCGCGGAAGCAAGGCGGCACTCAACACGCTCATGCGCAGCTTCGCCGCCCGCCATGCTGGCGATCCGCGAACCTTGCTGCTGATGGCTCCGGGTTGGGTGCGCACAGATATGGGCGGGCCCCAGGCGCCCCTGGGCATCGAGGAGTCCATCCCAAAACTCGCAAACACCATGGACGCGCAGGCCGGCCGTGGGGGTCTGCAGTTTCTGGATTACCTGGGCAAGAAGGTCCCGTGGTGAACTAGGGGCTCCATCGGTTCGTCCGGTAAGGGCACAGGTCCTTACAACCTCCGCCTCAACTGCCCGAAAAAGGGGGAAATTTGAAGAGAAGGGATCGACAAGGTGAAGGACGCGGGTGCCTCATGAGACCACGATGCGCGCTCCACTTTCTGCCCGATGTTCTTGAAGGTGTTCGACAATCTGCATAATGTCAGACAACTCTGAAACATGATCACGAACACACGCAATTTTCTTCGCTCCTTTACCTCTTACAAGGCGAAGGCTCGCAAGGGTGAGACAGTCCGAGTTCAAGACAAGGAATGCGAATTCCTATTCACCGCTGCTGTGCCCCGAAAGTCACTTATCAGTTCCGCGAAGGGCAAAATTGAATTCCGAGATGACCTAACGAAGCCGACACTCCAAAACGATGGCTGGAAGCCTTCGCTGTGATGGCTCGGCTCAAATATTTGCTAGATACACACGCGTTTCTTTGGGCCGCAACAGATGAAGATCGACTGAGCAATAGAGCCACGCGTGCGATCAGCACAACGCCTTACGATCGATTGGCCATTGCCGACGTGACCCTGCAGGAAATTGGCCTTCTGCTCCATTCCGGGCGCATATCGTTCAAGGGTTCTCCGGCAGGAATTCTTGCGAACATGCTTAATTATGTGACCGTGCTTCCCATCACTTCGGAGATAGCCATCGCAGCGCCAGAGCTGCCCCTGCCTCACGGCGATCAATTCGATAGGATCATCACAGCCACCGCGAAGGTCCATCGGTTGCCACTCATCACAAGGGACCCGAACATTAGCGCAGCCTCGGTGATCTCTACCATCTGGTAGCGTATAACAGCCAGGTGCCGGTCGGCGCTCACATCCGGTAAGAGCAGAGGTGGTTCAAACCTGTGCTCTCACAGCGCAACGCCGGCGCCCGAAAAATTTCGAGTTAAGCGATAACCTTGCTCGCTGAACTGGACGACCGTTTTACAGGTTTTATCTGTAATACTGTATACCCGCGATCCTTCAGCGATTTGAACGAAGCAAGCGACGACAAGTCGACTTCGGTCATTTTACATTGGCCATACACTCCTTCTGACGAAATGACCGAGTCGCGTAAGCTCAAAGCGTCGTTAAAGATATCAGCTTTAGAAAACGGGTACTTACGAGACTCCTTATCTACTTTCTTTAGTAAGTACTGATTGATGCGAGCTGTGGTTGCATGATTTTGTCCCGGCTTCCTTCCGGCTCCTGGTCGGAAACCGCCGTGTGTTGGCCAACGTTGTGCAACCACTGCTGAAACTTGTATATCTTCGTCTAAATCAGCCCAGCGCAGTGCCTCACCCATGCGACGCAGCTTAACCGCGGCTAGTTGTTCATCGGTTGCCTCTGAAAGGCGAGGGAACTTCCCGATAGGTAGTTCAATCACTCGGCCCGAAGTCAGATGGAGAGTTATGTGTCGCCCCACGACGTGTACTGCAGTGGCCGACATCTCATTTTTTCTTGGCGTGATGCTCATAGTATTTTTTGAGAAAAAGTTCCCGGTTTGCAACGACCAGTCGCCGCGCGGTTTTTAAGTCATGGCTTCGGAATCCCCAATTCTTTGCCAGTCTAATCGGCTTCAGCCAGAATTTCGCTTCGCAATCGTCCTTTTCTACATGGATGTGCGCATCCTCGGTTCCCTCTTCGCTATAGAAGAAAAAGCGAAAACCTTGAATGGTATCTGCACTTGGCATCGATCATTTGATGGCATTCCCATACTTGAAAAAAAGCGTTGAAAATCAAGATATCGGACGACTTGATTAATTCAATGAGCAATTTGCGGGATTCGGAGAACGACCTTTATCTTAAGGGAAAGGAATGACTTACAATTCGATTAACGTCGCGCCGTGTTTTATCTAGCTCGAAAGAGCATACGTCCACTGAACGTCCTTGTCTTCGGTTGCGGTGGGCTAAATCCGTCGACGGTTACTTGCCTCTAGATTCGGCTAAGCTACTCCTGCCGTGGAGGAATTAAGCTCCAGATTCACTCAACCTTGTGAGCAGGAAAACCCTCATTAACCTGTAGAGTCCGTTCGCAAACGGTGGCCGAGTATTCCCGACGCAATCTACGTAGTAGAAGTTGCCGACTTGCATCGTGTGCATGGATCGCCTCCGGTCCATCGCGAAGACCTAGCGTTGCAACGCGAAATTTTCTCGGAGCAGCCTTTTTGATCTGTTTTGAATTCTGGACTGTACTCACGCTGAAAGGCTGATCCGCCCTGAGGTTGAGTCAAATCCCGACAGCGTCTTTTTCAGATGATGTCGTGGAAATTGTGCACTTTCATCATCGGTAAAGGCAGAGGTCGCTTAAACCTCTGCTTCTACCCGCCGAAGGGGAGTGTATTTTTTGGCATTTTCGGGTGCATCGGTCGGAATTCCGCGGCCAATGAGACATTGACAGCTCATACTAGCGAGCTACCATTATGGTATGTCAGCAACTACTATTAAGCTAGAGGCGGATTTGGTCAGAAAGGTCGCGGCTTTGAAGCCGAGAGATGAGAGCATATCCGGCTTTGTGCGAGGATTGATCGAAAAAGAGCACCTGGCACGGAAGAACAGGGAGGCCGCGGTGGTTTACCAGCAATTCTTGGAAGAAAACCCCGAGGAGCGGGCTGCGATGGAGGGCTGGGGGACCGCTCCGCTGGTCGACGATATGGAACCGAAGAAGGCATGAATCGTGGCACAATCGTATGGGTGGATTTAAGCGACACTCATCCTCCGGAAATGGGCAAGGTGCGTCCCGGAATTGTGATATCTGGCACAGCCCACAACGAGGTGCTCAACACCGTGGTCATTTTACCCACCTCCACTGTCCCGCCTGAAATCCTGCCGCTGCGAATGTCGTTGGGCAGCCTTAGCGGTAGGGAATCCTATGCGGTGATTCCAGGCATTCGCCAGGTGAGAAAGGGCCGTTTGCGCGGGATCATCGGACAACTCTCGCACGAACATCTTTCGGCCCTAGACAAATGTTTGGCGGCGTACCTCCATTGACACAATTTGGAAAGCCTTGAGGGTGCCAGCCTTCATCCTTCCTCCATGATCTCTCGCCGCACCTTTCTCAAGGCGAGCCTCGCGGCTGTCGGCTTCATTCACGGGGCGTCGGACGCGCTTGCGAGGGCGTCGCGACCAAGCACCGCGGTCGATTTCGACGTGCCAGCCGGCGCTTGCGACTGCCACGTGCACATCTTCGGCGATCCGCAACGTTTCCCGTTTTCACCGGCGCGCACCTACACGCCCGAGTCGGCGTCAGTAGGCGAGCTGCGCGCGTTGCATCAAGCGCTTCACATCAATCGCGTCGTCGTCGTGCAGCCAAGTGTGTATGGCACGGACAACTCATGCGTGCTTGATGCGCTTGGCCAACTCGGCGCCCGTGCTCGCGGTATTGCCGTGATCGATGCAGCGACGCCCGAGTCCGTGCTCGATGAAATGAAACGCGAGGGCGTTCGCGGCATACGGCTGAGCCTAACCCAAGGCGGCGTCACGGATCCATCTGCCGCCCGTCGGCGATTTCGGGCGGGGATCGAGCGGATAAAGGGCCGTGACTGGCACATCCAGATCTTTGCGCCCCCGACTATAGTCGAGGCTATACACGATCAAGCGCTGGCTTCTCCCGTTCCCGTAGTCTTCGATCATTTTGGCGGTGTGATCGCGGCGCGCGGACTGCAACAGCCGGGCTTCGGCGCTTTGGTAAATTTGGTGCGCGCTGGAAAAGCTTACGTCAAAATCTCCGCAGCGGCCGATCTGGTTTCGATTCAGGCACCCGACTATCCGGACGTGGCGCCATTTGCCAAGGCGCTTGTCGCCGCGAATCCCCAGCGCATTCTCTGGGGGACAAACTGGCCTCATCCCAATTCGGCGAATTCCCGCAGGCGCACGGACACCTCTCCGCTGCGGCAAATCGATGACGGGCGAGTTTTGAACTTGCTGGCGGAATGGGTTCCGGACGCTCCGACTCGTCGGACAATTTTGATGGAAAATCCCGCGAGACTCTACGGATTTTGAGGCTTCGGCGGGGCGTTCAACATCCTTAGATTCTCCCGGTCCGCGCGAGGTGATTCGCAGGTCAAAGGAAGATGTCGATGGCGTCAGAATGCCCTCAAGGTGCAGAATGTATGAGATATGTTAGCTCTTTTTCCTCTTTGTTAGAGGTGCCTCTCCGGGACACCAATCATTTGCAATGCTGATTGGTTACGCTTGGGTTAGGCTGCGGGCTTCCGAAGCTCCAACCCGGGCGCGGCGACTCCAATCTGAAGGGTATCGTCAACTTGAGGCATCTTTCTTTCGCAATAATCGGCGGCCTCCGAAATCCGGGTGATGTCGCGGGCCCATGTTGGAACTATCTGTTCTATCCGCGCTAGGCCGGGCGGTGAAGCGACAAGACGGGGAAAACAGGCTTTTATGATTTCAAGAATGATGTCGACCGACACCGATGCGCCAGGCGAAGCGCCAAGGAGCGCGGCCAGCGACCGATCGCGATTGGTAATCACCTCCGTGCCGTAGTGCACAATTCCGGCGTTGCCGTCCGTCTTCTTGATGGCTTGCACACGTATTCCGGCATTAACCAGATTCCAGTCCTTGGCTTGCGCAAGCGGGTAAAACGCGCGCAGGACCGCCAGGCGGTCCGCCATTGTCTGAGTGCCCTGTTGCATGAGATAGCGGACCAGCGGCACGTTATGCATTCCTATCTGAAGAAGGGTGGCGATATTGTCAGAGCTTATGGAGCGGAAGAGGTCGAGCGGGCTGCCGTGGCGATGAAGGAACTTCGTGGTCCACGCTGCAAACGGGCCGAACAACAAGGCCTTCCTTCCGTCAAGTACACGGGAGTCGAGGTGCGGAACCGCCATGGTGGGCGCGGATTCGAGGGCCTGCCCGTAGACTTTGGCTTGATGGCGCTGAACGATCGCTGGGTTGTCACAGACCAGCCACTGACCACCAATCGGAAAGCCACCGAGGCCTTTCGCCTCGGGGATACCGGATTGCTGTAGCAGAGGCAGGCTGCCCCCTCCAGCCCCGATGAAGACAAACTTGGCTCGGCTGCTGTGGACTTCGCCGGTTGTAAGGTTCTTGGCGGTTACTTCCCAGCCCATGGAAATCTTCCGGAGGCCTACGACTCGGTGGGAGAGGGCGATCCCGCACCTATCTTGCTGCGAAAGCCATTGGAGGAGGTGGCGGGCGAGCGCGCCAAAATCCACGTCTGTGCCGTTCTCCATTTTGGTGGCAGCGACTTGTTCGCGCGGGTCACGGCCTTCGGCCAGCAAGGGCGCCCAGCGGGCGAGCGTCGCCCGGTCAGTGGTGAATTCCATCGAAGAGAAGAACGGGTGTGCGGAAAGCGCTTCAAAGCGCGCCCTTAGGAAATCAACTTGGGCTGTGCCCGAGACGAAGCTCAGGTGCGGCACACGACGGATGAAATCCTTCGGGTTGCCAACCATCCCGCTGGCAATGGCATAGCTCCAGAATTGTTTGGAGCGCTCGAACTGCGCGAATATCTCGATGGCCTTCGTGACGTCGACCCCACCGGTTTTTTCGCGATGTGGCGTATAGCTCAGTTCGCAGAGTCCCGCGTGTCCGGTACCAGCATTATTCCAGCCATTCGAACTCTCCTGGGCCATTTCGGCGGCGACCTCATATACCTGAATGCCAAGGGATGGTTCGATGCACCGGAGAATTGCCCCCAAATTCGCCGACATGATCCCGGCGCCAACCAAGATGACATCGAAGTCGGTGCCTAGGTGAGTAGAATTTTGCATGCGGAGCATTTAGGCGTGGTTGCGAAGCGACACTTGATTGATGTTAGGACCGGTGACGGCGTATCCCATTGAGCGGCAAATCTGCCTCACGTTCCTCGACGCTTCACCTACACCAGGGAGGTAGGGCTAATATACGGCTCGGCCGCCCGAGAGGTCAAAAATGAAGGCGGTGTTGAAACTCGCCTCCGGCGAAATGATCCAGCAGGCAAGGCTCGCCACTTCAGCCAACGTCGCGCAACGCTTCATCGGAATCTTATCCGTCATGTACTTTACTTGAGCCGGGTCCATTGTTTCGACCATCGGCGTTCGAATTACCGCCGGAGCAAGCCCGTTAACCGTTATGCCGCTTTCCGCGAATTCCTTTCCGACGCTCTTGACCAATCCGATCACCCCGGCCTTGGCCGACGAATAGGCACACATGCCCGCGTTTCCCTCCTTACCGGCGATCGAAGCGATGAGAAGGATTCGTCCGTAATTCCGCGGCTGCATGTGCAGGAGCGCGTGCTTCGCGGTCAGGAAACTGCCAAGTAAATTTATTTGAATTACCTGCTGATAGCTCTCCGCAGGCGTGTCAATGATGCGGCGGTTATTCGGACCCACAATGCCAGCTGAGTTCACAAAAACGTCCAGACGAAGGTGCTTTTCAATAATGTTCGCGAAGCCCGCCGCAACGGCCGCTTCGTTCGTGATATCGACCGCCAGAGCGTGGGCATTCGGGCCCGCTTCTGAGACCGCTTTGCGAACTAGAGTGTCGTTCTGATCCCAAAACCAGACGATAGCACCTTCGCCAAGGAGGCGAAGCGCGATCGCAAGCCCGAGGCCGCTGGCCGCTCCCGTGACCACGGCGACCTGGTCCTTGAAACGATTGTTATTTGAGATGTTATGCATAGTGGCATGAGAGATTGTCCCCGTCGGCACGAGCCTTCACTTCTTGAACGCCAGGACGGCTAACGCGGTCAGGAAAAGCGCGACGCCAGCGATCAGGCAAAGCCGGGCCTTTAGCCGAGCCTTTCGCCATTCTCCCGTGCCGATGCCCCAGCTTGTGGACGTCAGTAGCGCCGTACCAATAAAGACGGCAAAGCCATAAACCGTCCCCGCCTCCCCAAGCAGGCGGCTGCAGACCCCATAGGTGAGGAAGCCGCCAAGCCATAGGAAGCCAAGCGAGATGGCGCGCAGCCAGTCGGTCCGAGGCGCTTTTCGAAAATTATTCCAATTTCCGTCGCGTCCTATCTTCCAGATGCAGCCGGTCATATTCACCACGAAGCCTCCGCAAAAGACAGGCACCCAAACCGCGAGGCTCGCCGGGGCGGCCGGAATTCCCGCCGCGGTCGCCTTGGCGATTAGACCGCCACCAAAGGCAAAGCCGGCGTTTATCGTTGAGGAAAACAAGCCGGAAAGCACCGCCACGGCAATCGCGGCAAGCGAACCGCCCACTGTCGCTTTTGCCCCGGCCGGAGTCCCAGCGTCGTGGTCGCGCATGACCGATGCCCATGTGCAAAGCGAAATCGCGCCGACCACCAGGCTCAGGCCTAACGCCAATCTGCCGCCCTGACCCGCCGGGATCCTGGCCGCCCCAATGATCAATGGGCTAAGGCTCCCAACCAGCACCACGGTGCCGTTCACAAGCGAGGCCGAAAGCGCATAACCCAAACGTGAAAATGAGACGGCCCAGAGAAACGCCCCGACCCCCCACGACGCCCCGCATCCGACCACAATGGCCACTGCGGCGGGATTCTTAAAGAGAACCTGACTGAAGAGTCCAGGGGCAAAGAGGATCGCGAGGCTCATAGGCAGCACCAGATTCGCCATAACAGCGTAGACCAGCCACGCCTGGTACCATGTGAGCCTCTTGAGCTTCTTCGACGGCATGGCGAAGGAACCCGAGGACATTCCCGCGACCAGAATCCAAACCCATGTGGCGTTCATGGGATGCCGCAGCTACGAATGTAGTTCCGAATGCGGATGGCGACGGCGGCGACCGCATCGCGGCGGTCGGCCGCATTCATTTCATCGACGCGACACATGGAACGCGACGGAGCATAGACCGCTGCAGACCGTCGCTGCGGCGTCCTTAGTGATTACCGCGAGACAATGGGGCATGGTTCCTCGCGATCCGTGGGCGATTTGCCAAAGAAGGGCCAAGCTGCGGCGCTCATGACAGTTTGCCGGTCCGCTCGCCGCTAAATGTGGTCAACATTCCCTGACATTGAGCGGTGCCAGATATTCTTCCCGGGGCGTTGAGGTCGCGATGAACATTGCATCACAGAAAATGCACGTTCACGGAAAATCTAACCGTTGCTCCCGGATAAGACTCTACCGTAGCGCGGGACTGCGCAGCCCACCAGAAATGATCATTCAGGGCATTTGTCACATCGAGATTGAATCTATAATTCTTAAGTCGGTAGCTGGCGCCCGCGTTGACCACGTTGTATGCTGGCAGGTAAAAGCCGGGCAGCTCGGGGACGCCCAGCGAGGTGAATCCCCCGACTGTCTCTCCGGCAACGTTGCCTTGGTGAATCACCCCGACGAAAACACTCGAATTCTTCAATACGCCGGATCTAAAATGGTAGTTCAGCAGGGCATTCGCCATATTGTCTGGAATGTTGCGCAAGCGCCGGCCCTGTGGGTCGCGAAGTGTCATATTCGTGTAGCTCATGACCACCGAGAGATCCTGAGTGATGCCGCCTTGTATACTGAGCTCTTCGCCGTGGTTCGCCTCGTTGGTGTATAATGTCGGTATTGTGGACTGGCCGATGTTGTAGAGAGGATTGGCGCTTGATATGTTGCTTTGCGAGATCTCAAAGTGATCGGCGGTAATGGAGAGGCGGCCATTAAAAAAATTGGATTTGATTCCGAATTCGTTCTGCTTTCCGGCCTGCCACAGCGGGATGTTCGATGCGAGGGTCGCGTTGGTCGAAAAGCTGTAATATGCGGAGACGTTGGGTAGCAACTTGTAGAGTACGCCGGCGATATAAGCATCGTGCCAGGGTCGCACCGATGGCGCCAATGCGTTGTTGGTATGGGAAAACTTAGAGTCCACGACCGGCGCATTGGGGTTGCCGTACACGAAGCCATCTTGATCTACGTAGGCTATGCTATACTCATTGACGCCAGCCCAAGTGCGCGCTGCGCCGCCGGTCAAAAATAAGTGGTCGTTCAGGAAGCTGGCGCGGAGATAGGCGTACATTTGCATGGTCCATGCGATCTCCGGGGTATTGCTGCCTCCTGTATAGGAGGTTCCCGATGGTTGCGGGGGATCGTAAGGCCCGGCATAAAGATTATCCGCGGGCAAATTCTTGTCTGTTAGGCTGTAGTCGCGGGGCATCGTTCCCCGCTGATAAGCCCATCCAGCGACCGGTTGGAGGGACATGCCGCCGACTTCAAACTTCCCGGCGAAATCGTTCTGGAGCTGGACTTGGCGGCTCGCTTGGCGCGATGCGGTGGCCACTTCGGGCAGGTTCGCTGGGTTGATCGGGGTTACCGCGGTTTCCACACCGGTCGTCTGGTTCCACGTCTCGGTCAGGACAGGGGAGGGTTGGCCTCGAGGCCAGAGTGCGGAGTCGGTGTAATAGATTTCGGCGCCCAGCCGCATGTTGATCCGCTCCGACAATGCCGACGTCAGCTCGGTCTCCACCGCATTCTCCCGGGCGGTATAGTGGGCCCAGGTCGGGTCCCCGTCATATCCATTGAATGTAAATCCAGGCTGCGGCGTGTTGGAAATCGTAACTCCACCGACCGTATCGGGAGTATATACCTCCTCGCCATTACCGGCATCCATGGCGGTGTTACCAGTAAGGAGCGTCCGGGTGCCAAAGTACTTGAACGTAAACTTGGCCGTGTCCGTAAACTTGTAGGTAAACATGGCCGCTAGGGCATCAACAACAGTGGAACCGGGCTGGTAACTCTGAGCATCTTGGTAGGAGGCAATCACCCGGTAGGCCATGTGCTTGCCGTCTCCGATCGGTCCGGTTGTATCGACGGAAAACTTGTTGGCGGACAAATTGCCCACCGTGGCGGAAATGTCGGTGCCGCGGACGAACTCCGGTGATTTGGTGACGGCAGCGACCGTCCCACCGGGCGTGCCGGTTGGCGAAAGGATGGAATCCGGTCCCATGACAAGCTCCACGTGTTCGAGATACACGGTATCAAAGTTGACGTAGGGTGCATACATGAACGGGATCAGAGTTTCGGAAAAGTTATCCACGGTCCTGCTGAAGTTCTCGAAACCCCGGAAGGTCGCACGGTCATTCTCAGAAGGCGCCCGGCTTGGGCTGACCCCGGGGAAATAATTCTCCACCTCAAACAGCGAGTTGGGGTTTATGTCCTGGAGGAACGCCGAGGTGATGACATATGCCGTGATCGGGGTGTCGAGAATATTGCTCGCCGTGCGCGCGGCCGACGAGGCTTCCGAGGAATTGTAGGGATCAACCGGAGCGCCTGTGACGCCAAATTCCGGCAACTTGACGACCCCCGTTTGGCTAGGAGCGGCCGCGGCAGCCGAGGCCGTTTCGGGAGCAGTTTGGGAGTTGCCGGTCGTCGGCCCGGCAATGGCAATTGCCAGGCCCATCAAAATCTGCGCGGTCAAAAACAGCGTACGGTTCGCGTTCATGGTGTTCCTTGGTGTTGGTTGGGGGTGTGGGGTACAGTCGCAAGAACGGAATGGATTCTGAGGGGGCTAGGGGGGCTCCATTCCGCGCACGCAAACTTAACACAACCAGCAGGACTAATCTTCTCGTTTTCAGGCCAAGTTGTCTCGAAATTAAAAACCCTGAGGTTGCCCCGATTTGACGGACACGTGTCGTGCCTTGAAAAAGGACGCAACGATGACAGCAAAGAATCCTGCCCGGGCTTCGCCCTCCAAGAGGGAATCGGATCGCCCAAAGCTGCGCGAAGTTGAATGCTGCGGCGGTTAGCGTTGTAAAGCGGGAAAGACCGGGTGACGCACCGGATAGGCCTGCACCCGCAGCCCGCCGGCCGGTCACGGCCCGGTCGCGGGCAGACCGTCGAACGCGCGGGCCCGGGCGGTGTCCCGCCGCATGAAGAAACGATACCCGAAGAAGAGGATCACGGAGGTGCACAGGAACAGACCCGATGACGAGGCGAACACCGCGTTGAGCCCGAAATTTCGCTTCAAGGCCCCCGCCGTGTAAATGCCGACCGATCCCGACGCCGCGGCGCAGGTGCTCCAAACACCGAAGGCGGTGGACCGGAAGCATCGGGGCACAATCTCGCAAATGATCGGGCGGTCGTTGGACTGGGCCATGCCCTGGAAAAGGGAGTAAGCGGCCACGGCCATCGCCACCAGCGCAAAACCCGGCTTATCCAGGAATACCAAGGGGAACGGAATCGAGGCCAGATAGAAGAATGCCATCGTAAGCATGCGGCGCCCGGTGCCGGTCGAGGCCACCGCGTCCGAAATCCACCCTCCAGCCATGGTGCCAATGGCTACGGAAACCTGGAGGATGAAGGTCGCTGAGAATCCTGCCCTGCCTGGATTCATATGGAAGGTCTCGAGCAGATAAAGAGGAAACCAAGCAAAAAAAATCCAGGTCGGGAATCCAGCGAGGAGCTGCTTGGCGAGGAAGAGATTGTATGAGGGGACGCGGGCCAGGTAACGGATGGCCTCTATGGCGCGAGGCTTGGGCGGTGCGGCGCCCGCCGACCTCGGGCCATCCACCAGGAAGAATCGGGCGGTCAGCGCCAGCCCGATGCCGCCGATTCCGAGGGCCCGGAAACCCACGCGCCAGCCGTAGTGCTCTGCAAGCCAGCCCGCTGACGCCCCACCCGCGATCGTCCCGATCTGGCATCCCACCGTGACGATGCTCATCGCTCGCCCCAGCATGGCCGGCTCATGGTGATCGGCCAGGAGCGCGAAGGCGGCCGGAAGGAAGAAACTCTCGCAGATGCCCACGCAGATCTGGAGGGCGCACAGCATGAAAAGCCCGTTGGCAAAGCCGGTCAGCGCCGCGAACGCGCTCCAGAGAAACAGGCTGGCAATCACGACCCGGCTCCGGGAATGGCGGTCCGCGAGGTTCCCGGCGAACGGCGAACTCATCCCGTAAGTCCACAAAAAGAGGGCGCTGATCATCCCTAGCTGAACGTCCGACAGCCCTGTGTCCTTGCGCAATGGCGCCATGACTGCAGAAAACGCCGAACGATCGCCGTAATTGAACGCCCCGGCGAAAAACAGGAATACGGTCACCCGCCATCGGGGCGGCGCGGGTAGAAGCCTGCGCCGGAAGCCGGTCACTGTGCGTTGCCTCCGTTAATGTTGAAACACCGGCCCGTGACGAAGCCCGCCCCAGCCCCGGCGACAACAATTGCCAGATGAAAATCAGGATATGAGATCAAGATACGCACCGATTGCGGTGCTCCGTCAAAGTGTTCCGGAGGGCGACTATCGGAAGATGACGATTCTGCGTGAGGGCGCTTCAGAAGCCGGAGTTTCCCGGAGGTTCCTCGAAAAGGTAATCGGGAGGGGGCATCTAAGAGCGACGTTCCCATCAAGAGGATGAAGAAATTCAGCACCGAATTGTAGGGCTCAATTTCCTTTCGGCATGCTCCAGTAAGGTCGGTTGGCGACGTGGTACCTAAAGCGCATTCGGGTGTCACGGGCGCGCCGGACTGCCGTCCGGCAGGCGCGACTGCGTCCAAGCCTCCACGTGATCTTGACAGGGGTATTTGGCCGCCAGCTTTTCGTCGATATCTATGCCCAGTCCCGGCCGGTCGTTGGGATACATATAACCATGGCGCACTACCGGCAGACCGGGGAACATCTCATAGACGAGTTTGGGGAAGCGACACCACTCTTGAATGCCGAAATTTGGTGCCCACAAGTCCAAATGGAGGTTGGCCGCATGCGCCACCGGCGAACTGTCGCTCGGACCGTGCCAAGCGGTGCGAACGCCGTGAATTCCAGCAAAACTCGCCAGTACGCGGGCCGGAGTGATGCCGCCTATTTGGCTGACGTGCACCCGGATAAAGTCGATCAAACGGCCTGAGATGAGCGGTTGCCACTCGTGTGGGTTGTTGAACAGTTCACCCATCGCTAGGGGTGTGCTGCACTGCTGGCGCATCGCCTCGAACCAGCGAAGATCCTCGGGAGCCAGAGCATCCTCCAAGAAAAAGAGCTTATATTGCTCCACGTCCTTGGCAAATTGCATTGCCTCGACGGGATACAGACGCTCGTGGATATCATGCACCAGTTCAACTTCCTCACCTAGCGCCGCCCGCACATGTTCGATCATTTTCAGCGTATTACGGGCGTAGGCGCGCGGGTCGAAATAGGTTCCCACCGGGGCGCCCTCCGGCTTCACCATCTTGTCGGCATGACCCCCGTAACCGCCCATTTGTATCCGAATGTAACGGTAACCCTGCGCTGTGAGCTGGCGCACATCGTCCGTCACTTCCTGTGGCGTCAGGCCATTAGCATGCGTGTAGACCGCCGCCGCCTCTCGGCATTTGCCTCCCAAGAGTTGATAGATCGGCATGCCGGCCTGTTTGCCCTTGATGTCCCACAGGGCCATATCTACGCCCGAAATGGCGTTGTTCAAAACCGGACCATTGCGCCAGTAGCCGTTTACCATGGCCAGCTGCCAGGTCTCCTCAATGCGGGCTACATCCCGTCCGATCATGAAGGGCTTAATGTGTCTTTCGATCGCGGCATGCACCGCGTGGCAGCGTTGGGTGAAAGTCGCACACCCCAACCCATACAGTCCAGGCTCCGAGGTGATAACTCTTACAATGACCAGACGAGCTCCGTCTGGCTGCGTCAAAATAGTTTGAACATCTTTGATTGTAATCGGCATAGTAATTTCTCCCGTATCGGCTTGGCAGATTGCGTCAATCCTCTCGGAGCACCCGCAACCCAGGTCGCGTCGTTAGCTACTGATCTGGCTCCATCCGGAGGCGGACCGGACGGCGTCGATGACTTGTTGGTGAATCCAGCCATCGCGAAACTTCAGGTATCCGGCGTCACCCTGGCCTCGAATATCCCCGACGAATTCGCGGGCCAGCTGGGTCCAGTTTCTCTGGGCGTCGTCCTTGATCGAAGGGAGCGCCTGCTCGATGGCCGGAGGGATGGGGACTTGCTCCCAGTCATTCTTGGCGCGGACCAGATGCAGGGCCCCCTGCGCGTAGGCGCCGGCGATATGGATCGTGCCGGTCTCGCCGTAAAAGGCCACGTAGTTCTCCACGAGGGAGGAAACGAGGGCCGAATGCCGAAACGTTGCGCTCACCCCGGCGTCGGGATCGCTGCCGGGCTGTCCCACCCGGGCGAGGACGGTGTACGACCAGTCCGAATCGACATCCCGCCACGCGCACCGGTCTGCCTCCTCCCGGGTGAGGGCCGCCGTGGCGAAATTTCGGAAATCATGGCTCGGAGGCCCGACCGGGACGCGCTTCAGGTCGTTGCGCGACTCGCCAGCCACGGTGAGCACCGTCCCCCCGAGGACATTGAGAACGATCGAAAGCTTGTGCGTGAAGTTGTTATTTAGCCTTCCGCCGCCCGTCTCGAGGAGGTGCGGCCACCCGAACGAGGTGAGCCTCGGCCAGTGGTGGTGGGAGACACACTCCACCTCATGAACGCTCCCGATATCGCCCCGCGCCACCATCTCCCTGGCCAGCAGCACGGCCGGTTGGTAGCGCGAGGTTGCCGCGTAGGCCGTCTTCACGCCGGCGGCGGCGGCCTTCTCGAAAAGCCCGCGAGCCGCATCCGCTGTCGGGGCCAGCGGCTTGTCCACGAGCACGTTGCATTTCAACTCCAGGGCCGCCTCGACCATCTCGACATGTGTGCCAGCCGGGGTGCCGACCGCCACGATCTCGGGCCGGATTTCCCGCAGCGTTTTCCGCCAATCCGTCGACGCCGTTGGAATGCCCATTTCCCGGGTTACCCGGTCGACCTCCGACCGAGTCCGGCTCGCCATCGCAGCAATATTAACGCCGCAATCGCGTAGGGCAAGCGCGTGCCCCTGGCCCGCGAATCCGGCGCCGAGGATCATCGCCTTGAGATCATTCATGAATCAGCTGAGACTTCCCATTTGTGAGCATTGTTGAGGTAACGGTTGGACTCGGCATTGTGATAACTAGTGAGCTTCTGCACTTTCGCTATGAAAGGGCCGTTTAGATAGCCCGAAATGGCTCGTGTGTAACGAATTCGTTGCCTTGAGAAGGCCAAGAGTAGTGCCATTTCGACCGCCCTTCCCACCGTATCGACTTCGCTGGTGAAACCCGGGCATTCGTTGGTCCATTGATCATCCGCCCTTTCGACGGAATCGATCGATCCCGACGGCCGCGACGATCACCGCGCCTTTCACGACAAGCTGCCAATAATAAGAGACATTCATCAGGGTCAAACCGTTGTTCAAGACAGCGATGATGAGGGCGCCGTAAAGGGTTCCGATCACGCCTCCTACGCCGCCGGAAAAGCTGGTTCCGCCGACGATGGCCGCGGCGATGGCATCGAGTTCGTAGCCGATACCGATCTGGCCATTGGCGCTGTAAAGACGGCTGGCACTCATCACCCCGCCAAGCGCCGCCAACAGTCCACTGATTGTGTAAACAGCCAACAGAATCAAGCCCACGTTGATGCCCGTGAGACGCGCCGCTTCCGGATTCGCCCCCGTCGCGTATATTCTCAACCCCAGCACGGTAAAGCGGAGCGCGAAACCGCTCAGGAGGACGACAGCTCCGGCGATGATCGCCAGCCACGGAACCGGGCCGACATAAGCATTCCCGATCCAGCTGAACGGCAGCTCCGCGTTCATCACGGTCGTGCCCCGAGCGAGGAGATAGGCGGCACCGCGAAGCGCCGTGTAGGTCCCGAGCGTCACGATGAACGGCGGCACATCCGCGTAAGCTACAATCATCCCAGTTGCGGCTCCGAGGCCGGCGCCAACGGCCAGGCTCGCGGGGACCGCAGCCCAGGCCCACTCGGGATTCAGCGAAAGCATGACCGAAATGACGGCCGAGACGGCCAGCACAGACCCCACAGCCAAATCGATTCCTCGCGTCAGGATCACGAACGTCATGCCCGTCGCGAGGACCATGTTGATCGAAGCTTGCCGCGTGACGTTGATCAAGTTCGCGGCGGCAAGAAAATTCGGCGTCAGCAAGGAGAACAGTAAAAACACAAAGGCCAGCACAGGCAGGATTCCGAGCTGCCCGACAAAGCGCCGGCCCGGCAGGGATCGCACACCGGCGATTTCGCCCCAGGTCTTCATAAGGAGGGCCTCGTCCCTATAGCGAGCGACATCACACGTTCCTCGCTCATCATTTCCCGGGACCGATCAAGTGTTCCAGCAACCCGACCGTCTCGGATCACGACAATCCGATCGCACAACTCGATGATTTCGGGCAGTTCGCTGGAAATAAAGAGGACGGCCATCCCGCACCCAGTGAAGCGGTCGATGAGCCGGTATATTTCGTCTTTAGCGCCGACGTCCACTCCGCGGGTAGGCTCGTCAAGAATCAGGAGTTTGGGCCTGATCGACATCCAACGGGCAATCATTAGCTTCTGCTGATTCCCGCCGGAGAGCAGACGGGCGGCTGCGGACAGGCCCGGAAGCCTGATATCAAATTCCGAAACTGCCTCTCGAGCGGACGCATGAAGACGCTGGCCGTCAAGGACTCCCCAGCGCGCAAGCGAGCCGGCGATATTTACCGTGAGGTTCATCTCGGCAGTCAGTCCAAGGAATATTCCCTGGCCTTTGCGGTCCTCGGGAACATAGGCGATCCCATGCCGCATCGCAGCACGCGGACTTCCAAATTTGACCGAGACTCCCTCGATTTCGATGGCCCCGGTGACGACCCTCTCGGCGCCGAAAACAAGCCTTGAAAATTCCGTGCGGCCTGCGCCCATCAAGCCGGCCAGCCCGACGACCTCGCCAGCCCTGACCTCGAGATCGATTCCTCGCACTCGGTTGCCGTCCCCCAAACCCCGGGTCCGAAGAACTACGTGACCCAGTTTGCGATCGAAGGACCGTCGATAAAAATCACCCGGCGGGCGGCCCACCATCATCCCAACGATGCTGGCATCGTCGATCGCGTCCTTCCCCAGCGTTCCGACCACGCGCCCGTCGCGCAGTACAGTGACGCGATCCGCGAGGGCCCGCACCTCCGAAAGACGATGGCTGATGTAGACCACTCCCGCCCCTTGGCGGCAGAGACGCCGAATTATCCCGAACAACCGACCGGCCTCGCGTTCGGAAAGCGCGGCCGTCGGCTCGTCCATCACCACCAACCGGCTTCGATTGCGCAATGCACGCGCGATTTCCACGATCTGCTGCTCGGCGACGGACAGCTCGGCAACGCAGCTCGAGGGGGAAACGCCGCCGCCGAGCTCACCCAGTAGCCGGCCGGCTTTAACCGCCATCGCGCGACGACTGAGCATCCAGCCTCCCCAACGCGGCTCGGCGCCGAGGAACAAGTTCTCCGCGACGGTCAGGTGGGGGAACAGGCTGAGTTCTTGGTGGATCAGGGCGACGCCCTCTCGCAGTCCCTCCGCAGGCGTTCGGGGCGCCATGATCCTCCCCTCGATGAGCATTTCGCCCTCATCGGGGCGCAACACGCCGGCGAGGATCTTCATGAGCGTGCTTTTCCCGGCACCGTTTTCTCCTACGAGAGCGTGAACCTCTCCCCGCAAGAGGTTGAAGTCGACTCCGTGTAGAATACGGGTTCCGGGAAAACTCTTGGTAATTCCCCGCATCTCAAAGAGGGGAGGCCGGGCGCGGTCGGCGATAGTGGGGATCCGCACGAGCTTGTCCTGTCTACTTGTAAGTCCAGCCCCTGTACGCTCCTACGTTATCCCGGGTGACAAGCGTCACCGGGACCAGTATCCGGCGCTCGCTCGGGGGATGGCCCTGCATGATTTCGTAACCGATCTCTACCGCTTTCTCCGCCATGGCATAGGGATCCTGCGCCGCGGTGGCGAGAAACGGGCTCTTCGAATCGTGCAGAGCCTGAACGCCTTCCGGGGCTCCATCGACGGACGCGATGGTGATCCCGGTCCTGCGCGCCTGCTGCACAGCGAGGGCGGCGCCCAAAGCACACGGATCATTGATCGCAAAGACGGCATCAATCTGCGGAAACGCCGTCAGCAGATCCGCCATGACGCTCATTCCTCCCATGCGGCTTGCGCCCCCATTTTGATCGCGCGAAAGGATCCGAATGCCGGGATACCGTCGGAAGACTTCGTCTGCGCCGGCAACACGGTCGACAACGGACGAAACAGGGGCCCCGTTGACTATGACGATGTTCCCTTGGCCGCCGAGCTTCTTAACGAGAAAGTCGGCCGCAAGAACGCCGGCTTGAACGTTGTCGGACATCACGGTCGCGTCGACTCCTCCCTGCGCCGCGACATCCACTGCGACGACAGTTATGCCCGCGGCGCGCGCCTTCCGCACCGCTGGTGCTATTCCCGCGCTATCGGCCGCGTTCAGGACGATCAAGTCGAAGCCGGCGGAGATGAAGTCTTCGATCTGGTTCATCTGCAGATTAAGGTCATAACCGCACGATGCGACGGTGAACTTCACATCGCTGCCGCCCAGCTCGCGTGCCTTTGCTTCCGCGCCCCTTCCGACCTGAACAAAGAAGGGATTTCCGAGATCTTGAACAGCTACCGCGACGCCATTGAGGGGTCGGCTAGCCGGCCTGCCGGTTGCCGCGAAAAGAAGGGCGCAGAAGACGCCGATCCAAGCTCGTGCGTCCATGCTTATCAATGCGCCCCGGGTTTGGACGGAAGTTCACCGTCGCTCACCATGTCGATGAAGACTTTCATGGCCTTTTCGCCCTCCGTCTCGATAAACCGGTAGGCGTCGGCGAAATCATCCAGGCGGAAGTGCCTCGACATCAGCGGAGCAACGGTAACCGTCCCCGACGAAATCAGATCAATGGCGCGAAGGTAGTCGCCCCGTCGGTACATAAGGGTGCCGCAAATGTTCAATTCGCGATCCTGAACCGACCCTATGTCCAATCGCGGCTTTTCGCCGAAAACACCCACGATTACCAAAGTTCCCCCTTTTTGTATCGCTCTGATGGCGGCAGTCACCGTCGCCTCAACGCCGACGCACTCGAAAGCCAGATCAAATCCGATGTCGCCAAAGCATCGCTTCGAGGCCTCCTCGAGCGTTTCCTCCCGCGCATTCGATGTCGCCACGATCCCGCACGCGCGGGCGACCTGGAGCCGGTATTCGCTCAGGTCGGAGATCAGCACATCTGATCCTTCGGCGCGCGCCACCTGCGCGACAAGATTACCGATCGGTCCGGCACCCAGCACGGCGACCCGCCGGCCAGCGACCGGGCCAGCGCGTGAGGCCGCGTGGACGGCGACCGACAGCGGCTCGACCATGGCACCCTGCTCGAACGTGAAATTCGTAGGAAGCCCGACGATCGAGTCTGCGGAGGTTGCCCAAAGCTCCTGCGCACAACCCGGCGCCTGAAATCCCTGAACCTTGAGCCGGTCGCAGATATGATAATCACCGCGCCTGCAAGGAAGGCATTGGCCGCACACAAGTTGGGGCGTCGACGTGACTTTCATTCCCGGCTGAAGCCCAGAGACGCCCTCACCGACCGCTTCGACCACTGCCGAAAACTCGTGCCCTTGGATGACCGGATAGCCCGTGAATGGATGTTTTCCGTGATAGACGTGAACGTCCGAGCCGCAAATGCCTATGCGCTGGATCCGCAACAGAGCCTGGCCCGGCAATGGAATAGGAGGCGGGACATCGCGAATCTCGATGCTGCCCGGTGCAGTCATGACGGCCTGTTTCATCGCGGGTGAGCCTTTCTATGCGACGACGTTCAGCCATCCGCCGTCGACGTAATACGTGGAGCCGACGCAGTAAGCCGACCGCGGCGAACATAGGAAAATGAAGAAATCCGCGAGTTCCTCAGGGGAGCCGAACCGCCCGATCGGAGCATATTTTCTGGCCAGATCCTCCAGATGCTGCTCCGGCGTCACGCCGGTTCCGACCGTCAGCTCCGCGGCCGTCTTTTTCCAGTCCGGCGTCAGAATCAGCCCTGGGTTGACGCAATTCACGCGGATGTTGTCCCCGATGACCTCGTTCGAAAGGCATTTGGAAAACATCATCAACGCGGCCTTGGTCGTATTGTAAATCGGCTCGTAACCGAGTGGCTGTTTGGCGCAAATCGAAGCGTTGTTGACGATGACGCCGCCGCCTCGCCGCTTCATAAGAGGAATGAGTCCGCGTGACAGCCGTACAGCCGCCATGACGTGCAGTTCCCAGTAGCTCTGCCACTTCTCGTCAGGCGCCTCCATGATTTTTTCGTTCGATCCCGTCCCGGCGTTGTTGATCAGGATATCCGCCCCACCAAATGATCTATCGATTGCCGCAATCAGGCGCTCGACATCCGCCACTTTGCCAACGTCCGCCGCAATGCCCGACGCGCGGACTCCGTACCGGGCGCGGATTTCATCTGCTTTTTCCTTCACACGAAGCTCATTCCGGGCGCAGAGCACGACGTGCGCGCCTTCCCTCGCCAAGGCATGGGCGACGGCGAGGCCGATGCCAACGCTGCCTCCAGTGACAACCGCAACCTTGTCTTTGATCTCCATGTCCATGGCTGCTCAATTTTCGGACTGAGCGTCCGTTATGGCCCAAGACCCGCCTCCTGCGCGGGAACGATTCCAATTTTTTCGTAACGGTTTACCTCTTGCGCTCGGGATTCAGGGTAAGGGGCGAGCTCCAGAGCGTTGATTCCAGCCATCATCGGGGATCGTCCAGAGCGGCCATCAAGGTGACATAGGCCGGCGCGACCATGCCTTCGTATCCATGGCATCCGCCTTTCCAGTCGTGCCAGTCGCGGGACATCCCGTTGGCATCGAAGCCTTGGAATTCCCCGGCCGAATAGCTTGCGAGCATCGGCCGTAGGATTCGCCGCGCGTCCTCGACACGACCCAGCTGGAATAAAGCCTTGATGGTGTAGTATGCAAAGCGGGGGGTGGAGCCGCCGTTCTGATAATACTGGAAGCCGTCGCTGCCGTCCTCAAGGCGGGGTTCACCGAACTTTGACGGAAGGTCATCTGTGTCGTGGTCGACGTAGTCCCCTTTCTTGATGGGAATAAGATTGCCGGGTAGTCCGAGCCTGAAATCCGTGTAGCCGACCTCCTTCATCTTTGCGAGGAGCTTGTCCATCACCGAATTCGCTGTCGGGGTATCGAGCAAGCCAGCGGTGATGGCGATACTTTGCAAATAGGTGAAGTAGTAGTCGTGAAGCTGGCCATCCGCGCTCTTCCACCCAGCGATTACGCCGGTCGCCGGATTCAGGAAGTTGGGCACGTAGGCCGCCTTGAGCTTCGCAGCCTTCTCCGCAAAGAAGTGGGCGTCCCGTTCGCGGCCTATCCGGTGCGCAAGCTGGGAGAGCTGGTTGCAAGCCCGGTAGGCTAGGGCGTTCGAATAGGCATCCTTGTAGCCGAAATTGATCGTGTCCCACCAATTCGACGGCCTCCGGTTCGCGGTGGGGCGGTCTCCCAGGTTGCCTGAGGCCGGATACTCGATCAGCCCGTCCCCCTCGCGGTCAGCGGCCATCATCTGACGTGCCCAGATCGCAATTTGGTCGTAGTGAGTGCGGGCCCAATCCAAGTCGTTCGTGCCGGCGACATAATTGGTAGACGCGATCACGAGCGAGGGCGCGCAGTCGAGGGAGTTCCAAGGAGCCTTCCAACCGCCGATATCCGACAAGCCGTCATGAATCAAACCGTAGCCGACGATACCGTAACCGGGCACCCCGGCCAGGTATCGGTCAAGTGTCTGTCGCAGGAGATCGAGGCACGTCAGATTTCCGACAAGCGGCGGGGCGCGGAGCGCCCAATCGGAATAGATAAAGAGATCAAACATGCAGTTGTCGGTCGAGGCGTTCGCCGCGATCATTTGGGTGCGCGCGACGAGCTGAATGGCGTTCAAATAGTCCCGGCGATATCCGTCATACAGCGGGTTCTTCTCGATTCCCGGAATGCTCGGATAGATCGCCGCCACCTCGAGGCGAAATTCTATGCTGGGCTGTGCCGCTGTGGCCGCGGGAAACTCGACGCGCACATAGCGGGGCTCGACAAGGCGCCGGGCATCGTAGTCAAGTTTTACTCCAGGAACGCCGCAGGTGATGCGGACCGATCCCAAGTCAGGCAGATGCAGCACGCAAGGGAGGGAAACGCGCCGCTCCCCTAGCTCCATCAATCCCAGCAGCGTTGCGGCATTGAGCCTTTGATTGAAGTTGAGCACGAAGGGCACCGAGGTCTTTTCGTTGACGAAATCTGTGCGCAATGTAAGGGCTTGCGGCTCGCAGGAAATACTCCACACCGCTTGCGGTTGGCTTCCTCGCGTTAGCGATTGTACCGCGTACACGAAGTGGCTGGGCGTGTCGGCTTCAAGTTGAAGAGGACTATGATAACTCGACACGGGTACCTCGGCAGGCATGACCGGATTTAATTCGAGCTTTCCCTGGCCCAGTGAATCGACCGAGAGCCGCGTAAATGAAGGCGTATATCTTGAAAAGCTGGCGGCAAAGAAATCCGATTGGAATCCCGGCTCTTGGGGATAATGGAATCCCAGCTCTTGCGGGTATCCTGTGTTAGCAAGGGCAATCCAAGTCGTTAGCAAAGCTAAGTGGAGTTTCATTGATTTCGGGTATTTAAGAAGAACGTGATTTGTCGCGGCCGTAGACCGGGGAAAGTCCGGTTTGGGGGGTTCCATTCCGCGCACGCAAAATTAACACAAGCAGCAGGACTAATCTTCTCGTTTTCAGGCCAAGTTGTCTCGAAAATAAAAAAATCCTCGCATGGGGCCAATACTGAGGGCTAGCGGGACTGAACGCACGTAAGCCGGGACTCAAAGACGAGGTAGACTGGCAGTCGTGGCCGCAGTTGAAGATTTCGGAGATCCTGTGATCGGCGATTGCTCACGTAAATTGGAGGTTCCCGCCAGTTTCCAGCTCCGTACGGTGCCAATCGCTTGCCCGTGTGACCCGCACTGCCGGGCGGTCGCAGGGGTTGGCGGTTTCGGTTCGATTGCGCTACGACGGTCCTCAACGCTCGAGGTCGCTAATTATTTGAGTACTTCCAGCCGCATCGTCAGAGGGCATACGACCGCAGTTGGAATATGCGGACTCTGGGTCGGATCAAACGCCGCTTCGACGGCGAGGAGCGTGGAAGCTGAAATTGGCGCGGGCGGCCCTCAGCTTCATGTCGCCGTAGGCAAGACATCGTCGAGGCGAATATTCCGGCCGGTCCTTGCCGAGGTGCACGCAGCCTCGATGATTTTCATCGCATAATGCCCCAGCTCGCCCGGCGACTTGTTCTCGGCCACGCCGAGCGCGGTATCCACGAGGTTGGAGGCCGGAGCATAAAGAGGATAGGCATCGGCGTTGTCCAGGACGGGATAGACCACTACCTTGCCACGGCGAGGATGGAATTCCATCGTGCCCGTCCAAAGTTCGAGCAGGAGCATGCCCTCCGAGCCGTAGGCACGGACCTCGAAATGCCGCTTGGAGGGCATAGTGTCCCCCGTGCTCGCCAGAGTGACGAGGCAGCCGTTGTCTAGCTTTACGCACAGGGCATCGTGGACGTCAATCTGCAATCCGGCGTTGTCGAAGCGCGCGAAGACTTCCGACGGCGGAGAACCAGTGAGGAAGCCCAGATAGGCCGCCGCGTGTGAAACCTGGCTAAAGATCTGGCCGCCGCCCGCGACCGCCGGATCGCTGTAGGAATTTATTCCGGGCACAATGTAGGGCTGCGGCGCCACGAATCTTCCTTCGCCGACTCCTGCGCGTTCCGCAATCAGGTCCGTGAGGGGTCGCGCGCGATACAAGCCTCCACTGAAATTTGTGAACAACATGCTCACCATATTCAGTTTTCCGAGGCTTCCTTCCGCAATTAGCCGACGCGCCTCGCGGCCATGGGCGGTATAGTGCCATGGGCAGCCGATCACCAGCTGAAGTCCTTTCTCGCGGGCAAGTTCGACCAGCTCGCCGGCCTGCGCCGCGGTAAACGTCATGGGCTTTTCAACCAGCACGTGCAAACCGTGATCCAGGCAGGTCTTCACGTTTTGATAATGCACGTTCGGCGTCGAGGCCTCAATCACTGCCTGCAGCCCGGGAATGCGGACCATCTCTTCGACGCTGGTCACTGCATGCTCGATATTGAAATCGCGGGCCACTTTCTCCGCGATCTCCCGTTCGCGCCGTTGGACAGCTACGACCAAGGCCCGCGGATGCCGTTTCAAGGCGGGAATGTGCGCGGTTGTAGCCCACCAGCCAGCCCCAAGGATTCCACAGTTAACTACGGAGTTCATTGCGCCAGTCGCGTTTCAGTCGGGATGAGAAATCGTAGAAACGGCCGCTCTGTCCATCCGGAAATGGCGAATATCATTGGCTCCGACGGCCTATATCGTCGTGGCTTTGGGGTTCATGGAAGTCGAGAGCTGCACAGGGCGCGCGCTATATCGATAGAAATGTTATTTGGAATTGACACCTATATAGCAAAGGAAATTCGGTGGGGCCGACAGTCGCACCTAATATTGGCTTATCAAGCAGTAACCTAATGCCTTGGGTTGAATACGCAGCTCGCAATCGAGAGACCCAGGGCATTTTCCCCCATCAAACCCTCACTATCAATGAAACCCAACCCCGCGATGGAACGAGTTGCTTGGTCTGCAGTCATTCGCCCCGGACGCAAGGCGGACTATGTCACCATGCATAACGAGTTCTTTTGGCCGGAGATGCGCGCTCTTTTGGACGAAGCGGGAATTCGCAACCAGTCAATCTGGTGTGCGGGCGACCGCCTTTTCGGATATTATGAGGCCGAATTCGGATTGGCACATGCCCGGAAAGTCCAGTTTGCCAGCGACATCTTCGCCAAATGGCGGGACTGCATGCGCGAGCTCGTTGCGTTCGACTTGGACCCATCCACCGGGGCGGCGACAGTCCTGGAGCGGGTTTTCCTATACGAAGGAAAGCCATCGAAGCCGTCGGTTTGATGCCGTCGCGAGCCGACGGAGCCTGAAATTTAAGAGCCGATGCAAAGCGACGGAACGACGCGCGCGCCGGGGGCTGCCTGGGACGGCATCCCGATCATCGATACCCATATTCATCTTTTTGACATTGACCGTCCGCAGGGCGTGCCATTTCCCGACCCAAGCAGGCCCATCCTCTACAAGACCGCGTTGCCGCCGCGGTATCGCCGAATCGTGGCTCCGTTCGGCATCCGAGGCGCAATAGTGGTGGAATGCAGCAATTGGATCGAGGACAACCAATGGGTGCTGGATGTAACAGAGAAGGACACGTTCTTCGTCGGGATGGTTGGCAATTTAGAGGTCGGAGGGCCGGAATTCGCTCTTCATTTGGAGCGAGTCCGCAAGAGTCCGCTTTTCCTCGGCATTCGTTATGGCAATCTTTGGGGCAGAAACCTTTGCGCGGCGCTGGGCAAGCCACAATTTATCGCTGATCTGAGGCTGCTCGCGGATGCGGGCCTAGTGCTGGACACCTTTTGCGGTTTCAATGACGTACCATCGCTTTCAGCCGTTGTGCGTATCAGCGACCTGGTCCCCAATCTGCGAATCGTTATTGATCACCTGCCAGCGTTTCAGCGTTCCAAGCAGATGGACGCTCGCTCCACCTACGAATCCAGTATGAGGGAGCTGGCAGAGCGCTCACAAGTCTTCGTCAAGATCTCCGAGTTTCTTCGTGGCGCCGACGGCAAGCCCTCTCTGGGCGCCGAAACGATCCGCCAAAGTCTCGATGAGATCTACGGGGTCTTCGGCCCGGACCGTTCGATCTATGGCAGTGACTGGCCGGTCAGCGACACGCTGGGAACCTACGAGGAGGTCCTAGGCACGGCTTGCGCCTTCTTCCTAACCAAAGGGCGCGCCATCGCGGAGAAGTGCTTGTGGAGAAATTCGATTGCGGCGTACCGCTGGGTTCCGCGGGAGGCTGGCCAGCGGGTGATCGACAAGGTCTGTTAAGGATCCCGGCGCCCTCTCCCTCTCTCTCGATGAGGCGCATCACGACGTTATTTGAGACGGTCGGTCAGACGCAGTATGTTCCCCGGCTCGCATGCGCTCAAGCGTTCGGAATCTGCGTTGGACCCGTGCGAGGCAACTTTTAATTTCGAGATAACTTGGCCCGAAAACGAGAGGATGCGTTCAACCAACCATGCTAATGTCGAAGGCTGGTATGTCAAACCCCTATCCCCTTTGCGGCACAGCCGCCAGCTTTGTGGATGCCGTGCTCAAACGCTCATCCCCTTCGAAGCGGTGCTTTATCTGACCCAGATTTTGCACATTCCGGCAGCGGCCGTCGGCGTGTTCGGACCCACCGTCAATTTGCGCCAAGCCTAGAGAAAATATTTTATGAAAATTGTCGATGTCCGCGTTCTGCTGCCGAAAGACAGCAGCTATTACAACAAGGGAAAGGTCTCCGGAAACCTCAGGAATCGAGGCTGGGTAAGCCGAACCTTGATATCCAATCCCATGTCGATCTACCCTGCCTACGCGAAGGAACGCGTCACCTGGTGGGATCCGGGTCAGGAGGACTTCGCCATAGAGATCGAAACCGACAGCGGACATGTCGGTGTCTGCGCGAATTTCTATGGAGGGGCCGCGGCCTGCGTGATCATCCTTTCGCATTATTGCCGTTTTCTCATCGGGGCTGATCCCTTCGATACCGAACTGCTCTGGCAGCAGATGTACCGGGCTTCGAGCCCGGTTGGGCTCGGTGGCCTGGAGATCAAGGCCATAGCGGGTGTTGATCTCGCACTCTGGGACCTGAAAGGGAAGATACTCAACCAGCCGGTTTACAAACTGATCGGCGGTGCAACGAAGCCTGACGGGATCCCCTGTTATGTCACGGTTCATCCGGATCGGGCCACGCAATGGAGAGACAAGGGGTTCTTTGGCATCAAGATCGCCGCGCCTTATGGAGTGGAGAGCGGTCTGGACGGGATTCTCAAGACGGAAAAGATCATCCGGGATCTGCGCGAATCCATCGGGCCCGCCATGGAGATCATGGTGGACTGTTACCTGTCCTGGGACATCGAGTTCACCTGCCGGGTCGCGGATCGGGTTCGGGACTGCAACGTGAGATGGTTTGAGGATCCGCTGCCCAACGGTTGGGCTGCCAGCCAATACGCTGAACTGCGCCGTCGGGTGTCACCCGTCATGATCACAAACGGCAATCTTGAGTATCATTATAAAGCTTTCCACCACCTGATCGAGTCGGGCGCGACGGATGTCATTCAGCCGGAGCTTTCGTGGTGTGGCGGACTCACTCCCTGCCTTTGGATCGCGGCTTTTGCTCGCCCTTACGGGATTCCCGTCGTCCCTCACGGGGTGAGCATCTACCCCTACCACCTTGTCATGGCGCTGACCGACTCGCGCTACGCCGAGTGGGCGGCCTTTGGGGACGGCTCGGCCGAGGTGATCAAACCGTTTTTCGGGCTTCTTCTCGATCAACCGGTGCCGGTCGACGGCAGGCTGCGCCTACCGGATACACCGGGCTTCGGCGTTCGGCTCAACTACGAGGCTCTTCGGCCCTTCACGCTTCCTTAGATTCAAGCACCGTGTCCTTCCCTCTGGAGCTCGCAAGCGGGCGTCCAACGTGCCCTTTCTCCAATCCGCCGGATCTTGGCCGCATTGACGCCTCGCTTGAGCTCTTCCAGGGGATAACGGAATGGTTACTGCACAGAGGGGCCCGTGAAGTCAGGGAGGCGCCGGGTTCAAGTGGTTCTCATCAAATGGACGCCCCCGTCGGTGCGCTGATCGACCTGGCACTTCGCGGAAGAGCAATGGAGGTTATTCGGTAAGCCATTTCAGGGTGACGATGAACTCCGCTGTCTTGCTCAAGGGCATTTCATGGAACCACAGTCGTGCGTTCCCGCCAGTTGTGGCCGCAGCCCAGCGCTACGAGGACTCACATCCCGGCGTGCGGATTCAGTGGGAAAAACATTCTCTCCACGACTTCGGTCACGCCCCGGTCGATGAACTTTGCCGAAAATTCGATCTCCTTATCCTAGATCACCCGGCGATGGGATTCGCATTCTCGCGCAAGTGCCTACTTCCGTTGCGCGATCGGATCGGCGCCCCGACTTTTCACGACCTCGAAACTCATTCAGTCGGCGCATCCTTTCCCAGCTACTGTTGGGCCCACGAAATGTGGGCGCTTCCCATAGATGCGGCCTGTCCGGCAGCCTTCTGGCGGGCTGATCGCATCCGTGACTTCGGTCCGGTGCCCTCGACTTGGAGCGAGTTGATCCATTGGGCGAATGCTGGCCGCGTCCTTGCACCCGGATTCGGCCCCGATTTGGTGCTCCACCTTCTCGGACTCTGTGCCACCGAGGACGAGAACTGCGGACGAGTCTCGGACAGTTTCGCGCCGCAGGCTCTGGCCCTCGAGAGTTTGGAGCGTATACGCGAGCTCTTCTCACGGCTGCCACCCGAAGTATACGAGCTTAACCCCATTGCAGTACATGAGCGCCTTTCGGCGGTCGACGGCCCCGGGCCCGGCTATTGCCCATTCGCTTACATCTACAACAATTATGCCCGGCTTGGTTTCGGCGTCCATCCGCTGTCGTTTGGTGATCCGCCAAGAGCCCCATCGGGCAAGGCGTTGCGCACGGTGCTTGGCGGTACGGGAGTGGCCATCTCAGCCCGATGCAAGGTCGCTGAGGTCGCGGTCGACTTTGTCCGATTCCTTGCTTCGGAAAATGTGCAGCGCACTATCTATACCCATGCAGGCGGCCAGCCGGGCCATCTCTCTGCATGGACAGATGCGCTTAACAACCAAATCACAGGGAATTTCTTCAGCTGCACCTTGCCTGCGATGCGAAGGGCTTGGATGCGCCCGCGCTTCGACGGTTACCTTTCCTTCCAGGAACAGGCGGGCCTGCCCTTGCGGGATTGGATCCAATCCGGCGGGTCGACCCGATCGTGCTTCAAGGCCATGAACGAGATTTGGCGGAGTTGCTATCCACCGGAGAGCCGATGATCTCCTTGGACGACGGTCGGACGTCCTTTCCAACACATCCGTAGGAACGCGCGATTCACCCAATCCCCTGGAGGGGTCACGGAACACCGCATTCCTAAGAGGCGGCCTTCGGGCTCATCCCCGCAACGAAGGCCCGGCGTAATGGGGGGCTACCTCAACTCGCCGCCTTAACTTCTGCCGCTGTCGGATACAATAAGCAGCGACTGAGTGACTGGCGATAGGCTTGCGGCGACTGGCCGCAGGTCTTCTTGAACGTGTAATAAAAGCGGGCGGCAGAGCCGAAGCCGGCGCCGAGGGCTATGGTGAGAATCTTCTGATCGGTCGTGATGAGCAGCCGCTGTGCGTGGTAAATGCGGCATTCGCTTACGTAATTGAGGATGCTCATGCCCGAAACTCGTCGAAAAAGCGCGGCGGCATAATTCGGATGTAAGCCGACCTGCGCGGCGATCTCTGCGGTCCGCAAACGCTCCGAATAATGGGAAGCGATAAATTGCACCATGGCTTCGACTCGGCTGGAATTTTCGCATTCGGCATGGGCCGGCCGCACCTTCTTGTGGCTTGTCATGATGGCGCTCTGTGCAAGCCGGCGAAGCCTCGCCTCGCATTCCAGCTGGACAATTTTGCGCGATTCTCCGGACGCCTTTTCGAGATCCCCACGCCAGCGGGCGAACAGCGCCACATCGGTCGAAGCGTCCTGATGATCCGGCTCCGACAGGACCTTGCCATCTAGGATGGCATAGGTGAAGGCTTGCGGTAGAGCCCATTCCATGAACTGGCTGAACGGGATCGTGACCCAGTTCAGCACCGTCCCCGGAATGATGCTGACCGGTGTGTGCGGAATCGCGCCCCAAAAGACTGACAGCCGCCCGGTGCTCGGCCAAAAAACTTCGGTGCCCAGCATATAACCCACCTTCCCCTTTTCCAGGAGGACAACTTCAATCTCGTTGTGCCGGCGAAACGTTCGATTTCTGCGCACGAATTCGTGCTTCGACTTGATGGGACAATCCAGATGACGGCCATTTTGCAACCTGCGACCAGCGGCCTCTTTCTCGGTGAAATGTATCTCCAGTTCATTCGAACCAGCAAGCTTGAGGCACTTCTGCGCCTCGGCTCGAATGCACCTAAATCCGCAGACTACTTCCTCTTCCGCTATGGGGTTGATGCGGGGCATTTTTTGATTTCGAGATAACTTGGCCAAAAAACGAGAGGATCGGCCCTGCCGACTGTGGTACAGTCCTAGCGTCAAAGTCAAATCATGGTGGTGGCCGAACAAGTCAAATATTACAAAGATCAGCGCTACCTCGGTGTTGAAAACGTTTTCGCACTGGCCGAAGGCGTGGAGTTTCGCCGGACAAGACGCTTGGTCTCGGGATGCGACGACGCGGCGAACCGAGGATGCCGCCACCCGTGAATCCGCGAGACCGTCTACGGGCTCCTATCGAGCTTTGGGCCGAATTTCAGGGGACAGCGGCCGCCGAGGACTAGCGCGTCAGTGAAGAACCAAATCATGCCTACCCCATCCCCGGCTTCCTCGGGTGCGCAGCTGCCGCCGCGCGGGTGGCTCATAGTTGCTCTGCTCAGTCTCGTGGTCTGCTTCAATTTCGTTTGCCGAATTATGGTGACGACGATGCACGGGTCGATCCTGGCGTCGTTTCCGGTCACCGAGACCAAGTTTGGCCTACTGACGTCGGCATTTCTCTGGGTTTATGCCGTGGTAAATCCATTGGGAGGCTTTCTTGCCGACCGCTTCAGCCGAAGCTGGATGATCGTCGCGAGCATGGCAGGCTGGGCGACGATCACATGGCTCACGTCCTTTGTCCATAGCTTCGAGCAGCTGCTGGTTTTGCGCATGTTGTTCGGCATGTGCGCGGCTTTCAATTTGTCGGCCGGGCTCTCGCTGGTTTGCGACTACCATCGGGGTGCCACGCGTTCGCTGGCGACGGGAATTCATAATGCCGGCTATACGATAGGCATAGCGCTCGGAAGCTTGAGCGGGGCGCTGGCCGACTGGCGCGGTTGGCGCTTTGTATTCAGTGTCGTTGGTCTGGCGGCGATGGCGTACTGCGTCGTGGTCGCTTGCCTGCTGCGGGATTTGCCACGTGAGGATCGGAAGGATGGCGAGCCGGCGGAGGTCCTGCCCCGGATCCGCTTTGGCGAGGCCCTAAGGACCCTGTTCAGTTACAGCTCCTTCATCCTCATCTTCATGAACATGTTTTTCATCGGATCAATCGCATGGATGATACTGGGCTGGATGCCCGTATTCCTTCAGGAGCATTTTCATTTGACGCAAGGTGTCGCCGGACTGTCGGCCACCGGCTATGCCAATATAGCGGGGGTGCCGGGTATGCTTATTGGCGGGGTTTGGGCTGACCGATGGAGCCGCACGAACCGCCGAGCCCGCATGTTTGTCATAGCGATTGGGTTTATCGTCGCTGCACCCTGTGTGCTTATGGCAGCCAATACCGGCGCCCTAGCACTGGCCATCCTGGGGCTGATTCTATACCGGGTTTTGTACGGGTTTGCCGATGCAAACCTGATGCCAGCAGTCTGCGAAGTCGTCGATGTACGCTATCGCGCGACCGCCTACGGCATTCTAAACATGATGAGCACGTCCGCCGCCGGGTTGGGCATTTATGTGGGTGGCGTATTGCGGGACCGGAAAGTCGCCCCATCTCTGATATTCGATTTTACCGCCCTGTTCCTTGTCATAGCTGCTACCCTGTTCTATTTCACGAAGCCTCGGCGCCTTTCGGGAAACGCCCTCGGCGCAGCTTCTGGGAAGACCCCACCCGAAACCGCCACAGGCTGGCACCATGCGGGCGATAGGCGCAAATCCGATGAAATCGGGGCGGCGATTTCCGAGCAGGATTTCAGCGGGGTTCAGGTTGCCGTCTCGGCCCTTATTTCCCAATGAACCAAGAAAACCCGGCCGGCGACGCCCGGCGCGCGTGACCCCAATTTGAGACGAAACATGCCAACCAAGAACGACGCAAGGGTCAGCCGCGTGGCCGTGGTGGGAACGGGACTCATCGGCGCGGGATGGGCCGCTCATTTTCTTGCCCACGGTTTGGACGTCATTGCCACCGATCCGGCACCGAACGCGAAAGAGAAGCTGATCGAATTCGTCGACCGGGTTTGGCCCCTCTTGGAACAGCTGGGGCTGCACAAGGACGCGGCGCGCGACCGGCTTCGATTCACGCCCGATATGCGGGAGGCCGTCGCCGAAGCCGATTTTGTCCAGGAGAACGCGCCCGAAAGGATCCAGGCCAAGATCGACCTGTTCGCGGCCATGGACGCCGTCGCCCCGCCGGCCGTCATCCTGGCGTCCAGCTCGTCCGGCCTGATGATGAGCGCGATCCAATCGGGATGCAGGCATCCCGAACGCTGCGTGATCGGACATCCCTTCAATCCTCCCTACCTGATCCCGCTTGTCGAGGTTGTCGGCGGCGCCAAGACCTCCGCCGAGTCGATCAGCAAGGCGATGACATTCTACACCGATTCCGGAAAGCGTCCGATCCACATCCTGAAGGAGTTGCCGGGGCACATCGCTAACCGCCTTCAGGCCGCCCTTTGGCGCGAGGCCCTTTACATGGTGGACGAGGGCGTGGCCAGCGTGGCGGATGTGGATGCGGCGGTGTCGTGGGGCCCCGGGCTCCGCTGGGGCGTCATGGGCCCCAGCCTCACCTTTCACCTGGCCGGCGGAAGAGGGGGCATAAGCTATTTCTTGGACCACCTTACTGGCCCTCTGCGGACCTGGTGGGAACCCCTGGGAAAGGCGGAGCTCACCCCGCAATTGATTTCCAAGTTGATCCAGGGAGTGGCGGATGAGGCGGGCGACCGATCGATTGAAGCGCTGAATCTCGAGCGCGACCGGGTCGTCATGGGCCTCCTGAAGCTCAGGAGGGAGAATCCCGAATGATGTCAGACTTTTGTCCGATCGAAACCTGAAATTCACGAAGCCCATGAAAACCCTCCCTGGTGAAATCGAGTCCTTCCTCTCATCGAGTCCAGTCAAGATGTATGTCGGCGGCCAATGGTGCGAAGCCAAGGGCCGCAAGACGTTTGCCACGAATAATCCCGGCACCGGTCAACTCCTGGCGACGGTAGCGGCGGCTGAAGAACCGGATATCGACCTTGCGGTGAAGGCCGCGCGTGATGCCTTTCAAGACGGTCCCTGGGCCGCGATGCCGGTCAACGACCGCGCGGTTCTCCTGCACCGCCTGGCGGACGCGGTGGACAAGCATGCCCCGTTGCTCGCGCAGATCGAATCGCTCGATGTGGGCAAGCCCATCGCCCAGGCCGCATGGGACGTGGGTAACTGCGCCCAGACGCTTCGCTACTACGCGGATCTAGCGGTGCACACCAGAAAGCGGGAGCCGATTGCGGTCTCGGGATATGAGGCCCGGTCAGTTCGACAGCCCTACGGTGTCTGCGGCTTCATCGTGCCGTGGAATTTCCCTTTCCTGCTTTTGGGCTGGGGAATTTCCCCGGCGCTCGCCGCGGGCAATACTGTGGTGCTCAAGCCGGCGGAGGACACGCCCCTATCCAGCCTCTATTTTGCGAAACTCGCCGAGGAGGTGGGGATCCCGCCCGGAGTCATCAACATTGTGCCCGGATTGGGTGAAACTGCGGGAGCGGCGCTCGCGAAGCATCCGGGCGTAAAGCGCATGGCGTTCACGGGCTCGCCTGAGATCGGGCGGCTCGTTGCGGAAGCCTGCGGCCGAAACTTGGTTCCGGTCAAGCTGGAGCTCGGAGGTAAGGGCGCTGCTGTGCTTTTTGATGACGTCGACGCTGAGGCGGCCGCCGAGGCTCTCGTCGGGGCGGTGACCTTAAATGCGGGTCAGGTGTGCTGCACGGCGACGCGCTGGCTTGTGCACGAGAAAATCCGGGACCGTTTTGTGGCTAAGGCGACATCGGCCATGGCTGCAAAGAGGATCGGCTATGGTTCCGACGACGGTTCCGAGATGGGGCCCGTCGTGAGTGAAAAGCAGCGCAAGCGCGTGCTGGGATATCTGGAGAGGGGCGCTCAGGGAGGTGCCGAAACGCTGTTGGCGGGCGGGCCCGCTCAGGTCGCAGGCCACCAAGGCGGCTATTACGTGAAACCCGCCCTCCTAGGCGGCTCGCCGGACAATGTCTGCGCCCGCGAGGAGATTTTTGGTCCGGTCGCCTACGTGATGAGCTTTCGCTCAGAGGACGAGGCCGTGGAACTGGTGAATCGCAGCCAGTACGGTCTGGCGAACAGCGTTTGGTCGAAGGACCTGGAGCGTGCGGACCGCGTCGCCGAGAAGCTTGTCGCGGGGAACTCGTGGATCAATGCCCACAACATCTTCGTCCACGGCGTGCCCTACGGCGGCTGCAACCTGAGCGGCTGCGGCGGAGGAGTGCTTGGGCCGGACACCCTGGAGGACTATTTCCGAAAGCAATCCGTGGTGCGCCCCTTGGCCTGAGCCTCGCGAGGCATCGGAATGAAGATCGCAGCCATTGACAGGCTACGCCAGAATCTGCGCTCCCGACGGCCCCTTTATGGCCTCTGGATTACGCTCGGGTCCGCGAGTGTTACGGAGATGGCCGTGGCGCTGGGGGTGGATTGGATCGTCGTCGACGCCGAGCACGGCTACCTGGATTGGAAGGAAGTTCTGGAGCATGTCCGGGCGACAGTCCGCAGCGACACGGTGGCCCTGGTGCGGGTGGCCGCGCTCGACGCTGGGCTGATCAAGCGCGCTTTGGATATCGGCGCGGACGGGGTCGTGGTGCCTTGGATTGAGACGGCGGAGCAGCTCCGAAAGGCGGTCGCCTTTGCCGCCTACCCGCCGGAAGGCGTTCGCGGGATCGGTCCAGAGCGGGCCACGGGGTGGGGCGAGTGCATCCAAGAGCATGCCAAGGGGGCGAATGAGAGCGTGCTCGTGGTGCCAGTGATCGAAACGGTTGCCGCAGGGCGCACAATTGAGGAGCTCAGCCAGGTTCCGGGAACGGAGATCTTCTTCCTCGGGCCGGCTAACTATTCGGCCAGCGCCGGATTCCGCGGAGAATGGGAAGGGCCGGGTGTCGCCGCCGAGCTTCTTCGGATCCAGGCTGGCCTGCGGCGGGCGGGAAAGTATTGCGGCGTCATGGCCACGAGTCACGAGGATCTCGTCGAGCGCTGGCAGCAGGGCTTCGGCCTTCTTGGACTCGGCACCGACTCGGGTCTTCTGCTTCGGAGTCTGCACGGGGCCTTGGCAGCCGTGGGCCGAGACCGGCCTATCCACGCCGATTTCATTCCCGAAGCGGAGACGCGGCCGGCAATTCCCTTAAGGCAGCTCCCGGCTTCCCTCAAGCCCGACCGGCTGGAGAGGATGAATCAGCCGGGAACGGCACCCTCGGTCCTGTTGGCGGAGGGCATTACCTTTGATTGCCACGTGGGCCGCCACAACGGTGCACGAGGTCTCACGACGGGTATAGTCCATTTTGAGCGGGAGAGGAGTCTTGCCTGGCACATGCATGCGTGCACGGAAGCCATCACGGTTTTGCGCGGTTCGATGGCCGTTTCAGTTGAGGGACGCGAATACCTCCTTGGTCCTTTCGACAACATCGTGATTCCAAGGGAGATCGCCCACGTGACCCGAAATGCCTCCAAGACGGAGGCGGCGGCGATCCACGTGGCCTTCGGATCGGAAACGGTCGACCGGCAACTGTGTCCCGATATGCTGTCCGAGCCGGTCTCAGAGAACTTTCATGGTGTCCCGGGCAAGGAGCACGTGACTCTCCTGGCCAAGGCTCCACGCAGCCAAGCGGGTCCTGGGACGGGTTTCGTCGACTACTTCAACCAGAGGCTGAATCCGGGAATCGAAATGAGCGGGGGCTATGCCCTGTTCCAACCTGGCGGCCGCCTGCCGGCTCATGTGCATTACTTCGACGAGTCGATCTCAATCGTCCAGGGGCGGGCGGTTTGTAAGGTCGAGGGCCGCGTTTATCAAATCGAGGCCCCGGCGACGGCGATGATTCCGAAGGGAAGAGTGCACTACTTCGTGAACTCGGCCGAAGAGGAGATGGCAATGATCTGGGTCTACGCCGGGCCCTCCCCCGATCGGATCGTGGTCGACGAAATCTGCGCCCTTACCGAACGCACGGCCTTTCCACGCGGCAATTCGTGAACCAAGGAAGTTTTGTCATTCATCCAAAGTCAGGTATCTACCTCTGAAATAGCAATTACCGGATGTGCCAAAGGAGAGCTCAGAAGCGTGTGCCTTAACAGCATGGTGATTCGAGTCCTCTCCTGGGCACCACGTTAGAGCCCAGGGGCGTTCAGGCGAAGGGAAGGGGCCGCTTAAACCTATGCCTCGACCACGAGGCGACGAGGCGGCCCGGATTGCGCTACAATGCCGACTAGACCCGAGAACTCGCGTTCAAACTTGTGCCAGGCGCGCTTCCGCCACCTCGGATAGTGTCTTGTGGTCTCGCTTGGCCTCTTTGCGGAGCCCCGAGATTACCCGCGGACTAAGTCTCAGGAGAACAGGCTTGCGTCCCGATGGCTTGCGCCCGGCGCCGACCCTCATCCCTCCATGCTTGAAAGGCCGGAATGCCAGCTTCTCAAGATTGGGCAATAGTTCACCGTTCAGGTCCTTCAGGTCGACCTGATAGCCTGCGCTATTGAACTGCGGCTTCTGATTCGGGTTTGTTTTTCTCTTCATTGATTTTCGCTCCTATTTCCCAGTAACCAGCGCCTATGACACCGCAACGCGAATTATTAGGCCTTTTTCCAGTGAAGGCAGAGGCCAGATGAACCTCTGCCGCTACCCACGAGATAGCGCCCTGGGGGCGGAAGCGCCCGAATAGGAGGGTTGTGGCTACGGCGCCCGATCGAGGGCTAGCCCTCCGTAGACAGGTTCGGGCGCCACCGCGCCTTCGTCGACCTGCTTATAGGCGAGCCGGCCCAGGGTTTGGATCGCCCTCTCGAAGGCGCTGGACCAGGGCACGCCGCAGCTAATTCTGATGCAATTCCTGAATTGGTCGCGCACGGAGAAGATCGGACCGGGGGCGATGACGATCTTCTCCTCCATGGCGCCATGGCGCAGGCGCACCGCGTCGACTGCCGGTGGAAACTCCACCCAAAGGACAAAGCCGCCGGCGGGCTCCGTCACACGCGTTCCCTTTGGAAAATAGGTCCGCACGGCGGTGCTGACTGCGGCCACTTGTCGCTTATATTCCGATCGCAGCCTCCGCAAGTTCCGGTCGTATCCCTCTTGGAGAATATGCAGGGCCACTTTTTGGGGATACAGCGGTGTGTTCGACCATTTGGCGTCGTCAATTTGGTCGCGATACCTCCCGGCCGAGATCCAGCCCAGGCTTAGGCCTGGGCCAATCGTCTTGCTTAGCGACGAGCAAAGAAGGACCCGGCCGTCGCGGTCCCAGGCCTTCAGAGGCTTCGGCCTTACGGGCCCGTAATGGAGGTCCGCGTAGATGTCGTCCTCAATTGCGGGGATGTCGTAGTCGCAGAGAATTGAGTAGAGCTCCTCCTTTCGGGAGTTTGGCATGCAGGCCCCCGTCGGATTGTGGAAGCTTGGCGTCACGATGACCGCCTTTACGTCGTTGCCGTCGAGAGCGACTTTCAGTGCCTCTAAGCTCAGTCCCCGCTTCTGGTCGACCGGCACCTCAATCGCCTTCAATCCCAGCGAAGAGATGATGCGCAGGAAGTTGAAGTAGGAGGGCGACTCGACAACGACGACATCGCCCGCGCGCGCCACGGAGCCTAGAGCCAGATGAAGGGCCTCTGAGCAGCAGGACGTCACGATGAAGTCCTCGTGACCGAGCGCCGTCCCGGACTGGAGGTACCGGCGCGACAGTTCCTGCACAAACGGGTGGTAGGGCCGCCCCAATGCGTACCGTCCGAGTATTCCGGAGTCCGAACGTGCCACCGCAGCGGCCACCCGGGCCACCTTTTCCAAAGGGAGGATGCCAGGGGAGGGAAGCGCGTTTCCCAGGGGGAAGTAGGTCGGATCGAGGGAAAGGTCCATCATGTGCTCGGTCAGGTCCTTCTCCTCAATGCGGACAGCCGGACCCAGGACGCTCCCAGGGCTCGCCTTCGAAGCGTCCTGCGGCCTTCTCCGGACGTAATAGCCGCTTTTCGGGCGTGCCTCGATGTACCCGCGGTTCTCGAGCACGATATACGCCTGCATGACGGTCCCGATGCTGATCTGGCGCTGGCGCGCCGTCACTCGGACTGACGGGAGACGCTGGCCAACCCGGAGCGAGCGTCTGTCGATGAGATTCTGCACTTCATCGGCCAGCTCCCGGTAGATGGGCGCCTCCTTCTTGGCCAAGGATTCAGGGTGCATCGGATCCATATGATTTCAGTTTTCGGACGTTTTGGCGAACCCAGGGGATCCGATCGCCCGGACGGAACGAGCGGCGGCGGATCACTGCCTCAAGCGAATCGGCCAGACAGGGATAGATCGGCGGCATTAGTGCAAATGATCTCAGGAAGCGCGTATTCAGTCTAGATACAGAATGGCCCTCAAGTTGTAGTACAGATGCCGTAATGGGCATCTGTATAGGCAAGGTATTCAATTTGCTGCCTCTGTTTGCATTTGCCCCGTCGCGGTATCGTGGGGGATGCAAAACAGGCACCTATTACTCACGGCACTGGCCCTTACGGCGACCTTGCGTTCTGACCAGCAGGAGAACACTTCGATACTCTATGCACGCCAAGCCGCTGCGATGCTGGGCCCGACCCTTTGGAAGCAGGTTTTACGGGTTCATAACTCGTCCAGGGAGAGCCGTTATCCGAGGTCTTTCGGGGCAGTTGTCTTCGAGATGGGCGGGATCCTTTGGTTTTATACAGCCACGGACGGAACTCAGAGCCTTTCTATCCGCCTCGGACGTGCAAAGGAGGATGAGCAGGACCTAGGGCCGCTTCTCTCCAGTCTCGATCCCGGCTTTACCCATTGGGAATCTGATTCGGGAGGCTACAGCCCGGTCGAGAAGAGTTCGGTCCCGCCAAACGCCTGCTTTATACAGAGCGTCGCATTGCTGCGGAATAGCTTGTCGCTGGGGATCCACGTTGAGCATGCGCGGCTGCTTTCATATTATGTCTCGTACCCAACTGGCTTGAAGGGGCACACGGTCCTCTATCTTGAGACAGATAAGGGACCGACTGTCATTGACCCATTGATGCAACGATGGCCCCTGCATGTTCAGAGCGCGGATACTGCAGACCCCAAATGCGTGGCCTACTGCATCAGGCATGATGTCGCTTCGGCGAGATGGGTGCCGATCAGCCCCAATGACTTTCCATTTGGCCGGGATGAAAGCGCACATTTCTCCAATAACTGAAATCGAAAGATCATCCGTCTTTCTGGGATTCCCTTTGAGCGGTCATTGTACGGCTGCTCATCGTTAGTAGTTGTGTTGGCGTGGAGGGGCCGGTTCTAGCCCCTCCACGCTCTTTCTTATGTCCCCGCCCCATGCGGAAAGAGGGCGGCTTCGCCTGTAGGGACACGGGTCTAACCGACCTCAGTGTTCACAGAGACTATACGTCCCGTTGAGTGTGATGGGCATTGCTCTCCTCGGGCGCCAGCCATAGAGTCAAGGCCGTACCCATGAGAGTTGGATTTGGCCTTAGTCTGGCACTCCTCACCATCCTCCCGGCAAGGTCGCAGGATGCGAAGGCTCCGTATCCCGCGATGGCGCCCATCGACCAGTACCTGATGGCGGATCGAAGCGCCGAGATAGCCCTGGCGCGAAGTGCGGCGCCAGAGGACATATCGCGCAATGCGACGATCCTGGTTCTCGGGAAGAACGGTTACGAGACCGCGGTCGAGGGGACAAATCGCTTCGTCTGTGTCGTGGAACGATCCTGGATGTCTCCATTCGACAGCCCTGAGTTCTGGAATCCCAAGATGCGCGGCCCGATCTGCTATAATCCACCGGCAGTCCGGTCCATCCTGCCCTATACAATCAACCGGACAAACCTGGTTCTGGCCGGGTTTACCAAGCAACAGATGGAGGAGAGCATCAAGGGCAAGGTCGCGAAGGGCGAGCTGCCGGTCCCCGAGACGGGCGCCATGTCGTACATGATGTCGAAGAACGGGTATCTCAATGATGAGGTCGGTCACTGGCACCCCCACTTGATGTTTCACGTTCCAAAGACTGATAACGCGAGTTGGGGAGCAAACGTTGTTTGCTCGCCGGTATTGGAGAACGATGAATATCAAGACGTCCCGGAACCGGAGACCATTTTCATGGTGCCGGTTGGTAAGTGGTCGGACGGAACCGCTGCGCGGACCGAGAAGTAGCAATTGCGCCGTGTCCTTGTCCAAGTTAGGGGAGAGTGCCGGTTAGATTATTGCGCGCATTCGCGCGGTTTCCATCTCACCAGCCGAGCATAAAACCGCGCTGTGAAATCCCTCCGGCTTCAACTCCATCGGCTGGCCTGGCTAGCCTGTTCTTGCGTTGCGCTGCCATTCGGCGCTTGGGCGCAAACCAGTGGGTCTATCGCTACTCCTTCGCCATTGTCGTCCGCGTCGCGTCGCGAGTTGCTCGCCGTCGGCGAAAGGATCTCCGGGGCGACAGGTATCAAGCTGGTCTTGATTTCTCCAGGAACCCTCCTGATGGGTGGTCCGGACGATAATTTCGATAAACAGCCACTGACCAAGGTGACGCTGACAAGGTACTACTGGCTTGGGGCCACGGATGTGACTCAGGCGCAATACGAAGATGTGACCGGAGAGAATCCATCGACCTTCAAAGGAAACGAATTGCCGGTTGAGACCGTGGGTTGGGACGATGCGATGGAGTTCTGCCAGAAGCTGACGAAACGCGAGCATGGGGCAGGGCGCCTGCCCGAGGGCTATGCCTATACTCTGCCGACGGAAGCGCAGTGGGAATACGCCTGTCGTGCGGGGACAACCGGACCGCGGTACGGCAAGTTGGAGGACATCGCGTGGTACAGCGGCAACAGCGATCAGACCACGCATCCGGTCTGCCGGAAGCAGCCAAATGCCTGGGGGTTGTACGACATGATCGGGAATGTGTGGCAATGGTGCTTCGACTGGCATGGCAACTACCCGGGTGGCGATGTGAGTGATCCCACTGGCCCTTCCGTGGGCTCCGACCATATCTGCCGCGGAGGCAGTTGGGGCAATACTGCGGCCTACTGCAGTTCCGACTACCGCGACGGGGACGACCCGGACGTTTTGGGCCACTCGTGGGCTGGCTTCCGCGTTGCCCTAGCGCCAATCCGATAGGTTGAGGTCCGAGACGCCTGGAAAGGCGGCATGCACCAGACAGTTCCGCCCTGGCTTCAGCTCATATAGGAGGCTTGGGTTGGCGGATTACGCCTGCAAACACGACCGGTATACCCCGGAAAAAACTTCCTATGCCGTCTTCTTCCCCATTCTCGATTTGCTTGGATGCTCTTGCGAGCGGGAAGACGCTGCCCTTCCCGTCGAAGTCAATAATCCAAGAGCCATCCCTTTCCCGCCAGGCTCTACCGTAACACCGAACGACGCACTCGCCGAGATACGCGCCAAATACACCCGCAAGGTCATTCTTTTCCTGCGGATCGTCGAATGCTCCGAGCCCTCTGAGTTTTTCAATGTAGTCGTCAAGCCATCGAACGGATTTCTCGTCATACCCAAAGTCTGTTCCGCTCAACCGTCCGAGCTCGAGGACCGTGAAATCTGCGGCGGCTTCGATCTTTTCGAGCGTCAAATCTCTTATCCGATCTATTGTTTAAGTGGCATCCCTGCCTTTGCCACTGCGCGATTGAAGGCGTTCGCGTCGGATGTGTACTTCACCATCAAACTCCTGACGTTTGCTATCTCCTTATCCGTCTGTTGCGCGGCGCTTTCGTCATCCAGGTGGTCAGAAGCGGTTTCGTACTCCCGGAATTCCCAATCGCACGTTCGCCTCACTTCGTATAATATCTGCTTCTCGCCAATGAAGAGACTGTCCGGGATTTCGACGAGATCCGGAACAGTCGCCCGAGAAAATGGAAGCAGAGCGAAGAATAACGAAATGTGTGCGATCCCTAAGGCCTTCATTTGGAGAAGATGCTGGTGAGACACCTAGGCACCCCGGATTCCAATCCGCTGGAACGGAGAAGCAACCGGAAATTTGAGCATTGGCAAATAGGGTGTAAAGGCGCTCGAATCCGTGCGATGCATCACGGCTATGAGGACATCCGCTCGCGAATTCCCGAGGCACCCACGTGGTACGACCAATTTGGCGTGCCCCGCTATGGCGCCTTCTCTCCCAACCAAGCGCCCAATATCTACGCGGATCAGGTGTGCCTCGCCGAGGTCATCTGCCAGCAATGCGACAGACGCTTTCAGGTCCAATTCAGCTCCTCCGAGGGTCTCTCAGACGACTCTCTTGAAAAATTGATCAACGAACGGGATCTCCGCTATGGTGATCCCCCGAATCATGGATGTGTCGGCGACTCGATGAGCAGCATCCCGCTGCGCATCATCGAATTTTGGCGAAAGCCGATTGCCGTGGGTGCAACGTTCGGGCGGATCTCGGGGGTTGGAATTGGACGTCAAGCCCGAATGAGAAACCGGGGACTACGAAGACGAATCTGAGGCGTGACGCGGGACGAGTGGTCGCCATCCAGACAGCAACCTAACGGAAACATAGCCCGCTGCCCGTCGATCTTGCGGCGAACTGTCCCTCAACACTCCTGAGACTAAACGCGTAAGGCCACAGGACCAAACAGCCTTCCGCCAATAGCGGGGATTTTCAAGTTTCCCCCTAGACGAAATATCCTAAATGATTGATATGCAAGGATTAAAATTTATACGGCTCTAAAATTTATGGATGCCAAGGCCGGCCAATGCAGATCCTGCGATGCGCCTGCATATTTCGGCAATTATCCCGGAACGGCATAGGGGTGCAAACGGCTCCTCTTCCCGACCACATTTGGATGGCGAGTCGAAACCTTATGAGAGAGGAAGGATGATATGGACGACTGCCAGGACATTCACTTGGATGGCCCTCATTGCTGACTATATGCACGCCAAACGGCGAGGAATTCTGCCGCAAGCCGTGGGAGGTGCTAACAGCGAGGAGTGCGCGATTCAGTCGATGACAAGGGAAATCGCTTTCGCGCCGGCATCACCACCAGAGTCCATATTCACACTCATTGGCTGGCATTGGCGGCGATAAAATATGAATCCTCAAGATCCAGGTCCAATGGTCACGCATCCAAAGCGTGACCGCGTTTTCGCTCTGGGTGAGGCTTTACTCGAATCGGTTCGCGAGAGCCTGCGCAAGCGCGAGAAACTCAAGGAATGGGAGATCGCCCCAAACGTGCGCGAATACAAGCACCGGTTGGAATCTGCGGATCTGGAGATCATGCCCCGATCTCTGGACGAGCCATCGGAAGAGTTAGCAAACCGCGACGAGCCGATGCAGCTGTGGAGAGTGTTGGCTCGGGCGATGAAGTTTTGGCTGACCGCAGTTGTTCCGTTAGCCATGGTGGCGGATGTCGGCGGTTTGGTGGCGCTTCAACAGTTGCGGCAAGCACAGGAGCAGGCCCAGGATGCCTTAGCTCAGTCCGACTATCTGCAGGCTGTGGCATTGGTAAACCAGGTGAAATACAGTGAAGCGCTGCCTTTCCTGGCGCGCAGCCTGCGAGCAAAACCCAGCGGCAACCCGGCGGCATCGTTGGCCTTCGACCTAATGATGTACCAACCGCAATTATTGGCGGTGATGCCCTCGGGCGGGGAGATCGGCCCGGCGTTTAGCCCCGATGGAACAGAGATAATGACCACAATGGGGAAGACCGTTTTCCTTTGGGATGCGCGCACGGGTCGTCCTTTCGCGCCACCAATCGAGCATCCCAATAAAGTACGTGAATCGACATTTAGCCGCGATGGTATGCTGCTGGCGACTGTTTCTGTCGGCTCAGGAAGCAACGGAGCCGGCGATGAGGTCGCCGCGCGGGTATGGGACGCCAAGACCGGCCGGCCGGTCACGCCTCCGTTACCGGTCAAATATTCGATTGATAAAATCAGATTCAGCCCCGATGGAGCCGATCTAATCGCGTTTAGCAGCGACTATAGCTCCGCACCTAACGGGATTCCTGCCGTCCAAAGTTGGAACGTCAAGACCGGCCAACTGATCGCGCTTCCATATCTGAGCGGCCCCACAGTGCGTTCAATCGCGTTCAGCGGCGACGGGACCCTGGTCGCGACTTCTTATGACTATCCGAACGGCGCCGTGGTGTGGAACACGAGAACGGGCAAACCGCTGCTACCGCAGCTGAATATCGGTGTTCCTTCCTATATGGTGTTTGGCCCGGAAGGCACACGCCTAATGACGATTGGGGACACGGCACAGGTGTGGGACCTGAAGACGGGCCAATCGCTGACAGGGCCTCTCGAGTTTGATTATCGAGTCCAGTCAGCCGAATTCAGCCAGGACGGAAATCGAGTGCAGCTGATAAGCGGCGACAATGAATACAATGGTTCAGTAATTTCGATCAAGGCTTGGACGATCAAGACTGGCAAACCCTGGGGCCACGCGCCGGCGACCACCTCGAACATTTCAGAGGAAACTTTTAGCCCAGACGGGATGAAAGTCGCAACGATTTCTGGCGACGGCGCGGAAGTCTGGAACGCCGAGACGGGGCAACCAATAACACCGCCTCTAAAGCGCGACGATCTGCTCACATCCATCGATTTCAGCCCGGACTCGACTCGCGTCGTCACGGCATCATCTGACAGGACAGCGCAGGTATGGGACGCCCGCAACGGAAAGCCTCTCACATCGCCGCTCCAGCATGATGACGGGGTGAATACGGCGGTTTTTAGCCCCGACGGAACAGAGGTGCTGACAACAGCGAACGATGACACGGTGCGAGTCTGGGACGCCCGAACGCTGGGGCAGCAGGCGTCCTGGCTGGACTACTCCATGGTTGTTTACAGTCCCGACGGAATGCGAGAGTTGATCGAATCCCAACGTGGGCCGCAGGTCTTGGACGCTCGCACTGGCGAGGCGCTGTCGCCAAGGTTCCAGCTTGGGAAGCCTGTTTATTTTGCGGCCTTCTCCCCAGATGGGACCCGATTGGTTACTCGCTCCGACGATAAGATCGTCCGGGTGTGGAACGCGCTCACTGGGCAAATGGCGACGCAGCCGATCGCTGTCGGCGATTTATCGGCTTGCACCGTCTTCAGCCCAGATGGGACGCGACTCTTCGTCGGATCCTCCGCCTCTGACGGGACGCAGAAAATCGGGCAGATCTGGAGCGTTCAAACTGGGCGGCCTATTGGGTCTCTAATGAAATTTGACGACCTCGCCATCAAAGCTGCATTTAGTTCGGATGGGCGGGAGCTTACAACCGCCACCGACAACAACGCCGTCCAAGTTTGGAATGCGACAACGGGCCAGCCGGAAACAGATCCGGTCCAACTCGGTCCTATCGAAGTAGGATTCACTTACTTGAGTCCGGACGGCAGGTTCATCCTCAAATCGACCGGCCGTTCGTTTGCCATTATCCTCGATTCCAAGACCGGCCAGCCCGTAACACCACCGCTTCAGCACATGGACTATGTGCGAGATGGCACATTTAGCAGTGACGGGAGCCGTGTGGCAACCTGCTCGAGAGACGGTATGATAAAGATTTGGGACGCCAGGACAGGCGAACTGCTGGCTCCGCCGATCACACCTTCGGACGGGGTGAAATCGATTTCCTTCAGTCCCGATGGAAAACGATTGGTGTCATGGGGGGGATCAATTCAAGTTTGGGATGCGATCAATGGCCAACCTCTAACCATTCCACTGCAACGAGATGCCCTCTACGCTGACTCTGTCACATTTACGCCGGACGGCTTGCACCTCATAGAGGTGGACAGCAATACAATACGGACCACCGATCTGGCCCCGGTTACCGATCCACCGGCATGGTTCTGCGATCTACTCGAGGCTTCTGCCTTCGGTCGGCTCAATCGTCGGGGCGTCATCGAATCGGTGCCTTCGGAAAAAATCCTCGAGATTAAGCGTGAGCGGTTGGCGTCAACTTCAAGCGATCAATGGGAAGTTTTTGGGCGCTGGCTATTCTCCGAACCTACATCGCGAACCATCTCGCCCTGGAGCAAGACCACCTTGCCGGAATTTGTTCAGAAGCTGATCTGGACCCGTCAACTCGATTCGTTGAGACAGGCGATTGCACTCTCCTACGGCCATCCAGATTGGCAGAATCAGGCAAAGGCAAAAATTTTGGAGGGCTGGTCCGGAATTGAACCATGATTCTCGGGAGTGATAGCGCCTGAGCGGATCGCCAGAACTTGCACTCGAAGCGGCGGATTTGTACGGGCATCAAATTTGAATTCCCATGACGCCAATACACCAGCATTGGCATGAGAGGTAGAGGCCCATAATACCCGCGCCGCAAGCACGCGGAAATGTGAGTTTGCTGGTGCAGCGGCAGCCCTTCTTGTCCCGTCACGAGCGAGGCAGTCTTATGAGATTGCCCCCCCCCCCGAAGTCCTTGACGGAGCTTGAAATTCGAAACCGGCCTTAAACTGACCCCTCCAGACAACGAACGAATGTGACTTGTCGGCTGACGGCTGGAGCCTTACAAAAGTCGCAACCCAATCGACCACAAGCACAACAGATGTCACTAATCCAGGAAATCAAAGACGGGTACGCGTATGCAAAGTCAGAGAAGTAGAGGACCCGCACGCTTCACGGCATCGCATTGATCATGCCGCTCAAACGGAAGTTTTTGGTGCGAATGACTTTTTGTGGGCGAGTCGAAGTGCCGGCGACTCTCGCGCTGCTCGCCGATCCGGGACGATGCGTTTGCGCCATCTCCTACGGCCTTAAGAATCGGCAAACCGAAATTGGGACGTTTACGGATCCCCAAGAACAATGAAGAGAGTTCGCAAACCGGTCTGGGCGGTTGCAGCTCTCGCTGTCTTGGCTTCATGCGTCTGGTTGGGAGATGTTCCGAATCGGTACCGGGCTTCGAAATGCCATTCGGACGGACAGGTGGCCGAGCTTGCCCAGGCATGGGCGCGATCGCTTGCCGACTTTGGAATGGCTACGAAATTCCGTCCACAGGATATCGGTTACGCGGTGGATTACGATAACGCCCAGGCCAGATGGCTTGAGATTGTTCGAAGCAGCATAGACGGGCTCGAGCCCGAGCAGGCCTACGACTATCTGATGGGGGAGCCCGCAAAAGTCAGCAGGCTGCTCATTGGTCCCAATTCTGCCGATTTCAGAAATTTGCTCGCGGTGGTCACCAAGAAAGTGGCGGCCAATTCCATTCAGCGGATGTCGAGAGCCGTTTCCCTCGCAGATGACGCCGAGTTCGGGAATGCATATAAAGACGTGAATTTGGCGAGGCCGTACGCGGGCCTGGTGCCGAATTTTCAGGCGCTGGTGAATCGCATCCAACTCTCCGAGGTGGATCACGGGATCAAGACGGCTTCCGCGCTGGCGAGGCAGGGCGACTTTAAGGGTGCGTATTCGGCCCTGGATGCGGTCAGGGAGCATTCGAACCTGGAGCCCGGGTACGGTGCAGCTGTGCTCGAGGTCCGCGACAGCGAGGTGCGGTGGAAAATTGCCGACGCACTGGTGTCATCCAGGAATGGCGACTACGAGGGCGCCCTGGCGCAGCTCAGCGCACTGGAGGAAAAGGGTCTGTTGTCCCCCGAGATTGCCGCTGCAAGAAGCCGCGTGCGCAAGGATGCCCAATTCTCGAGTATCAAGCGCTTGGCCGAGGCCGTGCTGAAGGAAGATGTTGGAAGAACGCGGAAGGAAATGGACAGGTATAGCCGCCTCACTGGTTACCATTTTTCCTGCCAGCCCGAAACATTGATCAACGAGCGGGACCTCGGGCGGTTCCTCGCGGCACTGGAGGACCTGCATATTCGGCCGAAGGCCAATGAAGTCCGGACCGGCTGTTTTGATTTGGACTTGGTCGAGAGCCTGCGCGGACGATTCACGGATCAAGCCCAAGTCTCGTCGTTTCTGGGGGAGGGGTACAAGAGTTACGCCTACTTGTTGGCGGACAAGTCACGCCCGGGATTCGCGCTTTACCTGATGGAACGCGCCAAGATAGAGGGTGTGGGGTCTGACCCGGAGGTCAGTCGCCGGTTGTTGGCGGCCTTGGCGAATGCGTTCAGCTTCACGATCTACATGCCGTCTACCCGCACCACGGCGAGCCATCCGGGTCCGTTGGTTTCGGCGCCGCGAGTGGCGGTGAAAGCCGTCCTCCAGAGAACGGTTGGATCATGGATGAAGCTTTCCGATGTCCCACTGCAGCGGTCACTCTCCGGATTGATCGTCGGTACCAGCCTTGCGAATATCAAGGTGGCGGATAATCCGCAGAGTGAGACCCGGACCGTGCGTTATCAGAGTGGCTGGGATCAGGTGCCGAATCCGGAATATGCGAGTATCGCCGAGCGACTGCGGCAGGCGCAGCAGAACGAGAGGCAAGCTGCCGACCAGAACGCCACAAATCAGCAGCTGGCTCAAAGCGCCGTCAACTCCGGAGGGTTGAGCCTGTTTGGCGCCGCCCTGGTCGGTGCCGGGGCAGGCTTAAGCAAGGCCGCCCTTGAGCAGGCTCAGCAAAACGTGAGCGCTTGGAGCGCAAGGCTTCAGGGCACGCCCCCGACACTGCAAAACGCCGTCTATGCGGATGAGCCCTATGAAGCCACCACGCACAGTGTCTCGTATGACGCCTCCTTCAGCGCCGATGTTGAAGTCGGTGGATCCCCTTACTCTGGGCCGGTCACCTGGTCATCCAACTATTCCTACAACACGGTAGAAATCGTCGGAAATGCGGCGCACAACGTCCCCGTTCAGTCGGCGACATATGTCCCAATGGATGGTGTGGTCCAGGCACTTTCCGACTCCATCTCCAAAAAGTTGTCAGACCAATCTGATCAGATGTTGGCGCAATTGGTCGGGGCGACTCAGGATGTGCTCGATAAGGAGCTGAAGGTAGGAAAGGTTTCCGACGAAATTTCCGCCGATGCAAGGTGGGGATTGATCGCGCTTTGGAAATCCTGCGGCGTCCCTGTTGGCGAAGGTCGGACCCGGGCCGTTGAGGTCGCGATCCGGCGTTCGCTGGGCCTGAATCCGAATCCCGCCTCGGCGTCTTCCAACCCAGGACCCGTCACGGGCTCGCCCACGCACGACCAGAGTCGCGCTCAAGGTCCAGCTCCCGTGGGAACTCCGATCGGTCAGGTGAGCTCGCCAGTCGACCAATCCGTTGCCGTTCAGCCGGTGGCTGCCGTGAGCGTCCGGCGCGGGGTATTCGGAGTGCAACTGGAGAAACTGACCCCTGAATTGGTGGCCAAGTATGGCCTCAATTCTGGAATTTTAGTGAAGGACGTCCTGGCTGGCGGACCCGCCGACAAGGGTGGACTGGCGAGCGGGGACGTCATCACGAAGCTCGATGGCGAGACGATAGATAGCATAAATAGGTTCCGCCTCGCCGCGAAGGACCTGCCGCCGGGCAGGATGGTGACCGTGGAATATGTTCGGAATGGACAGACGGCGACTGCCACCGTCGAGCTGGGCATTCCCCCGCCGTCGCCCGTCCAGCACGGGTTCTTTGGCGTGCAACTTGGGGAGCTGAGCCCCGAATTGGCGGCTAAGTATGGTCTTAGCTTAGGTACTCTGGTGACGGGCGTTCTGGCCGGCGGACCTGCCGAAAAGGCCGGCCTGGCGGGCGGAGACATCATCACGAAGCTCGATGGCGAGGCGATGGACAGCTCAAATAAATTCGGCGCTGCCGTAAGGGTCCTGGCTCCTGGCAGGATGGTGACCGTGGAATACGTTCGGAACGGACAGACGGCGACTGCCACCGTCGAGCTGGGCATACCCCCGCCGCCGCCCGTCCAGCACGGGTTCTTCGGCGTGCAACTTGGCGTGCTGAGCCCTGAATTGGCAGCTAAGTATGGCCTTGGTTCTGGTACTTTGGTGACGGGCGTCCAGGCCGGAGGACCCGCCGACAAGGCCGGCCTGGCGAGCGGGGACGTCATCACGAAGCTCGATGGCCAAGCGGTGGACAACCTGAATCAATTCCGCCTCGCCGCGAAGGACCTTCCGGCGGGCAGGATGGTGACCTTGGAATACATTCGGAACGGACAGACGGCGACCGCCACCGTCGAGTTGGGGGCCCATCCTTAGTACGCTATCACTCTGCTTCCGCTTCAGGGGATGGCCACGGAGAAATAATTCAAGACGGCTGGCTCGACTGCGTTCATGGAATGATTGCCATGGTTCTCGAGTGACGGCCACGTGACCGGCCTAATGGGAACTTGATTCCCAATTGCGAGCGCCGCGGCAATAATTTCTGTGCCCGTCGGTATAGCGGTGATGACCGAATAGGCCTGACCCGAGGTCACCGGCTCAGCTATGACATAATAATTGGTGATATTGGAGGCCTGGACCGTCGAGCTATAGCCATAGTCACTCGGTCTGACTCCCTCCGCATTAAATGTTATCGCCTCCAAGCCGGTTGAGATTGCCGCCAGGGCCGCCTCGCCTCCACCCAATGAGTGACCGGCGAGCATTATGGGTATGCCGGGATACTCGTGCTTGACCCTCCTTGCGATTGCGACGGCCGCATCGAAAACCGGCGCTCTGTGGCCAAATGTATTGCGGACATTTGAGATCCAATCGTACTCGTTATCCGTTCCGCGGAAGGCCAAAATCAGTCGAACTGGCGGTTGCTCCTTCGCGTCGTCGATTTGCGCGAGCGTCCTGTTATCGAAATTGACATTCCATTCTCCATATAGGGTGGCCTCGGTTCCGCCGTATGTGAGAGTGAACTCCCTGAGGAATCTGTAATTTGAGGTCGCATCCGCCCCCGGATGGTAGGAGCTGGCTGACGCATACATTGCATCCAAAATTGGATTCGAGACGGGTTTAGTCGCTGTGGGCTGGGCAGCCCCGGAGGACGGCGGCAAGACGACGCCGGAGGAACCCGGGACTAGCAGCCTGTCGATAGCCGACGGGGTGCCGCCGGCTACAGGCACGCCGGGCGCCCGAAAGTCAGATTCCGGACGCGGTTCAACCGATGTCGTTCCCGTGTCTGCCGGGGATACGGCTGCTGGTGCCTTTGCCAGGGCGGACGGGTCAACTATTCCCGTCTTTCCCCGAAGATCCACTACGGGCCCATCGCCCGAATTTGGGGACACTCCGGGGCTATTTGTCTCGCCAAAAGCGGGCGTTCCCGTGGACACGCCGTTGAGGTTCGCCTTTCCGAGCGAGGCGTTGCCACCGGAGCTGCCGTCAAAGTCGGGGTTTCCAACACCGCCGGGTGATGAATTTAGCGCCTGGACCAGTGGACTTGCGGACGCAGATCCAGGAGCGCCTTCCGCATTTGAATTAGCGGACGGTTGCGTTTGAGAGGCATCCGTCGAGGCAGTATTGGTTGCCGGCGGGTTATATAAATCACCAAGCGCGCCCTCGCTCTTCTGCTGCTCGGTTGCATCTGTCTGGGCGGGCCCCTGGGCTGCAGCACTACCAGAGGTATTGTTGCCCACCGGAGGCGTCGCCGTTGGCACATTGTACAAGTTGCCAAACTCAGGATTGATCGGCGCGGCCACAGGGTTCCCGGCGCCCGTGCCCGAATTGTTGCCTGTGGGGGCCGGACTATCGGCGGCTCCAACAGCTCCCTTCTGAAATCCCGCTCGCTGGCCTGAATTGCCGTCGATCAATGTTTGGCCAGATTGGTCGCCGTTGGGGTCCGGGATGGCCGATGCAATCGGCGGCGCGCCGGGTGGTCGATTGGACGCAGCGCGTGCCTTGGCGGCCTCCACAGCCCCGCCCTGAGTCTGTGCATATTGCTCTTGGGCCATAGCAAGATTACCGGCAATGGATGGGTCGTTCGGGGCCCTGGCCAGGGCCTGCTGAAACTCGTTGATCGCGCTGGGATAGTCTCGCCGCCTCAGGTACCATAGCCCGGTATTATTAAGTTGTTGGGCGGTTGCCTGCATTTGGCCTTGTTGAAATTCGGCTTGGGACGGTCCACTTGCGCTCTTGTTGCCGAACAGCGCGTTGGCGAGTTGGTTTCCCAAAGCGGTGCCCAGCTGGTGGCCGAGCTGCTCTGCAGCATCCGGACCGCCCGAAGCCCCTGTTCCGCTGGATGAACCCTGTCCATCTTCGGATCCCGAGAATGTCACGTCGACGGCACCGTTGGCCTGGCACCAAGCCCGAGCCTCTGCCATTGTTGGGAAGGGCCCTGCCGTAAATCGGGCCGAACTTGAAGACGGCGTCCCGTTGCCACCTGCACTGGTCACTTCACAAGTCACGCTGATGCCGGCCCGAAGACTCGTGGAAATCAATACCGAGACGAGAAGCATCAGCAGCTTATCACGCATACCGGGGTTGAGGCCACGCGAGCACACCATGTTCATGCCGATCGTCCAAGTCTCTGAGGCCGGATCTGCTGCCTTATCCAAACTTCAATACATGGTTGGGGGGCTATTCCCCGATTTCGTCTGGGTATGGGCCTGGGCATCGTAGTGCATCGACAGAATCTCGGTTGAAGCCTCGTCCGGCGGAATGAGATCAAAGATTGGCCCCCACATTCCAATCGACATCTTCACATACACGACCTGCCCGGCGTCGAGCGTAAGATCCCTCACCATATCCTTCCCAAATAAGAACGCAGAAGTCCCCAGTAGCACCCGGTAATTTCCCGGAGGACGATCGGCGTAGAGAATGCCCCCAGGATCGAGTTTCCCCATGAGCTCTCCGTTCAACGCTACAATAGGGGAGACTGCCCAGCCGCCCGCACCAACGCTGCGATAGACAAAAATTCTCCCTTGGCCAGAATCTAACGGTGGAATCGACGATTTGGCGTCCGAGTAAGTTGGGCCAGTAGCACAGCCGCTCAAGAGCAGCAAGGCACCGACAAGGCCGAGGCCAATTCTACCGAAGTCTCGCCAACTGAAAACTGCTTTCGTGTCGGCTAATCTCCGGGCGGCGTCTGACGCAACACGCATTGGGGCAACTTTTTAATTGTCGCGTTCCACTCGGTCAAGTTCGAAGAACCTATGGATCCTATGGTAAGAGCTTAAGCCGATGGATTGCGGCACATGTCATTGTTGCCTGGGAGCCGTGGCTCCCTTTGAGACGTGAGACGCGAGTTAGTGATGGCACAGGTCAATGCGGCCCATGCCCTCACAGAATGAGTACCCGGGCCCCCAAAAAACATGCTGATCATTTTGACCAATCACTTATCACCGGATGACCTTCGGCGAATTGTTACCCCATGCCGCTTGAAAACTGCCCTTGAACTTCCTTTTCCCATCCAAGGTCGCGAATTCATAAATTCCCGAGACTGGGTGGCCGTTCTGCAGCGTTTTGAACGAAACTGAGCCCATTAAAATTTCAGGCATCGTTTTGTTAAGATCTGCCTGAAAAAGGGCGCGTCCGTCGCCCCTCGATGGTCCTCCTCCGGCATCCTCCTTTCCCGAAAAATTAACGGTCTTCGGCTCCGGAAACTCAGGATAACCCCAAATATCAATGCGGATGACGGGTTGGACGGAATCACCCGCACGTTCCTGCGGAATTTCTATAGCATAGGCGGCGCCGTCCCACGGAGCAGAGGAGAAGTAGATGATCGCCTGGTTGACAGGCCGAGCAGACGGAATATCTGCAGCCTTAACCGGCGATACAACGAACCAGGCAAGCAATATTGGCACACCACTCGTCAAATAGGCGCGATAGCACATATCATCCCTCTATTGCGGCGGCGACATAGTCGAATTGGTCGATGGCTGGGTTCGAAGGGTATGCTTGGACTGCGTCCCGGCGATCTAACCCATGTAGATTACAGTTGCAGTATGGAAGTCCAATTCATTCGGGCCGGGTAACGGCAGAGGCCGGCAAAACCTCAGTCCTTACTGGCCCTGACCGGAGCGAAAAAGCCGAGGCTTAGACGATTTGTGCCTTTACAGAATGGTGGCGCAACCTTCATCTAAGTATCTACGCTCGGTGCGGCCCCTTTCCATCCAGGGGATTACGACTCCAAATACGCTGAAATCACTACCCTTTATGTTTAACTTTCCCGGTTACTTGGGCGGACACCCCAGAACAAATCGACATTGTGTAACTCTCCATATGTGGCCTATTTCCGAGATGCCCTGACAGAATTCGAATACTGCGTGCTGCACATAGGGTTTTAATTCCCTGATACGAAGAGCGTTGGAGACGATCCCATGATCTGCATACGCATTTCCATGTAATAATCGGGGTTTTGCCATCGGGCAGTTTTGCTACCTTGGACGCTGGGAATAATTGAATTATGATCAATTCGAGTGAATTGAGGATGAATAATATTCGACCATGAAAGGCATCCTTCATGCCGTTCTTGCGCTCGCATGTATCTCAACCGTCGTCGCTCAATTACCCGACTCATCAACTCCTGTAGTCCTCAACGGCACGTTGCACATGGGATTGGTTGGTATGGGAGGTGAAACAACCGGGATAGAGTTGTACTACACGGACACTCAGGGTCGACAGAGAACGATCGAGGTGATCGTTTCGGAAAAAACGTCGGGTGCTAAGCTTATCAAAGACGGTGCTCTTGTAAGTATAACCGGAACGACGGTCACGCACACCTACGCCGAGCGCGGTGATGTGCGACAGCTAATAGCCAGCGATATCAAATTAGACAATGCCCCGAAGGGCACCTCTTGGGAGGTTGGAGAAGTAGCGCACATGGATTCTGTCGCTTATGACCCCGGCGGCTGGGCAGTACCACCTACTCCGTCACCCGAAGAACCAAACTTCGAACACAATTATGCGAGCGTTAGGGTCTATTATTGCACAGATAGAGCCAAATACGGCGATGATCCTGAAAAGCCAGGCGATTTATTCACGGGCCTTCGCGGAAGCGATCTGACTTATGGATACGGTGTTGTTAGCATTCCGCGAGATCATAGGCTCGGCGAACTTGAGGCGCCTTCAGTATTTAGATTTGAATTTCACACTGATCCGGAGAAACACGTTGTCTTGCTATCCGCCATTGAGGAGCCGAAGGAAGCTTTTTTTCTTGATGTTCGGAATCGTTTAGGCGCGGCGCATGGCAAGAATGTTCTCATTTTCATTCACGGCTTCAACGTCACCTTCGAGGATGCGGCGAGAAGAACAGCGCAAATGGCGTACGACCTTGGATTTGATGGAGCCCCCATTTTCTTCAGCTGGCCTTCGAAGGGTAATCTATCCGGCTATCTTGCTGACGAAACTGACATTGAATGGGCGGAACCTCATCTCGAATCGTTTTTGTTCGATGTCCTTAGCCGGACGAATGCCGACAATATATTCTTAATTGCCCATAGTATGGGAAATCGCGGTTTAGCGAAGGCGTTTACGCAGATCGCAATAAGTCATCCGGAGATGGCGAGAAGAATTCGCGGAGTCGTTTTGGCCGCACCAGATATAGACGCTGGAGTATTTAAAGAGCAGATTGTCCCCCGAATTCAGCAAGCGGGCATCTTTACAACCTTGTATTGCTCGTCCCGTGACGAAGCGCTGGTAGCTTCGCATACCGTTCACCAATATCCGAGGGCCGGAGAGAGTGGTGCCGGCTTGATAGTAGCTAAGGGTTTAGAAACCGTCGATGCATCCGAGATCGATACAAGCCTCTTGGGTCATTCATACTATGGTGACAATCGATCGATTATCTCGGATCTATTTTACATTGTGAGAGAAGGACGGAGCGCAAGCCAACGTTTTTCGCTCACACAAGTTATCGTGCCTGGTGGGCAGTATTGGAAGTTTGTGCCATAGACGTTGTCATCGTTTCAGACGATACCCCTGGCGGTATTGTCGGTCGCGTCAGGCTTCGGGGTTCGGTAGGGCTTAATTTTTTGCGCCAGTACTCGCTCAAATGGTCTAGTGCGTAGGCACTATCTTGATCGAGCCAACGACCCGCCACCGGGTAACATCGTCATGTGGCGCGGCCTTGCTCGCTTAACCGACATCGCAATCGGCTATTCCCTTCAGGGCGAAAAATGTGGGTAATTCCAAGGCCGACCGGACGCTTACTCAATGACGGTGGCCATCGGCCTTAACGATACCCGATCAACTCAATTGTCAGTCAGAGTGGCCGCACGGAGCCCCGATACGGAGTGAGTATAATGAAAGCACTTATCGCCTCCGCATGGAATCCGCTCGAGGCGTAAATGCGCGCCGAACCGGGCCTTCCCTACGCCAAGGATGGACAACCATCGTCCGTCGTATCAACGTCAACCAACCATCCGGACCGACTCTGAGGGTAGCTCGTAAAGCTGGCGCCGTTTAGCCTCAAAGGCTGTCAGCGGCTTTCTGACAGGTAAAACGCTTAAGTAACAATGAGTTAAGAAACCAATATGAAAAGATTACAAATGATATGTGCAGTACTTTTCGTTGCCATTGCATGTACAGTGCAAGTGAGGGCCGATATTGTTGGCAATTATAAAGATGATTCAGGAAAGACGTGGTACATCGACGTTCTCACCACTTCGGCGACCACGGGTGAGATCTGGCAGCGGGTAACGAACAATAGTTCAAGTCCCGGAGACCAGAAAATGATCGATATAAAACTACAGTCTCCAAACCCCAAAGTCTCCGACCTGAAACAATATATTTGTGCCGCAAAAGAGGCAATTGACACCACAAAGATGGCGGTGGGCTGCATTACGTCGGTGGAGGCCTTTTTTTGTCTAGTCGGAGACGTCGCAACGGAAGGGGCTACCGTTGACGAATGCCAAATGACGATCGACATGGCCTTGAATGGAGCGGCGAAGAATTGCCTGGACGGTCTAAGTGATCTCATTGGATCTAAACTCGCCGGTGACGCAGCTTGGGCGAACTATGGATTACAGCAGGGCATTACGCAGGCAGACTTTGGAAAGGCCATGGGCGCCGTATTAGATTTAATCTGTAAACAGTAGACGAAGGGAGGCGTCATTAGGCTTTCTTCGCGTCTACAGAATCGCTAGCAGGTCACGGGCTCAGTTCTCTCTCGAGGACGCGGATTGTGAAATTTATGCAATCGACAAACTTCGTGTCACGCGGATGGGTGAACGCGACATAATGAATCTTTTCATTTTAAGGAAAAGTGGCAGATCACCCGCGCATAGTGGTTGGCAATGCATTTTCTCGCGATCGAACTGGCTTTGCTGCCGCATAGGAGGCATTGGCCAAAAGCCCAAGTTGCGAGGCTTGCAGTATCGAGGAATCGAGAGGTCTTGACCTACCGGAATCGATCTCCTTTACAAACGTCCCCCACAGTCCGTCCGTGTTTGTGGAAGCCGAATCTAATGTTGCTCCGTTCTGCGACAAAGTCTTCCCGTCATCAATTGTCATACTGCCATCCGCTCCTTGGACATGAAGGCGAATCCTGTAGCCACTGGCAACAGAACCAACGGATTCCGTCTGAACCCAATTCAATTTAATCCCGTTTGGGAAAGACACCTTTACGGCCAGGCGATCGGGGCTAGATGAGAATTGGCGTTCCGAGCAGCGCATGGCCTTTGGTGACAGTGCCCTGCAGCCAACCGAGCTCACGGTAACCTCGTCGCCCATACATGCTATCCTGGCCGAGAACGCTAGTGCCTGCGTCGCTGCGTAACCAATCACACCTGGGCTAAGCGCAAGATTGTAACGCCAGCCTCCTTGGAACAAGGCCGATGTCTCCCCTCGCCTCGAGCCGTCATGACTGTAGGGTAGCTCCCCGGCCGGACCGCACCATTGCCTCCAATCTAGTTCCCCTGGGGGTTTGCAAAAAGGCGCAGACAGCTGAAAATCACAAACTGTCCGTGCGGCGGTTATTGTGATAACGCTGATTGGACCCACCTTGCCGTGCCGAATCGAATCTTCTGCTATCTTGTAGATCGAGCCGTCTTGACCCAAAAAAACCGATCCCTTAGCGTTCCGAACTACCCTCGCAAGATCATCCAGTTCCGCGAGGCTGTTTGCCAGAGATGGTTCAATCCATACGTGGACTCCGGAACCAATTGAGGAAATCGCCTGTTGGGCATGCCAATGGTCGGGTGTAGCGATTGCTATAATGTCGATCTCATCCGAAGAAACCATGCTATCGAACGAGGCGAACCGCACGATTGAGCCTCCCGATTGCGACTCAATCAGCGAAGCCGCTCGTCTGGCCCTCGAGCGATGTACATCGCAAATCGCAGAGATTCGGCAGCCCGGATGCGCCATTGCAGCCCCCAGTATCTGCATCCCTCTTGCGCCGAGGCCCACCACGCCGATTCGCCACTTCCGCTCGCGAGCCGAACGCGAAAGAAGCCCAAGCGGAGCCGGCATAGACGCAGCCGACGCTGCGGCAGCAGTGGCGATCCCAATGAATCTTCGTCGTGTTATCATTATATTATGAAGGATTTATGGGAAGTTGCAGCGTCTTTACTTACTGCTGCATTCGAATTGGATAAGAGATGCGCACGATCATGCACTTGGCATCAGTCGTCGGGGCAAAACTTCCGTTGTAGGGAAAGAAATTATTAGTGAAGTCATTGATCGTCTTTATTCCCGCAAGCGCCCCCGGCCTAGCATCGACAAGCATGAATTGTCCTTTGTCGGGCAATATTTGATAATTTTCCTGAGCGCTAAGTATATTGTCTCCGTCAAGCCGGTCAAAGGTGGGCGGTTTCCCGGGCCTGAGGATGAAAAACCCGGTCGGCCTTCTTCCTTTTCCTAGGCCCAAGGGGTTGGGCACCTCTTTCCAACAAATGAAAAGCAGGCCCTTTTCAAATCCGCGGTCGTATTCATGATCGGGAACATCAATCGGTGTCGATGGAGCCTCTTGCCAGAATGCGAAATCTGTCGATCCACTTACGTCGTAAAATTCGGGTACCTGATTTGCCGACATCCTGAATCTGAGGTTGCTTACCTTGATTCCGCCAATCTCTGCAAATGGATTAAGGAGCCTAACTATCCAAAGGCCTGTCAACGGCGCGGCGGGGCCATTCCCAGCGTTGCCAGGGTATACATACTTCCATCTGAACCTGAGATGTACAAAAATATCTGCGTCCGGCAGATGTACGCCAATGAGCTGGGAAATCCGGTAGAACGGAGCCACCTGAGCGAAATAAGGCACAGCATTTTCGCTCTCGTAGGTTAATCCAGCCATCTCTCCGGCAAGCGTCCGTGTGGGCCCCGGATCAACTGTCACCGGATCGGCAGAATCAACCGGATCCGTTCCAATATCGGGCCTTGTGTATTTGTTGTACGTGATGTCGTCCACGACAGCTTCCAGTACGTGGAAGGGCGAAGGCAGCGTCTCCTTGCTGAAAGCAATGAATCCCGGACGGATTTCGGCAGTCCCGGGAGTAACTCCCGAGAGGAGCCGAGGCTCATCCATGTCAAGCAACGGCACAACCATTTGTATGGCCGGGGCATTGATTTTGGGCAGCGATGAGCCATGGACTATGAACCGCTGATACTGAGTCTTAACGGGCCAGACCTTTTTGTCGTCCACTTCGCCCTCGATCTCAGCTGAATATCCACCGCCGTATCCGTAGTAACGGCTCCGGCAATTCATGCGCACCTTAAAATATTGGCTTAGGACGGTAATCGTGTCGTTGTAGATTGCGAGCAAGCCGACACGTTTTGAGGGATCCTCGGGGACGGTGAGATTCACAGTCGCTAGTTTCTGGATGCATCGATCACCGGAGCGGGATCCGTAGGCTTGGATTTCCCCAAGGAACAGTGCATCCAAGTCCCTTTCACTGGGCTTCTTTATTGCTTCCGATAGGGCCTCGGCATCCTGAGGCAGACCATTCCACGCCCACGGTTGCAGCTCTAGGGTCACCCACCCAACCCGGTCGAGGGTAGCTTGGTCGCATAACTCACCCGGTCCAGCTGAGGTTCGCAAATAGAGGTTCCATTCACCGGGCCGGGAAAGCTGATTTTTTTCTCCGGTAAAACTTTTCGGGTCGACCAGATCCATATTCACGAAACTGGTTTCCAGTAAATTGTAGACCACAGATTGCGACGGCAGCAATTTAACCGGGTCTTCTGCAGCAGCTGCTTGCCGAGGAACCTCAACGAGCGTGTGGCTTGTTCGTGTCGTCGGATCCTTGCTCGCAAATCGCAATTCAGCACGCGGCTTTAACGCTGGTGTTATTCTAACATCATAGATGCAACCCTGCTTCAACTCCACACCGATCTGCTCAGGACGTGGACTGAATCCCGTACCGGCAACATAAAGACACAAGACCTGCTTACCAACGGAATTTGCCCAGGGGAAAGTATAGTCCTTACCGTTCTTTTCGAGATCATCAGACCACGCGCCTAGGTTGACGGTGCAATCAAATGTCACTGTCGAAAAAGGGGAATCTGCTGGTCCCTTCTTGGTCGGATCGTCGTCGTCGTATACTGTAACAATCTCAACCGTGATGCTCCCGACTGCAGGATCGCTAAGGGGCAAGGTTTGGAATAGGCCGTTGGCGTTGGGGTTGAGCCGGATCGAATCGACTGTATTGATAGCCTTACTTACAGTCTTGTCATTAGGGAACTCAGAGTAGAGCCATATCCTCCAATTGTCGAAATCGGTGGCCGGAGCCGCGACCTCCACCTCAAACGATGACTTCCCCATCAAGATGTTTACTGCAGCGGGCTGCGCCGGAGCTGTAACATTGGTCTTTCCGGCTCCTTGCTCATCAACAACCACGGATTTGTGAAGAAGCAGGTCTATTGCCAATGGCCGCACATCAACCGGGATCTTTGGAATTGGGTATACCCCTTCCTGGGTCCATCTTGTCTGGGCGCCTCCTACCGGCACTCTGCGCGTGTAACCGGTGAGCGTAAACAATTGTACAAGATCCAGCTTTGTCGGGTCGTTTAGATTGCGGTTAATTGCCGCTGCCAACCTATCCTTGGAGTCAAGAAGGCCTGTCTTGGCGTTTGCATATTCCCCATACGCCAGACCGGAATGATGAACGCTAACAAAGAAGAATTGATAGATGCAGTCACCGTCGTAACGGAGGCCGGGCAGACGGCCCCAGTCGCCGTTACCAATGTGCAGCGGGTGTACTTGATGTAATGCGAGTGTGTCCGTACTCGCCTCTTGGTTGCCAGGGATGTCGCCTACGGCGGCGTCCAAATTCACGCCGAGCGGCTGCTCCCGATACGCCATGAACGATTGGCTCATGGAGTTCCAATTTTTGGTATCCGCATCGCTTGTGAGTACAAGGCTCGGTGTGTGCAGCGCCGTTGACCAACCGCGTCCCGGCATATCTGGAACTCCCGTAATACCCGAAACCGTACCTGCAGTTAGCGGATAGTATGCTCCATAAGTTAGCAGCCACCAATCAGTGTCCGAACTTTTGTCCTTGCGGCGCATAAGGACCGCCACCCTGTCCCAGGTCCCCGCTCGAACATCCGGCGTTTGGAATATGAGTGGAGGAGGAGCATTGAGGTCATGGCTCCCTGCGTCCTTGCTGGGATCAAATGTCCCAGGGTCAAAGTTGGAAGTCCAAGGCACGCAGCCGACAATTTTCCCCGGGAGCAATACCAGTTGATGCGCTAGGTCCGACCCGACAAGCTGCGAGACCACCATGGTCCTCAAATCGAGGGACGGGAAATCTGTAGTGTTTAGGTATTGCGTTAGCGCCCCTCTTATTCGGGTGCTGACATCCCCGATCACGACGGACAATGCGTCAGGGTTCCCAACTTGGGGTATTCTCGGGTCACACCAGAATCCGTAAACCTTGTCTCTGCCTGCGACCGTGTCCAGATAGCAGGCAGAAAACGACTGATGGCTCCGGCCCATCTCGACTTGTATGTCGTCGGCCATGGACCTGAGACGGTTTATCAGATCGTTTGCCTTGCCGATCCCCGTTAGATTGGGCGGTGAATCGTAATGTAACAATTGCACAATATCCGCGACAGCTGCCGCCGCCTGCGGCAAAACGAGGACCCTAGCCCACTGGGCAATAAATAGTTGGGTCAAAAATCTGTCGTCGGAGATCAGCGTCGCAAACTGAGACAGGTAGGACGCATCTCTTGGTACAGCCCCAGAAAAGGGTGCAGATGTGGAGTTGCAAAGGCCGTGGATCAACGAAAACTGATCAAACTTAATCGGTTCGCCCTTATTAGGGTTCGGATCTGGATAACAGATATTAAACGTGGCACAGAAATCCACATCCCAGTTTGAGCCCCAGTCTGCTTCGTCGCGCTTTAGCCAACTTAGGTCGTTAACTAGCCCGTCAAAAAAACCCTCAAAAGTACCCACGTCGCTGCTGGCCAATTCGGTCTTCAACGAAGCTCTGAATGCCGCCCAGAAGAAATAGTAAGCTGGACCTCCATGCCCATTCTGCTGTTGGCTACCCCTGAATCGGAGCGGTATGCTATTCCGATGGATTCCGAGGTCGGAACGATCAAAAACGAGTCGACGGACGGATTTCCATACCCCACCAGCGTCAGCTCCCAAATCGGTATCCGGATAGTGTGCCTTGAGCGCTGCCTCGTACCCCCCGAGGACGTCCATACAACGGCCCGCTCCCCGCATAACCTGTGATTTCCACATACCGAGTGCATTAGCGCTCGAGCCCGTGACCCAACTAGTCTGCTTGAATGTTGAGCTATCGCACCGAATCAGAAGCTTCAAATTCGACCCGTCGGGCAGGATATAAGAGGCAGTAACCCTGGAAACCGTTGGATTTGCCGACTCAACGCCATACGAAGGGTCTGGCACGGGGGTTATCCCGCCAAATACGGGAAATAGAAACGATTTGGGGTCTGGGCTTCTTGCACAAAATGCAAGATTTAGCGCATGGGAAACAGGAGCGCCGCGCTTAGCGAAATCTGCAAGGACAGCCGTGAAGTTTGATCCGCCAACTCCTGCATCTCCCGACACAACGATTGGTGCCGGAGGAGGGTCTCCGTCCTTCGGGAACTCCTTGAGAATATTCGATTCGAAATAATTCTTGTTATGGAGAGAGCACGCTGCTTGCACCCTGGAAAACGCTGCGTCAGCTGCTACTCTAATGTTATCGCGATCAGTTATCGCGCTCGAGTCCTCGAAGAGATCAATCCGAATCGGGTCCGGGCTCAGAAGGCTTCCCACCTTCAAACTTGGACTCTGGGATGCGGCCTTAAGATCGGAAGTCTCTCTCAACAGCTTCAGAAAGCTTTGCACGTCGCCCTGCGTAAGGGAGGAGTTATCACAACCAACCAGGTCGAGTGTTTGGGCCAGGATATAGTCGCCCGCATTTGTTCCAACGGCTTCTTGGCTCGCATGGACGATCCAAGTCGTGCTCATACGTAATATGCCGTTCCGAACCTTGCTGGGGCTGCCCGTCCAGCTGCTTGCTCAAGGCCTGCGATCTCGTAGGTGGGCCTAGAAGAGAGTTCAGGCATCGCCATCGCCTGAGATCCGCCAGAACCGGATGCGATCTGCTTCGTGAAGCCCGTACTGAAACTAAAGGTGAAGAAAAATGAGATCTTTACACTCACACTCAAAGTGCCGGTACCTAACAGGCCCCCTGATCCTGAATACGTGAGCATCAACTCAAGAACTACGTTGACTCCGATCCAGCCAAAGATCGTGAGGTGACCAGCAATTAAGAAGCTCAGTGAGAAGCTGATCTGATTCACGCCGTTTCCAAACTGGCAGTTGAACTCGAGGCTGAAAGCTACCATTACAGAGCCGCTTGCGGGTCCGAGATTTACGGCACCCGCGGCCAATGCCGACACTGCGAACGAAAGGGATGTCACCAGTACTGGAGGCTTGTCCTCCAAATAAACTCGATACTCGGCGCTCGCTTCCATCCAACCGCCGCCGCCCAAAAACCAGATCGTGATTGCAAACGGTGAGTCGTGTCGGGCGAAATTAGCTCCAACTCTTACAGCGAAGAATTTCTCCGCAAGGTTCAGTTCCAATTCCATGAACGCCCCTAGCGAGACGTTTAGAATAGCGGGCGATCCGGTGCCAATGTCGAATGGAGGCAGATTGAAATGATAGCCGACAACGAGATCCTCCTTTAGGAGCGCTCGCGCGTCGTCGGCAGCATTCTTCAGATCCATTCCGAAACTCTTCAGCTGGTCGGAAATTGTCTGCAGCACCCCATCAAGCCGCATCTTGTTTGGGTCCAGATTGAAGTGTATCGACCCATTCTCACTGGTCAGAGTCGTTCCTACAAAGGTGACGACGGATGTTCCACCAAAGCTCAAGGACCAGTCTGCGAGGATCGAGGCAGTTTCCTGTTTGCTCGTATGACCCTGGGCATCGATGTCCGTATGTATATGTGCATTCAGCACCGCCCCTTCCAAGTTGAGTGTCAGCGGACCTAAGCTGAACATTGGTATCGTCTGCGATAAGGACAGCTGGTTTACCTTTGCATCCACCGAGGCCCGCATCTGTGCCTGGTCTAGGCTATGGGTAACCACGACAGCCTTATCGATTCTGTCTGCCAATGCCGGGTCAATTCCTATGGGCCCAAGTAGCTTTTCAAGTTTGAGTCCAGAGAAGTCCGGCAGCAGCGACGAAAGATTCTTCCCTGTAATGGCGTCTACTCCCGATCTTAGCCGGTCGTTTATCAGGCTCAAGGGCCTTACGAGTCCCGTCGCCTTGAGCTTCAGCTCATTCAATCGATCTTCCAGATTTGGGAGATGGTCCAAATACTGGGTGATCTGGGTCACGTTGACCTTCGGAAGCTCGGCCGGATCCAAGAGTTCCCTCGGCTGGAAATTGTAAGCTACCGATCGCACACTGTCGGCAAGAACCTGTACCTGATCCTCGATCGCCTTTAGCTCCGGACCCACTGGACACATGTCCGTAAAGCTGAGGGAGGGCACTACCGGGGCAGTCCCGGACAAACGAGCAAGCCTAAACACTGCATCAATCGAACTTGTGTCCAGGCTTGGAACTAAGGAGCGAACAACAGAACCGGAAAAATGCTGAATCTCCTCTCGGATGCCATTACGGATGGAATCTGCCTTGGCGGCTACATCCTCCAGATTGCCGGCGGACGAAAGGAGATCTTCCAGGCGATTTTGGTACGTGTCCTTCAGGCTCTTGGCCAGGTTTGCGTAATCTCTTTGGGCTCCGTTCAACCAATCCTTAGCGGACTCATCGAGATTTCTCCCAAGATCTGCCGCAATGGTTTCTATAAGCCTAGCGCCTGTAGAATTTGCGGGCTCCAACGTTATCGCGAAATCCTGTAAGGCCTCCTTGATCCCTCGGTCCGCCTGCGATAAGCTCGTGATGGCCGTCTGCAATTCAATCTTTTTGAATATAGTCTTCGCATCCTCAATCGATGCAATCGGATTGGCCCCTTTGCCACCGAGGCTGCTGATTGCCGCCTTAGCTTGGCCAATCGCGAAAATAATGTCCGATCCCGCAGGCGTCGAAAGTTTTACCGCCAATCTCTGAAATGGGGCATTCAGGGAGTTTGCAGCATCCCCTGACCACTTCTGAAGCTCGTCTATGGTCGTTTGGACCGAAATCAGTTCAGGACTGGCGTCGACAGCATCTAAGAGTTTTCCGAGATCTTTCGTCCAATCCTTTGGCCGTTTATCGGGTCTTACCGACGCAAGATCAGCAATTTTACCTAGCTGCTTCAACAGGGCACCGAACGGTGCTGAACCGAGATCCGCAAGCCAATCGCCGAGGCCCGTTGCATTTAAGTCGGCGGTAAGCGTAGAAATTCGCGACAGATATTCTTGAATTACGCTCTCTGTCCCCGCCTCGACCTTTGCTTTGCCATCTGAAACGAGGGCATCGATCCGCTTCTTCAAGTTCAGCTGTGTCAGGCCATCTAGTACTTGCTCTCCAGACCCCTGCGCTTGAGAAAGAATATTTGTGCGAAACGTCCTTAGCAAATCTCCTGGCGTTGTAGCCGAGGAAACTTCTTTAATCTCTTTCAGGATTTCTTCCGCTGTCTTATCGGGCGGTGCGCCATCAACGTTTTCGTCTGTCCACGTGCTTTCGTCGCTAAGCGTCTGCAATGCGAGGGACCGGATTTTATCAAGCGTCTCGCGTTCCGGTTCGCCTGTGGACTTGTCCAAGATCGCACTGATCTGGCTCAGTTTGGTACTGAGTTCGTTTACGGGTTTAGAAACCTTCTGAATATATTGCTCCGGCGCGGATAGAAGACCGGCAATATTCCGCTCAAAGCTGTGGATTATACCTGGGGCTATATTGAACGCCTTTAGCTTATCCGGTAGATTATTAGGGTCCGCCGGGTCTGGGAAATTCTTTAATAGACTAGCAACCACGCTTCCCTTGATATCCTTCAGGCTGACCTTGTTAGATGCCAGCGCGTCCGTACTGGTTTGCGCCATTTGCTCGACTAGAGCGAGGGCGTTTGATATCGCACTTACAGCGCCCAAGACTGTTGGTTTCGGCGTGGCTTTGCTAAGATCGAGGGACTTAAGTGCATCCACGGGTTGTGGTGCATCCGCCGAGGTAATGCTGCCGCTACGTCTGAAGAACGTTACTGAATTCACCTCAGACTCGACATCGGCGCCACTAGCCAAATGGCCTGAAATGTTAGCCTTTGCATCGGGCGGAAGCCGAACAGCAAATGTGAACGCTTCGAGTCCCTCAGGCATCAAATCTGAAGGTGCACTTTGGCTACGCGCAGGCGCTGGAGTTTTCGCTGGGTCCGCAGTGTTGATTCTTGATGCTCCAGCCCTGAGCTCTGCTAAGCCAATATCGTCCGGGCCATCTATCCCCAACAGAATCTTCCATTTATCCGAATCAGCGCCATCGGCAGGCACGGTCTCGGTCCAGAAAAATAATTTCTCGGACTCTAGCAGCTCTGCATTAACCCCGATTGGATTCACTAGGGAGCGAAGGACAAAATAGATTTTTCCTGGCTTTGAATAAACTTCTTCAGCCGGCGTGTTCTTGGCCCATCCTGGCTTTGCGAGCGGCACTAGCCATCCGATGTCGCCTATGTCCTCGCCCCATCGGCTATCCACTGGAATGGTCTCCGAGCAATTGCACGAGAGCAATGGCCCGTTAAGGAGTGGATCCTTGTTTGCCGAATCCGGAAATGATCGCTCGGACTGCAGAAATTGGACATACTCCTCTGTCTTCCGTACCGCTGCGATTCCCTCTAGCCGGTCCTGCTGGAATCCAAACTGCGCGCTCGGTAGCGATTGCCTCCTAAAAACCGTTACCAGTTTAGCCTTGTTCCAAACACAGCTTACTCGGCCTATCTGTTCGACCCGCATTTCAGAGATGCGACCCATCTCGACTTTCATGGCAATGTTAGTGAGCCCCTGTCGAAATGATGCGCGACCTTCGCCCCAGCCGCCCAATGCCGAGAAATAGACACGGCTTAGAGTTGCATCCAATGACTCCACGTCGGGCCCTTGGTCCCCAGGAATCCTTTGCTCCCATAATGCTTCGTAAAGCAACCTTGATTCAAACGCCCACGCAAAGCTTCCAGCCAGACGGTCGAAATCTTTGATCTCATGCTGATACCTCGTCAGCATCGAGGTTCTCAGTTGGTCTCTTGCAGCGCCTCGTATCCAAGCCTTTAGGCCTCCTTGATCGGTCGATTTCCCCTGCAAGGCCAAGCCCCCCGTCGTCCGGTCTGACGAGACATCTGCAGATCGATCGTCGAATATCTCGTAAACGGCCAAGCGGGATTCGAATAACCTGAGTTTGCTCTCCCAGGCCTTTTGCACTTTCTCCCAATGAACTTTGTCGTAGTCCGATGCCTGAAGGGAGGGCAGCAATCCGATCGGCCCGCCAAGTCTGGCCAAGATTTCGGCTAGTCTAAGGTAGGGCAGCCCGTCGAATTTCATCCTTAGGCCGTAAAGCAGTTCCAGATCTGCCCCATTCAATGGCTTTCCTACAAGTCTGTTTGCCCCGAAGGCATTGAGCAGTCCGCGAAGGTTCCAAGGGGCGGCCCCAAAACTCTGCTGTTGCTCAGTGCCGCTCAGAACTACCGCCGATGGGGGAGAAAACCTGAAATCCGCGCGGGCCTTCTCCTCCATGTCATAGTAATAGGAATCGTAGGGACCCAACGGCGGACCGCCCTTCCTGGGCGATGTCCCCTTCTCAGCCTCCTCCCCAACTCCCTGGGGAGGGAATATGAGAGTGACGTTTCCTCCGGAGCCGGCCAAAACCCAGCCCTTAACTTGCTGATCGCTGGACCAGTGCGCTATTTCGTTATTGTTACCAATGGATTGCCATAGACTTCCGGTTTCTATCACTGCGATAGTGAAAGGCAGGCGGTCGAGATAGAGAATCTTCAGATCCTTGCTGTTGGGGGCATCAGAATATGCAGGCTTGATAGCAGATTGGACTCCTTCGGCAGCGTCTAACCGCCGCGACCAACTGAGGTTCCCCAGATAGTCGCTAGATTGATCGGAAGCCAACGCGCCTTCGGCAAATCTGGCCGTAAGACCACAAATATACGAACCGCTAAGGGATAACACGCTTGTCGTCGCTTGAGCCGGCACCTCCCTTAGTTCCAATATAATCGGGGCCTCATCCACCTTTATCCCGCCAGCAACCGGAATGTACCCAGGGGCGGTCGGTCTGCCGTCGGCAATGCCCAGCCTTATGGCATTAGGCGCTATGGTCCACCCGGCAAAAGAGGCAGGACAAGCTCGACCTGGATACGGCTGTCCCTGAACGCCCGAATCGGGAAGCAAATCAACGACAATCCCGTCGGTACTTGGACCGGCGGCGATAGAGCTAGCCATTCTAAACTCCAATTCCCCGAGCGCATACCAATCAGCGCCTGCATCATTTTTTTCTGAATAGGTAGAACCCGAATCAAGATTAAGCTGTATCGTACAAATTCCGGGATAATATATAGGATGCTCGGTGTTCGTGCTTTTTAAGGTGGTGACACTGATCCGCGTTTTAAAATTTGCGGGATCCCCTCGCAGATTTCGCAACAGAGGGTGCCTTAGCTCCGCGTCGAATTCCAGAGTCGGCGTGAACAAGAGTCTCGAACGCAGTTCGAAGCTTGGGCTGCCGTCGATATCGCCTGAGGACGATAAGTCGTTCGCGTCCTCGGCTGCATAAGTCAGTATGTCGAATCCAAGGAAGTCCTGCGGCTCTTGTGCGCCGCCCGAAAATGCTGGACGCCCGGTAAAGCTAAGGAAGAAGAGCAAATCCGGCTGAACGCTGTTGGTCTCAAGTTTGTCGCCGCTGCTCTTGGTCCATCCTGAGCAGAACGAGGTCGCCGCTTGGTCGGCGTTAAGTTTTGCAATGAGGGAGTAACCAGAGGGACGAGGGCAATCATCTCTCTGCTTCGACGCCCAACGATTCCAGAATTTGAACTCAGCGGGATGAATCTGGCTTTGTCGCAACTCAAAGCCCGAAATAGGCGATAATGGACTGGAGGAAGCGAGAAACGGATCGGAAAGTGATGCCAACGGAACAAAACGACGGCTTAGCAGCGGCGAGAGCAATCTTACGTTCCCATCAGAAATCTCTTCCCAACAAGCGTTTAAGGGGCTCGGCCCGATTCGGCCTTTCTCAATTTCGCCCTCAAGACCCAGAATTTCCTCTGCTGCGCTGCGTAGCACGATTGTGGGTTTCCGGGGGAAGCCTAACGATAAGGTTTCGGCAGCTGCAGGTATCACTAGATGGTATCCCGAAAGCTTTGCCCTCAGACTCGATAGATCTTTGATATCGAAAATACGGCCTCCAGGCAGTAAATGGTCGTCGTGGACCCATGATCTTCCCCCCCTTAACAGCGGAACCCAATGGGTGTCGCGGCCAGCTGCAACGGCAAGTTTCGTTAGAAGTGCTTTCCCGTCGTAAAATTCGAAACAAAGTTCGTACCAAGCTGTATGATCCCGAGAGGATTGTCCTTCCGGAGCCGACGCCCTTTGCATAGGTAATAGTAGGCAAGGTATCTTGATCCAGAGACTTATGGTACGATACTCGCAATCCCTTGTTACGAGTCTCCTCCAAAGCTGAGCGCTCCTTTGACCCTCGTGATCGGCCGGATCCGATGAACTTGGTTTCCTAACTGGCACGTCCGGCGCGGGAAGGTCGTTCACGCGTCTTTGCACGCTGTCAAAAACCACTCGCACATCCTCGCCCCTAATTATTAATCCCGACTCCGCTTTGTTGTCGATAAGGCTGAGTTCGCATACTGTCGCGCGCGCCCTGTCCTTTGCGTCTTGCGCTGGCGATATCGCGAATCTTGGGCCTTTGCCTGCGTCTCCAGCCACAGGACGAATTGAGTCAACTGTAGGAGAATGGAGCGTTCCATTTGAAAATGAATACCATCGAATCAATATCTGGCCCGGGCTTCCATAGGTGGCATCTCGCGGATTCAATGGGCCTCCGTTAGATCAGAATGTTTCCGACCGTTCCCCATCGAGGGTGTACGAACCAAGCTTCAAGCCCACTATAAGTTCGTTCGGCATTAAAATGTTATGGATACCCCACAGGTAAACCAAGCATTGTTCGGTTCTTGGCTCTCATTCGCCGTGCCCGTACCAACTAGGTTTCGCGTTCCGGTATCATAAATGCCAACTGATATTGTCGCAGCATTAGTATACCGGTAGAGCACCTTAATGGAGGATCCATAATAACTGTAAGACCCACGCACGGGCGGTCCGGAAGCGTCTGGTTTGAGATTCATTGAATCCACGCTACCAGCAAAGATACCCGTATCGAACGAGACCTTTTCTATTCTCGTAGGAAAACTGTAGCCAAGGCGGCCCTCGACGGTATCCGACTTTAGTCGGAAATCATGATAGTAGGCTATGCTTGGCTTTACCTTCCAGGAATCCCATCGAATGCCGACTCCGGTCTCGAAAGTGTGCTCGGTTTGCCCAAGGCCGGAATGTGCCTCGGGGTACCAATAATACGTTGCGACCGGTTCTACCAGTAGACTATCCCCAACGAACTTCCACTGATATTTCGCGCTGAAATCTATCTCGTCATTTATGTGCTTCGTGACCGCTTGGTCTGTAAGAAGGTCAAAATACAGGCCGTCAACCTTCAAAAAAACATCCGGATCAAAGCAATTCTGAGCCTTCTTTATTCCGCGAAAGTTATACTCTGAGGTGTAGTTAAAATCCACGCCCTTGAAATCACCAGAGGAGTCTCCGGGAGGGTCCGTGGCGCGCGATAGGCTGGGTATGCAGGCCAAGCATATACCAGCGGATAGGTAAAACGGGAGCGGCATCCAAACGGACGCCATATTAGGGCGGATGGGGCGCAACAAGTCTGTCTCTATCGGTTTAAGGGGTAGCTTTGTTTTCTCAGGCTGACTGTATCGCGAGCCGTTTCGGTAAGCATTATTTGTACCAAGAGTAAGAAAATCCAATTGTAGTCTGTAGGTGACACCGTCCAAATCGACAGGCCGAATTCAGAGCGTCCTTTTCATCATTAACTTTTTGGCCGCGGACATCCCTGCGGGCGTTATCAATCGTCGGCCGTGCCGGAATTGAAAGATCTGTATCTACGTGTTTTTCAGTAGTTGCGTGCCAGATTCGCGAACGCTTGTGCAATTGAGGGCGCTCAATCTAACAATCCGATCCCTCTCGATCACGTTTCGAAACGCTGCTGCATTTACTACCTCGGAGCCGCGATCAAACATGGTAACAAGGCCATTGATATTTGGTGCAGACTAAATCGAGTACCTCTGTCCGGTGTTCCGTAAGGTGATGGCGGTAGTGTCCGGTACCGCTGATCAGCCTGTAATCCATCGGTACCCCTGGTAACTTATGCGGCGGACCTTCATAATCAGCTTTCTGGCGCACTTACCAAAAAAGAATCGGTCGTTCGTCACTAGGAATTTTTCCGATGGCGGGCGGAGTAGAGACCGCCAAACTGTTGTGTACTTGGTCCAAGGACCATTAATTTCTGAGTTCTGGTAAATGGCTTAGGAGCACCGAGGCTTCATAGACATACTGAGATAAAATACGCGCTATCGTTGGAATCGCATTGAGACCGTTCCGGCCGATATAGGACGAAAACTGAAACCCCAGCGCAGAACTTAAGTGTAGAATTTGAGCTGCCTCCGTAGCCGGAAGGTCAAAATGGGTATCACGGGCTGATTTGATTAGGTTGCGAATTATTACGATCGATGCCGCCCATGGCCAAGCTTGCAAGGCGGCTCTATTCCGATCGCGGGCAGCTCGACCACAATCGCCGCATACTTTAACGCAAGCCTGGCGGAGTCCGCAGCAATCAGGACATTTTGGTGCGGCAGGACTGCCCCATTGTACCGGACCACCTATTTTTACGTAATAGATGTCCTCGCCTTATAATATCCGATTACAACCTTCGGCGTCCATCGTGAGGACGGATCCATCATCGGTTATAGACCAGGATGAGATGTCCGTTTGGCACCAGACCGCAATCGGACCGCGATTCGCAGTTATCGCTGTCACGATTCTGAGTCTGTCAGGATGCAATTCGGGACCGCTTAAAAACACGACGTCGCTTTCACCAGCAGTGGAATCTGCCAGCGTCGGATACAGCGAGGCGGTTGAATATGCTTCGGATAAGATCCTATTGGAAAATATATTGCGCATGCGGGACTTCGAGCCGCTAAACTTAAGCCAGCTCTCGTCCGTATCGGGCGCTCTTTCGTTGCAGGGAACCGCAGGCTTTTCTTTACCGTGGGGCACCGGATTGTCAGGAACGAGCGGCTCAATTGGCACCACCGCTTCGACCACGACAACCGCGAATGGCTCCACCACAACCACCCCAGGTGTAGGCCAACCGGGTGTTCCCTTTTCAGTGGTCGCTCAGAAAACCGCGACACCATCCGTCACCGCAGGCACATCTCCGACTTTCACAGTTACACCTCTGAATACCCAGGCGTTTACGTTGAATATAATGCAGCCGATCTCTTCAACGTACGTGCTAAATCGCTGGCAAGCAGGAATACCACGTGAGTTGCTGCTGCTTCTTTTCGTCAAGGAGATTGATTTTCAGGTGACTGATGAAAATGGGAACCACGGGTCGATGCGTTATCTTAACGACCCCGACAACGAGGAACACTTTGCCGCATTCCTTAAATTGGTCGATTTCCTGCTACGTAACAACGCTCAGCTGAAGGCCATAGATGTGCTGGATCCAGTTGGCCCACCCTTTGCCCTGTATGCTGCGACACAGCCAACTAGCGCTGCAGCTTCGGATCTTCGCACCAACGCGGATTCGAATGGATTTAACATCATCACAAGCTCGGCCGACGGACAATACCATGTTGGAAACTCGCTTGTCGTTACGTCAACTGCAGCCCTAAATATACCAACTCCAAGTACGCTGCCGCTAACAATCCCCGGAGCGCAGCTGTATCGGGTATACGCCGGCCAAGTAGAGTTGTGCGTGGATCCCCCGCAATCTGATGCCGATAAGGAGAAATATCCAGTTCCTTCCGTTGACGAAGCGCCAAGCGACACTCGCTTGAACGAAGCCGTAAATTTACTAAGCGCTACGCCTCCGGCCTTGGTAGACCACGGCAAAGGGCCTCATATTTCTTTGAATAAGGTCGAAACCGAAAAGTTATCAAAGGATGACGTCAAACTGACTGATGGCGGTATGACATCCCCCGTTATTTCAGACAAAGACCAAACGACGATTCCCAACCAGGAACTCGATAAGATTGCCGACGACAGTAGGAAAACCTCGGGTTCTTCAAGCGAAGTCAAAACACAAAAGGCCTCAAAGGATTTTCTTGAGAAGGCTGTCGAGGAGGCACGCCAACTTAATGGTCGTGACGCTCTCCTCGCAGCCTATGTCTCACAGCAAACGTCCAGCCCTGGAGCCAATCCTAATCCTGGTGGTGGAGGAAGCCAAGGGGGGGGTGCAAGAAATGGATCAAGCAGCCAATCAGGAGGCGGAAGTTCCATGCAGGTGTTAACGGCGGCGCTCCAAGCCGGCAGGGTGTCTGCGATTGTGTCCTCGGTGGGCTCGGATTTCGATGAGGTAGTGCTCGATGAGATATCAGAGAAAGATTTTCAGAAAACATCTCAAAAATTTGCCCATATCCAGTGGCGCTCAGTGTCAGAGGTGTTCGAGTACCTAGGTGGCGTTTTACGCTTTAACCAGAGAAGAAACCAGCCACTAACTTTCGAATATACCGATCAGACAAATGATTCATGGGTAGCTGAGGATTCCGCTTCGTTTCCCACGGAACTCTTTCCGATTAGAGGCGCACCAAAGCAGTTCAAGGGCGCATCGATTGTCTTCGATGCAAAATCGGGCGTTTTTGGGCGCCTCAGTATTCAGCACAATGGCTTCGTTTATTCAGTAACGGACGGATCCGAGAAAGAGGACAAACGCGATTATTCAATGATAGTACTCTCCATGCTCAACCAGCTTGTGAATTACTCCAGCGTTTCTGGTGGCGTCTCTTCATCGACACCAGTCCGTCTTCTACCAATACCATAGTTGCCCCGTGTTCGTCATGGTCGAGCCTCAGATCCACTCTTCCCGTAGCTGAAAGCGCTTCACTAACGTCGCCGGTATTTTTCAACTTTCACCTACAGATGAATGACAAAAGCGATCGACGTAATTTCCCGCGCGGGATTACGCCAGTGCGTTGCCCTATTGTTCACACTTGTGCCACTCCAGGCCGGCTCTCTCATTGTGACTTACATCTGCGGCTCTATGGTAACGCCAACGTTTTATACAATGCCCAAAGACGCAGTGGAATCCGCCTCGGGTTAGCATCGAGCATATGTAGAGGGCTAGCTTCTGCGATGACAGATCGCGAGACGCCATACTAATATCTTTCCATGTCGCGCAACAATTCCACTAGAATAACATGCGGTATTGTCTTTCTCAATTTGGTTATAGCATCCGGATGCAGGACAAGCACTCTTACAAGAGCCAATAAACAGTATGTGAATAGGTTCGAGGATATAGAGAACCAGCAGCTCTTGGTGAACATTGCACGCTTAGCGAACGATGAACCGGCGTGCTATATTCAGCTTGGTACCTTTAGCGCTGCATTTACATATGGTGCCACCGCCGGCGCGATGGGACCGACATATAGCGGCGGTTTTGGGGGGGGTAAGCCGGCGACGACAACCGCGAGCTTGGGCGGTACCCTCGGACTTAGCTACTCGGAGACGCCGACGTTCAGTTTCACCCCTTTGGCTGGAGATGCAGTGACGAAGGCATTGTTTACGCCAATTCCCAAAAATGTATTCTCGCTGATCTTTTCGACATGGACCACGGACGGCGCCATTCGGACTATGGTCCAATCCATGACGATATTGCCTCATGACCCAAAATCGAAAACATCTGACGAGGCGATATTGTTTGTACCGGAGGCATTAAGTGGGAACAAGGAAATCCAGCTCCATACCCCTACAGATGACGGTCGCTGCACTTTCGCGGCCGATGGACTGCCGCCGGGATTAAATCTGGATGCCAAGAGCGGTGAGATTACCGGAACACCCATTTCGGCTGGCACGTGGCTCGTGAAGATCGACACTCAATTTTATGTTACGGTCGCGGCTGCACCAGGTATTGGCAAGAGCGTTGCAAGCACCAAGAGCACATCTGCCACGAAAGGGGTAGATTTCTGTTTCGCACCCGATTTTCCTCCTGGCGATTCCCCGAGCTATTCGGCGTCTGGGCTTCCAGCCGGCCTAGTCCAAGATTCAACAACTGGCATAATTAGTGGAACCCCGACGGCCGAAGGCACAGGAATCGTGAAGGCGACTTACTACATTGGCATAAAGACGACTTCCGATAATGCAATTGAGGCGAACGCAATCCCCGACAAATCGATTTTAGCACCGGGCAAGACCCTCGGCAACGTGGGAGACTTTATTCACGTCCAACTTTATCCTCCGGACGAGATTCCGAAAGACGTGAAGCCGATTGGCCTGCCGCCCGGCTTGCAGTACGAGAATGGGAACATTGACGGAGCGCCAACGAAGCCCGGCAACTGGAAGCCCATAATTACTGTAGGTGACAAGGTCGTAAAGACATTCGATTTCACGATTTCTGACCCCGACGCCCCGGAATTGACATTCAAATGTCAGCCCGCCGATGAAAGCTGCACATCGAACGGTGATACACAATTTATGGCAGCAATTGCGGATGCCGATGTCACCTATCAATGGGAATTCAGCGCAGATATGGGGAAAACTTGGAATAGCGTCTCGGACGGCCCAGAATCGCACAGTTCCGACGATCCCCATCACGTCTCAATTTATTCCGGTGCAAAGACTCAGATACTGAGCATTTCCAGTGTAACACCAAAACTCAATTTATACCGGTTTCGATGCAAGGCCACCGAAAGAGAGGGAGTGCCAATTGTCCTGCAAAATGATCCGAGGGAGCAGACATACCCGCTTTTTCTTGCGTTGACCTATGAGATTTTTCGAGCGGAAAAAGAACACTTAGTTCCGTCACCGTTCCCGAGCGACCTTTCGAAGGCGGAAAAGAAAAAGGCCGAAGGTGATGCGGAGAAGAAAGCGATTACCGTACACAATATTAAGTTAGCCGATGCGGTTACAGCGCAGTCGGACGCGGACAATTTCTCGATTGAGGACGTTCCACCGGCAGCGGATCACGCCTACAAGGTTTATAAGAACCCCGATAAGCCCGATGAAACTACCTTTTTATCACTTCCCAACGCGGACTTGCTCAAGAACGAGCGCCTTCTTCGATGGATACAGCGCAATGGAGAGCGTATAGAATGGTCTCTGAGGAGCTTCGACACCGTTCTCTATTATATCGCGATGGAGGATTATATGTTTGGGGAAATTACAATGCCATTCGATCCCGAATACAAAGATCCGAACTCGCAATCCATACAGGTTGGGGAAAAGCGCGATCTCGTTCCCAACGAGAAATTTGTGGTCCTTGCGGCGCCGGAGAAGACTCTGGCCAATCAACAATTCTTGGGCATTAAGCTGGAGAAAATGTCGGAACTAGCGAAGAAAACACGCAGTTTCGTCCAACCGCAGCCTTCCGTCGTTCCTGCCAGGGTTCTACCCCCCGACTGTAGCGTCGATGTTGTGCGGATTGCTCCGCACAACGATATACATGGAGCCGAAATCATGCTTACACTGCACTTCGACAACAGCAGCGAGAACGACGAAATATTTGAGGCTAGGCCGACACTTAGATTGACAGGATATCATCCGGATTACGAAATCGTGAAAGAGGGCTACCGATATCACAAAATCAAAGAGAACGAATACGTCGTCGGCGATTTTAATTACGAAGAAAAGGGCCTACCAATCGGATATAACAACAAGAGCTCGGACGATTCGAATGAAAAACCTGCAATAATTCCGTCCATGCCGAATTCATCCGAATTCACTTTGTTGTCCTATCTGTTCAATCAAGCTTCGATCGATTCAAGTAAATTGCCGGTGCAGCAATTGTTCGAAGTCCACTGACTATTCTAGGAATGGCCATATCGGTTGGGGCCTGGTCAATAGAGTCCAGGCCATTCGGAGAAGATGAACAAGGGACGCATTAGGACTCCGCGGTGTCCTGCACTGTAAGAGCACAGGTCTGGTCAGCCTCCGCTCTTACTGAGCGCTAATATTCAGTTCGCGGCTCTAATTTCTGCCAACTTCTGCTCGACGAAGGCGCGGCGGCTCCTGCCCGCGATCCTTTTCGCCCAACGGGCGACCTCCGGCCAGCTGAACGATCGCTGGACAAGCAATTCCGGAAGGCTGGCAAATAAGCGAGTTCGCGTTGGGCCGAGATAGAGTAGGTCGAAGAGGGCCTTCTCGGCGGTCGCCATTTTTGTTCCATCGTCGGTTGTCACGTAGCCGCCGAACAGAGCGGGGGCAATCCGGTGCAGGGAAACCGTGCCCGAGGTTGTATGCACGCGACGGGAACGCCCGAGGGTGATTGCGTAGAGCACTTCAGGAATCTGGTCGATCAGGCCATGCCGGAACAATGCCGACTGAAGGGAGACGTAAGCCGGCGCCGGTGCCGCTATCAACTCTGCGAGCTGCGCTTGGTTGGATTGTGGCGAGCTAGACCACCGGCCGCGCGCCAGCCGTCGCACAAACCCACGACTTGCCAGCCGGGAAAGCAGAACGGAAGCGTTGGCCGGGCTGACGCGCAGGAGGGCGGAGATATCCCGAGTCTCGAACGATGGCACACCGAGCCTCCGAATACCTTGCAGTGCTTCGGTCTGGTTCATGACGCGTGGCGCCCAAGTGCGTCGACTACTTCTTGTTGCAGCGACTCCCAAACCTTACGGGAACGGTAGTATTCCTGGTAGTCGGCTGCGAGGTAGGCGAGGACCTGACCCGAAAACTCATCGAATCCCATAGTCAAAGCGTTTTCCACCGCCCGGGGAACTTCCCTGACGACGGCGGCCGGCAGTTTCTCCCTGCCTGCACCGCCGTCAAGGAGCTGCTTAATGTCGAAGACGTCACGAGCTTGCGTCACCGTCCGGAGGCTGAGTGCTCCAATCTTTTGGCGGAAGGCCGCCTCGCGGGTGTAATGCCGCGCGAGAACCGGAAGCAGCTCATAGGTGCGCATCAGCTCCGCATCCACCGGCTCAAGTAGGTGTCCGTCTTCCAGGCCCGTGCGGGAAAACTCGATCTCGGTAGGAATTTCTGGTCCTCCCGCAACCCGGATGCCGATCTTCCAGCGTTGTGTAGTGGCAGTTTGCTTGGCCGAGGTGACGTGCTCGATATCGATCTGTTTGGCATAGAGCGCCTGCGCGAAGGGCGGAGATCCGAGGATGGTGTCCACGTTTTTCGCAAGCGTCCCAATCGCCATGGTTTGGACATCGAAGTCGATATCCTCCGAGTATCGGATGCTGCGGCAAAAGAAGCGGAGGTTGCAGCCACCTTTGATTGTGAACAAGGCCTTGTCGACGCGGCGCCCCAATTGCGCAACGAAGACGAGGTGGAATAGCTCGATGGCCTGACGTTCGGACCACATGAGATGAATTTATTTCATAGAAGCACGTAATCAACACTAATGTTGATTACGATCAACTATGAATCTCGGAGCAAACCAACCGAATTCGACTATCGGCCGTGAGGGTACAGGTCCAGTAAACCTCTGCCCTTACAATAAAGAAACGGAGATAGTACCCGGGCTTAATTCCACTGTTTTATGGAGGCCCATTTTTCGCGAACGTCGAATTTCAGGCCCCGGCAGAGCCAGAGGGTGAAATGCTCATCGAGCCGCGAATAAGGGTTCTCCACGCGCCCTGCGGCCTCGACGGTCTCAAAGTGTTCGCGGTCTCCCTTCCCATCGCTTCCTAGGACAAGGACGACGTCTCCGGTGGCATTGCGCGGCCCCCATAGCCAGTAGCTCTGGTGGGGGCAGATCGCCTTCGGAAGTCCGAGGCTCGGCCCGTAGTAGTCTATGGCCGCCGCGTCGCCATAATTGTTTGCAAAGATGACGGCCTTTGCCCGGTCCGCGGGGGGCAGGCAGTAGTATGCTGCCGCAGTCACCCGAGCCATGTTCTCCCACCCGAATTCATCGGCAAAGTACTGCGGCAGGACGCCGTTTCGCTGGTGCTCGGATTGCGGCGCCTGATAGGAGAGGGCGTGCTGATATCTGACAAATGACTCAACCGGCAGGATCGGCACGACTAGAGGCATCGTGAGGAGACTGAAGACAACCGTCGCCGCGGCATAGACTGTCCTGAGTGTCTTCCAGCGGATCTCCGTCACGGCCTCAAGGGCGACCGAGCCGGCGGCGAACATCATCGCATAGACGGGGGACACATAGTAATTCTTGCCCTTGAGTAACATCAGCGCTGTGAAGACGAAGAGGAAAGCGATGCCCAGTACGCGGTAGCGCTTTCCCCGAGGGTCGGCGAGGAGCCAAAAAAGCCCGCCCACCCAGAGTGGAAAAAGCAGCGGATTGTTAACCATGGCCTGGTCGGCGATGAAGGCCAGGGGAGGGCGCATCACGTCGCGGCCGGACATCCGCACATTGTGCATCAATTCGAAGAACGGGAAATCATGGCGAATGAGCCAGACAAGGTTTGGTGCGAAGATCGCAATCGCCGAGACTACCCCCAGCCAAAACCATTGGCTGACGATAAAACGTCGCGCCGGCGTCAGGAGAAGGCCGACGACGATTCCCGCGACAAGGAACGCTATAGAGTATTTGTTCTCGAGTCCGACGCCCGCCAGGATCCCGAAAGGAAGGCAGAAGCGTGGATCCTGCGTATTGACCGCCCTGACAACTAACCATGCGCACCCCGTCCATATCAGCGGCTCGAAGGCATTCATTGTCATCCAATGCTGGAGGATCAGGTACATCGGGGTGAAGAACACGGCCAGGGCCGCCATGACCTGCGCGAATCTCCCGCCGCCCATCTCCCCGGCTAGCTTTCCCGTCAACCACACTAATGCGGCACCGGCCGCGGCGGGGAGCAGCCGGAGTGCGAACAGGGATTCACCGAACGCGTGGCGAGCCAGCCAGGTGACGAATGCGATGAGCGGCGGGTGGTCCACATAGCCGGCCCCGAGATGCTCGCTGCAGGCGACGTAGTACATTTCGTCCCTGAAGGGGCCGTACCGCGAGGCGGTGAGAAGATGAAGGAGGAGCTTTGCGACTGCTATATACCCGACGATCGCCGAGGCGCTGAAATGTGGACCGGCCCCATCGGGCGCAGTTGGCGTGGGCGTGGCGATTGAACTCATTTGGCTTGGAAGCTCATTAAGTACCGCGGCGAGACCGTACCGCGGCTGTCCTTTGCGTGGAAGGAGAAAGGCCACAAAGTGGCCAGACCTGTCGCAACCATCCGGGGCTGGTAGCGGGTCTTAGGCGGCGACCGAGCCGGACATCTGATGCTCGATCTCCTCTAGTGAGACACCCTTTGTCTCGGGAACCATGAGGCGCACCCATATGAGTTGCAGGACCATCATGCTGCAAAAAACGAGGAACACATAGCCCGGGGGAAAGGCCGTTACCATGCTGGGGAAGAAGCTCGTCAGGAGCGCGGCGAAGAGCCAGTGGGTGAAACTGCCGAGAGATTGTCCCGCCGCCCGGTGCCGGTTCGGGAAGATCTCCGAGATGAACACCCAGATGACCGCGCCCTGTCCGACGGCATGCGAGGCGATGAAGGCAAAGATACACGCGGGCACGATGGTGTAGTGCCCCGTGAAAAACGCCCACGACGTGAGCCCAAGCGAGAGGATGTAGCCGAACGAGCCAATGTAGAGGAGCGTCCGGCGGCCGAAACGGTCGATCATCCAGATGCCGATGAAGGTGAAGACGAGGTTCGTGATCCCGATGCCAACTGATTGGAGGAGAGCAGCCTTCGCGCCGAGGCCGGTAAGGGAGAAGATGCGGGGCGCAAAGTAGAGGACCGCGTTTATGCCGGAGAGCTGGTTGAAGAATGCGATCAGGACGGCCAGCAGGATCGGCCTCCGCATGCGACGCGTCCAGAAAGGCCCCGTCTCAATCTTTTCCCGCGATGCCGCCAGTATCTCATCCGCCAAGGCGTCGACCTCCGCCGGGGGCCGGTCCGACATGATGAGCTGCAAGACACGCAGGCCCTCGGCACGGTCGTGTTTACGCCCTAGGAGCCAGCGGGGGCTTTCCGGCAGCCCGAAGCAGGAGAGGGTGTAGATCAGGGAAGGAAACGCGGCGACACCAAGCATCCAGCGCCAGGCATTCGCGCCGGTGTCCTTCAGCAGATAGTTGGAGAGGTAGGCAACGATGATTCCGAAAACGATGTTGAACTGGAACATGCCGGCCAGGCGCCCCCTATACGCGGGCGGCGATATCTCGGAAATGTACAGCGGTGCGACTACCGTAGATATGCCGATCCCGATCCCGCCCACAAAGCGTGCGGCGATGAAGGAATACACGTCCCACGCGTAGGCGCTGCCCACGGCGGAGATCAGGTAAAGGATGCCGATTGCGGTAAGGGTTGGCTTGCGGCCATACCGATCCGTTGGCCAGCTACCCAGGAGCGATCCGAGGACCGTCCCATAGAGAGCCGAGGCCATCGCGATCCCGTGAACCGCGGCGCTCAGGTGCCAGATGGCCTGGATCGTCTGCTCCGCACCGGAGATGACCACCGTGTCGAACCCAAAGAGGAATCCGGCCAAGGCGGACGTAAACGACCACAGGTAAATATGGGGCTTCAAGTGGGGTAGGGGCAATCTTCCCTATCGCGCAACCCGGCCGGGGCAGTCCGCGGAATCGGGTCAATTCGATTCGACGGATTACACGCGGTAGGCCCGGAGACGGCCAATCAATTGTGGGCGGCGAGTTCTGCGCTTGTCGGAAGGGGCCCAGGCCTAGCTAGCCTCCGCCTTAACAGCTCGAAGGGAGTGTTCGGATGAGGTCGAGTTTTCGAACACTCTTTGCGAGAAGATCCACCGCTGCGCTTGCATGCCGACGGAATCGCCTTCTTTGTCGGCCCCCGGGACGGGCGTCCATCCTGTCCCAGCTTCAACTCGCGATGAACGGTATACCCGTGTCCAGCCTGCCCCAAGATCGTGCCCCGGCCAAGGGCTTTGCGCCCAATCATCCTTGGGACCGCAATTTCTACGTCGTCATGGTCGCGCTGGCCTGGCTCGGGATCCTACGCGGCTTCGGTGGAGACATAGCCGAGCACGTCGCCAAGCACAAGCCGGCCTATCCCATCATCGTCCATTTTCACGCCGCCGTTTTCGTCAGCTGGCTCACGCTGTTCACGGTTCAGGTCTTCCTGATCCGCACGAAAAGGCTCTCGGTGCACAAGCGGCTTGGCTTCGCGCTCATCTGGCTCGCGGGGTTGATGGCGATCATCGGGCCGGCGACGGCTCTCACGGTGCAACACCGCGGTATGGCGGACCCCGACGCCGACCCGGCCTTCCTTAGTGTCCAATTCACTGACATCGTGGCCTTTGTTGGCCTGACGACGGCAGCAATCCTGTTGCGCAAGGTGCCGACCGTCCACAAGCGGCTCATCCTCCTCGGGACCCTTTACATCACCGATGCGGGTTTTGCCCGCTGGCTGACCGACCACTGGATCCATCTCCTCGGGTTCGGCTTCTGGCCCTTCTGGATCGCGCTCTATTTTGCCTCCAACTTCCTGGTTGTGCTTGCCGGCATCTATGACCTCGTGACCAGGCAACGTCTGCACCCCGCATATCTGATCGGTGTCGCCTGGATTTTCGCCAACGAGATGCTCGCCCTGTCGCTCTACTTCTCGCCTGCATGGCTAGGGTACGCCAAGAGGATCATTGCTGCGTGGCCCTGGTGAGGCCCGGCTTGCGACCGCTGCAGCATCTTCCCTACGGCTTGGTTAGTCGGGAATCAAAGGCGAATGGGTGCGGTCCGGAAATCACCCATTTGAGGCTGAACCGGGAATGGGCCGGGTTGATAAGGCAATTCATCTCGTTGGGAACTATAGCGCTCGGGACGAGCTGACCGACCGCGGACTTGGAAGCCAGCCAAGCGTCGCCGAGAGCCTGTGTAAGGGCGATGTCTTTTCGCCACCCCGCCCGCAATTTGGGAGCGTCCTGGATCAGCGCATCGGGCACCTCGATCTCCCAGCGGCTGAACCGCTCTATGCTGGTCGATCGCTGGATGTGAACGAGGGCCTCGGCCATGGCCAGCGACGTGCTTTGGGCCGCGTACACGATCGGACGTCCTCCAGTGTGCCACCGACCCTTTCCGTAGAGTCCGCCGCGGCCGTTGAAGGCGTCAGCAGCGTTGGAGGAATACGCCGCGAGCGCGATGCGGTGCAGGCGCACGACGGGTCACATGACGTTGCCGTAAGCGATACCGTTCAGGATGCCTTCGACCTCGCGGGCCCCGAGATCTGTGTCCAGGAGGTCGATCGGCTTAGCACCCTCAAGAGCCGGCGCTGGCGAGGTGAGCCAGTCGGAAGCGGCCTCGTCGGTTGAAAATACCTTTCTGGCCTGCTGCTGGACCCGTACGATGCGCACAAGCTTTTCGGTGTTCTCGCTAGACAGGCGGGCGAGCTTCTTTCGCTGGTCTCTTATTGTGCGGGGTGAGACGCCCAATATTCCCGCCAACTGGTCAACGGTGAGGTTGAGTGCATCCGCGACCCCCACGAACGCGCGGGCCGGAAGGCCGGCTCGTATGGCCTTGACGGCATAGGCGGCTGGCATCTCTGCGACTTCAAACGCGGTCGTGGGCATGCCGTGAACGAACGGCAATATTGCCGAATTATCAAGCAAATTTGCCATTTTCCGATATGAAATGCTTTCAGCCCAGTAAGGTCACACGTCTGTAGCCTGGCTTCAACCACCGTGGGTCCCCTTTGGAAGAAGCGTCGGGCGCTCTCGAGTGGGCCGTGATGCCGTCGGGGAACCTCAGTCTAGCCGATCCAGGACCCGCAGTCCCGGGATGAATTGGTAGTGCCGGTCGAAGGTTAATATGGACGCATCGATCGCTAGGGCGCATGAGGCGATGACCAGATCCGGTGCCGGAACGATCTTGCCGGCTCGATCGAGTGCGTGAGCCAAGTGGGCGGCGCGCTCCCAAGTGGAGAAATTGGTGGGTGCGAATTGCATCTCGGCGAAGCGGGCTTCGTAGCGGGAGCGCATCGCGGGCACCCTTAGTCCGCGGCAGACTTCGAGCATAACCATTCCGCAGGTAGCGAGGTCCCAAGCAGCGGCGTATGTCGCCAGCTCCAAAAGGGGATCGATCCGGTCCCGAAGGCGATGGATGAAAAAACTGCTATCGACGAGAACGACGCTTGCCATAGGGAGCCTGATCCTCAGCCACACGATACACGGCCAATGATCTCGGATCGTAAGCCTTGTCTAGTTGGTCGGCTGGAACACCCGAGCCCTTGGCCAGGTTTTTCCTCAACCTGGATTTTCTGGCCATCTCATTTAGGGCCATCGCGACGGCCTTTGTCTTGCTGGCGGCTCCGGTGACTTTCATCACTTCATCCAGGACATCCTCATCAATGTGCATGGTCATTTTCATCGGATGCACAAAGTATGGCACGCATGCCATACTTTCAACCGGAAACGTTCGGCCTGTTCAACTAAGCAGCAACGACACTCGTGGCATTGGTGTAATGGCAGAGGTCTAGGTAACCTCCGCTCTTACTTAGGCCGTTTCGGGCTGTAGGGAGTCGGAATCACCGACGCCTCCTGGACTCACTACCTCCTATCCACTGATTTTTTTGCCAACGAATGGATAATGAGGTCCTCCTAACAGCTCCGCCGAATTCGCTCGATGCAACCGTCCAGGTCGGCGAGCGAAGCCTATGCATAGATGGACCGAATCACGCGGTTTCGGCGAAGGATATCGTGCGGGCCAAAGAACGTGCTGCGTTGCCTAAGAGTTCCCTGATTGGTTCCGCGAAGTGCAAATCGAATTCAAGGGCGACCTAACGAAGCCGACACTCCGGACCGAAGGCGAATCTCGACGGTATTGACAAATGTAGCATACGGTAATACGTCATCGAAGATGCAAACACTAACACTCAAACTTTCCACAGACACGGCTGCCCGATTGGAACGAATGGCTGCGCGCCGCCGCACTACAAAGTCTGCCGTCATGCGCGAGGCTTTGGAGGACAAGCTTCGCGCGTCTGCCAACGAGCCTTCGGTGTATGACCTGATGAAGGCTTCGATTGGCTCAGTCGACAGTGGGATGCGGGATCTTGGCCACAACCCTGCGCATCTTAAGGGATTCGGTTTAGAATGAATGCTGTGTTGGCCGACACGGGCGCCCTTGTCGCGCTCCTCGACCGGCGAGAGAAATTTCACGCATGGGCCGTAGAACAGATCCGGACAATTCGGCCTCCGTTGCTCACCTGCGAGGCGGTGCTAGCCGAGCTCTGCTTCCTTCTTACTGATGTTCCCAAGGGAAGGGTCGCAGTGCGAGACAACCTCGCGTCTGGGGCCTGGACCATTGATTTTTCTTTGAAGACGGAGCAGGAACGGGTGTTTGCATTGATGGGAGTCTACTCGGATCAACCAATGTCCCTTGCGGATGGATGCCTCGTCCGGATGTCCGAACTGCGGACCGATTCCAGAATTTTCACTTTGGATCGGCATTTTCAGGTTTACAGAAGAAACCGCCGCCAGTTGATACCCTTGATTACACCGCCGGAGGCCTGACGGCTTCTTGAAACTTGGCTCTAGCAGCCGGCCGTGGCAGGTTGATTGGACGATATGGCAGTCCTCGCAAGTTGCGGATCCGAGACCTTGCGCATGAGCGTAATGGGGTAGGTGTTGCCGGAAGGGTAAGTGATGTCCTTTTGCGCTAGGGTCTCAAAGCCGAGCCTTCCGTAGTAAGCGGGAAGGACGCCGTCCGTTCCGCAATCGAGGAACAGGTCGCCGGCCGCCCTGGAGCGGACAAGGGCAACTGCGTACTCGACGGCTTCCTCTCCCACGCGCTTGCCCCGGAATCCGGGTGCGACCGCGAGCGTATGGAGCCACCACCGGGGTTCCGCGCCCAAGGCCTCCCGCCAGTAGGGATGAACCTCGAAGCTCAGGGCCATGGCTGCCGCAAGACTGCCCCCGAGGTAGAGACCATAGTTCTCCCCCTTCTCCTGGCGCGCATCATAGACCGCCCTGGGCTTTGGGGACAGCCACTGTCTCACACCTTTCTGCTTCAGCCAGGCGCAGGCCTGCAGCTGGATTTCATAGGCGGCATCGACCTCGTCGTTGCGAAGCGCGCGCAGGGTTGGACTTGGGTTCATGGCGACAATGGGCCCGAGGCGTCGCAATATTGTTGCCCGGAAATGGATTGAGCTTCAACGCCCGATTGGAGGCGACGAAACCCCGCGACGGACCACGTCTCTTGGGGATTGTCGTGGCGGCAAATCCGGTTTACGCCGTCAGCACGAAGGCGCACACCCCCAAATCCCCGCTGCGCAGGCTTGAACACCGTTTTTTTTGGGCCGACGCGGACAGATGGTCGCCCTTGCGCGGACTCTGCCGCGCAGCCGCGATTGTGTGCGCCCTTTTGCTTGGATCGGCGGGGCTGCGCGCGGCATCCCCGGGCGACGGCAGGATCCCGATCGTCCTCGATACCGACATTGGCACCGACATCGATGACGCGTTTGCCCTGGCGTTGATCATGAAGAGCCCGGAGCTCGATCTCCTCGGCGTGACCACGGTGGCCGGCGATACGAGGGCGAGGGCGCGCCTGGCGGCCAAGCTCCTGTGGGCCGCGGGCGGCCGCTGGCGCGACGTGCCCGTTTTCGCGGGGGAACCCGGGCCGGCGCAGCCGATAGAGCAGGCGAAGTGGGCGGAGGGCTTCTCGGGCCCGTCGCTCCACCTGGACGGGGCCGTTCCGTACCTGCGGTCCGTGATCCATGGCCGCCCGGGTGCGGTGACAATTGTAGCCATAGGGGAGCTGACCAACATCGCGGCGCTCCTGCGGAGCGATCCATCGATCAAGGGCGACATCCGCCAGATTGCGCTCATGGGCGGATCGGTCGCCCGCGGCTACGACCCGGGATCCCCGCCGCAGCCGGAGTGGAATATCCGATCGAACATCCCGGCCGCCCGGGAAGTGTTCGATTCCGGGATCCCGCTCATTGTCGCGCCTCTTGACGTGACCATGATGCTCAAGCTGGACCCGGCCGGTCGGCAGCGTGTGTTTGGGCAGGCGACGTCGGTGGCCGACGCGCTTGCGGTCCTCTACCGTCTGTGGGGAAAAGACACGCCCACGCTCTTTGACCCGATGGCGGTGGCCATGCTTGTCGATCCGGGGATTTGCCGGTCGGAGCACTGCGCCCTGTCCGTCGACGCGAGGGGCATGACGGTTGTGGTGCCCGGGCGTCCGGCCAACGCGGTCGTGGGGCTCGAGGTCGATCCGGCGGCATTTTTTGCATTCTACCTGGGCAGGGTCGCCCCGTGATTTCGGCATAAAGCGCTCCCCTTCATGACCATCGTCTCAAGCTATCCTGTCGCGGTCGCCCTTTGTTTCATAACGATGCTGTGCTGGGGCTCCTGGGCCAACACCCAGAAGCTCGCGAGCAAGGAGTGGCGCTTCCAGCTCTTCTATTGGGACTATGCGATCGGAGTCCTGCTCCTTTCGCTCATCTTGGCCTTTACACTCGGAAGCACCGGCAGCGGTGGCCGCAGGTTCGTCGCGGACCTGGGCCAGGCGGAGGGAAGGTGGCTTTGGTCGGCCTTCGTGGGTGGCGTCATCTTCAACCTTTCGAACATCCTGCTTGTTGCGGCAATTGATGTGGCCGGCATGGCCGTCGCATTTCCGGTGGGTGTGGGCCTCGCACTGGTCATAGGGGTCATCAGCACATACGCTGTCAGGCCCGAAGGCAGCGCCGCGCTCCTTTCAGTCGGCGTGGCGTGCGTGGTTGTAGCGATCGTACTGGACGCCCTTGCCTACCGGAAGCTGGCGGCGGGGGGCCAAAGGGCATCGGCGAAGGGAATCATCCTTTCAGTCGTGGCGGGCGCTCTCATGGGCTTCTTCTATAGCTACGTGGCCAGGGCCATTGGAGAGATAAGGGTCATCGGCGTCGCCACGGTCCTGCAGCCGGGAAAATTGAGCCCCTACACCGCGATTGTGCTGTTTTCCACAGGGGTCCTCGTCTCAAATTTTGTCTGGAACACGCTCATCATGCTCAAGCCCTTTGTCGGCGAGCCCGTGCCCTTCGCCGACTACTTCACAAAGGGCAGCCTGCGCCTCCACGCGATCGGCATCCTGGGAGGCATCATCTGGAATATCGGGATGTCCTTTAACGTCATCGCCAGCAGCGCGGCCAGCCCGGCGCTCTCCTACGGCCTGGGCCAGGGCGCGACCATGGTCGCCGCGCTCTGGGGCGTATTCGTGTGGAAGGAGTTCAAGGACGCACCTGCGGGCACGGGGCGGCTGCTCGGGGCCATGTTCCTCTTCTTCCTGCTTGGCCTGGGCATCCTGATCGCCGCGCGCCACGGATGAAGAAGGGCCATATCCTGGTCGTCGGCAGCTCGAACACGGACATGATTGTCCGGCTGGACCGGCTTCCCGGACCGGGGGAGACTCTGATCGGGGGAAAATTCACGACGGCCGCCGGAGGAAAGGGAGCGAACCAGGCGGTCGGCGCGGCGCGAGCGGGAGGGAGGGTAGTCTTTGTCGGCCGCGTCGGAACCGACGGACTGGGCCGATCGGCCTTGGCGAACCTGAGGCGAGATGGTGTGGACGTGAGGCACGTAGTGCGCGACCACGAGGCCCCGTCAGGGGTGGCGCTCATCTTCGTCGCCCGCGGCGGCGAAAACAGCATTGCCGTCGCATCGGGGGCAAACGACCGCCTGTCACCGGCGGATGTCGATCGGGCCGGGCCGGCATTTCGCCGGGCTGGCGTCATGCTTGTTCAGCTGGAAACGCCGCTTAACACTGTGGCCCGGGCCGTCGAGCTCGCGTCGAAGGCAGGGGTGCGGGTCATCCTGAATCCAGCGCCGGCCCGGGCGCTGCCCGAACGCGTCCTGCGCAGCGTCTCGATCCTGACGCCGAACGAACACGAGGCGGAAACACTAACGGGCGTCAAGGTGGACGGCGAATCGGGTGCCGTGCGGGCGGCTGAGGCGCTGATGCGCCGCGGAGTAAAGACGGTGATTGTGACGCTCGGAGCGAGAGGAGCCCTTGTGGCGGATGGCGGGGCGCGCGGCATCATCCGCGGCTTCAAGGTGCGGGCCGTGGATTCGACCGCAGCCGGCGACATCTTCAACGGCGCGCTTGCGGTTGCGCTGGCGGAGGGTCGCGCGCTGCAAGACGCCGTGCGCTTCGCCCAAGCGGCTGCAGCGATCTCGGTGACGCGGCTGGGAGCTCAGCCTTCGGCTCCGCTGCGGGCGGAAATCGACCGCTTCTTGCGGGCCGAGGGATGAAACGAGTCCCGGTACTGTAAGGGCACAGGTCCCCATGCCTTTGCCCGTGGCGAGGCCTGGACGCAGCACGTCGTTACCCGGCTGCATTATTGCGCATCGTACAATTGCGTAATTTCAGGCCTTGTTGGTTTGGTGGGGGAGTGATGCGCTGCCGCTCCCAATCCAGGTCAACAGGGTATTAGGTTCAATGCGAGGGATTCACTACGGCACCGAAGAGAGCCGTCACTTCAATTTAGCGAAAGGAGCTGAAAACGATGATTACTATACGCAAGAAGTCCGGTTTGGAAGGCAGCGACGGGCTAGAAATAGGCTCGATCAAGGTTCAGCAGGAGGCACTAATAACGTTAAATCTCAAGCAATACAGGCGATGGAAGGTGCGCATACATTTGGATAAGGGAAAGATTTGGGACGTTCACATCAAATTCACCCCAATTCCGGCAATCAACGTGGTTGATGATGTGCTCGGGGATTCGCCTTCTTCTAACAAGATCGATATGAATCAGGGAGGCAGCAATCACCTCCCCGGCAATTGGTCGGGAAATTACGATCCCGCCACAGGGGAGATAACCCTGCAGGCACCAGATGCTCCTGCTCCCGATGCAAGTGGAGGCCTTGATCCCGCCGCCGGATTCGGAAACGATTATGCTCCTTCGGATGCTGATTTTTCATTTTGTTTCGACCCCCCTGACCCGTCGCCGGGAACAACGCTGCCGGGAACAACGCTGCCGGGGAAAACGCCGGGGACTGATAGAACGATCAACGTGTCATATTCCCACTCTGACAAGAGCGATATAGGAACGGGATCGGGGCAGCTGTTGTAGACCCGGATAACGGGAAAGCTGGATACTGAGACGTTCGGACTCGTCCCTGTAATGGGACAGGGCATGCCGACCTCCGGGTCTGCCGGGCGTCTTTTTTTGGATCGGGCATTATTCTCCATTTCCCAAGATCAATCGTGATGGATCTTGGAGATCCCCAGCGCACAAGCCCGTTGACACGGGCTGTGCGTAACGATATATTCGCATAAATGCCAATAAAGAATCTGACGAAGGCAGATATTCTGGCAGGACTGACCCGTCTTTCCGAACTGGCCGGGAAGGAGGACGTCATTTTGGAAATCTCTCTCTATGGCGGGGCTCTGATGCTTCTTGCGTATGATTCCCGTCAAACGACCAAGGATGTGGATGCAATCATCCATCCTCCCGAAGTTGGACGCAGGCTTGCCGCCAGGGTGGCCATGGAAATGGGGTGGCATGATGATTGGCTCAATGATGACGTCAGATTCTTCGTCAGCACGGTCGAAACCCGGCAATCGTGGAAGCCACGCGGCCTGAATGCCCCTAACCTAAGGATCTCAAGGCCGACGGCCAAATATCTCCTGGCAATGAAAGTGATGGCCTGTCGCAAGGCCATTCCAGGCTATTCCGGCGATGAGGCGGACATCGGATTTCTTCTGGGAGAGATGACGATCACGAGCGCCGCTGAGGTAGAGGATATCGTCGATCAATACTTTCCCGATACGGTTCTTCCTGCGGCGACCGCGGCTGTAATCGAAAAATTGCTAAAGCATCCCAAAGGAAAGGGTCCGCGCTCGTGAACAGCCGCCATCACTTCCGGCCACGGACCGCGCGGGCGGTAGCCAGCCGCTCGGGCACACTGGAACAATTCGGAAGGAATGTTCGCGACTGGCTCCACGAGGTTCGCCATCTGACGACCCGTGAAGGTCTTTCGGCTGCAGTGTCCCACCGTCCCCCTAGGCTGCAGGGCAACTTTCCAGGAGGGGAGATAGCCGACGCATTCCTAGCGGCTCAGGTCGAGTTTCTATGCAGGCATGCCGGAATTCGTCCGCCAAGCTGGACGCGTTCGGCGGAATACGTGCTCGAGGATCCTTGGTTCGGATATTCCGACGCTCCTGCGGGTTTGCGGGCACTCCTGATCAGGGATGCCCCCGTCGAATTCAAGAACCGCAATCTCTTCACGACCTCGGAGATTGAATGGCGACCCAGGCGCGGCCGCCCGCGGAAGTCCCTGGAGGAACATCGAGAAAAGACCCGACTTCGGCAACGTCGCTGGCGCAACGCTCGTAGGGCGGCAAGCTAGCGCTAGGCTCCGTGAACACATGGGTCTCGCCAACCTCCGTCCCCGCCGCCACGGCGCCAACGCAAACATGCCACCGGGTAATTTCTCAGGGACTGTCCACGCCCTTCGCGTATACGTCGTCCCAGTTATTCAGGATATCGTGCACGACGGCACTTCCGACGCTATAGGCCGCGTCGAGCGAGGGCAGGAATGCGCCCGAGTTCCCCTTTAGGCTATCGATCACACCCTGTTTCGGCGATTGCATGCAGTAGTTGCTCGCCGTGCGCAGGAACAAGACGCGCCTGAAATCGACCTTTTGCTGTTGTGCAAGGCTGTGCAACGCGAGCGCGACCCCCTGGTCTTCCATTGCGCTCATCGCAAATTCGCCCTTTCCATCCGTCATCAGCTTGACCCAGTCGCGGGCCCAATGGGTCAGGTGTTCGCCGTGCCAGTACCTGTTGCAGCCAAGCACATCCCCAAGGAGCACAAAAGGCGGCTTTTGCGCGTTCGGGAAGCCGATGTAGGCACCTCGATATGCCTTCATCTGCGGCGTGTCCTCCAATTTGACATCCTTCGTCAGGGAGTAGGCACGCGCCACCAATGCCGGGTTCAGCTCATAGCTCATCTTGGCAGGTTCCCAACCCTGCGGCGGAGGTTTCACGTTCGGTCGATCGGCGCCGAGCACCAGTATGCCATAAGGCCAGTCGCCCGACACTTCACGCGGGTCGACCTCATAGGCGTCATCGCCGTCAACGACGTAGCGCGCCCAGGCGGCGCTGCCGATCGATGCTTCAGCCGGATCGACGCCCGCGATGCCCGCCAGCATCCAATACGCGCGGGTGAAATCGAACCTTGGATCGAGGACGAGCGATTGAATCTGTATAGCGCATCGCGAAGTTGCGCCCGAGACCACCACCATGAGGCCCGACTGGGTCACATACACCGCATGGTCCATGCCGGGTACCTTTATGGGATTGGTAAGGTGCTCCCGCTCTACCCAATTTTGGAGTTCTCCGGGAACATCACCGGAGTCGGCACCGATCTCAAAGGTGGCTATCACCACAACCTTGATGGGTGTCGGGGTCGCGAGTAGCTCGGCTGACGCCGACAAGACAAGAAGCGAGAACAGGAACAGGGTTCGCACGCCTTGTGAGAGCACGGGCCCTGCCAACTTCCGCCCAAGTGGAGCGACAATTGACCAGAACCAGAGACCACGGTAGCAAGGAAGGACATGAAAGCTGCGATCGTGGTGGAAGCTGGCAAGACGCCCATCTATGGGGATTTCGACGAGCCGGTCCCGCAAGATGGGGAAGTTCAGGTCACAGTCGCCGCAGACGCATTGGATCTTTTGTTGATGGGGTAGGGATTCCGCGGCAGTTTTCCCCCAGTCCGAGCCTGTGCGTAATGCCCAGGCCCGGCATGAACCAAAACAAGAGACCAAAGACAAAGGACCATGAAAACGATAGCACTAAACAACGGAATGGTGATCTTCGTAGAGCAGATCGCCTTCATCCACGTCCAGCAATCCGCGTCCACCGAGGGCGCGGTAGCCCCGGAGATCCACATTCACTTCTCCGCAGGCCTCACAACCCCAAAGGGGAGCAGGTCCATGAGAGCCGTCGTCGGCGAGGGCAATAGCGGCGACTTCATGTCACAACTGGAAAGGTACGAGGTCGACTGCTCGCACATGCGCCGGCGCCTTCAGGAGCTGAAGAGATCAGCCGGCTAGTCGGTTGCTCGTGCCACGGCGGGGCGGCTTAAAGCGGCTCTCGGCGTCGAAGAGCGAAAGGAACTCTGCCGGGGAATTCATGAGAGCGCGAAAAACGACCCATTTATTGCCCGTCGTCCATCGGGAAATGGAAAGGGCAGGCTGGCCTCGAACCGGGGCAAGCGTCGCCGGGATCGCGGGCGGATCGGCGCATGGGGACGCACCGCCGGCGGTCCTTTGAAGGCCAAGAGCTCGCAGGTCGCTGGTGATCCAATGGCGCCGGTGGCCTCAGTCTCCGCCTTGAACGAGCGATGGGCCGCTGAAGTCAGATACAGAACTGGCGTGGGGCCCTGCTTGCGGGCTGGGGCCAATGATGCATTAGTCACCGGCCACGATCCCCTTTATGACCCCGTTCCTAGTTGGCGTCGCAGCAACGCTTTCGACCATGGCGGGCGGCCTGTTCGCCCTCAGGATCCGCGACCGCATGCACCTGGTCCTCGGATTCTCGGCCGGCGCCGTGATGGCCGTCGCAATTCTCGATCTTCTCCGGGAGGCCGTCGAACTGGCGCCGGGGTCCCAGGACACGCTCACTGTGATGGCGATAGCCGTGGCGGGTTCGCTGCTCTACATGGCCTTTGACCGCATCGCGCGTGGAGCCGCGAGTTCACCGGACGGCAACAGCGGCCACCTTGGCGCGGCCAGCCTGACGCTTCACAGCTTCCTCGACGGCCTGGCCGTCGGCCTAGCCTTCAAGGTCTCCTCCAAGATTGGCATCCCGGTGGCAGTCGCGGTGCTCGCCCACGATTTCTCGGACGGAATCAACACCGTCAACATCAGCCTCGTCGGAGGAATTCGCGAGAAGGGAACGCGGCGGTGGTTGTACGCGGACGCCCTGGCCCCGCTGTTCGGCGTCGGGGCCGCATCGATTCTCTCAGTCTCCCCCAGCAGGTTCTCGTCGGTGCTGGCACTCTTCGCCGGATTTTTCCTCTACATTGGCTGGAGCGAGCTGAGCCCCGAGAGCTATCACCGGCATCCTAGACTATGGACGACACTTTCCACGGTGCTCGGAGCGGCCCTGATGTACCTGATCATAAGGAGAACGGGATAGCCGAGCGGGCTGCCACGCCGATGTTCTCCATGCGCGCTGGAGGCATGGCGGTGCGGTAATGCGTCCTACTGGGCGTCCGGCAACCCGAACGAGAGGATGTTGGCCCCGGCGGCGATCGCGACGTACTGCTTTCCATCGACCATGTAGGTCATCGGCGAACCCTTGTACGGATGGGCGTGGGTCTCGAAGTGCCAGAGGTATTTTCCGTTGCGCTCATCCACCGCGGCGAATCCCCCGGTGCATTCGCCGAAGAACAGGACGCCGCCCGCCGTGGTCAGCACCCCGGAGTAGTTGTTTTCCGCCGGCCCAGGCATGGCGATCTGCCAGGCCACATTTCCCGTATCGATGTCGAATGCGCGAAGGATCTTCTGGGCCGGGTCCAACGGGTTCCTGTAGCGGGCGAAGCCCCCGCTCTCCGCCTTGTGGAAGATCGTATAGTCCTCGACCGTCATCACGTAATAGAGGTGCGTCGCCGGGCTGAAGGACGTGGAGTACCAGTTCGTGGCGCCCCGCACGGCCGGGGCGGTCTTCACGCCCTCTGAGGGCACCTCGTTGCCGGGAAGCAGATCCGGCCTCCACGTCTGGGGGTTGATCCGGGCGGCCCACGTCAGCTTGCGCACCATCTGGGTCGCCATCAGCGGCTTGCCGGTCGTCCGGTCCAGCACGTACAGGAAGCCGTTCCTGTTTGCATGAATGAGGAGCTTCCGGTCCTCTCCCCGCCACTTCGTGTCCACCAGCGATATCGTCTGGTTGTTGTCGTAGTCGTGCACGTCGTGCGGCGTGTACTGATAGTACCACAGCAGCTTTCCCGTCCGCGGATCCAGGGCGAGGTCGCAGTCGCAATAGAGATTGTCGCCCAGGCGGTCATCGCCGTCCGTGTCCGGGTGCGTGTTTCCGACCTGGCGGTAGAGGATGTTCGCGTCCACGTCGAAACTGGGGGTGGTCCAGGTCGAGCCGCCGCCCTCCTTGAGGGCGGCGCCCTTCCACGTGTCATTGACGGGTCCCGACTCTCCGTATTTCGGGATCGTCCAGAATCTCCAGGCCAATTCCCCGGTGGCCGCCCTGTAGGCCGCCACGAACCCGCGGATCCCGTCGTCGGCGCCGCCGGTTCCGGTGACAACGAGGTCATTCACTATCAACGGGGCTCCGGTGGCGCCGTAAAATCCCGGCCGGCCCTCCGCAGGGGTGTCCACCTCCCAGAGCACGGCGCCGGTGAGGCGGTCCAGGGCGACGAGATGGTCGTTGTCGGTCAGATAGTAGACGCGGTTTCCCAGCAGGGCGACGCCCCTGTTTACTCCAATCCGGGCGTCGCTGGAGAGGCCCGCGGGGTCGCTCTTGGGCCGTTCGAACCGCCAGATCTCGCTTCCAGTCCTCGCGCTCAGCGCAAAGACCTGGTTGTTGCCGGTCACGTACATGACGCCGTCCGAGACGAGGGGCGTCGTCTCCAGCCCCGCGAATGCGATCGGGAAGGTCCATTGCAGCTGCAGCCTCCCGACGTTCCGCAGGTTGACCTGGTCGAGGTCGCTGCGGCGGTTGCCGTTCAGGTTGCCGTTGTACGTCGGCCACTCGCCCTTGGCGGGGTGCTTGATCGCCTCGATTTCCGCCTCGGTGACCGGAGGCTGCGGCTGCGTCAGGGCGCCCATGGCCGCCCCAACCTGGCGGCTCAGGAAGGCGACCAGGTCCTGCTGGTCCTTGGCCGTGCCCTGAAAAGCCGGCATCGCTGACGCCTTGTCCACCTCCACAGCGCGATATTCGCTATCCAGCAGCGTGCGTATCCTGCCGTCGCCCGTCTGCAGCACGACGTCGTGGCTGTCCAGCGCACGGGCGAAACCCCGGAGCGTGCTGCCGTCATTGAGCTCGATGGACACCGTCTGGTAGCCCTCGGTGATGGCCGCGCTTGGGTCGGTGAGCGCCCGCGACAATTCCGCGACCGTCAGCCTCCGCCCGACAGCCGAGAGGCTCGGGCCGATCGAGCTGCCGCGGCCCTCGGCCATGTGGCACGTGAAGCACTGCCCGCTGCCAAGAAAGATCCCCTCGCCAGCCTTCGGGTCACCCGCGACCAGGCTCGTGGAGGCCGTCGCGTTGAGAGAAATCACGTAATGCGCCAGCGCCCGGAGATCCGCCGGGGGAAAGGGAAAGGCGGGCATCTTGTTCTTTCCCTTGCCGATGATGGCCGCGACGTCGCCCTCCGACAGTCCCTGGAAATGCTCGGGATTGACCAGCGTGGGCGCCCTCTCCGTTCCACGGGCGTCCGTCCCATGGCAGAATGAGCAGGTCTGCGTGAACAGCGGCGGCTGTTGCGGGGCGCCGGCTTCCGATTCGGCCTCGGACGCCCTGCAGCAGCTCGCGCCAAATGCGGCCGAAAGGCAGCAAAGGATGGCACGGGGCAGGGTATTCGTGCGCATGGGGCGGGTGCGGCGGGACAGCTGAGTAAGACGGGCGTCGAAGGGACAGGTTGCGAGGGGATTCGCCGCCAAGCGCAGGTTGGGCGGGGCGAGGGCGATTGCAACGGCTGACAGGGATTGGCCGGGATTTCAACGGCACGCGCGAAGCTCGGTCGCCGCGATCAGAAGGCGCTCCCGGTCACCAATTGATCCGAAGGCCGGCCTGCGACCACCGCGGGGGCGCGACGTTGAATACTCCGGTCGCGCTGTGGGCGGTCTCAATCGAGGCGTTGCCCATGTTGTCCGAGGTCGCGAAGGCCTCGAGGCGGCTCGAGAGCGCAATGCGAAGCGTGCAGTCCACCTCCGTCGCCGCGGCGAGCGCCAGGAGGTTCTGGCTGTCGTCGTAGTCCGAGCCCGTCCTGCGGACGCGCGCGCCGACATGGATGCGACTCGTGGGACGCCACGACAGACCCAGGGCCGCGTTCCATCGCGGCACCTCGGGGACCTCCAATCCGACGAGGCTGGGCTGCACGGGGGCGGAGGCGACCGTCGCATTTTCCCCAAGCACGGACACGTCGATGCTGAGGGCCCTGGATGCCTCCCAGCTCGCGCCGAACTGGACGCCGGCCGTGTCGATGCGGCCAAGGTTCAGCCTTTCCTGGCCGATGCCCCCGGCGGCCAGCGTGCCGAAGCCCGGAAACGTGCCGGGCCCCTCCACGAGCGCCACGTTAGCCACGGGGTTCTCAAGGCGCGCGGCGAATCCCTCGAGGGTGAGGCGCAACCGGTCCCGCTTGAAGGTTGCGCCAACCTCGCCGCTGTCCGCGTGCTCGGTCGAGAGGGCGGGATTTGCGAGCGTGACCGTGGACCCTTGCTGGAAGGGCCGGTACAGCTCGTTCAGGGTCGGCTGCCGGAACGCCCTCTGGCCGCCGACGTGGAAATCGAGATCCTTCAGGGCCTGCCACGTGAGGCCCGCGCTGGGGCTGAACACGCTTCCCGTCTGGTTGGGGTATACGTCGTCGACGAGGAGCGCTCCGGTCGAGATCACCGAATTGCGCAGGTGTCCGTCGCTGTCCTCCCAGCGGTCGAGGCGGACTCCGGCCTCGGCGTGCACTGCCGGGCCGAGGGGCTGGCTGCGCTCGGCGAACAGCCCGGCGAAAGTCTGCCGCCCGCCCGCAAAGCGCTGGTCCGTGTATGACCCCTTGCTGTACAGGTAATACTCGCGCGTCTCGCCCCGGACGTCCCTCAGGTCGCCGCCGACCGTCGTCGTCGCCCCGGACGAGTCCACCCAGCTGGACGACATGGCCACGCCGAGCGCGTTTGCCGGGACGGAGAACTGGTCGCTCGCCGGGGTTTCGGACGTTCGCGCCGCGTTGACCGAGCTGAAGGTCTGGGAGGCCGACTGGTCCTGGGCGTAGGCCGTGACGTTCCAAGTCTCACCCGGTCCCGCGTGCCCGGATAGCGCCAACGATCCAAAAAGCTCGCGGAGCTGGTTCTGCTGGTAGGGTGTCCCGTTGCCGCGCCATTCGCCGAAGCCCCGAAGCGTTATGACCGCGCTTACCTCCCGGTTCAGCGCGCCCCGCCAGCGAACTAGGCCCGAGCCGTGGTGGCTTGCCGCGTCTATGTCGATGGGCCCTCGGTTCTCAGGGGCGACGAGGACGACGCCGTCGGTTGCGAAGGCCTGGCCCTGCAGCTCCAGGACTCCGGAGCCCAGAGCGACCGCCTGTCCGAATTCGGCGCTCCGCGTGTCAAAATCGCCAAATTGGGAGACGCCATACCCTGTCCCGGCGGCCTGCTCCTTCGAGAAAAGCTGGATGACACCGGCAAGCGCCTCGTTTCCCCAGGCCGCCGCGCCGCCCCCGGGGACGACCTCCGCGCCCTCGAGCGTGTCGGCAGGGATGGCGCTCCAGGGCACCCATCCCCCGAAGGGGTCGTTCAGGGGGACCCCGTCGAGGAGGACGAGCGAGCGGCTTGCGCCGCTTGGCCCCAGGCCCCTGAGAGAGACACCCTGCGATGTCGGATTCGCGGTCATGCTGTCATTCCTTCGAAAAAGGCTGAAATCAGCCGTATCCCGGAGGGCGTCGTCCACCGTGAACGAGACGCCCTCGTCAAACGCCGACTCGGGGACGACCTCGACGGTGAAGGGCACCTGGGAAAGGGGCTCCGGCGCGCGGGTCGCGCTCACCGTCACCGGGTCGAGGGTTTCCACCTGCCCTAATGCGGCTGGCAAGACGACAAGGATGGCAAGTACCCGAAGGGGGCGCATATCGTTGCGTCTGAGGATTGCCGCTCCGGCTGCCGCTTCAATCGGCGAATTGGCCGGCCGGGCCGGGGGTCCCTTTGTGAGCCCGGGCCGGCCTCCGGATGTATTTGCCCCCATCAGAACCTATGCATAGTCGGGCTGTCCAACTTGGCGGTGCACACCTAACAAGCAAACGCGTGGCCATCCTAAAGCGAATCCGGCACGATGGGGTTCCGCTGGCGGCTCTCGTCCTGCTGCTATGCGCGGCAAATTGTCAGGCGCAGATCGACCCCGTTGACCGGCATCTGATCGAGGTGGGCTACGACCAGCCTCTCGCCGGGCACGGACCGCAGGCGGCCTACGCCTATTACTATTTCAATTCGCCGGAATTCTTCGGTCCCGACATCGCCCTGCGCGTGGCGGTCGCTCCCGCGTACCTGGATAGCGAGATAGGGTTCAAGCACCTGCTTTCTCCCACGACCGACGTGGGCATAGGCATCTCCGGCGGCGCCTTTGGCGACAACTACTATGACGTGAGGCAGGGCAACTACATTGAGACCCAGAGTTTCTACGGGAGCGGAGGGGGTACCTCGGTGAACATCTACCAGCTGCTAGACCCGGGAGTGCAGATCCCGCTGAACCTGGTCGCGCGCGGCGGATTTCGCTATTCGACGTATTTTCGCACGCCCGAGACCTCGTCGAGTTTCAAGCTCCCCGGAAAGCAGCCCGATGCATATACGACCGTTGGGCTGCGGCTCGCAGGGGTACAGCCGACCCTCTTTCCCGACCTCGCCCTGGAATTGTCGGCATGGTTCGAGCGGGAGTGGCACTTTGACGACGACACGTACGGGTATGGCAACAGCCAGGCCATCACCCCGTACACCGATCTCTACTGGGTCTATGCGAATCTGGACTACACGTTCAAGGGGAACGGCGACAGATTCTCATTCGCCACTACCATCGGCGGCTCGACTGACGCGGATCGCCTCAATGCCTGGCGACTGGGCGGCTTCCTCCCGCTGGAAACCGAGTTCCCGCTTCTGCTGCCCGGCTACTATTTCGAGGAGCTGACGGCGACGCGCTTCCTGCATTTCTACGGGTCATACAGCATCCCTTTGGATCATGAGCACCGCTGGAATTTTCGTCTGGGGGCCGCCACGGCCCGGTTGGATTATCTGCCCGGCTTCCAGCAGAGGCGCGATTGGCAGACGGGCGCGGGCTGCGGCATAGTCTTCACACCCAAGCGCAAGAATTTCGAGGTCTCCCTGAACTACGGCTATGGCTTCAACGCGATCCGACGCGGCAAGCAGGGCGCAGACAGCCTCGGGCTCCTGTTTCAATACGATTTCAACGCGAAGAAGGGGGCACCCTGACGGCTGGGGTGCGGCTCTACCCCCCTCGTCCGCCCCTCTTTTCTCCCCTCCCCAGCGAAACCTTGACCCGGCCACCGGGCGCGGCGAAGTATTCCCCCATGAACGCAAAACCCCTTTGCAAGCTGCTTTCAATCTTGTGCCTTTTTGTTGCGTGCGCCGTGGGCGCCCGCGCCGCCGCCGGAGACCTCGACGTCGGCAGGCCCGTGGACCAGGGCGACGGCACCCTGGCGATCACCGTGGAGGCCAAGACCGCATTCAACAGGGATGTCGACTCCATGAAGGTCGCGGCCAGGGTGGCCGCGGCGGGTTATTGTGACGCGCTGCACAAGCAGCTGCAGGTGGTCTCGGTCAGCGGGAAGAAGCCGTGGTTTTCGACTGGATTCACCTCGGCGACGATCATCTTCAAGGCGCTGGATCCAAACAGCCCAGAACTCGCCCCGCCGCCCGCGGCAGTTCCGGTGGCAGCTGTTCCGGTTGCGGCCGCCCCGGTTACCATCGTCGAATCGACGGATGATCTCTATGCGGCCCTCACGAAGCTCGATGACCTCCGCAAGAAGGGCATCCTGACGGACGAGGAGTTCCAGGCGGAGAAGAAAAAGATCCTGAGCCACACGAATTAGCGGGGGAACGGCGCCCGGTTATTCGGGCGGGGCACGGGCATTCTCGGATCAGATATTGGAGGCAGCGCTTGCAAGGTAGGCCCGCCAGCCGCCGAAATGACTGATGTCCCTGGCCCCCTCCAGCGAATAGGCCTCGCACAGGAACCCTTTCACACGGGTCCCGTCGGCCAGCTCGACGGTGCCGATGGCCAAGGGAGGAGGGACGCGGGACACAAAATCGCCAAACGCCTCCTTTTGCATCGCCCAGACCTCGACCTCTATGCCGGTTCCCCCGAAACCGGGGGCGCGCACAAGGCCCGGCTTGGCGGGAACCGTGTTCGGGAGGGCGAACAATCGGTAAGGGGAGGCGGTCCTCAGCGTCCTGCGCAAATGCGCGCCGCGGGCTGTCAGCTCGCCGTTGAGCGGCTGTCCGAGCAAATGGGCCCCCACGACCGCCAGCTCGATTTGCGCCTCCGCTGAAGACGGGCCGACGGCGCCGGCGGATTGAATGGGCTCCCCGGTTGCCCCGAGCGTGGCGCCAGCCGAACGGTGGAATCGGTCCGCGAGGCGAAGGAGGGCTTCATCGGCGAAGGCGGGCCCAAGGAGGGTTATGCCGAACGGGAGACCCCGGTCGTCGAACCCGCCCGGCACCGCAACCCCGCTCAGGTCGAGAAGGTTTGCGAAACTGGTGTAGAGGCCGAGGTTGCTGTTGAGACGAATGGGTTCGGCTTCGATCTCCTCGACCGTGTAGGTCGTCCCGGCTGTCGGAACCACGAGGCAGTCCATGAGCGCCCATTGGGCCTGTGTTTCGCGCCTCAGGGATTCGAGCCTGTGCATGCCTTCGAAGGCCTCCGTGGCGGAGTACCGCGCGCCTTCGCCAATGATCCGGGCAGTCACGGGAAGAATCGAATCGGGGTGGGAGGCGAAGAACGGCTCTATCGCCTGAAGGCGCTCGGCCACCCACGGCCCCGAATAGAGCAGCTCGCCCGCCTTCCTAAAGGGATCAAAATCGACCTCAACCGCGGTACCGCCCATTTCCGCGAGCCTCTTGGTTGCCTCGTCGAGGAGTTTCTCCCATGCGCCGTCGCCGAAGAATTCGCGCTGCGATCGCCTGGGCACGCCAAAGCGGAAGGCCGCGGGAAAATCCGCGCGCGGGAAGGTTGCACCCCGGCTGTACGGGTCGGCTGCGTCGGGCTTCGACAAGACCCTCCCGACCCGGCCCGAATCGTCGCAGGTCAGTGAAAGCACGCTTACGCAATCGAGCGAGCGGCATGCCGGCACGACGCCGCTGGTGCTGACAAGGCCCCGGGTCGGCTTCCATCCCACGATGTTGTTGAAGGCGGCGGGAATCCTGCCGGAACCCGCCGTGTCGGTCCCGAGGGCGAAGCTCACGAGGCCGGCCGCCACGGCGACCGCCGATCCCGAGCTCGATCCCCCTGAGATGTACCGGGAATCGAACACGCTTGTGCAGGCCCCGTAAGGGGACCGCACGCCGACCAGGCCGGTCGCGAACTGGTCGAGATTCGTCTTCCCAACGAGGATAGCGCCCGCCTCCAGAAGCAGTCGGACAGCGGTGGCGGACTCCTTGGCGACGTAGCTGAATGCGGGGCAGGCCGCCGTCGTCGCGAGCCCCGCGACGTCGATATTGTCCTTCACGGCAAACGGAACCCCGAAGAGCGGAAGGCGCTCGCCCGCCCTGCGCCGATCCTCGAGCCGGGAGGCGCGGCCGAGGGTCACGTCCAGGGGCACCAGGTTAATCCAGACCTTGTCATCGCCGCGTCGCGCAATCCGGTCGTGGATCTCGGCGATGACCGCCGCCGGCGTGAGCAGGTTCAGGCCATAGGCCCGCTCAAGCGACCCGATGTCTAGGCTCAGGGGCTTCAACGCGGGGGTCTGCCGGCCATGACGCGGATCGAGTGTTGAATTGACCTGAGCGCGGCTTCCGGGCCTCAGAGCTCGGCCGCCCGGGCTCCGGCGGGCTCGGGGGTGGAAGGGGCCCAAACCGAGCATCCGGCCAGGAACGCCGCGACCATGAGGTAGCTTGCCGCGATCGTCGGGTTCTGGTTCACGCCAAGGTGTTGCCCATGCATGAATCCAAAGAAGGTCAGCACGGCTCCAACCCCGGCGAAGAGCGCGGCGCGCCCTAGCTGCCGGTCGATGATGAGCGCCGCGACAGCGCTGAACACGAGCCCGGTGAGGACGGAACCCTGGCTCAGGGTCTCCAGTCCCCGGTAAAGCACGCCCTGGTTCGCCAGCTTTCCCGCGAGCTCATCGTTGACGCCGAATGATCCGGCGGCAGTGAGAGCCCCGTTGACCTGGCCAAAGACCCAGCTGGCGATGCTCGGGATGATCGCGAGCACGATTGCAGGGGCGTGTTTTCTTGGGGTTTCCTGGAAGGCTTGGGAACCCATGAGCATGCCGATGTAGAGCAGGATTGGCAGGACCGCGACGCCCGGCAGGATCGCAAGCACGATCGGGATCAGCCCAAGCCAGCAAAGGAGCAGCACGCAGAGCCCCGATCCGGCCGAATATCCGATGCGCCCGCCCATGGCCTTCCATCCGGAGTGGCCCACGTACACGGCGTTGATGAAGGGATTGCCCATCAGGCATCCGATCATGCTCACGGCACCGTCTGCGGCCAGCACCCGGAACGAGGGAAAGGAATCTCCCGCGACCGCGGCGCTCTCCACGTTGTCTATGGCCTCAACCAGATCGTAGATCCCGAAGGGAATCGCCGTGACGAGCAGCGTCCCGGCGTACTGGAAGCCGGAGAACACATGGCCCACCGCGGGAATGGGAAAATGGAACCCGAAATTTGTGAGCGAGCTCGCGACCTGCCCGAGGGAAAGGCCGCCAATGGAAAGTCCCATCAGGTTCGAGCCCCAGGCGATCAGGCTCCCTGCGGCGATCGCGACCATTCCCGCCGGAATTCCCCTGAAATAGCGGACGCCCCCGAACCAGCTGGCCATGACGATCGCGAAGCAGAGGAATCCTATCGCGGGCGTCATGAACATCTGGAGCGCCGGCCCCATCGCTATGAAGGTTATGGCGATGCCGGCAAGTGTCCCGAGCAGAGCCGCCCTCGGCGTCACGCGCCTGACAAACGGGGCGATGACGCCGCCGAAGATGAGCACGATGCTCTGTATGAAGACCCAGGTCAGACCGGCCTCCCACGCCTTCACCGGGTCGCCGGTCTTGCGCAGGATCGGGAGCATGATGACCAGGACCACGATGAACATGTGGCCGACGCTGATGCCCGAGGGTAGGGCGCAGACGTCGGTCCGGCCTGTCCTGCGCGCCAGCCTGTAGGCCAGCCACGCATAGTAGACGGTCGAGAGGAACAGCATGAGGCCCGTGGCGGGCAGGATTCTCCCGAAAACCAGCTCGTCGGGCATCCTCAGGACGTAGCGCAGCAACGCCGTCAGGGTCAGCAGGTTCACGAGGAGGTTCGTGCCGAAGCCGAACAGGCCGTTCCAGTCACCTGGAACCCAGAGGCGCGGCCGGGGGTTTGAGCTCATGGGAGGGGCGCAGCCGGGGCCGCGCACACGCCCGTTCGCTCGAGGATCCTGGCCGCCCGGAAGAGCGCCGCCTCCCGCCATGGGGCCGCGATGAGCTGCACGCCGATCGGCATGCGTCCGGGGGTGTGCACGGGCGCCGCGATCACGGGAAGGCCGATGAACGAGATGGGCTGCGTGAAGATCCCCATGTGGGCCTTCACGGGGAGGCTCACGCCCCCGGGCGCCATCATCTCCTGGCCGATCTCGGTGGCGCTCACCGGGGTCGCAGGCGCGATCAGGATGTCGGCATTGGCGAACACCGCCCGCACGGCCTCCCGCCACGACGCCCGGAATTTCTGCGCATGGAGCAGCCAGGCGGCCGGCGTGAGCGCCCCGGCGATGAACCGGTCGCGGGTGCCCGGGTCGAAATCGGCCGCGCGGGCCCGCAGCCGCGACAGATGCCGGTGGCCGCCCTCGGCGGCCGTGATGAGGTAGGCCGCGGAGCGGGCGAGACCCGGGGTTGGAAGCTCGGCGGCGCTCGTCGCGCCGAGCGCCGCCGCGACCCGGTCCACGGCGTCGAGCGCCTCCGGCGACGCGCTCGATGCGAAGTAACCACCCAGTTTCGCGCAACGCAGGGAGCCGTTCCCATCCTCGAAGTCCGATGGGACCGGCTCGGCGGCCCTCGCGGAGCACACCGGGTCGGCGGGATCGGGGCCCTGCATGGCATTGTAGGTGATGGCCAGGTCGGCGACGGATCCCGCCAGGGGGCCCACGTGGTCCAGGCTCTCGACGAAGAGGAAGGCGCCGGTGCGCGGGAGCCTTCCGTAGGTGGGCTTGAGGCCCCAGATGCCGCAGAAGGAGGAGGGCACCCGGATCGACCCGTTGGTGTCCGTCCCCAGCGCGAACGGGACAATTCCCGCGGCGACGACCGCGGCCGACCCGCCCGAGGACCCGCCCGCCGAGCGCGTCAGGTCGCGCGGATTGCGGGTGGCCCCGTAGTGGGTGTTCTCAGTCGTGAAGTCATAGGCGTATTCGCCCATGTTGACCGCGCCGAGGCAGACGGCGCCGGCCTGCTTCAGCCGGCCCACGATGGTGGCGTCCGCCGGCGCGGCGGGGTCATCGCGGTTTATCTTTGAGCCGGCAAGGGTCACGACGCCTGCGAGGTCGAAGAGATTCTTGACGGCGTAGGGTGCTCCCGCGAGCGGCCCCGGATCCCGTCCCTCGGCGACGGAGCGGTCCACTGCGCGGGCCTCCGCCAGGGCGCGCTCCGGTGTGAGGGTCGTGAACGCGTTGATCCTGGGGTTCGCCGCGTTGGCGCGCCCGATGGCCGCCTCGGCCACCGCGAGCGCAGACAGGCTCCCGGAGCGGACCCCGGCCGCAATCTCGACGGCGGTGAGGGATCCGGATATCAAGGGACGAATACCGGGGCGATTTCCGACGTCGAAGGCAGATCGACAGCGAGGAGCGGGGCGGCGATTGCCGCCGCCCGCTGGAGGTTCTGGGCGACGCCGGTCCGATGGGCGGCTGCCAACGGGAGCCGAAGGGCCGCGGCGACCTGGTCTGCATAGCCCTCCCATGAGGCCGTCTGCGGCGGCCCGACGAGGGCGTTTGAAACGTGGGCCGACACGACTTTCCAGCCGGCCTCCGGGAAGCGCACCCAGACCTGCGACTGGCGGTTGTGCCGGGGCTGGCCGAACACCTTCTGCTCGTACTCGCTCGTCACCGACGCAACGTCCTCGCCGAGCGCCAGCACGCTCCGGCGGACCATGCGCCGCTCCGTGAACACGACCGCGCTCGTCCGGCGATATTCGGCTAACGCCTCGGCCCCATAGAGTTGCTCATTAACGCCGAATCGTACGACGTCGGGGGAATCCCAGAAAAAGGCACCCAGCGCGGCCACGTCATTGGCGACCAGGGCCTTCTCATAGGCATCGTGCAGCTGGGTGACCTGGGAGACGACGTCCGGGGAGTTAATTCTTGGCATTGTTGGGGCGCATCAGGGAAGCATGAGATATGCCGGGGCTCGGGCGGCGGCCCCCAATCGCGCAGGCGGCTTCAGCCTCACCGAGCCCGTTAGTGCGTCGTCGGCCGGCGCATGCTGTCGATGAAAAGCCGCTGCAGCCTGGCAACGTCGACCGCGCGGACCACCGTGACGACCGGCTCGCCCAGGCCGGGGTTGAATCCGGGGGCCCAGCTCAGGGTGGCGCCGTAGTTTGGACCGTGGTCGATGACGATGTCCACGGCGAGTTGGTCGCTGCGCTTGACGATGCCCGGGTCCATCCAGACGGCCGCCGCGGTCTCATCCCAGAGGGGAAAGCCGGGCGCGCCGTAATGTGAAAAATACCGCGACGCCGGCGTGTCGGCGCCTCCCGCCTCGCTGACCTGGGCCGGCGAAAGGGTGGTTCCGACCGTGGCATCGGTCGGCACAACCGTGATCTTCCGCCAGCTGGCGTGGAGCATGATCCTGGCGGCCTCCGGGTCCCATCGGCTGTTGAATTCGACGCGCGGGTTGTTGATGAACTGCAGCGAGAACTCGTCCACCGTGGAGGTGTCGGGATTGAAGGAGCCGCCCATGATGACCAGCTCCTTCGAGTTGGCCGCGAAGCCCTCGTCGAGCTTGGCCGCCAGGGCGATGTTCGTGAAAGGCCCGAGGGCGAGGATGGTGATCTCCCCGGGAGCCTCGCGCGTCTTGCGCGCGAGGAAGCTCGCCGCCATCTCCGCGAGAGGCTTCGTCGTCGGTTCGCCCTCCGGCAGCGGCGGCACCACGTCGGCCGCATGGTAGTGCGGCCGGTTCATCGTGTTGTAGCTGGGCCAGGAGTCCATCCACGCGCCCTTATAGGCCAGCTTGCCGTAGAGCTTTTCCCAGCGCCTGGTTTCCTCCTCGGAGTCTATCAGGGGGTAAGTGGCGCCTGGGACCACGGGTATGTCCGTCCGTCCGATGAGCTCCAGCATCCGCAGGGTCTGCGCGACGCTCTCCTTCTGCCAGCCGTCGCCGCTCTCCACCGTTATGCCGACAACTTCGATGTCCGGGTCCTGGATCACCATGATCATGGGATCGATGTTCGGCCCTCTGAAGGCATCCTGATCGATGATGACCTTCCGCTTGGGCGGAGAATCGGCGAAAGCGGCGGCGCCGAGGAGCAGTGTGGCCACCGCGCAGGCGGCGAGCCGCCATGTACCAAGTTTTGTGATCATCGAGGGATTTGCGCGCTCGGCTGTGCCATCCGGACCCGCATGCGCGTCGATGCCCGAGGGAGCACGTCACATGCCACTACCTTGATCCATGGCGGCTTCTTCCCCGGCGCGGGCGAGGTCTTGGGTCACCCGCGGCCAAGCAATTGAATTGAACCTCCAATGCGGGCCCCCAATTTCGAGATAACACGACATGGAAAGGATTTACGATGGATCAGGATGAAATCACACGGCGCGGCTTCCTGGCCAGGGCCGCCATCGGCGCCACGGCGCTGATCGTCGGCGAGAAACTGTCCGCGGGCGACACCGCCCCCGGTTCACCTGCGCCGTCGCCGCAAGGCGGGGACGGCGAGACGCTGAAGATAGCGCTCCTGCAGATGACATCGGCCATAACGCATCCCGAGGCGACTCCGCCATGGAACATGATCAAGATGGACGCCGCCTCGGTGAAGGAACGCCAGGAAAGGAACATCCAGATTGCGGAGGCCTCCTGCCGCGAGGCGGCGGCGCAGGGTGCGGACCTGGCGCTCTTCCCGGAGATGTGGAATATCGGCTATGCCATGTTTGACGAAAAGCAGCCGGGCGCCAGGGAGGCCTGGCTGGGGTTGGCGGTCGACGCCGACGGCGCCTATGTCCGCCACTTCGCCTCGCTGGCGCGGGAGCTCGGCATCGCGATCGCCGTCACCTACCTGCAGAAATGGAACCCGGCCCCCCGGAACGCCGTTTCCGTCATTTCGCGTTCGGGGGAGGTCGTCCTGACGTACGCCAAGGTGCACACGTGCGATTTCTCGGATGAGGCGGCGCTCACCGCGGGGGACGATTTTCCGGTCTGCGACCTGGACACGAGGGTCGGCCCGGTGAAGGTCGGATGCATGATCTGCTTCGACTTCCAGTTCCCGGAGTCCTCGCGGATCCTGATGCTGAACGGGGCCGAGGTGATCCTGGTCCCGGTCGCGACCGGGTTGCCCGACATGTACACCGACCAGGTCAAGGTCCGCGCGTTCGACAATGCGGTTGCCGTCGCCGTGGCAAACTATGCGAACCTTCCCTTTGACGGCGGCTCGGTGGCCTACGACGCCAGGGGCTACGGGCTCGTTCAACCCCTGAGCGAGGGAGTCGAGTGCGTCCAGATCGCCCGGCTGAACCTGCGCGAACTGAGGGAGTATCGGAAACAGACGATCTTCGGGAACGCCTTTCGGCGTCCGCGCAAATACAAGAGGATGATCGCGGACGACGTCGACCCCGTCTTCGCGAGGGACGATTTCCTGGGACGGCCCTTTGATCGCCGGGTCCGATGAGCTCGCCCAAGGGCGCGGGCCTCAGCCCGAGGCGCCGATCTCCTGCAGGTCGGCGCGCGCCGTCTCGTAGGTCGTCGCATACGCCATGACCGCGGGATCCGGCTCGCACCCCTGGGCCCGGCACCATTCGCCGTAGAGCGCGGGCCACCAGTTCTCGTGGCTCGTGAGGCCCCGGTCCCTGTAGCTTTTCCAGTCGATCAGGACCTTCGACCAGCAGCTGTCCCCGTAGGCGTTCGCCTTCTTCGCGTTTCCGATCTCCTTCACGAACCAGTCGCGCCCTATCCGCGCATGCAGGACCTCGTCGGCCCAGTCATAGTCCTGGATCAGCGCCGAGTACGGGTCCCCCGAGGCGACCCCCACCTCCCACTCGAAGCGCTTGCCCGTCTTCGTCATCAGGCCCTGCTCTATGAAGTGGAGCACGGCATGCCGCTCGAGCGGCGTCAGCTGGGTGTTCAGGGCCAGGGACCAGGTGAAATTGACCCGCACGAGGCGGCCCCAGTCGATCCCCGCCCGGGCGAATCCGACCTCGCCCATCATCGCGTGGCGCGCCTCGTCCCAGAGCTGGCGGGTCATGTCCACGTAATACTCCCAGGGCTTCCCCGCGGTCTCCACGATGATCGAGGCCATCATCTCGGGAACGTCGATTTCGCGCAGGCGCTTGTAATACATCATCAGCGTCTTCGCGGCCGCCGGCATCTTCGGGTCGTAAAGGAAGACCTCCGCATGGACGCCCATGTTGTAGGGGTCGGGAAACCGCTCGTCCCGGCGCGGCTCCCGCGCGAGCTCGCGGGGCTTGCCGGAAAAAAGGCGCTCCGGAATTCCGGCGCTGCCGGCCTCGTGCCCGTCCAGTGTTCCCGCGTGCCCCAGGAGCCTCCCGAGCAGCGCCTCCCATCCGGCCAATTCCGATCTCAGCTTGCCCGTGACGAGACGGGCGATGCAGCCTGCGCCGTAGTTCGCCATCTCATCCAGCTCGATCAGGGCGAAGCGGCAGATCCGGAAGGAGGGGTGGTCCACCAGGAGGTTCGTCGAATCCATGTGACGCTGCAAAGCCTGGCGCAGCGAGGGCACGGCGTGCTCATACAGGCCCACGAGGAGCGCCGCCGTGTCCGGGGCGGCCTCGACCTCGTCGAAGAACGCGTCAAGGGCGGCGTCGGGACAAACGTCCAGCCCCAGTGGCGGCTCGCGCATCTCCGCGACCCGCAGCCTCCAGGCGGCCGCGTGCTCGGCGCAGTAGTGCGCGTGCAGGCTGAAGCCCATCTTCAATTCGTAGATCGGCTCCGCGATCAGCCGCCGCAGGAAGATTCCATGGAGGCGCTTGAGCGCCCAGTGATGGCGCTTGAGGCGCCGGACGCACTCGTCGATCGGCAGGCCGATCTTGGCCGCCTCGTCGACGGAGCAGATGCCGGCGATCGTCGGGAGGCCCTTGTAGGATTTGTAGTCAGGGGTCGTCATGGGGATTGCCCTCAGTATATGCGCCCTGCCGCCTCTATTCCACTCTTCTGTTGTTCCGTTTCAGGTCTCGGCCCCGTGCACGCCGTCGTGCATCGAGGGCGGGATGTCATTTCCGGGGTTCTCGTCGAAGAAGCCGTTCGGCTTCAGCATGAACCCGATGTAGGTCGCCGGCATCACGGGATAATCCTCGGGGCGCGCCAGGTGCGTGTGGCCGAACGTGTACCAGAGGACGACGTCCGTGTTCTCGATCGGGCGGTCGGCCTCCGTCCAGAGCGGCAGGCCGTCCCCGCCTCCGCTCTGGTTCGGGTAGTTTCCCGCGGCGTGCCGCTCGCCCGCCCGGTACGGGGTGATCCAGACGTGGTGGTTCACGAAGCCGGCCCGCTTGCGCCACCAGGCATTCCTCGAGGCGAAGGGAAAGCAGTTGTCGCCGGGCATGAACTTGTAGCCGACGGGCTCCCCCACGGCGTTCATGACGCCGGGATTGGTGAACTTCCATGTGCGCGCCGTCTCCAGGCACAGTTGGGCGCGCGCCTGCTGCTCCGTCTTCAGGGTCTTCGGCTTTGCCGAGAACGCGTTCTCGAAGGGATTCTTGGGCCCCAGCGGGTCGGGCTCCACGTCGACCTGGAAGGCCGTGTTGGCCGCGCCGTCGACGTCGATGTCCAGCCTCATGTTGAAGAAGTGCTGGTGGTTGGGGGCGTAGAGCTGCGGGGCGATCAGGGCGCCGTAGGGCGATTTCTCGCCCGGGTTGAGCGCTCCCAGGGAGAGGATCCCCGTCAGCTTGACCTCGAACTGGATGTTGCCGTCCTGGTAGAGGTACCAGAAGAAGCCGTACTCGTAGTTCTCGACGGTCGCTATCGAGGAGATGACGAGCCGGCGCGAGCGGCGCACCTCCGGCGCATTCAGGCGGCGGTCCGTGTGCTTCCACAGGATGCCGTAGTCCTCCTCGTGCATGCAGACGGCGTTGCTGACCTTCAGCGGCTCGCCGCGGCTCGTGCACAGGTTTCCGTCGAAGTATTTGATGTACCCGAGGCAGTCGCAGCCCAGCTCAAGGCTGTTCGCGCAGTAGCCGAGCCCGTACTCGCCGGCGTCGAACGCGTTCTTGCGCGCCTGCTGGAGGGCGGGGTCCCCGTAGGGGACCACCATCTCGGAGAGCGAGCCGCGGTACAGCACCGAGCGCTTGCGCCCCTTGTCCAGGTAGCGGACGTGGTTCAGCGTGAGGCCCTCGCGGCCGTTGAACCCGATGACGAAGCTCCATTTCTGCCAGCTGACATGGTAGCCGCTGACCTCAAAGCTGGGACCCTCCGGCTGGCTGATCTCCAGGGGCTTGATGTCGCCGCGGAACGACTGCCTGCGGTCGGCGGCGTAGTTCGACTGCTGGGGGGGAAGCGGCCAGTGGCCGTATTCCTCGACGCGGATCACCTTCATCGCGTTCAGGTCGACGACCGGCCGCAGGCCCTCGATCGGCTTGGCGTAGCCGTTGTCCGTGGGGTCCATGCGCAGGAAGCACAGGGGGCGCGCCAGCCTCATCGTGCGGTCCTCCTCGGAGCCGTAGTTGCCGGCGCTCCAGATATCGACCATGACGAGCCTGGTGTCGTCGACGCCGTACTGGCGCTTGAGCGCGGCCTTGAACTCGGGGCTCGCGAGAACGGCCTGCTCGCACTCGATCTGCTCATCCGCCGTCATGGTCGGCTGGACCCCCGGAATGTTCTTCCAGGCCAGCACCTTGCCGTCGGCGAGGGACACATCCGTCTCAAAGCAGGAGTTGGTGCCGTTGTCGAAGAGGACCGCCGACGCCTCGCGGGGGAGGGCCTCCTTGCCGGTGAAGGCGTGGACAAGCGCCTTGTCAGGCTCCTTGAGGCTGACGGAGACGAAGCGCGTCGTGGGAGTGACCTTTCCGGAGCCCCTCAGGATCTTGACGGCCAGTTGGACTTCCTGGGAGCTCAGGGGCTCCAGCGGGTGGATGATTGCGGTCATGGAGGAGTGTGTGTTGCGGGAGCTGGTGTGCGGAATTGGACTGGCGGGAGAAGGGCTGCGCGTTGCCAAGAGGAGCATGAGCCGTTCCTTCCGGCGGGGGTTGGTCGGCGGCGCCAGGAAGGTTGCACGGCGATGATCCTCATGGCGTCAAGCTACGCCGGCGTCCCCGGCCGCCCCGTGGCGATGACCTTGGTCTCGCAGAATTCCCTCAGTCCCTCCTCGCCCCCCTCGGACCCGATGCCGCTCTCCTTCATCCCCCCGAAGGGGATCTCGGCCCGCAGCGGGCGCCATTCGTTGACGCCGATGATCCCGCAGTCCAGGGAGGCGGCGACGGAGTTGGCGAGGTCGAGGTTCCGCCCGTAGACGTAGCCGGCCAGGCCGTACGGCGTCGCGTTCGCGCGGCGGACGGCGTCGCCGAGGTCGGAATAGACAAGGAGGGGGAGGACCGGGCCGAATATCTCCTCCTGGGCGAGGCGCATCTCGTCGCGCACGCCGCGCAGGATCAGGGGCGCGAAGAAGCTGCCCCGCGTCAGCGCGGGGTCCCCCTCGTGGCTCCGGTTCTCGCAGCGGACCTCGGCGCCTGCGGCCAGCGCCTCGTCCACGACGGCGCGCACCCTCTCGCAGGCCTTCCGGTGGATGAGCGGCCCCGCGTCCACGCCGGGGGTGAGGCCGTTGCCGACCCTCTGCTTCTTCCACAATTCCGCCAGCCTGTCGGCGAAGGGCGCCTCGAGCGCAGCGGGCACAAGAACGCGGTTCGCCGTCACGCAGACCTGGCCCGAGCACAGGAGCTTCAGCTTGACGAGCTCCGCCGCCGTGAAGTCGAGGTCGGCGTCGGGAAGGACGATGAACGGGCCGTTGCCGCCGAGCTCGAGCGAAAGGCGGGGCAGGTGCCGGCTCGCGGCCTGCATCACCGAGCGTCCCGTACCCGTGGAGCCCGTGACCGAGATGACCCTGACCCGCGGGTCGGAGGCGAACGCCTCGCCCGCGACCGGGCCCCGCGCGGGCAGGATCTGGAGCAGCCCGCCGGGAAGCCCCGCCTCCCTCAGGAGCGGCCCGAGCGCAAGGCCGACCAGGGGCGTGAACTCGGAGGGCTTCCAGACGGCGGAGCAGCCGGCCGCGAGAGCGGCCGCAATCTTCTTCGAGCCCTGCGCAATCGGAAAATTCCAAGGCGTGATGAGGCCCGCGACTCCCGCCGGCACCGGCCTCACCTGGAATTCCCTGCCGGGCTGCGGGTGGGGCTGGACGCGCCCGGTGGCCCGCCGGGCCTCCTCGCCGAACCAGAGGAAGAAGCTCGCCGCGTAGTCCACCTCCGCGAGCGCCTGCGCGAGCGGCTTTCCCTGCTCGCGGGTGAGGACCCCGGCGAGGTCCTGGCGCCGCGCGATCATGAGCGCCGCGGCCCGCTTCAGGACGTCCCCGCGCGACGCGCCAGGCTCGTTCCGCCAGGATTCGAACGCCCTCTGGGCGCCGTCGACCGCCCTGCGGAAGTCCCCCGGGACCGCGAGGGGCACCTGCGCGATGTCCGAGCCGGTTGCGGGGTTGCTGACTGCGAAGGCCTCGGCGCCGGCCCCGGCCTCCGCCCACGCGCCATCGACCCAGGGCGCCGGGCGCAGGCTGAGCCTCGAGAAGAGCGACTGGATCTCGTCATCCATGGGAGTGGAGCGTCCGGCGGTAGATTCCAACGGCCTCGGCCTCGCTGATGGGACGCGGATTGGGATCCATGAGCCGGCGGTTGGCGACCGCCTGCCGTGCCATCAGTTCCAGGGAATCGTCCGGGACTTTCGAGGCCAGGAGGACCGACTGGAGCCCGATGGATGCGGCGAGTTGGGCGAGCATCCCGGGAAAGGCGTCGGGCTCGCAATCGCCCCAGCCGAGGGCCTCGGCGAAGACGGCGAAGTCCCCGCGGCACGAGGGCAGGTTGTGCCGCATGGTCTCGGCCGCCAGGCAGCCGGTCGCCACCCCGTGGACGATGTGAAAGCGCCCTCCGAGCGGCAGGGCCAGCGCGTGCACCCCGCAGCACGATGAGTTTGCAAAGGCCATGCCCGCGAGGTTGGCGCCGATCAGCATCGCGTCGCGCGCGCGGTGGTCGGTTCCGTCGCTGCATACCGCCGGGAGGGCGGGGCCAATCCACCTTGCCGCCTCGAGTGCGAGGCCGCGCGCCATCGGCGTCGCCGTCCGTCCTATGTAGGCCTCGAGCGCATGGACGAGGGCGTCCATCCCCGCGGCCGCCGTCGGGAGCCTCGGGAGGCCGTCCGTGAGGGCCGGGTCGAGGAGGACGGTGTCCGGCACGAGGCATGCGTCGACGACGCCCACCTTGTTTCCGGAGGCGATGTCGGTGAAGATCGCCACGGCGGTCGCCTCCGAGCCCGTGCCCGAGGTGGTCGGGATGCAGACGAGCGGCAGCGGGCGGCGCCCCACCTTGCCGATTCCGGCGAGGAGGGCCGCGTCGCGGCGATCGCCGAGCGTGGCGGCGACGAGCTTCGCCGTGTCGATCACGCTTCCGCCTCCGATGGCAACGATGACGTCCACCTCGCGGCCGGACTTCTCCGCGCTTTCGCAGGCCTCGTGCACGCAGTTGAACGGGGGCTCGGCCTGGGTCCCGTCGAAGACCCCGTAGGACAAGCCGCCCTTTTCCAGCGGCCCCGTCACCCGGGCAAGCACCCCCGCCCCCCGCACGCCGGCGTCAGTGATGATGAACGGACTCGCCCGGCCGAGCCGGGCGATCTCCGACGAGAGCTCCCCGCTGATCCCCCGGCCGAAGCGGACCCGCTTCGGCAGGTTGTTGTCGTAGGAGTCGAGCACCCTGGTCCGCTCGTTCCTCGCTCCGGCGGGGCGTGTCTCAGAACTCGTCATATGCGATCTGGCCGGCCGGCACGCCGAGGCCGCTCAGCAGCTTGTTGCAGGCTCTGATCATCATCGGCGGCCCGCAGAGGTAGTATTCCACGGAACCCGGGTTTGCATGCGCGCCAAGGTAGTGCTCGCCGACGACCTCGTGGATGAAGCCCACATGGCCTGTCCACTCGTCCTGCGGGAGCGGGCTCGAGAGGGCGAGGTTGAAGGCGAAATTCGAGTGCCGGTCCGCCAGGCCGCGGAAATAATCCTCGTAGAAGATCTCCTGCTTGGAGCGGGCGCCGTACCAGAAGCTCACCTTGCGCGCGGTGTGCTGCGTCTCGAAGAGGTCGGAGAGCTGCGCCCGCAGCGGCGCCATCCCGGCGCCCCCGCCGATGAAGACCATCTCGCGCTGCGTGGGCTTCACGTGGAAATCGCCGAACGGGCCGATCGCGGTGACGGCGTCCCCGGGCCTGAGGCTGAAGGCGTACGAGGAGCCGACTCCCGGCGGGCAGTCCTGGCCGGGAGGCGGGGTGGCGATCCGGACATTGAACCGGAGCACGCGCTCGTTCGCCTGGTTGCTCGCTATCGAGTAGTTGTTGCGCCGTCCCGGGAGCGGGTTCGCGGCCACGAGTTCGAAGACGTGCTGCGCCTCCCAGACAGACGCGTACGGCTCGGGTATGTCGAAATCGCGAAACCTGATCTCCCGGTATTCGGGGATGTCCAGCTGGAGGTAATCGCCCGGCGTGAAGGCGATCCTCTCGGCGGGGTCGGCGGGCTCGAGGACAAGCTCCCTGATGAATGTTGCCACGCTGCGGTTGCCGACGACGCGCAGGCGGAAGGTCCTCTGCGCGCGGGAGCCCGAGCCGCCCGGCCGGGCGACGTTCAGGTAGATCCTTCCCCGGCGCTCCTCGATCGGGAAGGTTGCTAGCCCCCTGCAGACCGGCGGCCTCGCCGGCGACCCGTCGGCAAGGTTGAAGCGCCCGTTGTGCTTCGGGCACTCGATCATCTTGCCGATCACAAGGCCGTCGCCGAGGTGGGTGTTCCCGTGGGTGCAGAATCCGTCGGTCGCATAGAGAGCGCCCTCGGCGTCGCGGTAGAGCGCAAAGGTCTGCTTGTCGTGGTCAAAGCGGATCGCGTCCGCGGGCCTGAGGTCCGCGCCTGCGCAGACCTCGATCCAGCCCTCGTTGTCGGGCACGGCATGCGAGGTGAAGCCGCTCTCGCTCTGCCTGGCTTTCGGCTCGGGCAGCCTGCGCTTCACATGGTGCGCGGGATCCTTCACCTGGCGAAAGACCGTGGGGACGATCTCCCGCCAGGCGTTGATGATGCCCGGGTACGGCTCGGGACAGTCGTCCTTGATCAGGGCGTGGAGCCTCGGGAGCGCGTGGTAGGGCACCAAGGGGAACATGTGGTGGTCCACATGGTAGTTCATGTTCCAGTAGAGGTAGCGGTGGACCGGGTCCATGTAGACCGTCCTGCAGTTCAGCCGGTGGTCCAGGACGTTCTCGGCGAGTCCCGCATGCTGCGTATAGCCGTAGATCACCATCAGCCACGAGCCGAAGAGATTCGACAGGCCGACATAGAACAGGGGCAGGAGGCTGTGCGTGTAGATCGCCAGCCCGATCACGGCCGCGTAGATCGCGAGGTAGATCCTGGCCTTCATGTGGACCTTCGGGAACTCGGATTCGGGGACGAACGTCCTCTCGTCGGGCGTCATCCTCCCCAGCGAGTGAAGGACGATCCTCGTGAAGTATGTCCTGTAGGTCGCAATGCCGAAGAAGCTCAGCGCGAGGGCCCGCAGGTCGGGGGGCCTGGGAACGGCGATCTCGGGGTCGCGCCCCACGATGATCGTGTCGCTGTGGTGGCGCGTGTGGCTCCAGCGCCAGATGGTGGATTCCCGCATGACCATGAAGGAGGCGATCTCGTAGAGGGCGTTGTTCATCCAGTCCGTCCTGAACGCGGTTCCATGGCCGGCCTCATGCCAGCGCGAGTCGGAGGTCGAGGCGTAGAGCACGGCGTAGGGGATGTAGGCCAGGAGCGCCCACCATGTGCCCCACAGGGCGTACGTCGCGGCGCCGAAGCCGATGATGAGCGCGAACCAGAGGAGGGTGTCGCGGATCGCGGGCCCGTCCCGCCGCTCGAGGAGCGCCCTCATGGCCTCCCGGGGAACCTGGCACTGGTACCAATCCGCCTCGGCGAGGCCCCTCTCGATCGCCGCGGACGCGTTCACCCCGGTCAGGCTGTAGTCAAGCTTCTCGGGCGGCTTGGTGAGGACGGCGGTATGGGAGTCGTTGCTCACGTCATGGGGCCGGGTTGCCGGGCGTTCACATGGTCGAGAATTCGTAGATCGTTCGCCTGAGCTGCGGGTCGCCGGGGCGCACGATGATGTCGCCGAATCCGCCGACGACCGACGCGTTGGGATAGCCCTGGCACTCGAGGCAGAGCCCCGAGAAAGGGGCGTAGGGCGCCCCCGACTTCCCGGCATGGGTCCCGTCGAGCATGGCGCCGGTGTACAACTGCAGGCACCAATCGTCCGTGTACACCCCGAGGACCCGGCCGCTGAGCGGTTCCGAGACCAGCGCGGCGAGCGTCGACGACTGCTGCCCTACGGCCTCGGGGGGGCGCAGCATGTAGAAGTCCCCGTGGGAGCCCAGGAGCTCCGGCAGCGCGTCCCCGAGGAGCCTCGGGCGCCGGAAGTCCGCGGCCCATCCCTCCACCCGCTCCCGGCGGTCGCTGAGGGTCATGGCGCCGTCCGCGGGAACGTAGTCGTCGGCGGGTATCATCACCTCGTGGCCAAGGACGGTGCCCGATCCCTCGCCGGCGAGGTTGAAGTATGAGTGGTTGGCGAGGCTGAGCGGGGTCGGGCGGTCCGACGCGCCCCGAGTCTCGACGATGAGGGCGTTGGACGCCGTGAGCGTGTACTTGACCGAGATATCCAGCGCTCCGGGATAGCCCTCCTCGCCGTCCGGGCTCGTGTAGGCGAGTGTCAGCGAGGCCCCGCCCCCGGCGGACTGGGCCGACGTGGCGGCCCAGAGGCGCTTGTCGAGGCCCCGGCGGCCCCCGTGCAGGTGGTTCCTCCCCTCGTTGCATTCAAGGGCATGGTCCCTTCCGTCCGCGCTGATCCTCCCCCGCGTGACCCGGCCGGCGATCCGCCCGACGATGGCCCCGAAGTACGGGTGCGGCTCAAGGTAGCCGGCAAGGTCGTCGAACCCGAGGACGACGTCGTCCAGGCGGCCGCTGCGGTCGGGGACCCGGAGGGACGAGACGATGCCCCCGTAGGTCAGGATCCGGGCGGAGGCGCCCCCGTCGCTTGTGAGCGTGTAGGCCTCGACGGGTTCACCGGAGGGAAGCGAGCCAAAGATTTTTGGGGACATTCGTCCGGAATGAATCCGGCCGAAGGGTAGCCCATGCACGGCCGAACGTCCTCTCGCATTCTGAGAAATAGTTCTCATAATTTGCTCACATGCTTGAGGACCTTAAGCTCGCGAGGCAGTTCGACGGGCTCATCTACCTCGTGGAGACGGCCCGCAATCCGCCCACGATCAAGAGCCACCACCACGTCGAGCTCGAGCTCAACGTCGTGGTGAGGGGGACGATCAGCTACGTCCTCGGCGAGCGCAGGTTCACGTTCGGCAGGCGGACGCTCCTCTGGCTGTTTCCATCCCAGGAGCACCAGCTCGTCGACAGGTCGAGCGACGCGGAGAACTATGTCGCGGTCTTCAAGAAGCGCCTCATTGAGCGCTCGTGCCGGAGCGCGGCCTACGAGGGACTCAAGCGCGACACGGCGGACGTGGACGGCGTCCTGCACACGGTGCTCCCGGTCGAGAGCTTCGAGCTTGTGAGGAAGACGATGGACAACCTCATGGAGGCGGCGCCGGACCCCGACGTGCTCAACAGGGAGGCGGGCTTCGGCGTGAACTCGGACTTTCGGTACGAGCACGGCGATCCCGACGGCCTCAACGCCGGCCTCCACCACCTTCTTCTCCTCTGCTGGCGCTGCCAGCGCGCCGGGAAGGCGCTCGACGGCGCGGTCGCCGTCCACTCTGCGGTGCGCAAGGCGCTCGACCTCATCAGCACGGGCAATGAGAAGCAGACGCTTGGCGCCCTTGCAAGGCGTTGCGGCGCGAGCGAGGCGCACCTGAGCCGGATGTTCACGCGCCAGATTGGCGTGCCCCTCAGCCGCTACAGGAATTCCGTGCGCCTCGCGAAGTTCATGGGCCTCATCCGTGGTCCGGAAAAGCGGACGATCACGGAGGCCGTGTACGAGGCGGGCTTCGGGAGCTATGCCCAGTTCCACCGGGTCTTCACGCAGGCCTACGGCAGCGGCCCGAGGGAATGCCTGCAGGCCTTCGAGGGCGGCACGGGCGGATAGCGGCTGGCGGCGCATGCTCTACCACCATTCCTGCCCGGTGTAGGCGGGCTTTGGCAGGTTCCAAGCCGGCTTGGCGGGCTTAAGCTTCTCGAGGGCGTCCTCGACCATGGGGGATCCCGCCGGCGGGTCGCCCAGGTCCGGCACGTCCAGGAGCTCGCCCTCGCGCCTGGCGGATTCGTGGGCGACGATCCCGGGCAGGTTGTAGCGGGCGGCGGCCCAGACGTGGTTCGGAGGCAGGGCGCCCGTCGTGCAGGCCCGCACGAAGTCGTCCACCAGGAAATGGTGCGAGCCGTGGTGGCCGCTCGGCCTCTTGGCGAGCTCCTCCGGCAGCCTCCAGGTGGGATGGACGGGCGCCATGCCGGAGTAGAAGTCGAGCTGCGTGCTGCCCGTGGGCTCGCCCGCGGCCTTCCGGTCGCTCTCCGCGACCGGGACGCAGCGCAGGAGGTCGTTGAGCGGCGTGACCTCGCGGGCGCGGTTCACCCACACGTCGCCCTCCGGCTGCTCCTCGTAGCAGCCCTCGGTCCCGAAGATGCTGAGGCGCACGGAGCGGCCGCCCCAGTGGCCGACTCGCCGCATCTCATTGATCCTGGCCGCGCCCCCGTCGCTCGTGCGGAAGAGGGCGGTCTCGTTGCTGAAGGGGTTGTCCCACAGGTTCAGGCCCTTGCCGAAGACCCCGTCGCCGCTCAGGTCGACCTGGCCCAGGCAGGAGACGCGGGTCAGGCGCGCCCCTGTCACGCTCACGATCATGCTGACCGTGTGGGTGGGGTAGAGCATGGGCGGGACCCCCGCCGTACGCTTCCAGTTGGCGCCGCCGCTGTGCTGGTAGGCCTGGTAGAAGCCGTGCGACATGTCGTGCATGTACTCGCCCTCGCCGTAGACGAACCTGCCGAATTTGCCCTGGCGCCACATCTCGCGGCAGAAGATCGTGGAGGGGTAGTAGTAGCTCGTCTCGCCCAGCATGTAGGTGAGCCCCGTCTGTTTCACGGTCTCGACGAGCTTCCCCAGCTCCTCGGCGCTGTTCCCGGCCGGCACCGCCGAATACACGTGCTTGCCGGCCTTGAGCGCGGCGATCGCCTGCGCAGCGTGCATCCACCGCTGCGTGAAGATGGCGACGGCGTCGCAGTCGCTTGAGAGGAGCTCGTCCAGCGAGCCGTAGGTCTCGGTGACGCCGGCAAGGGCGGACTCCTCCCGGAGGCGATCGGGCAGGATCTCGGCCAGGCTCACGCCGCGCACCTGGGGATGGGCCTTGAAGAGCGGCGTGAAGGCCCTCGCGAATCCGCCCGCCCCGAGGATTCCAACCTTGATGGGTCTCATGCGGAGGGCGGCGTCGACGTTTCGGGAGGGAGGCCCCTGGTCACGGCGCGGGCGGGAACGTCATGCGCCGGAGGATCGCCTCGCCGCTCCCCATGGGGACGAGAGTCAGGTTTTCGGCCTGGTTCGTACCAAGGTTGAGCATGGCCGCCTCAAGACGGATCGGCGAGGCATCCCACGGATACCGGGGATCGGCCTTGGTATTCGAGGCTAGCCCGAACCCATCGGTGGCTCCTACCTCGGGATGATGGGGTAGCGCATAGTGGCCCTGGGCCCAGATCGCCGGGAACACCAGGTAGTCGTGGAACCCCGGCACCGGGTAATCCTTGACCGCCCTCATGATCGGCGCGATTGGCAGGGCGTAGAACAGCGGGCCCCGCCTGATGTAGAACTCGCCGTTGTTCGCCGGCACCTGCTGCGGCTCCGCCCCGAACGAGAGCTCGATCGCGTCGCCGGCCCTCCACGTCTTTGAGATGAGCAGCCAGTCCCCGGCGCGGCGCACATCAGCGCCCTCGCTGACTGCGGAGATGCTCGTGGCCCAGGACGGGATGCGAAGGTGGATGAGGAAGTCCGCCGGCTTGTCCGGGTCGACCGTGATGTGGAACTTCTCCGAGAACGGGTAGGTCGTCTCCTCGGCGATGCGGACAGGCGTTCCGCCGGCTTCCGTCCTCACCTCGCACGGGCCGTAGAGCAGCGCCGCCAGCCCGTCCGGGGCGCGCATCCACATGTTGCGAACGAACATTGGGCCGATCTGCGTGAAGTTCGGAGGGCAACAGTCGGCCACGTCCTCGTGGGCCGGGGACATGATGACGCGGTTCATGATCGCCCCGTCGATCCTGTAGAGGTTGTCCGTCGTCACGTAGTCCATGGCCGTCCCGTCGGGGAGGCGCGAACCCTGGACCGAGTTGTAGTAGGTGGTCTCGGCCTGCTCGGCGAGCGCCGCCCTGCCGGTCTTCTGCGCGGCGCTCAGGAGCGACGTCATCCATTCCTTCTCGCCGCAGCCCTCGTAGCCGCCCTCGTTCGGGTCCGTGGGCTTGTTCTCGATGAACTCGTCCGAGACCGGGCCGCCGGTCGGCGAGACGTGGGGCCACGCCTTGGCGAACGCCTCCTCGGCCGCGGCCTTCAGCACCGGGTCACCTGTCGCATAGGCTGCCCAGATGGGAACGCGCAGCCCCTCGTAGGTCGTCGCCCCGTGGCCAATGAACGGGTGGTCGCCCGCCAGGAGGACCGCGAGCGAAATGTCGGTCCTTACGTCCTTCGAATAGTCCCGGTAGAGGTAGACGCCGAAGTCGCGGTAGGCCGTGTTGCCCGTCAGCTCGTAGAGGCGCTCGACCACGTCGACGAACATGAGGTTGTGGTTCTGGGTGTCGGGGCCGTACGGGTCCTTTGCGCCCGGGGCGCCCGGCGAATAGTGGCTCATCGTCAGCTGGACCGCGCGCTCGACCGCCCGCAGAACCTCCGGCCTTCCGGTCGCCTCGTAGTACGCGATGAGGCCCCGGAAGATGCAGGTCTGCGTCCAGAGTTCGCCGTTGTCCACGTTGCCGGCCGGCCAGCGCACGGTCGGCCCATAGATGCCCATGTAGCCGTCGGCGTCCTGCGCCGCCAGGAGGTAGTCCACCTTGCCGTCGGCCTTCGCCCGCTCCGCGGGGAGGCCGGTCAAGAGCTCCATCATCGTGCTGCCGCTCCTCCAATTGCCCTCGGTCTCGCCCTTCCACCACGCTCCCTCGGCCCCGCCCCAGCTTCCCCCTCCCGCATTCTGGATGTGGTCGGGGGTGTTCCTGTTCACCCCGAAGATCAGGGCGCCGCAGGTCATGGGCGCGACTTCCGGCAAGTGGCCGGCAAATCCCCCGCTCAGGTCCCGAATGAACTGCTCGCGGATCCAGCCCGTCGGCATGACCTCGCCGAACCGGAGGAGCCGGAACTGCGGCTCGACCGCGTAGGTCGCGGGGGGAGGGGACTCGGCGCCGGCCGCCGCGGCGGCGAGGGCCAGCGCTGCAAGCAGCGCCCCGCTCCTGGGTCCGCTGCGCCGGATGAATGGGTGCGATTTCATGAAATTGCAGGCGCGGCCGGCTGGGGGCGCCATCCCTCCTCGATCTCCTCCAGCGTCCGCCCCTTCGTCTCGGGGACGAGCCGCCATACCACGAGGAACAGGACGGCGCAGAAGCCCGCATAGACGTAGAAGGGGAATGCGTGGTTCAGCTCCCTCACGAGCCACGAGTCCTTCGCGTCCATGATCGGGAACGTCTGCGTCACGGCATAGTCCGCGCCCCAGAGGAAGAAGGTCGCGAGCCCGAGCGCCCGGCCCCGGACGGCGGTCGGGAAAATCTCCGAGAGGATGACCCAGACGACCGGCCCGACCGAGAGCCCGAAGGAGGCGATGTAGGCCACGATGAAGACAAGCATCCATTCGCTGTTCGAAGGCCCGTCGCCCATGAGCTGCGCCATCAGGCCCATCGCGACGAGGCTCGCGCCCATGCCCGTCGTGCCGAGGAGCATGAGCGGGCGCCGCCCCCACCTGTCGACCGAGGCGATGGCGATGAGCGTGAAAAGGACGCAGCTGCCGTTGATGATCGCCTGCTGGAGCAGGCCCGCGTCCACCCCCGTCGAGGCGCTCATGTTCCTGAAGATCGTGGCGCCAAAATACATGAAGACGTTGATCCCGGTCACCTGCTGGAGGACGGCGAGGGCGATCCCGAGGAGGAGCGGCCTCCTGAGGCCCCGGGAGAGAATCGCGGACCAGCTCCCCTGCTCGCGCAGCACCGCGGCCTTGGCGCCGGCGAATTCCTCGTCGGCGAAGCCCCTGCCGCCCACCTTGGCCAGTATGCCCCACGCCTCCGCGTCCCTTCCCCGCTCGACCAGCCAGCGCGGGCTCTCGGGGATCGGCAGGAGGACAAGCGCGAACACCGCCGCCGGGGCCACTCCCGAGGCGAACATCCAGCGCCAGCCCGTCGAGATGAGCCACGCCTGGTCGCCGCCCTTCGCGATGAAGTAATTGACGAGCGAGGTCGCGGCGAGGCCGACGACGATCGCTATCTGGTTCACGGCGACCATCCGGCCGCGCAGGTGGGCGGGGGTCACCTCGGCGATGTACATGGGGGTCGAGATGGACGCTATGCCGATGCCGACGCCCCCCAGGATGCGGAAGACGATGAAGACGGAGATATCCTGCGGCAGCGCGGTGCCGACCGCGGAGGCGAAGAACATGAGCGCGGAGAGGAGGAGGGCCGGCCTCCGGCCGAACCGGTCGGAGAGGGGGCCCGCCAGCAGGACGCCGCCGGCGCACCCGGCGAGCACGCATCCCGAGGCCCATCCCTTCATGAAGTCGCCGAGGCCGAACCGCGCTGTCAGCGGCTCGATGGCTCCCGAGATGACGCCGGTGTCGTAGCCAAAGAGGAGCCCCCCGATCGTGGCGGCAAGGCAGATGGGGACGAGGTAGCGCAGGTTGACCTGGGCGGACAGGTTCTCCGCCGCGGGTGCGGGAATGCCCGCCGCCGGAAAAGTGATCGGGTCAGGCATCGGGCCAGCCTTCCTGCTCCGAGTAGTCGGGCAGCAGCCTCTCCCTGAATTCCTCGCCGTGGATCAGCCTGCGGGGGGTCGAAGGCCTGGCCAGGAGCGAGTAGAGCTTGCGCGCGGAGAAGACGATCATGTCGGCCGGGGAGCCGGCCGCGATCATGCCGTAGCCGGGCAGGCCCATGATGGCGGCCGGGCCGGTCGTCACGACCGACGGCGCAAAGGCGAGCCGCGTGTCGAGGTGGGCGAGGCGCACGCTCTCGACAAACACCTCGACGAGGTCGAAGTCCCCCCAGCCGATGAAGGCGTCGCGCACGTTGTCGCCGCCGCAGGCGACGGTCACGCCCGCCTCGATGCACTCGTGGAGGAGGGTGAGCCCCCGCCACTGCGGCGTCCGCGGCGCCCCGAAGGCCGCCCCCGGGGCGGCGGGCCCGCGCGCGCGGCCCTGGAGGTGGAGATTCGTGAGCGGCAGGCTGATGATCCCGATGCCGGCCTCCTTCACGAGCGCGATGGTCTCCGCGGCGCGCTCGGGCGCCTGGACGGAGAGCGAGCAGTTGTGGCCGCACGCCACGGGGTGGGGGAACTTGTTGCGCAGGACGGCCTCCGCGGTCGCCCGCAGGCACTCCGCGTGGACGAGGCCGCTCTCGTCGACGTGGAAATCGAGGCCGATCCCGAGCTCGCGCGCGGCCGCCATGATGCTGTCGAGCTGCCGAGGCAGGTCGGGGTTCGGCTGCGGAAACCCTCCCAGGGCGACGGCCTTGTGCCTGGCCGCCCTGTCGACGATGGCGCCGGCGTGCCCCGAGAAGAAGTTCGTGAAGCTGAAGAGGCTGACCGTCTGGACCTCGATGCGCCCGCGCCACTCGTCGCGCAGGCGCGCGACGGCCGCATGCGAGCCCTCCCCCACGTCGCGGCTCGAGTCGAGGTGGGTGCGCAGCGCGACCGTTCCGTGCGCCCAGGTTGTCCTCAGCCCGAAATCCGCCCTCCTGTGGACGTCCTCCTCGTTCCAGCGGGCCGCGTCCTTGTACAGGATGTTGAGGGACTCCCAGAAGTCGCTGTGGACGCCGGGGGAGCGGTCCCAGGTGTGGCACTTGTCGAGGTGGGTGTGGACCTCGAGGAGGCCGGGGAACACGAGGGAGCCGCCGAGGTCCGTCGTCCGCACGCCGGGACCGGGGTCGCCGGGCGGCCCGGAATCCAGGACCGCGGAGATGCGCGCCCCGTCCACGAGGACGTCGCACTCGCGCCACGGCTCATAGGCAGCGCTGGCAGCCGACGTCGGCCTGTTCAGGGGCGGCGGCAGGCAAGCGAGCGGGATGCGGGCCCGGCGGAAGAGATGCATGGGTGGGGTGTCGGACTTCTCTTAAGCGCAACAGACTATGGCGATCGGTGCGGATATCAACGACGACACTGGGGGTGGCCGCGAAATTCGTGCTTCGGCCGCCATGCGGAAACCCGGGGCCTGGGCTTGGACGGGCACCCCCGGGCGCCCGAGCGCCCGGGAGCCCCGGCCCTCCTAGAAGTGGTAGCGAAGCGTGATGGAGGCCGTGATCGGCGGCCGCACAAAGATCAGGCTGTTGCCGGCATAGCTGACGTCGATCGGGTCGAGGAGCCTCGAGTTCAGGAGGTTCTTCACGTTGACGCGGACATCCCACCTCTTCTGCCCGTAGAATACGTAGCCATCCCACTCAACCTCGGCCGGGATGTAGAGTGTGTCCTGCATGTTCGCGTACTGCTTGCCGATGAACTGCGGGCCGACACCGGCGCCCCACCCGAGGGGATCCGTGTACTCTAGGAAGGCGTTTGCCTCAACCTGGGGTATTCCCGGGGCGCGCATCTTGCCGCTCGCCGGGGTGTATGAGGTGAAGTTCGGCGAGCCCAGGCCGGTTCCATAGGTGCCGTCCACGGGCGTCGTCGTCGCAAATACGTCGAGATAGTTGCCCGTCGACTGGTAGAATACGCCGTACGTGGTCGCGTCCATGTAGGTGAAGTTCGCGTTCAGGTTCCATGCCTTGCTGGGCTGGTACACGGCCTCGAGCTCGACGCCGTTGTCCTTGATCGGATACTTGCCGCCGGTGATCTGGGTTCCGTATTTGAGCTGCTGGAAGAGCGCGGTCGAGACATACAGCGTGTTCTTGAGGAGGCTCTCCTTGTAGCCGAGTTCGTAGAGCGTGCTCTTGGTGCTGAGGACCTGGTCAAGGTACTCCGCGTCAAAGCCGCCGAAATTCGACGACCCGAGGATGCCATCGACGTGGTCATAGGTGGCATAGACCGACGAGGTTTCGCTGGGCTTGTACGAGAGGCTCACGAAGAACGACTGGTCATTGATGGTCCTGCTGTCGTTGTAGCCCGTGATGGTCGAGCTCGAGCCGCCCTCGGGGATATAGGTCGGCGTCGCAAGCGGGACGTACTGGTAGCTGCTGTTGTAATACCCCTCCTCGATGTAGGGCGGGCTCTCCCCGTGAGCCGAGATGTTGTCGATGCGGTAGCCAGGAGTGAGCGTGAGGTTCTTGAGGAGCGCGATGTCGTCCTGGAAGAAGAAGGCCGTGTCGTAACTGTCCTCCTCCACGTTCGAGACGTCGCCATTCGCGGCGCTGTAGCCCGTGGTTCCCGGCACCCGCAGACCGCCGCCCCATGTGCCGCCCTCGTACGCAAATCCGGGATACTGGATAGTGCTCTCGGGCTGCGTCAGGTCATAGTAGGCGTTCGGCTCGGTCTGGTAGTCCTGGTAGGACGTCAACTCCATGTACTTGAAGTCGATTCCGGTGATGAGACTGTTGGCGAAGGTCCCGGTCATGAACTTGTTGCGGTACTCCAGCCTGTCCTGGATCAAGACGTCCTTCGGCACGTACTCGCTGTAGCCCACGTGCTCCGACTTGTCCGAGTGGCCGTCGCTGAAGAACGTCCGGTTGACCAGGGAGGAGTCCGGCGTGAGGTCGAGCGTCTCCTTGACCTGCCCCTGGGCGACGAACGCCCTCGCGACGTCCTGCGGGTTGATGAGCGCGGCGTCGGGCGACAGCTTCACCGTGTGTGCGGTCGCCGGGTTCACGATCGCGTATGAGCCGTCCCAGATGCTGCCGTAAGTGTAGGGCGGCGGGTTCGGGAACGTGATGATGTCGTAGCCGTAGTAGGCGTTGGGACCCGAGGTCGTCGGCTCGGCGGGGCCTGCGATGTAGTTGCCGTTCTTGATGAAGTCCTCGGTCACGCGGCTCACGCCCGGTATCTCATTCGTCCTGTCCTCGTAGACCTGCACCCAGGCCTCGACCTTCAGGTTCGAGCTCGGGAGATAGGTGAGCGCCGCATAGACGTCCTGCGTCTGGTCGTGGTCGTTGAGATAGTAGCCGTAGCCGTAGCGGCTCAGATAGCTGATGCGGTAGGCGAGCTTGTCGCTGATCGGCCCGCCGACGTCGATGGTCGCCTCGGGGTTGGAATAGGAGTGCCCGCTCGCCCAGCCGCTCATCGTGATGCTTATGTCCGAATGGTCCTCGTCAAAGTAGGGCTGCTTCATGATGAGGTCGACATATCCGCCCGAGCCCTCGACCTGGGGGCCGTAGACCGCAGACCCTGGGCCCTTCACGATGTCGAAGCCGTCCGTTCCGTTGAAGCTGGGAGGCGTCGAATTGCGCGAGAAGGGGATCTGCTGGCCGCCCATGTAGAGCTGCGAGAGGTCGCCGCGGATGTAGGGCACGGCGGGTATGCCGTACTGGGCGGCGGAGTAGACGCCGGGCGAGAACTGCTGGAAGTCCATCGCGTTCTTCACCATGCGGTCGTTCTCCATCGCCGAGTTCACGACCGAGACCGAGCGCGGCGTGTCGAGAATGCTCCTGTCGTCGCCCATCACGTCCCCGACGGGGTGGACCGTGGGGAGGATCTGCTCGTCGATCGGCACGTCGCTCACGGTGAACTGCTCGAGGGCCGTCACGGGCTGCGCCGCCGCCCCGGTTTCGGAGGCCGACCCGGTGGTTGTCGCCGGCGTCGTTGTCGCCGTTGTCGTCGTCGTCGTTGTCGTTGTGGCCTGCGAGGCGGTTTGCGCGTGGAGGCCCCTTGCAAGGCCCCCAAGAATACAAACCACTGCGGAACTTGTCCAAACAAGCTTGGTTATTGTCGGTTTCATGTAGCTTTGGTGTGTGCGGATACTGGAGCCGCTGCGGCTCATTGTTTCCTGGTTCTGTCGTTTCTTGTGGCTGGGTCTAGATTGGCTAGGTCTTTGCCGCCTTCGGCGCGGACGGCAGGAAGTCGAAGCTGACGAAGTCGTCCAGCTTCGGCGGCGTGTCCAAGATCTTCAGGTCGACGAGCGTGTGCACGAGCGCGGTCATGCGCGCGGCAGTGAGAAGGCCCGCCCTCTCGCCCTTGGCCGGGTCGCCCTCGACCAGCTGGTAGCGCCTCATGGCGGCGATCGAATAGTCCATGAGCGCCTGGCTCTGGGCATGGTCGGCCTCGATCTTCGCCCGCGCCAGGGATGCGTCGCCGTGCAGGAAGTCGACCCATCCTCGGGCCGTGCAGTCCACGAATGCCCGGACCGCCTCGGGGTGCTCCCGGGCGAACGACCGGCTCGTGAAGAGCACCCTGTACGGGTCGTAGCCCGAGTCCGCTATCAACAGCGAGCGAGCCTTCGCCCCGTGGAGCTCCGTGTAGTAGGGCTCGCTCGTGATGAAGCACTGCTGGATGAAGTTCACGTCGGCCATGAAGCGCGCGAGGCCGAAGTCCGTCGGCAGCACATGGAAGGTGATCCCGTAGTGGTTCTGGACATAGTCGATCCAGATGGAGCCCGCCACGCACATGACCGATTTTCCGTCGAGGTCGCGGAAGGTCCTCACCGGGCTCTCGTCGTGCACCATGACCGCCTGCGGGTTGTGCTCCATGTGCGCCCCCACGATCAGGAGCGGCGCGCCGCGCGTGACGGCGAGGATGACGTCGTCGCACGCGCCCATCGCGAACTCGACCCGGCCCGTTGCCACCTGCTGGATGGCCTTTGGCCCGGGACCACCCGGGGCAATCGTGAGGTCGAGGCCCGCGTCGCGGTAGAAGTTCTTCACGAGCGCCTGGTACTCGCCCCCGTGCTCGGGCGCCGGATACCAGTCGAGCTGGAAGACGACCTTGAGGGGCTGCTGTTTCGCCGCGGGATTATCCTGAGACGCGGTGCCAGCGGAGTCGGGAGACTTGCTGCACCCCGCCGCCCAAACGGCCGCCAGGAGGAAGCAACCTAACCGAGTATTTTTTACAAAATTGAGAGTCATCAACGGGACCGCCCCGTCCCTTGAAGCATCCGCAATGCCGCAATGTCACAGTATGTAACGGAATCGTCGCTTCGATCCTCTCGCTTTCTGAGAAAAAGCTCTCATTTTTTGCGCATCTGCCTGTGAGTCGCACTCCGCCGGCGGGGCGGCGCGTTGGCACCGGAATTCGCCCGCGCGGTCCCCGATTTGAGGCGGGAAGCGTCCGCGCGGGGTCCAGCCGCCGGGCAATGCGGGCTCAACCCTTGCCGCCGCCGCGCCCGGGGAACGTGAGCTCGGCTATTCCGCTCTTGTCCAGGTTGCCGAGGCCGAGCGCGACGAGACGGTCATACTGCGCCTTCGTGGCGGCGGCGAGCGGGAGGGTCAGGCCCTTTTCCACCCCGAGCGCAAGCGCTATGCCGCTGTCCTTGGCCGCATGTGCGGCCGAGAAGAAGCAGGCGTGGTCGCGGTTGATCATGTCCTCGCCGTCCGTTGCGACGATCCGGGAGGCCGCGCCGGTCTGGGAGAACACCTCGATAAGCATGTGCGGATCCAGGCCCAGGGCCACGCCGAGACCCAGGCCCTCGGCGAGGCCCGCGGTGTTTATATTCATGACCATGTTGACCAGAGCCTTCACTTGGGCCGCGGTGCCCGCGGGACCGATGTAGCGCAGGAGCTTCCCGTCGTCGCTCAGGTCGGCGAGGATCGGCCTCAGCCTTTCGAACACGGGTTTCCTGCCCCCGCACATGAGATAGAGGGTTCCGTTTCGCGCCTGCGGGATGCTTGATGCCATGCACGCCTCAAGGGAGCTTGCACCGGCCTTCTCGGCGGCGCGCTCGACCTCGGCGTGGACAGCGGGGCTTATGGTCGCGCAATTGACGAACGTCCTGCCGGCGGCACCGATGAGGAGGCTGTCGCCGACGCCGGAGAAGATTGCGCGCTGGGCGTTGTCGTCGCTCACGACGGTGAAGACCAGGTCGGACTGCGCGGTGACGGAAGCGAGCTCCGTGCACGCGCTGGCCCCGAGCTCGCCCGCGAGCGCCTTTGCCGCCTCCGGGTCCCGATCGTAGATTGAGGACACCCGGTGCCCCCGGTCCCTGAGGCGGCGGGCCATGTTCGCGCCCATCCGTCCGACTCCTACAAATCCGATCGCTGGGCTGAGGGCGTTTGGCATGGGCGGCGTTGGGTTGAATTCATTCCGGCGGTCATGCCGCATTGTAGGCGGCGAGCGCCCGCTTCCAGGCTTTCCCGATGATTCCCCGCAGAACCTTCGAGTCCTCCCAGCTGTTCGGCAGCTGCGCGAAATTGTAGCCGCCGCGAACGGGCCCCATCTCGGGGCACGCAAACATCTCGCGCCCGTCCTGATTGACGGCGAGCCAGGTCCCCAGGGTCTTCTCGAGGAAGGGAAGCCACTGCTTCAGCTCGACGGACAGCCTCCCCTTGCCGTCGGTGACGGGAATCTGGCAATGATGGCCGTTGAAGGGGCGAAAATGGAACTGGAGCGCGTGCTGGATCAGGGCGGGATCGACAATGAGCCGGTCCCAGTAGGGCGGGGCCAGGTGCTTGACGACGGAAATGTGCGAGAAGTCCCAGGTGACCGGAAGGAGCCGGCCGGTGACCTTGCGGAAGCCCGCGGCGACCGCGTACGTCTTCTCGGGTGTCTCGGTGCAGGTGTCGCGGTGCACCTCGATGTCGCAGGGGACGCCCAATTTCTCCCCTTCCTCCACCATCCGGACGGCCATCCGGACGGCCTTGTCGACCGGTGTGTCGTGGTTGCCCAGCTGGACATTGATGCGCAGCGCCCCGCCCTCGGCGTTCTTCCGGATCAGCGACCGAAACTTGGACGGGTCCGCCGAGGAGATGTAGCCGATGGCGCAAAGGCCGTGCCTCTCGGCAAGGCGCCCGATCTTGGCGTCCAGGGCGCATGCAATGCCGTCATATCCCGCTTCCTTGATTGCTGCGATCTTCCGCTCCAGCGACCAATCCCTGGCCGCGCTCGGGTAATCCCAGAGCGTCCACAGGTTGGCGGTGATGCGCAGGCGGGGCGGGAGGGGTTTTGTGCTGATTGCGGCGGATGTCAGGAGAAAAGCAGGATGCCTTCAAGGGCTAATTCGCGGCTACGCGGGCGTCGCCAGCCCCGGGGTGAAGCTCGGCCTTCGGGTTGACGGTGGGCCGGGGAATTTCCATCATCGGCAGGCCGCCCCGAAAACCGCGGCATCCCGCGCAACCCTGAATCAGCAAGGAGATCATCATGCCTTCAATCCATTCCCTCTGGCTTCCCACGCTGCTGTCGTCCGTCTTCGTGTTCGTCGTGAGCGCCGTCATCCACATGGCGCTCCAGTGGTGGCACAGGAGCGACTACGGCAAGCTGCCCCAGGAGGACAAGGTGATGGACCTACTGCGCCCGATCGCGATTCCGCCGGGCGACTACATGGTCCCCGGGTGCTCCGGCTCCGACGAGATGAGGACGCCGGAATTCAAGGAGAAGATGATGAAGGGTCCCGTCATGACGCTCACCGTGGTGCAAAGCGGCCCCATCAAGATGGGCGGGAGACTGGCGCTGTGGTTCCTGTACCTCCTCGTGGTCGGCCATCTGTCCGCGTACGTCGCGTGCCACGCGCTTCCCATCGGGGCGAGGTACACGTCCGTGTTTCGGATCGTCGGGGTGACGTCGTTCCTCGGGTACTCGGCGGCTCTCTGGCAGATGTCGATCTGGTACGGGCGTTCCTGGCGCACGACTTTCAAGATCACGGTCGACGGGTTGCTCTACGCCGTGCTGACGGCCGGCACCTTTGGATGGCTCTGGCCCAGGTAGCGCCGGCGTCACGGGGCGATTTCCACGTTGACCCCGGTCTCCAGCACCTTGACGCCTCCCCCGCTGAAGAGGCCCTTCACCGGGCTGACGTCGCGAAAATCACGGCCACGGGCCACGACGATGTGGCCCGAGCCGGCAAAGCAGGCGTTGGTGGGATCGTAATCCACCCAGCCGGACCCGGGGATGAATACGGACACCCACGCGTGGGAGGCATCGGCGCCGGCCAGCCTCGGCTTTCCCGCGGGAGGATGGGTCAGGAGGTAGCCGCTCACGTACGCCGCGGGAAGCCTGTGCTGGCGCAGGCAGCTGATCAGGAGGTGCGCGAAGTCCTGGCACACCCCGCGGCGCTCCGCGATGACCTCTGAAAGCGGCGTCGAGATCTCCGTCGCCTCGCGGTCAAAGGCGAACGCGCGGTGGAAACGGTCCCCGAAGAGGGCCAGCCAGTCCAGGGTGGAGATCACGGGGTCGATGTCGGCGCCCAGTTCGCCGGAGAGCTCCCGGGCCTCGGGAAGGAGGGGGACCAGCGACGTCGCGTTCAGGTACTGCTCCAGGGAAAAGTCCTCCTCGAGGATCGCCAGGTCGACGAGCGCGGGCGCGTCCCTGAACGCGGGCGTGAGGCCCGCCATCGTGAGCACCGGCTCGTCGCGCAGGACGATGCTCCGGCTCGTTATCGCGAGCTCTCCGTGGGGCTCCTGAAGCGTGAAGAAATGCTGCTTATTGCCGAAATAGTCGAACCGCGAGGCGAGGTCCGTCGGGTGCGGCGCCACCTGGAGCTCGAAGGACTCGCACTGCTGGGCGTCCTCGTTGCGCGGCTGCAGGTGGAGCGACTGCCACGCTGAGCTCACGTGGGTCGCGTGGGTGTAGCGGGTCCTGTGGGTGACGCTGAAGCGGGGCATGGAGGGGAAGGCTGGGCAGTCACCGGGCCGCGCCGGGAACCTCGGAGTGGCTGAAGTAGATCTGCGAGAGCCGGCTGTTGAACTCCGTGAGGATGGCCTCGGCGCCGGTGAAAAACACCTGCGCCTGGAGCGGGTCGTTCGCAAGGACGGAGGGCTCGGTCAGCTTGGCGTTGCTCACCAGCCGGAAGGCCGTTGCCCTGAGGGCCGAGACCGCGCGCGGCGCCAGCTCCTCAGGGAGCGCCGCGACGTGCTCCGCGATCCGGTCCGCCTGGAACCGCAGGCCGCGCGGGTTCTCGGGCGCCCCGATGAGCCACGCGAGGATCGACGCCGGCTCGAAGACCCCGTGGTAGATGCCGCGGTAGGTGAAGAGGCACGCCGTGTAGTGCAGGAGCGTCTGCAGCCGCAGCTCGCTCGGCGGGTCGACAAACTCCCCCTCGGGGCGCTCCGGCAGGAGCAGCTCGTCGGCGAGAAAGACGATGTGCCGGGCCCGCTCGACCCGGAGGCCCAGCTTCAGGAAGTTCCAGCCGGTGTCGTGGGCCAGGGTCTCGCTGCCCAGGGCCTCGAGCGAGGCCAGGAGCTGGCCCAGGTCCGGGGCGCCGAGCGGTCCCCCGCTCGCGGCTATGAACCGCAGGCGCCGGATGATCCCCCAGAATTCCGGGGGCAGGCTCACCTTCACCTGGTCGAGCACCCGCAGGAGGCTTCCCAGGTTCGCCGCGAGGCTCCCCGGATGCTCCGGGTCGTCGGCCTCTGCCCGGACCTGGGCCGCCATTTCCTCGAGCGTCGCATCCTCCCCGGGCAGGCTCTGGAGGGAGGTGAGGAGGAGCCGCATCGAGTCCCGGGTCACCTCGGGGTCGAGCGCCCCCGCCTCGCCCTGGAGGAGCGGGTCCAGCTGGTCGAGGAGCCGGAGCATCTGGGCCGTGCGCTCAAGGTACCGGCCGAGCCAGTAGAGGTTGTCGGCGAGACGGCTCGGCGTGCTCTCCGGGCGGTGGTGGCCGGTCCCCGGAGCGGGATGGGCGACCGCGGCCGCCTCCCGCAGGGCTCCCTCGGAGACGACCCAGGTGTCCTTGGTCGCGCCGCCCTTCTGGAGGGAGACGATGGCGTCGGCCCCCATCGGGTCGAAGCGGGTCAGCCCGCCGGGCATGATGCGGTACTCTCCCTCGTGCCATGCCACGAAGAGCCGCATGACGAAGGGCACCGGCTTCAGGGCGCCGGCGGACCAGGCGGGCGTCGTCCCGAGGAGCAGGCGCTCCTGCCCGCAGAAGTCCCCGGGCTTCGCCAGGATATTCGCCGCGAGCGCGTCGCGCTCGGAGACGCTGAGAAGCGCTCCGTAGCGCGTGGTCGAGGCGCCGCGCGCCCTGAACGCCGGCTTGATCACCAGGGACTGCAGGTTGTCGAGTACGTAGTCCCTGGCGGCCTTCTGGCCGCACCACCACGTGGCGACGCTCGGCAGCCGGAGGGCCTCGCCAAGGACCGACTGGCAGAGCGGCTTCAGGAAAGCGAGGAACGACGCGCTCTCGAGGGCGGCGCCGCCGAGCTGGTTCGCGACCAGGACCCGGCCGCCGTGGGCGCAATGGACGAGGCCGGGCACGCCGAGGACCGAGTCGGAGATCAGCTCCAGGGGATCGCAGAAACCCGAGTCCACCCTGCGGACGATCGCCGAGACCTTCTTCAGGCCGCCGACCGTGCGCAGGTAGACCTGGCGGTCCCGCGTCGTGAGGTCGGCCCCCTCGACCAGGGGGTAGCCGAGGTAGCGGGCTAGGTAGGCGTGCTCGTAGTACGTCTCGTTGGCCGAGCCGGGCGTCAGGAAGACGATCCGGGGATCCTCCCCGCGGCCCGGCGGGGGCGCCAGCTGCGCGAGGGAGGCTCCGAAGTCGTGGTAGAAGGGCGAGATCGGCTGCACCTGCATCCCGTGGAACTCGGACGAGAGCACGTTGTGGATGAGGTAGCGGTTCTGGAGCGAGTAACCGAGGCCCGACGGGGCGTCCATCCGGTCCTGCAGCACCCACCAGCTCCCGTCCGGCGACCGGGCGATGTCGGCTGCGTAGTGGTGCAGGAAAACGCCCGGCGGGTCGCCGAGGCCCGAGCACGGGCGCAGGAAGCGGGGGTTCGCCATGGCGAGCTTCGCCGGGAGGATCCGGTTCCTCAGGAATTTCTGGGGGCCGTAGAGGTCGCAGAGAAGCGTGTTGAAGAGGCGCGCCCGCTGGCGGAGCCCGTCGCTCAGGACGGCCCAGTCCTCGGCCCCGACGAGTTGGGGAACGACGTCGAGCGGCCAGGGCTTCGGCTCCGAGCGGGCCCCCGCGTAGACGTTCATGCTCACGTCCTGCTCCAGGACGGACCGGTTGCAGGCCTCCGTGACCGCCTTCAGCGTGGCGGAGGGGTCCGGGCCGAGGCGCCGCAGGAAGTCGGCCCAGAGCGGCCGGAGCGTCCCGTCGGGAGCCCGGCACTCGTCATGGCGCCCCGGGAGCCCGGAATACCCGGGAAGGGGGTCGTCCGTGTAGACCATGGGGGTTGGGGCGGCCATTGTTTCCTCGGGGGCGGGCGGCCTCAGGCCTGCGCGCCCTTTGCCTTGTCGGCAAGGCGCAGGTCGACCGTGTAGCGGAACTCGGGCAAGCTGATGCGCTCCGCCACCGGCCTCATGTGGCCGGGCGTGTAGCTCTGGGGGAAGAAGCGGGCGAGCCGGCGGCTCTCGGCCTCGTAGGAATTCACCGGCATCTTCGCGTAGTTGCGGCCGCCGGGGTGGGCGACGTGGTAGGTGCAGCCGCCGATCGACCGGCCGTTCCACGTGTCGACGAGGTCGAAGACCAGCGGGCTGTCGACCCCGATCGTGGGGTGGAGCGCCGAGGCCGGCTGCCAGGCGCGGTACCTGACGCCGGCCACATAGTCCCCGCTCGCGGTGCCGGTCGAGTGAAGCGGGATCAGGGTCCCGTTGCAGGCGACGACGTAGCGTTCCGGGGAGAGCCCAGAGAGCTTCACCTGGAGGCGCTCGACCGAGGAATCCACGAACCTGACGGTCCCGCCGACGTTCTCCTCGCCCATCACGTGCCAGGGCTCGAGGGCCTGGCGGAGCTCGATCTCCATCTCGTTGCACCGCACGCGCCCGAGCACGGGGAGCCTGAACTCGAGGTGGGGGGCGAACCAGCCCTCCTCGAACGGCAGGCCCCAGCCGCGGAGGTCGGCCACTACCTCGGCGATGTCGGCCTGGATGAAGTGGTGCAGCATGAACCGGTCGTGGAGCTCCGTCCCCCAGCGGGCGAGGCGGCGCGGCGAGAACGGGTGCTCCCAGAAGTGCGCGACAAGCGCGCGCAGGAGCAGCTGCTGGACGAGGCTCATCCGCGGGTGCGGCGGCATCTCGAACGCGCGGAATTCGAGGAGCCCCAGGCGCCCCGTCGCGCTGTCGGGGGAATAGAGCTTGTCGATGCAGAACTCGGCGCGGTGGGTGTTGCCCGTGACGTCGACCAGGAGGTTGCGGAAGATGCGGTCGACGAGCCACGGCGGGCAGCTGCCCGGGGCGTCGCCCGCCTTGGCGAGCTTTCGGTCGAGCTCGAGGAACGCGACCTCGAGCTCGTAGATGCTGTCGTTGCGCGCCTCGTCGATCCGGGGGCTCTGGCTCGTCGGCCCGATGAAGAGGCCGCTGAAGAGGTAGCTGAGCGCGGGGTGCTGGTGCCAGTAGGAAAGGAGGCTCTTCAGGAGGTGCGGCCTTCGCAGGATCGGGCTGTCCTCCGGCGTCGGGCCTCCCAGGACCACGTGGTTGCCGCCGCCCGTCCCCACGTGCCGCCCGTCGACCATGAACTTCTCCGCGCAGAGCCCGCACTCGCGCGCGGCGTCGTAGAGCCACTGGGTCCTCCCGGACAGCTCCGGCCAGCTGGACGAGGGGTTGATGTTCACCTCGATGACGCCCGGGTCGGGCGTGATCTTGATGTTGTCCAGGGCGGGGTCGTTCGGGGGAAGGTAGCCCTCGAGGACGACGGGCATGCCGAGCGAGGTCGCGGTCGCCTCGACGGCGTCCAGGAGCGCCAGGTAGTCGCCCACGCGGTCCAGCGGCGGCAGGAAGACGTGGATGTTGCCGCCCCTCGACTCGACGCAGAGGGCGATCCGCACCTCGTTGTCCGGGTTGGGCCCGATCGACCCGGGGATCCTCCAGGGCTGGAGCGAGAGCGGCAGGCGCAGGCCCATCGGGGAATCGCCCGGGATGAGGAACATTTTCTCGGCGACAAAATGCCAGGTCGACGACCTCCACGAGCCGTCGATGTCGCGGATGGCGGGGAGGGCGTAGCCCACGGCGGCGCCGACCCCCGCCTCGACCATCGCGCCGAGGCGGTCGCGCTCCATCTTGTCGCTCAGGCTCACCTCGGCGGGGTCGTGCCCGGCGGGCAGCCGCCGCTCCCTCCACACCGTGTAGAGCGCGTCCTCGTATCCCGGGACGAGCCGCTCCTCACCGAGGCCCATGCGCCTGGCGAGCGCGACCGCGAAGGGCAGGGCGTCCTCCCTCGAGTGGGTCCCGGGGACCAGCGGGTCGGCGAGGAGGAGCGGGATCCTCCAGACGGGCCCGCCGTCCTTCCTCCAGAAGCACGAGAGCACCCATCGGGGGAGCGGCTCGCCCGGGTACCATTTGCCCTGGCCGTGGTGGACGAAGCCGCCCTTCCCGAACTCGGCGAAGACGCGGGCGAAGAGCTTGCCGGCGAGCTCGCGCTTGCGCGCGCCGAGGGCGAGGATGTTCCACTCCGCCCCGTCCATGTCGTTTGCCGCGATGAACGTGGGCTCGCCGCCGACCGTGAGCCTCACGTCCCCGTCCCTGAGGAGCCCGTCGACCTTGAGGCCCACGGCGTCGATCGCCGCCCACGCATCGCCGGAGTAGGGGAGCGTCACCCTCGGGGTCTCGAGGATGCGGCGCACGTTCATCTCGAACCCGAAGGTGCTCTCGGATTTCTCGACGGCCCCGCTGATCGGGGCGGCGCTCGAGGGCTCCGGGGTGCACGCGAGGGGGATGTGGCCCTCGCCCGCGAGGAGGCCCGAGGTCGGGTCGAGGCCTATCCACCCGGCGCCCGGCAGGTAGACCTCGCACCAAGCGTGCAGGTCCGTGAAATCCTGGGAGGCGCCGGCCGGGCCGTCGATCGCCTTCACGTCCGGGCGCAGCTGAATCAGGTAACCGGATACGAAGCGGGCCGCGAGCCCGACGTGCCGGAGCACCTGCACGAGGAGCCACGCGGAATCGCGGCAGGAGCCGTTGCCCTGGGTGAGCGTCTGCTCGGGCGACTGCACGCCGTGCTCGAGGCGGATCACGTAGTGCACGGCGCGGCTGACTCGCAGGTTGAGGGCGACCAGGAAGTCGAGGGCCGGCCGGGGAGTCACGTCGACCGACTTCAGGAAGGCGTCGAAGGCGGGCGCGCCGGCGTCCTTGCGAAGGAAGGGGGAGAGCTCAGTCGCGAGCTTGGGCTCGTAGGCGAAGGGGATATTCTCGGCGACCGGGTCCAGGAAGAAGTCGAAGGGGTTGAAGACCGTCATCTCCGCGATCAGGTCCACCTCGACGGAGAACACCCGCGTGGGCTTCGGGAACACGAGCCGCGCGCTGTAGTTGCCCTGCGGGTCCTGCTGCCAGTTGATGAAGTGCTCCGCCGGCTCGACCTTGAGCGAGTAGCTTAGGATGGGAGTGCGGCAGTGGGGCGCCGGCCTCAGCCTTACCGTCTGGGGCCCGAGCGTGATGGCCCGGTCATAACGATACGAGGTGCGGTGATGAAGTGCGACGTGCAGGGCCATGGGTTCGGATTCACCCAAGAGATGGGCGGAAGGGCATTCACGCAACTATTGGGCCACTCCGCAGCCTCTATCGACCGAAAGACCGATGGTCGGTGCGTAAGCTTTTACCTTTCAGGGAATTAGCATTCCCGATGAGGAGGCCGTGAATCCGGCTGCCGGATCGAGGCCGCGCTTTCCCGATGAACCGAGCGCGCGGATCAGAGGGTCCCGTCGGAAGTCGTCCCAGCCTTCTTGGTATCCGGGAGACCGCCGCTGTCGCGGATTGTGAGCCCAGTCACGTTCTTGAGCACAACAGTCTTCACCCCGGGCGCGTGCGAAAACACCGCATGGTCGATGTCCACCCCCGAAACATCCTCGAGCGAGACGACAGGCCGAAGGTCCTCCTTTGCGACCCGCAGCTCCACGTGGTCCATGGAAAAGTTCTTCACATGGCGCGCGAAGAGTCCCCACGACGACAATTTGCCCAGGCGCGCCGGCTCGGGATATCCGTCCACGTCCTCGGCGACGACACGCTTGGCGTCCTCGGCCGTGCCCCCTCCCTCGAAGTCGATGAAGATGTTGCTCAGGGACACGTCGTTGATCGTGGTGCCGGGCACTCCCTCGATGAGGATCCCCGCCTCGGCGGCGACATTGTGGGCGACGACGTTCTCGATCTTGATGCGCCGGGCGGTGCCAATCGTCGTGCCCGCGGGACCGCGCAGCCGCGCCCCGAGGCGGATGTAGATGGGCGCGTTGATGATGTCGCGCATTGTGATGTTGGACACCGCGATGTCCTCCATGAGCGCGCCGTCGACGGACTCGAACGCGAGGCCGCGGCAGTATTCGAACACGCAGTTCGAGATCGTTATGTTGCGGAATCCGCCGTTGGACTCCGTCCCGCACTTGATGCGGCCCGTCGGGCCGTGGGCGCCCATCGACCGGGACTCCAGCCGCTTGCGGCTGTTGTCGAGGAGGGTGCCCTCGTCGAAGCCGCTGACTTGGCAGTTGGTGATGGTGACATTCTCGGTCATGCGGCTGTAGCCGAGCGAGTAGCTGCTCTTCGGGCAGATGCCGTCATCGTTCGGCGAATTCACCGTGCAGTTGGAGACCCGGACGTTCTGGCAGCAGTCGAAGTCAATTCCGTCGCGGTTCGTGTCGATCTTAAGGTTGTCGCAGGTCCAGTTGTCGACCCCCTCGGCCAGGATGCCGAAGTGACCGCCGTGGAAAATGGTGAAGTCGCGGAAGATGACGTTGCGGCAGTTCTTGAGCGCGATCGCCTTGTTGCCGACGCCCGCGGGCAGCGTGTCCTTGCCCGGAAAGTCGTACGGGCCCGGCTTGATCTGCTTGATCGCCGCGATCTCCGCGGCTGGAAGCGAAAGGTCGGGATTGGCGCCCGAGGCGCGCTCCGACGGCAGCGTGTCCCGGCGCAGGTAGGGCCTTCCGCGCGAGAGGCCAAGCCCGTAGATTCGCCCCGGGCCCGTGATCGAGATATCCACGAGGTTTTCGCCCCAGATGAGGCTGTTGTGCATGTGCGAGTGGCCGAAGTCCTCGTACTGGTCGGTGACGGGATTCGGCTCAGGGGCGTCGTAGCCCGCGGAAAGGTCCGCCGGCGGATCCGCGGCAACGAGGGTGGAGCCGATGTCGAGGTAGAGCGCGACATGGCTCTTCAAGTGGATCGAATAGCTCGCGTAGGTGCCGGCGGGGAAACGCACGATGCCGCCGCCCGCGGCGGCGGCGGCATCGATGGCCTTGTTGATGGCGGCCGTGTCGATCGTGGTTCCGTCGCCGGTGGCGCCGAAGGCCCTGACGTCGAATTCGCCCGCGCTGAGCCGCATCGCGGCGAACACGAGCACGAGGCCCAGGGAGAGGACGGGGAGTCGATGGGGTGCCATGGGGGTTGGATCGGCCGATTGGACGGAGCCGACTGTCCCTTGGCAACAGGGGGAAGCTAGCATTTTTTGCCCGTGAACGCTTTTGGGGCATTCGGAGGGCCGGCCCGGCAGTTGCGCGTCGCCTGGGTCGCCCAAGGCCCTGCGGGCGCCGGGTTCTCCACTCAATTGTAACCCGTCCGGCAGGGAGGCGTCTTCGTATCCTGAACTTCCACGCCAGTCGTCACAATTCAACCAAAGGATTACCCACATGCTCGCATTCATCCCGGTCCTCTTCCCATTGGTCCCCGTCCTCATTGGCGCGGGCGCAGGCGCGGCCACGGTCGCCGCTTGCAGTCCTGGCGACAAGAAGAAGGCCAAGATCGCGAAGCTCAAGGCCCGCATCGAGGCCCTGGAGCGCAAGCCCTGAAGCCCCGGGGCCGCGGCTTTCACCCCCAAAAACAAGGTTAACCAGAATGCACAGACATCTCTTCATCTTCTATCCCATGATCCTCTTCATCGTTGGGGTCTGCGCGGGCGCCGTCATGATCAACGCCTGCAAGCCCGGCGGCAAGAAGAAGGCAAAGTTCGCCAAGCTGGAAGCGCGTCTCGACGCCCTGGAGCGCAAGGCCTGACGGCGGCTAGCCTCCAATCCTCGCGCCCTCCGCATCCCGAATGTCCGGATGCGGGAGGCGCCCTCGTTGTGATCTTGCGTGCCGGTTTCCGGCACGGCATATCGGCGGAATGACCGGCAAGGAACGGGCCCGCGAGCAGGGCGAAAGGCCATTTTTCCAGGTGGCGCTGAACCTTCCGCATGCGGGGCGGGTCGCGCGGCGCATTGTCCTCATCCTGCCGCCCCGGGGGGCCCCGGACGGGGCCGAGGCCGCGGCCCGCAGGACCGCCGCGGATATCCTGGAACTGCTCGCGCCCTTCATGGAACTGGATGAGAACCCTCCCGGCGACCAGGCGATCCAGGTTCGCGATCGCGCGGCGGCGCTGGGGAGGCAGCTCGTCGACCAGATCGAGGGCGGCGCCATAGGCTTCGACCGGCTCGGCCAGTGCATCCGCAACCTTTTCGAGTGCCTGGAACTCGGCCGCGAGGGCGCCGACATCTCGCTCAGGGCCGGGGAAAATCCCCGCTCGCTCCAGCGCCCGGTGTGACGCGGGGCTCAGATCTGCTCAAAATAGCGGATTCGCTCCCAGTCGGTGACCGCGTCCGCGAATGCCCGCGCCTCCAGGCGCGCCGTGTGCGCATAATAGTCCACGACCGCGTCCCCGAGGCACGCGCGGGCGAGCGGGCTCGCCGAATAGAGCTCGGCGGCCTCCTGGAGCGAGCCCGGGAGCGAGCGGAGCGCCGGGTCGACGTAGGCGTTCCCGTGGTAGTCCGGCCCGCAGTCGAGGTCGTTCTCGATGCCGGAGAGGCCTGCCGCCAGCATCGCGGCGAACGCGAGGTAGGGATTGGCGTCCGCGCCCGGCATGCGGTTCTCTATCCGGAAGGACTTCTCCCTGCCCACGACCCGGTAGCCGACCGTGCGGTTGTCGTGCGACCACGCCATGCGCGTCGGGGCCCAGCTCGCCGACTGGTACCTCTTGTAGGAATTCACGGTCGGGGCGAAGGCGAGGCAGAGCTCGGGCGAGTGGGCGAGGAGCCCCCCCAGGAACTGCCGGAAGATCTTCGAACCCTCCCCCGGGCGCTCCGGGTCCCAGAAGAGGTTCGCGCCGTCGCGCCAGAGGCTCATGTGGATGTGGCAGCTGCTGCCCACCTCCGCCGCCCACGGCTTCGGCATGAACGTCACCGACTTTGAGTGCTGGGCCGCGATCTCCTTCATGCCCTGCTTGAAGAGGCAGTGCCTGTCGGCCATCGGGACCGCCAGGTCGTAGACGAAATTGATCTCGTGCTGCCCCTTTCCCCATTCGCCCTTGCTGCTCTCGACCGGGATCCCAGCCGCGCCCATCTGGTTGCGCGCCTGGCGCAGGAGCGGCTCGTCGCGCGCGGGCTGCATCGTGTGGTAGTCGATCCGGTAGTCGCTCGAGGGCGTCAGATCCCGGTATCCGCCCTTGAACGCGTCGTGGAAGGTCTGGTTGAAGAGGAAGAACTCGAGCTCGCTCGCGACGAACGGGGTGAGCCCATGCGCCGCGAGGCGCTCAACCTGGCGCTTCAACACCGCGCGGGGCGACTCCTGGACCGGGCTGCCGTCCGAATGCGCGAGGTCGCAGAGCACGAGGGCCGTCGCGGGCTGCCACGGTATGGGCCGGAGCGTCCCCAGGTCCGGCCGGAGCTCAAAGTCCCCGAATCCCTTCTTCCAGTTGGCCAGGCTGAAGCCCTCCATGGGCTCCATCTCGATATTGACGGCCAGGAGGTAGTTGCAGCCGTGGGTCGCGTGCTCCGCCACGTGCTCGAGGAAGAACTTCCCGGTGAAGCGCTTGCCGACGAGCCGGCCGAAGACGTCGGGAAAGGCGACGACCACCGTGTCGATTTCGCCGGTCGCCACCTGGCCGACAAGGGCCTTCAGGTCCATTGAGTTTGTCATGCGCTTTAGTCTGCGATGTAGACGTTCTTCAGCTCGGTGTACCCCTCCATGGCCGACATCCCCAGGTCCCGGCCGATCCCGCTCTGCTTGAATCCGCCGAAGGGGGCTTCGACGTGGACGCTGGAGTGGCTGTTGATGCTGATGACCCCGCTCTCGACCTGCCGGGCCACCCGGATCGCGCGCCTCAGGTCGTTGGTCCACAGGGACCCGCTCAGGCCATACGGCGAGGCGTTCACCTCCCGGATCATGGAGGCCTCGTCGTCAAAGGGGACGATGCAGACCACGGGCCCGAAGATCTCCTCCCGCCAGCACCTGTCCGCGGGGCCCACGTCGAGGAGGACGGTGGGCTCGAGATAGAATCCCCCCGCGAGGGGCCGGCCTCCTCCCGCCGCAAACCTAGATCCGCGCGAACGGGCGTCCGCGAGGTACTCCTCGACGGAGGCCCGCTGCTGCGCCGACACAAGCGGGCCCAGCTGGGTCTTCGGATCATCAGGATCGCCCACGACAAGCGCCCGGGTCGCCGCAACGAACCTCTCCACGAACGCCCCGAACACGGGGCGCTCGACGAACACGCGGCTCCGCGCGCAGCAGTCCTGGCCCGTGTTCGCGAAGACGCTCATGGGAGAGGTCTCCGCGGCGCGCTCCCAGTCGGAGTCGGCGAAGACGATGTTGGGCGACTTGCCGCCCAGCTCGAGCGACACCCGCTTCAGGTCGGGCGCCGCCAGCTGCATGATCCTGGAGCCGATGGCGGTCGAGCCCGTGAACGAGATCTTTCGCGTCAGGGGATGGGTGACCAGGGCGTCCCCCACGGCGGCGCCGGCGCCGGGGAGGACCTGCAGGACGCCTGGCGGCAGGCCGGCCTCGTGGGCGACCCGCCCGAGCGCCAACGCCGTCAGGGGCGAGAGCGAGGCGGGCTTGAGCACGACCGAGTTTCCCGCGGCGAGCGCGGGCGCGGCCTTCCAGCAGGCGATGGGGAAGGGGAAGTTCCAGGGGACGATCGCCGCCACGACGCCCATGGGCTGGCGCAGCGTGAAGTCGAGGCCCCCGCGGGCGACGGGGATCGTCTGCCCGCAGAACTTTGAGACCGCCCCGGCGTAGTACTCGAAGACGCGCGCCCCGAGCTCCGCCTCGTCGCGCGCGTCGCTGATCGGCTTGCCGATGTTGCGCTGCTCCAGGCGCGCGATCGCCTCGGCATTCGCGCGGATTGCCCGGGCGACGCCGAAAAGGATCTGGGCCCTCTTGCCGGGCGCCATGTCCCGCCACCCGGACTCCCAGGCCCCGTGGGCGGACTCTATCGCCCCGTTCATGTCGGGGACGCCGGCGGCGGCCACCTCGGCGAACGCCTCGCCCGTCGCGGGATTGACGAGCGCGATCCGGGCCCCGCCCGTCCCCGGCCGCGATGCGCCGTCAACGAAGGGTTCAAAGGAGGTGGTCACGGGGATTCCTCAGAGGACCTCAAGATAGAGGGCCCGCAAGTCCTCCCGTGCAACAGGGACGACATTGGTCCGGTGGCAGGGATCTGCAAACGCCTGCTCGACAAGGGCATCAATCTGCGCCGCAAGGACCCCGTGATCCGACAGGCGCGAGGCCAGCCCCAGGTCCGCGAGGAATCCCGCCGTGAACGCGATCGTCGCCGCGTCCGCGTCCGCGTCGCTCGCGCGGACGAGGTTCAGGCCGCAGGCCAAGCCCACCCGCCGATAGATGCCCGGCTTCCGGTCCGCGCAGAATCGCATGGAGGCGACGAGGCAAAGCGCATTGGCGAGGCCGTGGTGCATGCCGCAGAGGTTCGACAGGGGGTGCGCAAGCGAGTGCACGACCCCCAGGTCCTTCTGGAACGCGATCGCCCCCATCGAGGCCGCGACAAGCATCTTGCCGCGGGCGTCCAGGTCGTCCCCGTTGATGTAGGCCCGGGGCAGCGCATCGACAATGAGGCGGATGCCCTCGAGCGCGATGCCGTCGCAGAGCGGGTTGAAGACGGGGCAGGTGTAGCTCTCGATGCAGTGGGTCAGGGCGTCCGCGCCGGTGGCGGCCGTGAGCCGCGGCGGCAGCCCCCGCGTGAGCTCGGGATCAAGGATCACATGCCGCGCCAGGAGTTCCGGATGAAAGAGGACGGCCTTGCGCCGGGTCGCCTCGAGCGTGATCACCGAGCTCCTCCCGACCTCGCTCCCCGTGCCCGCGGTGGTGGGGATCGCGACAAACGGCGCGAGGCCCGACCAGTCGGGCTCCCCGTAGAAGCCCGCCAGGTCGAAGCCCGGGCGCTTGACGAGGAGCCTCGCGGCCTTGCCGGCATCGAGCGGGCTTCCCCCCCCGATGGCGACCACGCCGTCGCAGCCGCCCGCGAGGTATGCGGCCGCGGCGGCCCGCACGTCGCCCTCGACCGGGTTTGGGTGAACGTCGGCAAAAAGGACCCACGACTCCCGTCCGGCATCCCCTCCCAGCGCGGCAACAAACTGCTCGAACGCGCCCGTTCCCTTGAAGCCCTGGTCAGTGACCACCAGCGGCCGGCGGACGCCGAGCCGCACCAGTATCGCCTGAAGCTGGTTGATCGCGCCAATCCCGAACAGGGTCTTTGTCGGGAATGAGAAGGACGTCAGTTGCATTCGGCCCTTGAAGGCGCATCAACAGATCGGAGGGCCCTTTCGTTACGACAAGGACCAAATCCCCCAGAGGGGCGCCGTCATCAAATTGTAACCTGATTGAGATATGCGGCGATCCTTGACTCTCATCTGCCGCCCGCTGGCAGGAGCACCGTGAACGTGGAGCCGAGGCCGACCTTGCTGGACACCTGGATCTCCCCTCCGTGGTTCCTGATGATCCCGTGGACAACGGAAAGGCCGAGGCCCGAGCCCCTCCCGGTTGGCTTCGTCGTGAAGAAGGGCTCAAACATGCGTTCTCGGACTTCCTCGGGTATTCCGTTGCCGGTGTCCGCGATGGTCAGCTTCAGGCGCGGCCCGGCCGGGGCGGAGCCGTTGGCCGCGGGCGCCTCGTCCTCCAGCCGGATTGTCAGGCGCCCGCCGCGCTCGTGCATGGCGTAGATCCCGTTTGCGCAGATATTGAGCAGCACCTGGTGGATCTGGGCGGGATCGGCGACCGACCGGTCGTCTGCAACGAGGGATTCCCTGTGGATCTCGATGTTCGGGGGGAGCGTGGCGCCGACGAGCGTCGCGACCTCCTCGGCGACCAGCCAGAGGCGGATCGTCCTTCGCACGGGGGGAGTCTGCCTTGTGAAGAGGAGGATCTGCCGGACCAGGTCGGCCGCGCGGTGTGAAATGGCCAGCACCTCCCGCACGTACCTCTGGGCAGGCGTGCCCGCCGGCATTTCCTCGAGCGCCAGCTCGGAGAAGCCCGAGATGGCGGCGTTCATGTTGTTGAAGTCGTGGGCGATCCCGCTCGCGAACGTGCCGATGGCCTCCATCTTGTGCGCCTGGCGCAGCTGTCGCTCGAGCTTGGCTGCCCCGGCCTCCGCCTCCTTGAGAAGGGTCACGTCCCGGATTGTGCCCTCGTAATAGAGGACCCTTCCCTTCGGGTCGCGCACCACCCGGGCATTCTCGGAGATCCAGAGGATCTTCCCGTCCCGGCGGCGGACCTGGTACTCGAGGCCCCGCACCTCGCCGTCGCGCTCGATCATCCCCTGGAAGCGGCGGCGCATCTCGGGCCGGACGTAGACCTCCCGGGCGATGTTGCCGATGGCGGCCATCATCTCCGCCGGCGTCGCGTACCCGTAGAGCTTCGCGAGCGACGGGTTCGCGTCCAGGTACCTTCCCTCGACGGTGCTCTGGTAGACTCCCTCGACCGCGTTCTCAAAGAAACCGCGGTACTTGCGCTCGGTCGCGAGGAGAGCGCGCCGGGCCTCGCGCAGCGCCTTCTCAGCCTTGAGACGCCCCGCCGCCGCCTTATCCTTGCCCTTCGGGGTCTTCATCGCCTAGCCGGTGGGGAAAAGAGGCGACCAAACCCCATCGCAGCACCTTTCCGTTCGTATGCGCATCTTGCAATAATTGTGCCGGGTCCGCGGCGTTCTGCGAGGTGGGCGGATTGCTCTCGGGCCCTCACGACCTGGGCCCAATTGAGTGCCAGCCCCAGAGCCCATCTATCTGTCATCCAGGCCATTCGGGGCCGATCCTTGGTCGACCGTCCGTGCCCTTCAAATAGAAATACGCCTCCACGGCCTCCTTCTCAAATGGGGGCCCAAGCGGAACGGCCTCCCGGGAGTAGAGACCCTCGGCCACGCCCTCGAGCACGTCCAGGTCGGCCAGGCATTCGTCGTCGACGGACCATACCTCGCCACGCACCCCTTCGCGGTCCCCTTCCTCGCGCACCATTCCGGGATAGCCGGCTATCTCGTAGAGTGTAAAGCCGGGAGGCGTCTGCGCGTTCCCCGCGAACGACCCGCTCGCCATGAAGTGATGGTTGGAGCTCGCGTGCTTCAGGGTCCCGTAGACGAAGACCAGGTTCACGGCGCAGGTGGGGTGACCTCGACGACGACGGCGGTCGTGTTGTCACGGCCCGAGTTTTGCACCGCCTGATCGACGAGCTGCTGGGCTGCGCCCGTGCCCGTTGAGGAGGTTTCCGAGCGGATGATGGCCTCGACGCTGCGGTCCCAGAGCCCATCCATGATCCCGTCGGAGCAGATGAGGAACCGGTCGCCCGCGCGCAGCGAGAGCGCGCCAATCTGGGGCTCGACGATCTGGTTGCCGGCGCCGAGGGCCTGGTTGAGCGCATTGCGCCTCGGGTGGCTGCGCGCCTCTCGCTCGTTGATGCTGCCCTTGCGCCTGAGCCAGCCCACGTGGGTGTGGTCGTGGGTGATCTGGGCGAGACCACTATCCTTCGGGAGGTGATAGATCCGGCTATCGCCGACGTGCCCGAAATAGAGCCACGCGGGAGTGAACCAGCAGAGGCTGAGCGTGGCGCCCATGCCGGCGCACTCCTCGTAGGATGAGCCGAGTTCCAGGAGGTCGTCGTGGATCTCAGCGAACAGCTCCTGGATGACATCCGTGAATCCGCCCGCAAGCCCCGCGGCCGACAGCCGGAAGATGCGCGGGAAGAGCCGCGTGATGCGGTCCACGGTGATCCGGCTCGCGAACTCGCCCGAGCGGGCGCCTCCCATGCCGTCGCTGACCGCGAAGACAAAATCCGCGCCCTTGAGAGACGCCTCGCCGGTCTTGCCCAGGTAGCTCACCTCATGCCCGTCGATCCTGAGCGCGAGGAACGAGTCCTCGTTGTTCGGGCGGATCCGGCCCGTGTGCGTCGTTGCCGACCAGCGGATGCCCGACTCCGGCGCATCGGCCGTGGGATTGTCTTTTCCGGGTTCCTTCATTGCGCGGCCGATGGCTTGAGCGACACGGCATCAGCTCCTCCGCCAAGGAGGGTGGCAAACTCGAAATCTATCAGGCAGAAGCGGCCGTCGGAAGTCCGGTAGGTTATGTTCCGGACGTCGGGGTCCTCGTGGCGCACGCCGTATTTCTCCAGCTCGTCGAACAGCGCCTTCTGTTTCTCCGCGTTGACGCGGTCGACCCGCGTCCCGCAGTTCGTGGTGATGATCTTCATCTGCTCCGGGAGAACTTCCAGGAGCCGCGGGACGAAGGGGCAGTTCGCCTCCTTAAGGTGCCTCAGCACGCGTACCTCCTGCTCAAAGCGCTCGCGGGCCAGGTGCCCGCGGAAGGTCTTGTGCACGAGCCCGTCGTAGCCGATGCGCACAAGCGCCCGCGGCGTGTCTTTCATTTCGTGCATGGGTGAGGGTGGTGGAAAGTTCCGGGAGGTTTCCGGCCTGGCAAGCGCGCCCTTTTTTGCGCGGATTTGCCCCGTACCGGAAACGTCACGTGAGTATTAAAATTTCATTAACCCGCCCGCGGCGCTGGCACGCAAGGTGCTAAACCACAGGGCACGAGTTTTTCGTCTTCGGGGTCCGGGTCCTCTTGGAGTCCCGGGCGTGGGGCTCGGAAATCTCAACCAAAAAGCACCCGCCCTAAATCGTTTACCAATGCCCAAATACAAACTCGAATACATCTGGCTCGACGGCTACACGCCCCTGGCCAGCCTGCGCAGCAAGACCCAGATCAAGGAATATGCGAGCCTTCCGAAGCTCGACCAGTTGCCCCTGTGGGGCTTCGACGGCAGCTCGACGCAACAGGCCGAGGGCAAGAATTCCGACTGCATCCTGAAACCCGTCGCGTCCTATCCCGACATCACCCGCAAGGACGGCGTGCTGGTCATGTGCGAGGTCATGATGCCTGACGGGAAAACACCGCATCCTTCGAATTCGCGCGCGACGATCCCCGACGACCCGGACACCTGGTTCGGCTTCGAGCAGGAATACTTCTTCTTCAAGGACGGCCATCCGCTGGGGTTCCCAATTGGCGGATTCCCGCCGCCGCAGGGCCCGTACTACACGGGTGTCGGCTTCAAGAACGTCGGCCCCATCGCCCGAAAGATGGTCGAGGAGCACATCGACATCTGCCTGGCGGCCGGGATCAACCTTGAGGGCATCAACGCCGAGGTCGCCAAGGGCCAGTGGGAGTTCCAGATATTCGGCAAGGGCTCCAAGAACGCGGCCGACCAGATGTGGGTCGCCCGCTACATCCTCACCAGGATTGGCGAGGCCTACGAGGTCGACATCGAGTGGCGGTGCAAGCCCATCCTCGCGGCCTTCAACCAGCCCCTCGACTGGAACGGCTCCGGTATGCACTCGAACTTCTCGACAAAATACATGCGCGAGGTCGGCGGAAAGCCGTACTTCGAAAAGCTTATGGCAGCATTCAACGAACTGCGCGACGAGCACATCGCCGTCTACGGCCCGGAAAACGAGCTGCGTCTCACTGGGCTTCACGAGACGCAGTCGATCGACAAGTTCAGCTACGGGCTGGCGGACCGCGGCGCCTCGGTGCGCATCCCGCACAGCTTCGTCAACAGCGGATACAAGGGATACCTCGAGGACCGTCGTCCGAACTCAGCAGCCGACCCGTATTTGGTGGCCGGCCGGATCGTCAAGACGATCCAATCGGTCCCGACGGCCTGAGGCTAGAAAAAGAAAACTGCAGACGGCGCCATCCCCCGGGATGGCGCCGTCTTTCTTTCTGCGGGCGGGCCTGCGGCCCTACGTGAATTCAGGTAAATTGGCCGGTTGCGGGAGGGTGGGCGGGAATTGAGGATCGACGAAGCTGGGATGGGTGCCCCATGAAACATTCGCTGAAGTTCGCGCTTGCCGGCGGGATCGTCCTGGCCGCCGCGGGCTGCCAGTTTCTCTCGAGGAACCCGCCGATGGCCAGCCCGTCCGAGGCCAAGTTCCCGCTGCCGGGCCTCGTCGACCTTGCATACGCCCAGGGCGCGGGCGGCGGCCCGCTTCGCCTGTTCATGATCCATGGCATCCACAGCCACCCCGTGGGCTGGGCCGAGACAAGCTACCTGGACAATTTTGTCGCGGATCCGAAGGCGAAGGAGCACGGGTGGGTGGTCAGCATCTGCACGCCGGCGCGGCCCGTGCGCTGGATGGAGCCTGAGGCTACCTCCGACAACCCGAGTCCTCCGAACCAGGTCGAGTATCCTGCGGTCAACTTTTGCGGGCAGCTTCAGGCCTACCAGATCGTGGATGCCGGAGGAAAAACGTGCGTCGTGGCCTATGAGCTCACCTGGAGTCCTCTCACGGATCCCTTCAAGGCATGGCGCTTCAAGGGCGGCAATGGTTCCGGCTTCAACGACGAGACCCAGTACCGGCCCGCGGTCAACCAGGAGATCCGCGACGTCATCGACGAGAACCTTTCGGACGCCGTCCTCTACGCCCGCGGATTCGACGGGAACATCATCGGGAAGACAACATCCCACGCGCTCGAGATGTTCTACACGGGCGCGCTCGATCCCGACCAGGGCGACGCCGCAGCCTCCAAGAGGCGGTCGGCGCCCACGGCCTTTCTGACCGAGAGCCTGGGGAGCATCATCCTCGCGGAGGCCATGACCGCCCACGTGAAAGACCATCACTTCACGGGGAAGAAGAGGAGCGGGATGCACGACGTGCTGAGGAACCTCAAGAGCGTCTACATGATGGCGAACCAGATCGCGCTCCTCGACATGCCGGTGCCGGATCCGAGCGGGAACGTGATTCCAAGCGCCCAGGCCGACGAGGCCGCGCTGAACGCGCGGTCGGGCGAGAAGCATGGCGTGTTCCGGTCATTCATAGACTCCCGCAAGACCCTGCTCGCCGAGCCCAGCGACCCTGTCCCGGCCGCCGCTCCCGGGGCCGCAAGCGCGCGGGCGTCCACGCTCCTCGTTGCCGCGTTCAGCGACCTCTACGACGACCTCAGCTACCGCGTGTCGACGGACAGCCTCCCCGAGTCCGACGCGAAGGTTGACAATTTCTATCCGAGGAACGCGCCGAACATTCTGGGCATCCTCGAGAACCCGGACACTGCGCACACGACCTACGGTTCCAGTCCAGACGTGGTCCGCGTCGTGATGGAGGGATATTCCCCCTAGAGCAAGGACGGTCGCCCTCAGAACGCGCCGCGGCTGTAGGCGTAGAGAAACCCGCCGACCAAGGAGTACGTCCAGTAGTCCCGGGGCATGAACCACCACCATTTGGGCGCATGCCACCAGATCTGGTCGCGGCGAAACCGGCGCACGCCCCACTTGGGATTGAACACGAACCAGAGGAAGTCCTCCACGAACCAGAGGAGGAGCGTGAAGCTCATGGCCCTCGCCTCGCCCCGGAGGGTCCATGGGGCGAGGCCCATCCCGAACGGGAGGTGGACCATCGCGAGGACGAGCAGGAAGAGGTAGGTATGGTAGCCGGTGAGGGGCTTGCCCGACATGAGGATCCGCGTGAGCGCGTTGTCGACCTTCCAGGTCGGCAGCTTCGCGGCCCAGCCGTCCTCGCCCTCGACCTGGATCTCGAAGAGCGCAAGCAGCGCCGCGCATGCGAGAAGGCTGAGGAAGAATGCAATGTCGGTCATTTAGGTCCCGCGGGGCGGCCATGAGCGCCGAAGGCGCTTCCCTGTTCAATTACTTTCGGGCGGGCCAGGCTCCCGCTTTAGCCTCGTAATATCACGTCCCGGCCCAATCGTCCCCTTGGACCCCCGAGCCATGGCCGATCCCAAGATTCTGAAGGTATTCCCGAATCCCGCGCCCGGCCGCGACTACGTGATCGAGCACACGCACCACGAGTTCACGTCGATCTGCCCTGTCACGGGGCACCCGGACTTCGGGTCGGTCACCGTCCGCTACGTGGCCGCAAAGAGGTGCGTCGAGCTGAAATCGCTCAAGCTGTACTTCCAAGCGTTCCGAAACGAGGGCATCTTCTTCGAGGCGGTGACGAACAAGATTTGCGACGACCTGGGGAGACTCCTCGCCCCCCGCAGGCTGGCCGTCGTCACGGACTGGAAGGGGCGCGGCGGGATCACGTCGGTGATCACGGCGGAATGGAAGAGGCGCTAGGAGGCCCAGGCTACTGCTGGTTCCACCACTGCTGCACCGAATCTGCCGCGTGGTGGAGCTTGGGGGGCAGGTGCTCGACCGCGTCGTGGAGGCCCGTGTGGCCGCCGGTAATCCAGATGATGAAATAGATCAGGATCACCCACTTTAGGATGCCCCAAATCACGCAGAACGGGTCCCAGCCACCGTAGCCGTAACCGTAGCGGTGCGCCCTGCGGATTGCCTTCAGCGGGCCCCGCACGAGGCAGATGAGTGCGAGCAGAAGCACGAGCCTCGCCCAAAAGGGCCACCACGGCAGGAACACGAAGCCGAAGACGGCGCCCGTGGCGATGAGGGAGACCACTGCGGCGAGCGCAGCCAGGTTGACGACGAAAAGGAGGAAGCTGATGAAGGGCGTCGCGACCCAGGGACCGGGCGGGTGGGGAAACGGGCCCCAGCCGGGCCACCACCGGTGGGAGTTCTGCTGCATCTCCCTGTGGAAGTCCCTCCTCCAGCCGCGCATCTCGCTCTTGAACTTCCGCTTCCATTCGCGGTAGGCCCGCTTGTCCCCGAACGTCCTCATTCCCTGGTAGTATCCCTCGCGGGCGCGCCGGATGAACTCCTGGGCGGTCGCGGACGGCGCGCCGTGCGCCGCGGCGATGTCCGCCGGCGTGTTGGCCGAGGGCAGGATGACCATCATGAGGATGTACAGGAGGAGGCCCGAGCCCCACGCGAAGATGAGGAAGGCGAAGAAGATCCGCACCAGGGTGACGTCGATGTTGAAGTAGGCGGCGAGGCCGTTGCAGACGCCGCCTATCTTCGCTCCCTCATGGATCCTGAAGAGGCGCCTCGGGGCCGGACCGGCAGCGGCGCCGTCCGTGCCTTGTCCCGCTCCCTGGGCCTGCGGGCCGGAGCCGGCGGGCGCCTCGGGAGCGCCTGAGGGATCCTCCACCGGGCCCATCTCCGCTATGATGTCTGCGACCTCCTTTGTGACTATGACCGTCTTGTTCGGGCCGAGGATGCTCCGGAACTTGGCCGCGATGGCCTCCTCGATGTCGGCGATGATTTCCGCCTTGTCCGGGTTGGACTCCAGGCGGCGGCCGGCCGAGTCCAGGTAGGCGCGCAGCGCCTCGAATCCGCCCTCCTCGAGCTGGTAGGCGTTTCCATTCAGGTTAATGCTGATTACTTTGTTCATGGGCGTGGTTTGGCTGGAGCGTTGTATCTAGGGCTGTCCAAGGTTGCGGAGTGTCGCGTTGATCTTCTGCCAGTAGTCCGAGGTCTCCTTCAGCTGCTCGCGGCCCTTCGCCGTCAGCTGGTAGTACTTCCGGGGAGGGCCGGCCTCGGACTCCTTCCACTCGTAGTCCACGAGCTCCTCGCGGCGCATCTTGCTCAGGAGGGGGTAGAGCGTCCCCTCCTGCGTCGCGAATTCAGTCCGGCTGAGCTGGTCGAGGATGTCCGCGGCGTAGACCTTGTCCGCGGCGATGACCTTGAGGACAAGGAACTCGAGGAGTCCCTTTCGGATGGATGTGAATTTCTCGTTGACGCTCATGAAGGCTGGACGGCCAAGCTACCTTGTTGAATAAAGGTAGTATCAATCATAAAGGATCGTCAAGCGGTTTTTTTGGCGGACCGGGACGCTTGCCGCAGGGTCATGCCGTTCCCATCCTGCGCACCAGCGTGGATTCTCCGGTATCGCATCCGCCGGGCGTCGGTTGGCTCCGCCTGGCAGGCGCCCGGCTGCTCGCCTTGTGGCCCGCAAAGCTGATCGGCATGCCTCTCTTCATGGCGGCGTTCTTCGCCGTTTATTTCTGGCTGCTCACCCACGAGCGGCTTCCGGTCACGACGGTGCCCCGCATCTTCATCGACCGGATGGTGCGGTTTGAGCCCTGGGCGCTGGGTCTCTACGTATCCCTGTGGGTCTATGTCATCCTCGCTCCCTCGCTCATTTCATCCCGCCGTGAGCTCGTGTCGTACGCTTTGGCCGCGGCCGCAATGAGCGCCGTGGGCTTCGCGATCTTCATCGTCTGGCCGACGGCGGTGCCGGTGTTCGACCCCGCCGCATCCGATCCTTCGCTTGCGTACCTGAAGGCGGTGGACGCCTCGGGCAACGCCTTCCCATCGCTCCACGTCGCCTTCGCCGTCTTCACCGCGGTCTGGCTCGGCAGGTTGCTCCGCGGCATCGGCGCCGGTGTGTCCGCGCGCGCGCTCAACGTCCTGTGGTGCCTCGGCATCGTGTACTCGACGCTCGCGATCCGCCAGCATGTCGCCCTTGACGCCATTGCCGGGGCATTCCTCGGCGCGGCCGTGGCAGCCGCGCAGCTGAGGATTCTCGGCCCCATGGCCGAATGACGGAATTCCCCGCCTCCGGCTCTTAGAGCGCTCCGTCGATCCTGAGGACGACCGGATTGTCCCCGTCGGGGGCGGCCGGCATCGCGACACGCAATCCCTCGGCGTCTTGCGACCACGTGACGGCGTTCGCGGCCCCCAGGAGAGCCACGCCGGTCACCTTGCGGCCCGCGAGCTCGGGCGAGCCGGCGGCGAGGGACTTGATGGTGGCGCTCCCGCCGTCGGGATATGCAAGGATGATTGCATAGAGCGTGGGGCCCTTTGTCGTGAAGCGGACGTCCGCGCCCGTGTAGGGTTTGCCCAGGCCCTCGTTGAACCCCTGGTCCCTGACCGGCGCCGAGGCCGAAAGGGCAGGGCCCTCTCCGCAGATCGTCCAGGGCCGTGTACCGAAGATGCACTCGCGGTTGACGTCCATCCAGGCCGCGATGCCCTCGACGACCCCGAGTTCCTGGTCGTCGATGGTCCCGTCGCCCCGCACGGGGACGTTGAGAAGCAGGTTGCCGTTCTTGCTGACGATGTCCGCCAGGCTCTGGATGACGGTCCGCGTGGTCTTATAGCCGTGCTGCTCGTAGATGGAGCGCTTGTAGTGCCAGACGCCGAGGCAGGTGTCGGACTGCCATGGCTGGGGTTCGATCCGGCTGCTGTGCCCGCGCTCGATGTCCCAGGTCATGGTGTGTCGCTGGTACTCGTCCAAGACCTTGCCGAAGATGACGCCCTCCTGCCTGCCGCCGTGCTCGGCCATGTTCTGGTTGTAGAAATGCGCGGCGATCTTGAGCCCGGCGTCGCTCACGGGCCAGAGCGGGAGAGCGATGTCGTCAAAGTAGATGAGATCGGGGTGGTAGTTGTTGATGAGGTCCATCACGCGGTTGTAGAACTTGTCGCAGTAGGCCTGGTCGGGCTGGACGGCCCCGTTCCCCCAGTTCCACATGTAGGACATGGTGGTCGCGTCCCTGAAATTGCGGCTCGGCGGGTGGTTCTGGGCGTAGAGGTCTTGCGGATCGAGCCCGTCCCACCACTTGCCCTTGCCGTCGGCCTTCGTGAGCTTCCCGTCATAGGGCACGCCGTAGAGGGGACCGGACGAGTCCGAGCCCTGGGACGGCTCGTACCATGTCCATGCGTGTGAGGCATGGACGCTGACCCCGAAGCGGAGCCCGTGGGCGCGGGCCGCCCGCGCCCAGCCGCCTATAAGGTCCTTCTGGGGGCCGACACGGACGGAATTCCACGGCTGGTACTTGCTGTCCCAGAGGTCGAAGTTGTCGTGGTGGTCGGCGAGCGCGAAGAAATACTGGGCGCCAGCGCGCTGGTAGAGCGCGAGCAGCTTGTCGGGGTCCCAGTTCTCGGCCTTCCAGCGGTGGATGATGTCCTTAAACCCAATCTTTGAAGGCGGCCCGTAGCGCTCCGTGTGGTAGCCGTTCTGCCCGCTGCCCTGGAAGTACATGTTGCGCGCATACCAGTCGCCGTCCTCGGGCTCGCACTGGGGCCCCCAGTGGGCCCAGATGCCGAACTTGGCGTCGCGGAACCAATCGGGTGTCTCGTACTGGCCGAGGGACGCCCAGGTCGGCGCGAACTTGCCAGGCGCCACGGGCTCGGCCGCGGTGCTCACGATGACGGCCGGGCTGAGGGTTTCCGGGATCGGATCGCCGGCGATCCGGAGCGGGGCGACCGCCCCGACGAGGCCCGCGAGGACGGAAAAGGACAGCCTGGGGTAGGGCTTCACGGCGGCGAAGTTGCCACGCCGCCGGCACTCCAACAAGCCGCAAAAACAATCGCCCGCCCCCGGCCTCAGTTCGCCGGTGCCGCCACCGGTCCCATGGCCCCATTCCGCTCGTCGTTCATGACCGACCGGTCGAGGCCGTCGAGGACCAGGACATTCTGGAGCGAGGAGACGAAATACCTGTCGCTCCACGTCCAAACGATCGCGCCCTGGGGGTCGAACTCCAGGATCTGGTCACCGGCGTTGTCGTGTCCCAGGCCGTGCCCCTGCCAGTTCGCGACCACGACGTCCCCGTTCGGCATCACCTGGAACATGCCGAAGAAATAGGGATGCACGCCCGCGGGCACCTGGTCCGCTGCGCCAAACCTGCGGACGAGCCTGCCCGAGGCGTCGACCTCGGCCATGAAGGCCGTGCCGCCCTCGGGAATCGCCGAGCTCACATGGGCCTGCGACTTCGACGTTCCGTAGCCGGAGGACATGAGCGTGTCGCCGTTCGGCAGACGGAGCGCCATCCAGGCGTGCTGGAAGCCCGCGACCGGGATCTCTCGGATCCAGTTGCCGGCTTCATCGGCCTCCTTGAACATCGTGTTGCAGGCGCAGAGGTAAGTTCCCGCCGCGGTCTCGCGCACGAGTCGCAGGTAGTCTCCCACGTAGGTCGTGCGCCGGACCACGCGGCCGTCGGGCGCAAACTCCGCGAAGACCACGTGCCTGCCCGTCGGGTCGCCGATCGGGCCGTCCCCCTTGTTCTTCTTCGGCAGGTCGAAGTCGACGCCCGCGACGAGGAGGTCCCCGTTGGGCAGGCGGCGCACGGACGAGACGTCGTGGTACGCGGAGACATCCTTCACGCGCTCGCCGGTCGTGATATTGTACTCGCAGTAGCCCTGGTCGTGGCTGATGAGGAGAAGGCCGCCTCCCTCCAGCTGCATGTCGCGGGGGTGCTGCCTGCCCACCTTGACGAGCCAGTTGTCCTTCGGGTTGGCCTCGTTGACGTGCATGAGGCCGTTCATTCCCTCGTCGATTGCGAGAAAATCGTGCTGGATCGGGGCGGCGTCCAGGCGCGCCGCCAATGCGAGGAGGCACAGGAGCGTGGGTGTCTTCATGGGGGGACTGGGGTTGTAACTCGAAAGACCTCGTGTGGCAGATTGGCCCGCATGAACCCGTAATCAAGCCAAGTGAGCGATCAGGCGCGCCGCCCCGGAGCGCGTGTCACTGCGGGGCGTCCGCGCGCTCCCGCCGGCCAACGCCGAGCTGGAAGATGATGGCAGCGCACACCGCCATGGAGCCGGCCAGGTAGTAGATCCCGCCCACGAATGAGCCGGTCAGGTTCTCAACCCCGCCAAGGATCGTCGGGCCGATGAAACCGCCGAGGTTGCCGATTGAGTTGATGAGCCCGATGCTCCCGGCTGCGGCAACGTCGGTCAGGAACAGGCTTGGCAGCGACCAGAATGCCGGCTGGTAGGCCTTGATCCCGGCGACGATGATCATAAAGACGGCGATCGTCAGGGGCAGGTGCCCCCGGGTCAGCGGGACCAGGGCGAGGCCCGCCATCCCGAGCGCGATCGGCACGACGGCATGGAGACGGCGCTCCCGCGTGCGGTCGGAATTCCAGCCGACCGCAATCTGGCTGGCGAGCGCGAGGATCGGGGGCAGGAGGAGCAGCCAGGTGATCCGGTCCAGGTTGAGCGAGTACCACTGCTGGAGGATGCTTGGCAGGAAAAACTCGACCCCGTAGTTCGCCGAGGTCCCGCAGAGATATGCGAAGGCAAGAAGCAGGACCTTGGGACTGCCGAAAGCCTGGAGGAGCGTCATCCGGCGGCCGGCGGAGCGCCTCGCCTTCTCAAGCTCGAGCTGCCGCTCGAGCGCCTCCCGCTCGTCCGCCGAGAGCCACTTCGCGTTGCGCGGGCGGTCCGGCAGCGCGACGAGGACGACCACTCCCAGGACGACCGCCGGAAGCCCCTCTGCCACGAACACCCATTGCCAGCCGTGGAGACCGAGGAGGGGCGCGGGGTGGGTCGCCACCCCGGCGACGGTCCTGTCCGAGCCGATCTTTAGCAGCGCGTTTGTGATCTTCGGGCTCGTTATCTGGGCGACCGGCGTGCCAATAAGGAAATAGGAAAGCGCCCGCGCGCGGTCCTTCGCGGGGAACCAGTGCGTGAGGTAGATGACGACGCCGGGAAAGAACCCCGCCTCCGCGAGGCCGAGGAGGAATCTCACGCCGTAGAAGCCGGAGGGGGTCTTCACGGCCGCCGTGAGCGCCGCGGCGATTCCCCAGGTCACCATTATCCTCGAGAGGGTCTTCCGTGCGCTCCACTTCTCGACCATCAGGGAGCCGGGGATCTCGAGCAGGAAATAGCCCCAGAAAAAAACACCGGCGCCAAAGCCGATTACCGCGTTGTCAAAGCGCGGCAGGTCCTGGGTCATCTGCAGCTTCGCAATGGCGACATTCGCGCGGTCGATGTACGCGACCACGTAGCAAACGAGGAGCAGCGGAAGCAGCCGCCAGTATGCTTTTCGCAGGCCGCTATCCAGTGCCGAAGGGGCTGCGGCCGCGTTTTGCAAGCGTCGTGGTTGGCCTCGCGCATTCCGCTTGGAAAGCACCTGGCGGTCAATGCCGGAAGGAGTCCGGCGCTTGATAGCGCCCGCAAAGTCCGTCATCCCCAATGGCACCCCATGGGCGCCCCGGTCGTCACCGATATGCTCGTCATCCCCGTCGCCGGGCAAGACAGCATGCTGCTCAACCTGAGCGGCGCGCACGGGCCCTACTTCACGCGCAATGTCGTCATCCTGCGGGACAGCGCCGGTAACACCGGCCTCGGGGAGGTACCCGGCGGCGAGCGCATCCGCCATACGCTCGATGAGGCGAAGCCGCATGTCATTGGCAAGGCGACGGGCGACTACAATGCCGTCCTGAAATCCTTCCGGGAGCGCTTTGGCGACCGAGATTCCGGCGGGCGCGGGATACAGACCTACGACCTGCGGACGGCAATCCACGCCGAGACCGCCATCGAGTGCGCCCTGCTCGACCTGCTCGGGCGGTCCCGGGGCGTGCCGGTCGCGGCGCTCTTGGGCGAAGGCATCCAGCGCAGGTCGGTCGAGATGCTTGGCTACCTGTTCTTCGTCGGGGATCGAGGTAAGACCGGCTTGCCCTACCGGGGCGGCGCCAGCGAGGGGGACGCATGGCTGCGCCTCCGAGACAGCGAGGCGCTCACAGCCGAGTCGATCGTCGGCCAGGCCGAGGCGGCGCGGGCGAGGTACGGGTTCGCGAGCTTCAAGCTGAAGGGCGGCGTTTTCCCGGGCGCCCTCGAGATGGAGGTCGTCTCTGCACTGGCGGGCAGGTTTCCCGGGTCGCGCGTCTCGATCGATCCCAACGGCGCATGGTCGCTGGCCGAGGCCGTTTCCCTCTGCCGGGAGCATGGGAGCGTTCTCGCCTACGCGGAGGACCCATGCGGCGCTGAAAGGGGCCTCTCCGGGCGCGAAGTCCTCGCGGAGTTCCGTCGGGCCACCGGCCTCCCGGTGGCGACGAACATGGTCGCCACGGATTGGTCGCAGCTTTACGACGCACTCCGCCTGGGCGCAATCGACATACCGCTTGCCGATCCGCACTTCTGGACCATGCAGGGCTCGATACGCGTCGCGCAGCTGTGCCGCGACCGGGGAGGTCTGACGTGGGGCTCGCACTCCAACAGCCACTTCGACATCTCGCTCGCGATGTTCACCCACGTGGCGGCCGCGGCGCCGGGGAACGTCACGGCCATCGACACGCACTGGATCTGGCAGGACGGCCAGCGCCTGACACGCGAGCCCTTCCGTATCGCCGGCGGGTGCGTCGCCATCACGGACTCGCCCGGTCTGGGGGTCGATGTCGACATGTTTCAGGTCGAGAAGGCGAACGAGCTCTACAGGAGGGAGGGCCTCGGCGCGCGGGATGACGCCGCGCCGATGCGGCACCTCATCCGCGGCTGGAAATTCGACCCAAAGCGCCCCTGCATGGTCCGCTGAAATGGAGTGATTAGCCCGCCGCCGTCTGCTACCCCCTTGGCACGATGCAACCGGCCGAACTTCGGAAAAAGCTCCACGGCGTCATCTCGTTCCCGGTGACGCCGTTCGGCAAGGACCTGTCGCTCGACCTTTTCGGCCTCCGGAGCAACCTGCATGCCCTCCTGAGGCACCGCGTGTGCGCGGTTGTCGCCCCGGCCGGCACCGGGGAGATCCATTCGCTCTCGCCGGAGGAGCACCTTGCCGTGGTGCGGACGGCGGTGGAGGAGGTGAACGGGAGGGTGCCGGTCCTGACGGGCGTGGGAATCAACCCGCCGATTGCCGCTGGCATGGCCAAGCAGGCCGCGGCCGGGGGCGCGGCCGGGATACTCGCCTTTCCGCCCTACTACCAGAGCATGGATGAGGAGGGCATCGTCGCCTATTACAAGGCCATCGCGGACGCGTCGCCGCTCGGCCTCATCATCTACAGCCGCGACTGGTTTGCCCCCTCGGCGGCGCTCGTGGAAAAGATCGCGAAGCAGGTTCCCACCCTCATCGCCTGGAAGGACGGGCAGGGTGACATCCGCCGGTTCCAGGCGATCAAGCAGCAGCTGGGCGACCGGCTCCATTGGATCGGCGGCGCGGGCGACGACATGGTTCCCGCATATTACTCGATGGGTGTCCGAACCTTCACGTCCAGCATCGCGAACGTCGCGCCCAGGCTTTCGCTTCGCCTGCATGAGCTGGCCTCCGCCGGGCATTCCGCAGAGCTGACGGAGCTGATGAACGATTTGGTCATCCCGCTCTACAGCCTCCGCGCGAAGCGAAAGGGCTACGAGGTCTCGGCGATGAAGGCCATGATGGACATGATTGGCCTGGTAGGGGGGCCGGTGCGCCCTCCCCTGGTCGATCTCCGCCCAGAGGAGATCGGATCCCTGCGGGCCGCGATGGATGCCTGGCGTCCGTGGTTTTAGACTTCGGTTGTGGGATTATCCCACTTGACATCAGGTGGGAATCCGAGATTCGTTGGTGTCATGGATAAAGTAATCAAGGACACGCACTTTACGCTGGTTACCGAGATCCAAAGGCCGGACGCGAAGAAACGCTTGTCGATCGGACAGGCTATGCAGGAACCGGCCGCAGCCTATAACATCTATAGGAATTCGTTGGGTCAGATTGTGCTCGATCCCGTGAAGGCTGTGCCCGTTTACGAAACCTGGCTCTTCGAAAACAAGGATGCGCTGGCCTCCGTCAAACGAGGCCTCGCTGACTCGGCCGCCGGAAGGATCAAGGATCTGGGCTCATTCAAGAGATACGCAGACGAGGGTTGAACCATTGCATCGTCGGCTGCGATTCACCGATGAGGCCGACGCGCAATTGCGCGCGCTTGGCGAGGACCCATCCAAGAAGGGAATTTACAAGCAGATCCTAAAGACACTTGCCTTGCTTGAACTCAATACAAGGCACCCAGGCCTCCATGCGCACGAATTCGATTCGCTAACAGGCGTCAAGGGCGAGCGTCTCTGGGAGGCTTACGCGCAAGACGAAACTCCAGGCGCCTACCGCGTATTTTTCCACTATGGGCCCGATGAGGGATTGGGTGCGAAACGGACTGCCGTCTTAACCATCGTTTCGATCACACCACATCCCTGATCAAACGGGTCACCAGCAGGAAAATCCGCCGTCGACCACAAGGTCGTGGCCCGAGACGAAACTCGCGGCAGGAGACGCAAGGAACACGACGGCTCCCCGGATCTCATCGGGTTGGGCCATGCGCTTCATGGGGCTGTCGCGCAGCCAGTCGGCGTGCCATTGTTTTGCGCGCAGGGTCATCTCTGTTGCGGTGTAGCCGGGGCTGATCGAATTCACGGTGATGCCGTGCGGGGCCCACTCGGTCGCGAGGGAGCGGGTAAGCTGAATGACCGCGGCCTTCGCGGCGTTGTACGCGCACTGTGGCTGGGGGCGGTTGGCGATGAATCCCGACATGGAGGCGGTGTTGATGATCCGGCCTCCCTTGCCGGCCGAGATCATTGCCCGGCCGGCGGCCCGGGCGCAGTAGAACACCGAGTTGAGGTCGACATCGATCACCTTCAGCCATTGGTCGTCCGTCATCGCCTCGGCGGGCGCATTGATGCAGATGCCGGCGTTGTTGAAGGCGATATCAAGTCGGCCCCACGTCCCGACGATCTCGGAGACCATCTTGTCGACGGCCGCGCTCGAGGTGACATCGGCGGAGATCGCGAGAGATTTCCTGCCCAGCGCCCGGATCGCCTCGGCCGTCCCGGCCGCCGCCGCCGAGTCGGTGTCGACGACAGCGACGTCGGCGCCGGCCTCGGCGAGCCCGATCGCGCATGACCTGCCGATCCCTCGGCCTGCGCCGGTGACGAATGCGCATTTGCCCGTGAGAAGAAACGATTCCGGGGTGGTCATGGCTTGGGTGTCAATTTGGCAGGAAGCGGATGCAGGCCGGCGCCGAAATGTCCGCAAGGGAGCCGCTGAACGCGAGCCTTCCGGAATCCTGCGCGATCCGCAGCACGGCGACCGTGTGCGACCTTTGGTTTGCGACGAGCATGAAGCGCCCGGAAGGATCGATTGCGAAATGTCTTGGTGTGCGCCCCTGGGACGGCGCGTGCTCCACGACGGACATTGTTCCCGACGACGGGTCGACGGCCACGACGGCGATCACGTCGCTTCCCCGGACCGAGCCGTAGAGAAAACGTCCGCCGGGATGAACGGCGACCTCCGCCGAGAAGTTTTCGGGCGCGGATGACGGGGGCAGGATCGAGATTGCCTGGATTTCGGCAAGCCGGCCGGCCGCCTGGTCGTAGGCGAAGGAGACGATCTCCGAGCTCAATTCACAGATCACGTAGGCGACCCTGCCGGAGGGATGGAACGCCAAGTGGCGCGGACCGGAGCCCGGGCGCAGGGAGACGATGGGAGGGTCGCCGGCCGCCAGCGTGCCTTGGTCCGGGTCGAAGCGGAAAACACGGATCTCGTCCGTGCCAAGGTCCGGAACGAGAACGAAGCGCTCTTCGGGGTCGAGATTGAGCGAGTGGGGATGGGCCTGCGTCTGCCTCGTGGGGTGGATGCTTCTTCCGCTGTGACCGATGAATGCCGATCGCGGGCCTATTGAGCCGTCGGCGTTGAGACGAAGAACCTCGGACTGGGGCCCTTGGTAGTTGGCGAGGAGCAGGTTTTTCCCCGATCGGTCGACGCTGAGATGGGCGGGAAGGGCGCCCCCGCTCTCCACCTGGTTGACCGGGCACAGCCGGCCCGACTGCCGGTCTATGAGAAACGAGCTCACGGCCCCGGATGCCTTGCCCGAAAACGTGAACAGCTCGTTGACGGCATAGAGTATCCTCCCGTTTGGATGCAGCGCCAGGAAGGAGGGATTGGCCGCCTCCGCAGCAAGCTCGTGGGACAGTATCTCCCCCGTGTCGCCGTCCACGCTCAGGCGGTGGATCCCGCGCCCGCCCTGGGACGTGTAGGTGCCCACATACGCGACGCGGTGGCGGGACATCCTGGGAGACCTAGGCGCTGGTCTTGTAGACCTTCATGGCGTCACTTGCCGAAGCGCCGCCGTGGATCATCGCCATGAACGCCTTCACGATCCTGGCGGGATCCGGGTGCTGATAGATGTTGCGCCCGTACACGAGTCCGTGCGCGCCCTGGGACAGGAAGGCCTCGGCCTCCTGGAAAACGGTCTCGATGGGCTTCCTTGAGCCGCCCCTCACAAGGACTGGGCAACGTGCCGCCGCGACAACCTCGTGGTAATCCTGCGGGTTGTCGGTCGGGTCGGCCTTGATGACGTCGGCACCGAGCTCCCTCGCCTGGCGCACCAATGGCACGATGAGGCTCTTGTTGCCGTCGACCTGGTAGCCGCCACCCGATGAATTCGGCTTGAGGACCAGGGGCTCGACCATGAGCGGCATGCCGAATTGCTCGCAGGCCGCACGGAGGCGGCCGGCGTTGATCACGGTCTGGCGGTGCAGGTCGGGCTCCCCTGGCATGAGGAGCAGGTTGCAGACGACGCAGGCGGCGTCCGCCTTGATCGCGCCGATGACCGGCTCCTCCCAGTGGACGAGCTGGTCGAACATGACGCGGTGCGTCGTGGGGTTGTAGAGGTTTCCGACGTCCGTCCGGAGGACCAGGGCCGGTTTGTTGGGGCCCGGGATCGACTGGAGAAGGTCGGCCTGCCCCACGTTCATCTGAATGGCGTCGGGCGCCGCCGCGACGAGCGACCGGACGACTGCCGGCATGTCCTCAAGGCCGCTCAGGAACGCGTGCTCGTTGAACACGCCGTGGTCGATCGCGACGTCAAGGCAGCGACCGTCGGCGGCGAGAAACCGGTTGAGGCGGAACTTGTGGGCGTTGAACATGCTCATGGGTGCAGGGGCTGGGGCGCGGAAAGGTGGGTGAGGGAAACTCCGTAGCGCCTCGCGAGGAGGTCCGAGGCGACGCGCTTCTCCTCGGCAAGTCGATCCTCATTCCAACCGAGTTCCTGGGCGACACGCTCGGCTATCGCGTCAAAGCGCTCGATGCCCAGGGCCCCGTAAAGCGCAAGGGGCGTGCGGCGCAGGAGCAGGTCGTCCAGGTGCACGACGGCCTCCGTGGCCGCGATGCCCCCAAGGGCGTCGAGTGAGCCATAGTCAGGCTCGGGGCCTCTCCCCCCGATGGGCACCGTCTCGGTCGAGACCCGGCGGCGCACTCCAAGCTCGGCGAAGACCTTGTCCGCGACCTGCGCGGCGAATGCGCGGAAGGTCGTCCATTTGCCGCCGATCATCGCGTGGAGCGGCCAGGGATGCTCCGCGTCCGGCGGAAAGCTGCGGCAGATGTGGCTGCGGCTGATCCGCCCCGTGAAGCCCGCGTCGCTTGCGGGGAGCGGGCGGACCCCGCAAAAATGCGAAATGATGTCCCCGCGCGCGATCCGGACCTCCGGGAACACGGCACGCACGCTATCGAGCATGTAGGCGATCTCGTCCTCGCCGCAGACGGCCTCATCGGGGTTCTCAACTCGGATGTCGGTCGATCCGACAAGCACCTTGCCGTAAAGGCGGAAGAAGATGCAGATCCTGCCCTCGTCGTTCTCATAGAGGACTTCGCCTTCCCCGGTCGCCGCGTAAAGCTCGGGATTGTCGATGATCAGGTGGGATCCCTTGGTCCCGCCGATGAGGTGCGTGGGTCGGCCGATGGCCCTGTTGGCGAAGTCGATCCAGGCTCCCGTAGCGTTGACGACGACCCTCGGCTGGACGGCAAATGTCTCCCCCGTGAGGGAGTCCTTGAGCAGCGCTGCGCCCGTGGGTGTCACTCCCGCGAGGGCGACATAGTTGAGCGCAAGCGAGCGCTCGTTCGCCGCGACGGCGTCGTCGATCAGCTCGAGGCATAGGCGCTCCGGGAGCGCGACCCAGGCGTCGTAATAGGTGGCCGTGCAGATGATGCCCGGGTTGAGTCCCGGCCTTTTCCGCAGGGCCGCCGGCCGGGAGACAAAGTGGTGGCGCGGCAGGACCCGGTCCCGACCGGCGAAGAGATCGTAGAGTGTGAGCCCGATCCTTATCAGAACCGCTCCTCGCCGCGAGGGACGCGGGTTCTCCCGGAAGAATTTTCCGAGCACATTGCCGAAGCCGGACCAGCGGTAGAAGATAGGGATGGTCGTTGGAAGCGGCCTGACGGCGTGCGGCGCATTCTTGAGGAGGTAGTTGCGCTCCCGGAGCGATTCACGCACCAGGCCCAGCTCGCCATTCTCGAGGTACCGGAGCCCGCCGTGGATCATCCTCGACGACGCGGAGGTCGCGCCCGACGAAAAATCGGCCTTGTCGACGAGGAGCGCGTCGATCCCGTTCAGAGCGAGCTCGCGCAGGAGCCCGGCACCGTTGACGCCGCCGCCAACGATGAGCACGTCGACCGAACGCAGGCTGCGCAGGCGTCCGAGGGATGCTGGGCGCGAGGGGAGCTGCATTGCTCTTGATCGCGGCGCCCGACCTCACGCCCCGGCCGGCGCCACGGGACCCGTTCCCGCGCCCGTTGACTTGATGGCGGCGGCGATCTCTCTCATCTCGTCGACTGTAAGGTCGAACCTGGCCGCGGCAATCCATCCGTCGACCTGCGCCGGGCTGCGCGCCCCGACAATGGCCCCGGTCACTCCGGGCCACGCAAGGGTCCAGGCCACCGCGACGGCGCCGACCTCCACGCCCCTGCGCTGCGCAATCGGCCTCAGGGCATCAGCGAGCGCAAGGTTGCGCAGGAGTCCGTCCCCGGTGAAATAGGGGGACCGCGTGCGCCAGTCGTTCCCCGGCAGGCCCTTGGCCCGGGCGGCGGAGAATTTCCCGGTCAGCAGGCCCGATTGCATGGGGCTGTACACAATCACGCCCGTATCGTGGCCCTGGCACCAAGGCAGGCCGCCTGCGGCAATGTCCCGGCTGATCGCCGAGAAGGGCGGCTGAAGGGAGTCAACGTGGCCCATGCGATCGGCGGCCTCGAGCTGCTCCACGTTGTGGTTGCTCAGCCCGACGGCCCTCGCCTTGCCCTCACGCTTCAGATCGAGGAGCGTCCCCCAGTATTCGTCGATCGTCGAGCCGTCGGTGGACGGCCAGTGCATCTGGTACAGGTCGACGCACTCGACTCCGAGGCGGCTCAGGGAGCCCTCCAATTCGCGTCGAATGCTCTCGGGCCTCCCGACAAAGCGCAGCTCCTGCGAGCCCTTCTGCTCGTCCCCGACCACTCCGCACTTCGTGAACACGTACGGGCGCTCGCTCGGCGGCATGGCGCGAAGGGCCGTGGCGACGACCTTCTCGGAATGACCGAAGCCGTAGGCCGCCGCGGTGTCGATCCAGTTGATGCCGCTCGCGCAGGCATGGTGGATCGCCGCCACCGAGTCCCTGTCGTCCTGGGTGCCCCAGCCGTAGACCCAGTCGGCGCCGCCGATCGCCCAGGCCCCGAACCCTACGCGGGTGATCGACATCCCGGTTGTTCCCAGGGGACGGGTGTGAAGCGGATCAACATTCGGAGAGGTGGGGAATGTCATTTGGAGTTTTTTGGGACCTTTGTTTTTGGATCACACGGATTCGTCTTGAAGGTAGTGCAGGAGCTCCGGCGGGCGGGGCCACGAGAGTTCGACGTGCTGGCTCGCGAGGGAGGCGCGGAGCTGCGCGGGCGGCACGTCCGCGAATGCCGGCAGCTTCGCCGCGGAGGCCAGGGCGGCCGCTGTCCCGGCGGCCTGGCCGAGCTGCATCATCGTGCGCGAGAGGCGGCAGCTCGAGGCGGCGATGGACGAGAGGCTGGCTCCCCGGCACGCGACCGCGAGGTTGTCGAGCTCGACAGGCAGGAGGCAGCGCAGGGGTATGCCGTAGGGCTGCTTCATCTCGGAGGTTCCCGCCCGGCCGGTGTCCGCGCCATGGGTGTCCTTCGCATGGTCGGCGATGCAGGCGATGTCGGGGTGGTCCTGGGTGAATATCCCCGCCAGCAGGTCGTGCTCGGTGAGGACATAGCGGCCGACGAGCCGCGGGCCCTCGCGGACGCCGAGCGCCGGGGCGACCCAGGTGATCGCAAAGCGCCGGAATTCCGGAAAAACGGTCTGCGCGTGATGCCAGTGGGCGCGGATGCGCCGGCTGCATTCCGCGTAGGCGGCCGCGTACCCGAGGTTCAACACCTCGCGGCCCGCCATCGTCGGGAGCGAATTGATGTTGAAATCCCCGTTGGGATACTGCGTGCAGGCGGCGATCGGGAATTCCTTTGCCCACCAGCACTCGGCCGGGATTCCCGGCGGCAGGGGGTCGACGCCCGGCTCCGGCTTCGGCGATACCCTGTAGATGAGGGTGGTGCCGTTCAGCCGGTCGTTGGGCTCCTCGGGGGCGCTGGGCTCCGAGTAGAGGGTTCGCGGCTCCTGGCCGAGGGAGGTCTTACAGCCCAGGGCGCGCGCGAGGAGGATGTCCGCAGTGGCGTCCACGAAGAAATCGGCCGTGACCACCTGCCCGTCGGTAAGGGTCAGGTCGGCGATCCTGCGGTTCTCGGCCCTCGCGGAGACGAAGGCCGTCTTCTTGAGGACCGTGCAGCGGCCTGTCTCGGCGAGCATCTTCTCCATTTCCGCGGCGTAGACGTCGGGCTCGTAGGGCACGCCGTGCCAGTGTTCCCGGCGGAAGGCCTCGGCCTGGCGAAGGGGAGGGGCGCCGAAGCGCCGGAGCGAGTCCAGGTAGTGCTTTGTCGGGTCGATGACCAGCTCGCCGCCCGGGAACTTCGGGTCCACCTCCGGCCCCTGCCATGCGAAATGGCGGCCGAACGAGTAGATGCCTATGGCGTTCGGGATCCTGCGCAGTCGCTTGTAGAGGTCGAAGGGAACGCCGGTCCCCCCGGCTCCCGGCTCCCAGTTGTTCACGCCCCCGCGGGCCGCGTTGCCGCCGAGGGAGTCGCTCTTTTCAACGAGCAGGACCCGCGCGCCCAGGCGGGCGGCGGCCAGGGCGGCGGCGAATCCGCCGGAGCCGGCGCCGATGACGGCGAGTGTGTAGTGGGGGTTTGGCATGAAGCGTGGAGATTGCCCCGCCCTGGGGGCCTCACGGTCCCGGGGTGTCAGGGCGGACCGGGCCTTCCGCGTGAGCGGCGCGAGATGATCCTCAAATTGCAGGGACGGGGCTGAAGGGTTGCCGCACGAAGCGAGGGGAACCGGACTGGCGTAAGGTTTGGCATGCAGGCCTTCCGTTACAGCAGGCCGTGCCCGAAGCGACGGGATATGGTCCCGGCCGCCACGGCGACCCTTCGGCCGATGCGCGCGAATTCCGACTCTGGAAAACGGAAGCTCGGGCCCGTGACCCAGATGGCCGCGAGGGGATAGCCCCTGTGGTTGAAGATGGGCGCGCCCACGCAGTGGAGCCCCTCGATCTCCTCCGCCCGGTCGACCCCGTAGCCCAGCATCGCAACCTTCTTCAGCTCGGCCTCGAACTTGGCCCGGCTGTCGAGCGTGTTGGCGGTATACCGCTTGAAGGGCATCCTCTCCAGGAGGGCCTGCTTCTCGGCTTCCGGAAGAAAGGCCGTGAAGACCTTGCCGGGGGCCGAGGTGTGGAGCGGGAAGTGCGTGCCGGGATCGACAAGGAACTTGACGGGCTGCGTGGCGGCCACCTGCTCGAGCACGACTCCCTGCACGTCCGCGCGGACGCCGATCAGCACGGTTTCCTGCGTTTCGTCGCGGAGCAGCTGCATCACGTCGAGCGCGTGCTCGATCAGCTTGTCCTCGCCTATGGCTGCGTATCCGAGTGAAAGCAGCTTCCGGCTGAGCCGGTAGCGCATGTCCTCGCCCTCCCGCAGGAGATACCCGCACTCCTCGAGGACGCCCGTGATCCGAAACACGCTGTTGGCCGGGAGGTCCAGCTGGTCCGCGATCTCGCGCATCCTCATCCCGTCGGGATAGCGCGCGAGGAGCTCCAGGATCCTGAGCGCGCGGTAAAGGGCGGGGACGGGGTAGCTGTCGGCGGCGAGCGGGGTTTTCGAAGCCTTCATTTAATGTATTGACTAATGGAACAGTGTTTGATTAACAGAACAAGCATAAAGGGTCTAATTTGATCCTTCTTCGAAGCAAAGCCCCATGCCGACTGCCCCAGATGCGACGCCGTTCGTAGATTTCGGCGCGACCCCGACGAATTCAAACGATCGCGGATGCCTGTTCTTCATTGCGTCTCGGTTGATGGGCGGGCTTTGGGGGCTGCGGGCGGATGGGCCGCCAGTGTTAGAGCTTCCGCCGGGCCAATTCGCAAGCCGTCCGGCTCGGCAGCCTGATGCCCCGTTTTTCTTACCAGTAAACCCAGCAGTTATCCCCCGCCCCCAATGAACTCCGAACACACACTGCACCGTGAACTCCGGCGCCTTGGCGCCCTTGCAGGGCTCGCCCTGCTTTCCTCCCCCCTCGTTGGCCAGGTGGCGCCGCCCGCGCCGCCGGCCGCCGTCACGCCCCCGGACCAGCCCGTGGTTCTCGATCCGTTCCAGGTGAACGCTCAGAACAACCGGGGCTACCAGGCCGAGGACATCGGGTCGGCCTCAAAGCTGGCGCTCCCCATCGACGACGTTCCGCAGACCGTGCTGGTCTACACCGCCGACTTCCTCCACGACATCGACGCCGTCAACCTGAATGACATCATGTCCTACGTCCCGGGCGCGACGCACAACGTCGGTCCCCGCAATCAGGACGGTTTCACGCTCCGCGGGTTCAACCAGCCGCTCACCTACCTGGACGGGTTCCGCGACGGCGAGGAATGGGCAGGGGGCGAGACGATCCAGATCGCCCAGCTGGAGGTCCTTGAGGGGCCGGCGACGAACCTCTACGGAAACAGCCGCGGGTTCGGCGGGATCATAAACCGGGTGAGCAAGGAGCCGCAGCCCAACGAGTTTAACGAGGCGGAGGTGGATTCGGGCAACTTCGACTTCTTCAGGTTCACCTTCGACAGCACGGGCCCGATAACGGACGACAAGACATGGATGTACAGGGTGACGGCTGCCGACACTTTCAGCGACAGCTACCGTGACTTCATGGACTTCAAGCGGCTGTTCATCTCCCCGGTCGTCACGAAGAAGATCGGATCCAAGCTCACGGTCACTCTTTACACCGAGTTCCTGCGCAACGACACCCAGGAGGACATCGGCATACCCGCCGTCCCGGGGCCCAATGGGACGGTCGTCGTCCCGAACGTCCCCATCAGCCGCAACTACGCCGAGAACTGGGAGGACAGCCTGCTGGACAAGGAGGCCATTCGGCTGCTGCCGACGTACCAAATCAACGAGCACTGGACGCTGCGCGGCGCCGCCATCGGGACATTCTTCAACAATCCCATCTACCAGGCGGAGGCGACCAGCGTCAACAACACGACCCTCGCCCTCAACCGGGACCAGTTCAAACTGAACCGCTGGGAGGACCACTTCGACGTCGAGGCGGACCTTCTCGGCCGCTTTGACACGGGCCCCATCCACCACGAGCTGCTGATGGGCTACGAGTATTACCACGAGCGCGGGGTCAGCAACGTGGACCGCGGCCCCCTGGCGTCCATCAGCATCTACAACCCCGTCTACGGGGCGCCCCTGCTCCCGGACTCGACGCTCTATGCAACCCCTGCCTCGAACCTCTGGTTCAGGGACGACTTCGTCGGATTTTACGCCAACGAGCAGATGTCGATGCTCAACGACCGCATCCGGATCTTCGGCGGGTTCCGCCGCGACCTCGTCTACTACCACAGCGACTCGAAGATCCCGGGCGGCGTGGATGTCGCATGGCCCCTGATCTTCAGCACGACGCCTCAGTTCGGCTTCGAGGTGAAGCCTATCCCCCAGGTCTCCGTCTACGCGCAGTACAGCTCGGCCTTCGTTCCCATCACGGCGTCGACCACGCCCGCGTACCAGGCACTGCCGCCAGAGACGGGCCATACCCGGGAGGCGGGGATCAAGACGACGCTTCTCAACACCCATTTTGGCGCCCAGCTTTCCTACTTCAAGATGGAGGCGGACGACCTTTCGGTCCGCCTGCCCGCCCCTCAGCAGAGCTTCTTCACGAGCGGCGGCTACCTCCTGGGCGAGGGCGAGCAGCTCGACATCACCTACAGCGACAGGAATTGGAATTTCATCGGCGGCTACGTCTATGAGTTCGTGGACAACCTGAGCCCCCCGGCGGCGCTCATCCAGGGGATTTTCCAAAGCAACTGGAAGTTCCTCGGGAAGTACACGTTCACGGACGGCATGCTCGACCGGCTCTCGCTCGGGCTCGGCCTGGACCACGCCCCCGGTGTGGGCTTCGACAACAACCTCGGGCACCTCAACGGGTACACGCGCGTGGACGTGATCTCCTCGTACAACTTCCGGCATAACTGGAACTTCAACTTGGACATCCAGAATCTCACCAACGAGAAGTACTACATAGCGGCCGGAAGCCCCGCCTTCATCGTGGTCCCGCAGCCGCCGCTGACCTTCCGCCTTTCCGCGCGTTTCACCTTCTGAAGCACCCGACCTCGACGTGGCAGCAGCGCAAACCATCAAGGTGGGATGCGGGGAGTGGGGATTTCGTGAACTCGATCTCCCCGAGCACTTCCGGATAGCCCGCGACCTTGGGTTCCGGACGCTTGAGTTCGGGATTGGCGGCGGCCAGGCGGGAAGGCTTCCCGAGGAGCCCTCCCGCCCGGACATCGACGACTTCAGGGCGCTGGCGCGCAAACACGGCGTCGCGACCCCGGGCTGCTGCCTCGAGAATGATTTCACCCTGCCGAGCCCGCCGGCACACGCGCAGATGGTGGAGCGGACCCTGCGGCAGATCCGCGCCGCCCGCCAATGCGGGGCAAGCTTCGTCAGGCTCTTCGCCGGCTTCACGCCGGCGGCCGAGATGACCGAGTCCATTTGGGCCCGGATGATCGACGCATTCTCGCAGGCGGACCAGCTCTGCGCCGAGCTCGGCCTTTCAATCGCGGTCGAGACCCACGGGCGAATCACGATGCGGGACGGCGCCGCCCACCATGAGCACACCGTCTCGACCGAACCGGCGGCGGCCCGGCGGCTCATGGGGTCCCTTCCATGGCGCATCGGCGTCAATTACGACCCGGGCAACCTCAAGGCCGTCTCACCGGCCGACAGGACGTACGGCCTGCCGCTCTTCAGCGGCCGGATAAACTACTGCCACCTCAAGGACTGGAAGCGATCGGGCGGCGGCTGGGTCGCGTGCGCGATCGGGGACGACGACCTTGATTACGGGGCGCTGTTGCCACGGGTGAAATTTGGCGGCGTCCACCTGATCGAGTACGAGCCCACGGAAGACGTCGTCGACGGCATACGCCGGAGCCTGGCCTACCTGGAGCGCATCGGATTTGCGCCCGAGCTCGCATGAGCATGCGTCGCTTCGGCCATGCTTTCATCGTCGCGGAGCACGACAGGCGCCACCAGCGCGTGGTCCACGTCGACCTCAAGGGCGAGATCGCGCGGCAATTCGCGTGCGACAGTCTCCCGCTGGACCTTCAGCTGCTGCCCGGCGGCAATGTCCTCGTGAACATGAGCCTCGCGATCGTCGAGTTGGACGCGGGGTTCGGCGAGATATGGCGGTATTCGACGACGAAGATGGCGTTCTTCTCGTGCCAGAAGCTCGCGAATGGGAACGTCATCCTCGGCGACACGGGAGAGGCCAGGATCATCGAGGTCTCCCCCGCGGGGCGGATCGTGCGGGCGCTTCCGTTCCCGGTTTCCGCCGACTGCGCGCCCCATTACAACATGTTTCGCCTATTCCGACCGCTCGACGCGGCGGGCGACCGGCTGCTGGTCGCGTGCTTCCACGACCGAAAGCTCGCGGAATTCTCCTGGGACGGAAGGCTGCACTGGCAGGCCCCCGTGGAGGGCACGCCCTACATGCCCATCCGGCTCCCCTCCGGGAACACGCTGGTTTCACTCGGCCCCACCGGCCGGATCGTGGAGATCGACCCGGCGGGCGCCGTGACATGGAGGTACGACATGTGTGAGGACAATCGCATGGAGCGGGGCTGGATTTCCGGGATTTCCCTGCTCGGGGACGGCCGGATCGCCTACTCGGACTCGAAGTTCGACCGCCTGGTGGAAATCAGCCGGGACCGGGAGATACTTGGAATCTTCCAGAATCGAGACATCCTCCTGCATCCCTCGACCCACCTCATTGTTGAGAACTGAGGGCCCACGCATGAATGGCGGCGCGCTCGTCGGCTTGGATATAGGAAGCACGGTCGTCAAGGCCGCGGCGTTCGACATGGCCGGCCGCCTCACCGCGTGCGCCTCGCGGCCTGTTCCCATCGTGCGGCCCCAACCGTCCTGGATCGAGCGCGACAGCGAGGGGACCTGGGCCGCCGCAGCCGCCGTCCTCCGATCAGTCGCGGCACGTGCCGGAAGGGTCGCCGCCGTGGGTGTCACCGGCTGCGGCAACGGCGCGGTCCTCGTCGGCAGCGGCGGCCGCGCCGTGCGTCGCGGGATCCTGTCTGGCGATACGCGGGCCGTCGGAATGCTGGGCACGAGGCGCGGACCGGGGCATGCGCGGGGTTTTGCCGGCCAGACCGCGGTCCTGCTGTCCTGGCTGGCGGCACACGAGCCCAGGGCGATCGAGCGCACGAAGGCCCTTCTCTTCTGGAAGGATTTCATCCGGCTTCGCCTGACGGGCGAGATTTGCACCGACTTTACCGACGCCGGCGCGAGCGGGCTCCTGGACTCCAGGAAGATGGCATGGCTGAACCCCCGGGGGATTTTGCCGCCGCTCAGGGCGAGCACGGACCGCGCGGGGGAAATCACGCGGGAGGCCTCGCGGCGGGTCGGGCTGCCAACCGGAACCCCGGTATTCACCGGCGCGTTCGACTGCGAGGCCGCGGCGCTGGGCAGCGGAATTGCCAAGGAGGGCGACCTCTCGGTCGTGGCGGGAACCTGGGCAATCAACCAGACCTTCAGCCGAAGGCCCTCCAGGGCCGGGCAGGTGCTTCTTTGCAACCCCTCGGCACAGCCGGGACGCTGGCTCCTTCTCGAGGGAGGCCCCGGCTCGGCCGCCAACTTTGAATGGGCCGCACGAGCCCTGCTGGGGCGGCAGGACCTTGGGCGCGCGCTGCGCATGGCGGCCGGAGGGCGCGCCGGGGGGCTCACCTTTGTGCCGGGCGTCTCGATCGGAAAAGGCGCATTTGCGGGGCTGGACGCGACCCATCACGCGTCCGACCTCCTCAGGGCGGTGATGGAGGGAGTGGTCTACGGCCACCGTGTCCAGATCGAGGCGCTCACGGCGTCGGGCCTCGCGTTCACGCGGATCCGGTTTGCGGGCGGTGCCAGCAAGAGCCCGCTATGGTGCCAACTCTATGCAGACGGACTCGGGTTGCCCCTGGAGGTGCCGGAAGGCGAGGAGCTGGGGGCGCTGGGCGCCGCGCTTTGCGCGGGCGTCGGAATGGGGCGCTGGCGCTCGCTGGCGCAGGCGCAGCGCGAGACCGTTCGCGTTGCGAGGAGCTTCTCGCCGGCCGCCCGCGGACTGGAGTCGATGGAGCTGGGCTATGGGAGGTTCAGGGACGCCAAATCTAAACTCGGAATCCAATGAAAACACTCAAGGTCCTTGCGCTCGTCGCGGCGATCATCGCCTCCGCGCACCCGGTCAGTGCGACGCTCACGATCTGGGTGGCCCCGACCGGAAACGACAGCTGGGCGGGGACGCGGGAGAGGCCCCTCGCCACCCTCAAGGGCGCCTGCTCGCAGGTGGGGGCGGCCGTGCGCAACGGGTTGCATGAGGATGTCGTCGTCTGCTTCAGGGGCGGCGACTACCCGCTGGGGGAGGAGGTGACGATCTCGAGCGAGCTTTCGGGGAACCCCGGGCACTCGGTCACGTTCGAGTCATGCCCCGGCGAGCGCGCCGTCTTCTGGGGCGGTTCAGCGCTTGAGGGCCGGTGGGAGCGCGCGGACGGGACGCTTTGGATGATCCCCTTGCCGTCGGTGGCATCGGGCCGGCTTTATTTTCACCAGCTCTACCGCAACGGGGAGACCCTGCAGCGCGCGCGGGAACCCAAGGAGGGGTTCTACACCGTCAAGGCCGTGGACGCCGCGCGGCGCACGCTGACACTCAACGAGGCCCTGCCCCCGGAATGGGGCCAGTTGACCGGGGTCGAGCTCGACTCGACTGCATGGTGGCACTTCAACCGCCAGCTGGCCGCCTCGATTGGAACGGATTCCGTGACCGCGGTCGATCCGGTCGGCACGGACATGAGCTCCCGGCGCATCGAGCCCACCTCGCACAGCCGAGTCTGGCTGGAGGACGCCCTCGCCTTCGCAAGCCGCCCCGGGGAATGGTACCTGGATCGGATTTCGGGGAAACTGTATTACCGCGCCGCAGATGGGGAGGACCCGAACAGCGAGACGTTCATCGCGCCCGCGCTTCGCGAGCTTGTCGTGATGGAGGGGGCCGAGGGGGCTCCGCTCGAGAATGTCCACCTCTTGGGCCTCGGGTTTGCGTACACGGACTGGGAGTTTCCCCCGTTCGGCCGGCTCGGGGTCCAGGCGGGCGCCTGGGCGAGCGACAAGAGCCGCACCTTCTCCCCGGCGGCCGCGGTGCGGCTCATCCGGGCCGAGGACTGCTCGGTTGAGCGGTGCTCGTTTCACGACCTCGGCGAGGGGGCGGTCGCCCTCGAGGTCGCCTGCCACCGCGACCTCATAGGGAGGTGCGAATTCCGGCGCATTGGCACCGACGTCCTGCAGGTGGGCCGGATACCGGACTACACGGGCGTTGGGCATCCCCTGCATTGGGATTTTCGCGATGCAGCCGACGCGCCGTCCGACATCGAGGTCGCCGACAACACCATCGACGGAGCGGGCACAGTGGACTACGGAAGCGTCGGTATCTGGGTCGGCTACGCGAACCACGTCCACGTGCATCACAACCTTGTCCGCGACACGCCGTACTGCGGCATGAGCATCGGCTGGCGCTGGGCTCCAGGACTTACCAATTGCCACGACAACGAGATCGCCTGGAACCGGGTGGAGAAGGTGATGCAGCAGACCGGCGATGGCGGGGGAATCTACCTCGTGGGCGACCAGCCCGGCACGGTCGTGCACGACAACTTCGTCCACGATTCGGGCCGAAACTACTGGGCGCAGGGCCTCTACACCGACGAGTGCAGCGACCACATGGAGCTCACCGGCAACTATGTGACATCGGTCATGAATTACTCGATATTCATGAACCTCAACGGACCCCACCAGAGCGTGCATGACAACAACGGCGAGAAGGGACCCACCGAGATCAAGGAGACAAGCCACTATGCGGAGGCGCTGAAGGTGACAAAGGTGATCCATTGGGTGATGTTCTCGCCCGAGAGGACGCCCCCGTACCCCAACCTGTACGGTCCGCGACCGGAGGCGGGCGCCCGCTGAGTCCAACCCGAGTGAATTCGCGATTCAACATACCCCCGACGGTCATCTTCGGCGCCGGCGCCGTCCGGGAGCTCGCGCCCCAGCTCCGCCTCCTTGGCGTCTCCCGTGTGCTCCTGGTAACCGACGGCTTCATGGTTGAGTCGGGCCTGGTCGCCCGGACCCGGTCCGAGCTGGCTTCGGCCGGCGTCTCGGTCGAGTTGTTCGCCGATGTCCGTCCGGATCCCACCGACGAGAACGTGCTGGCCGGACTCGCGCTCTACCGGGCGTCCGGCTCCGAGGCGGTCGTCGCGCTGGGCGGCGGCAGCCCGATCGACTGCGCGAAGGCGATATCCCTGCTCACTTCAAACCCGCCCCCGCTCATCCAGTACATGGGGCGCGACAAGGTTCCGCGGGCCGGCGCACCCCTGGTTGCGGTTCCCACCACCGCGGGCACGGGCAGCGAGGTGACGAAAGTGGCCGTCATAACCGACACGCACCGCGACGTGAAGATGATGATCCTGGACCGGCACCTCCTGCCCGCCGTGGCGCTCGTCGATTACGAGCTGACGATGTCCATGCCGAGGGAGCTGACGGCCGCGGTGGGTGTCGACACCCTGACCCACGGGATCGAGGCGTATGTCTCGCGGCTCGCGAGCCCGATGACGGATCCGCTGGCGCTTTCGTGCATCGGCCTTGTGGCGCGGCATCTCGAGGTCGCATGGCGCGATTCCGGCAACCGTGCCGCCCGCGAGGGCATGATGATTGCGGCGACCCAGGGGGGCATGGCGTTTGCAAACAGCAGCGTGTGCCTCGTCCACGGGATGAGCCGGCCGATCGGGGCCGTGTTCCATGTTCCCCATGGGATGTCGAACGCCATGCTCCTGCCCGCGGTGACCCGGTTCTCGATCGGGGGCGCTCCCAGCCGGTATGCGACGATAGCCCGGACGATGGGATGGGCCGGGGACGGCGATGATGACGCCGCGGCGGCCGGCCGGCTCGCCGGCGGACTTGAGCAGCTCAACCTCAGGCTCGAGATCCCGAGGCTGAGGGACCATCCAAGAATGGACGCAGCCCGCTTTCAGCAGTCGATTGAGAAGATGGCGGTCGACGCCCTGGCATCGGGCAGCCCCCAGAACAACCCCGTGATCCCGACCGAGGCCCAGATCGCGGAGCTTTACCGCGCCGCCTGGTGATCAGGCGACCGGAGCCCTTTAGCGTCCTGCCACCATCCCAACCCGCCCTGAGATTATCCAACTATGCCGACCACGTTCACGCACTTTGAGGTTTCCGACATCCGTTTTCCAACGTCCCGGGAGCTCGACGGGTCGGACGCGATGAATGCGGCCCCGGATTACTCCGCGGCCTATGTCATCATCCACACGGACCGCCCGGACCGCCTGACGGGGCACGGCCTCACGTTCACGATCGGCAGGGGCAACGAGGTCTGCTGCCAGGCAATCCGGGCGCTCATGCGCCTGGTGGTCGGCCAGACGCTCGAGGATTTTTCGGCCGGGCCGGGTGTGTTCTGGAGGCGGCTTGCCGGCGACAGCCAGCTTCGCTGGATAGGCCCGGAGAAGGGCGCCATTCATCTCGCCCTGGCCGCGGTGATCAACGCGCTGTGGGACCTTCGTGCAAAGGTTGAAGGCAAGCCCCTCTGGAGGCTTCTCGCGGAGATGACCCCGGAGCAGATCGTGGCGTGCGTCGACTGGAGGTACCTGAGCGACGCCCTTTCGCCGGAAGAGGCCATGGACGATCTGAAGCTCCTCGAATCCACGCGGGCGGAACGCACGGACGAAATCCTCCGGAGCGGCTATCCGGCATACACCACGTCGGCCGGCTGGCTGGGATATTCCGACGAGAAGGTGGGCAGGCTCGCCCGGGACGCGATGGCGGCCGGCTGGACCCATTTCAAGATGAAGGTCGGCGCCGATAGAGAGGGAGACATGCGGCGCGCCGGGCTGCTGCGGGGCATCATCGGCCCGAGCAACGTGCTGATGATGGATGCCAACCAGGTTTGGGAGGTGAACGAGGCCATCGAGAGGATGAGGGAATTGTCCCGGTTCGGCCCGTGGTGGATCGAGGAGCCGACGTCGCCCGACGACGTCCTGGGCCACGCCGCGATCGCAAGGGCGCTTGCGCCTCTGAAGATAGGCGTTGCAACGGGCGAGCACGGAATGAACCGGGTGCTCTTCAAGCAGCTGCTCCAGGCCAAGGCTGTCTCGTTCTGCCAGATCGACAGCTGCAGGCTGGGCGGCGTCAACGAGGTGATCGCCGTCCTCCTCCTGGCGAAGAAGTTTGGGGTCCCCGTGTGCCCGCATGCGGGCGGCGTCGGCCTCTGCGAGCACGTGCAGCACCTGGCCATCTTCGACTACATCGCCGTCAGCGGATCCCTCGAAAACCGGGTTGTCGAATACGTGGATCATCTCCATGAGCATTTCGTCGACCCGGTCAGGGTCAGCCGGGGCCGGTACCTCGCCCCGACGAAGCCGGGTTACAGCATCGAGATGTTTGCCGAGTCGCGCTCGAGGTTTGAATTTCCCGGCGGGCCCGCGTGGATGCCGGCCAAGGGCGCCTCGTGAAGCTCAGGCTGATCTCCGTGCCCGAGCGCTGGCGGGTGACGGCGTTCCTCTTCTTCGCGGGAGCCTTCAACTACTGCGATCGCTCGGCCTTCTCCGCGGTCATGGGTCCGGTTCGAAAGGACATGGGGCTGACGGATGTGCAGCTCGGAACGGTCAGCGCCCTGTTCCTGTGGACCTACGGCATGAGCGCGCCGTTCGCCGGGAACCTGGCCGATCGCATGTCGCGGGGGCGCATCGTGGTCCTGAGCCTTGCGCTTTGGAGCCTGTTCGCGGCGCTGACAGGCTTCGCCAACGGCCTGCTTGCGCTGTGCTTCCTGCAGATTTCGGTCGGCGTGTGCGAAAGCTTCTTCAACCCCGCGGCCTTCGCCCTCCTGGCCGACATCCACAGGCCCTCAATCCTCGGGCGGGCGATGAGTGTCGTCTCCCTCGGATGCCAGCTTGGCACGATCGCCGGAGGGGCGTCCGCGGGCTGGATCGCCGAGCACTACGGCTGGCGGATGTCCTTCCGCGCCCTGGGGGCTGGCGGGATCGCCCTTGCGCTGTGCGCCCCGCTTTTCCGGATTGGCGGCCCAACCCCGGCGGGCGCCTCCCCGCCGAAGCCCCCGGCCATCGATGCGATCCGATACCTCATCCGTGTCCCCTCATTTCACATCATCCTCGTCAAGCAGCTCCTCGCCGAGATTCCGACGTGGATTTTCTTCGCCTGGTTCCCGCTTTATCTGCTCGAGACCTTTCACATGAACCCGGGAAGGGCCGGGTTCGACTCCGCGGCCATACTCCAGGTGTCGGTCGTTTTTGGCGCCATCGCGGGAGGATGGATCTCAGATGTCGTGGCGAGGACCGGGGTGGGGCGCCGGATGCTCGCCCTGGCCTTCTGCTATCTGGTATCGGCGCCGATCACCCTGGTGTTCCTCGAGAAGCCGGGATTCGCCGTGGTGGCCGCCGCCGTGGCCGCGAGCTCGCTTCTTCGGGGGCTCGCGCAGGCTAATGAGCGCCCGATCATGTGCGAGATCGTGCCCCGGTGCTTTCGCGCCACGGCCTTCGGCCTCTGGAGCACGTGCGCCGCCGCCTCGGGGTCGATCGGCATCTTCCTGGCCGGCGTCCTGAAGCGCGGCTTCGGCCTCGACACGGTCTTCGCCTCGTCGTCGGCCCTCTTCCTTGTCACCTGCGTCATTCTCTTTTTCGGGTACAAGCGCTTCATGCCGCGCGACACGGCGCGGGCCACCGCCTTCGATTTGAAGCCGCCTCAGGGATCCCGGGAAGGGGGCTCCGGCTCCGTTTCCTCACCCGCAGGTCGGTCACGGTAGCGCCGGATCACCCGGGGCCGGCTCACTCGCCAGGGCGCCAGATGACCGATCCATCGATCGCCGCGATGGACGTGCGTCCCGTCAGCGCCATTGCCAATGCGAGCTCCCGCCGAAGTATGTTGATCACGTGGGCGACGCCGTCGGCCCCGCCAACCGCCAGGCCATAGATGGTGGGCCGCCCGATCAGCACGGCAGCTGCCCCAAGTCCGAGCGCCTTGAGAATGTCGGTTCCGCGCCGGATTCCGCCGTCGACGAGCACGGGAACTCGCCCGGCAACCTTCGCGACGATCTCCGGGAGCACCTCCAGGGTCGGGGGCAACGTGTCGAGGGTGCGGCCGCCGTGGTTGGAGACGACGATTCCGGAAATTCCGGAATCCACGGCGCGTCCGGCGTCCTCACCGGTCATCACGCCCTTGAGGAGCACCGGCATGCTTGTGAGCGAGCGCAGCCAATCGATGTCCTTCCAGGTGACGCCAGGGTCCAGCGCGCCGCTGAAGATGCTGTCTTCGCTGGGGCGCTGGGAGCCCTTTGCGGCCGCCAGGCCCCGCAGGTTGGCCCGGTCCAATCCCGGAGGCAGGGTGAAATTCGTCCGTTGCTCCCGGTCGCGCGCGCCGAGGACCGGTGCGTCCACGGTCAACACCAGCGCCTTGTATCCCGCCGCCTCGGCGCGGCGCACCAGGGAGCTCGTGAAATCCCGGTCCAGCTGGACGTAAAGCTGAAACCACAGGGGTACGGTGGCGGCGGCCGCCACCTCCTCGAGAGGGGTATTGGCCTGGGTGCTGACGACCATCGTGGCGCCGGTCGCGTTGGCGCCCCCCACCGTGGCCAGTTCACCGTCGGGGTGCGCGAGGCGCTGATAGGCCGTCGGGGCCACCAGGATGGGGAAGGGGAGCTCGCGGCCGAGCAGCGCTGTGCGGAGGTCGATCTTCGACACATCGACCAGGCACCGGGGCCGCAGGCGGATGCGTGCATAGGCCTCCATGTTCCAGCGCGCCGTGTGCTCGTCGCCCGCGCCACCCTCAAAGTACCCCCACGCCATCTTCGACATCCTTTCCGGCGCCATCCGGGCGTAGTCCGAGACATTGATCGGCGCAGCCGAGGCACCGGCGGCCGGATCGCCCCGTTCCGAGTCCGCGCGGTCGAGCCGCTCAAGGTCGGAGGCAAGGGCTTCCTCGGAGGTCGGGATCATGATCGCCCTGGGCTTGCCGTGGCCGGTCACCAGCACCCGGCCGGCGCGCCGGACAGCGGCCAGCGCGCGGCCGGGGCTCGCTGAGAATTCACGCGAGGAGATCCATTTCGTCTTCACGCATCAAGTGTCGTGCAAATGTCGTGCAGGTCAAGGCCCGACCGTTCGCCCGGATTGCCCGCTGTTTGCCGGTTGACCGGGCGAAGGGTCGCGGCAGTTTCACTTCATGAAGCCGATTGGAATAGGCCTCGCGGGCGCCCGCTTCGGGGCGCGGCTGCACCTCGCGAACTACGCCGCGCTGCCCCCGGGCGAGGTCGAGATAAGGGGAGTCTGCTCACGCACCCGGGAGACCGCGGCGATACTCGCCGCGGAGGCGAAGATCCCCTTCGTGACGGGGGACTTTGACGAACTCCTCGCGCGGCCCGATATCGACGTGATCGACGTCTGCACGCCGTCCTCGCTCCACCACGATTTTGCAATCCGCGCGGCGCGGGCCGGCAAGCACATCATCATGGAGAAGCCCCTTACGGGCTACTTCGGCGAGCCCGGGGACCCCGAGCCCATCGGCCTGCGCGTGCCGCGTTCGAAAATGAGGGAGGGGGCGCGCCGCAACGCGGAGGCCGTGCGCGATGCCGTCAGGAAGGCCGGCGTGCGCTTCTGCTATGCGGAGAACTGGGTCTACGCGCCGCCGATCGCGAAGATGCGCAAGTTGATCGCGGCCTCGAAGGGATCGGTCCTCGAGCTCCGCACCGAGGAGAACCACTCGGGCTCCAACTCGGTGTACTCGAGGGAATGGAAGACGACCGGGGGAGGGGCGCTCTTGAGGATGGGGGCGCACTCGGTCGGCACCTGCCTTCACCTGAAGCAATGGGAGGGGCAGGTCCGGCGCGGCAGGGGGATCCGTCCGGTCTCGGTCGTGGCGGACACGGCCGACCTCGTCCATTCCGAGGCGGGCGAAGCCGCCCTGCAGGCGGGCGCGAACAAGTGGATCAGCGCGAACCCCGCCGACGTCGAGAGCTGGGCCAATCTCGTGATCCGCTACGAGGACGGAAGCCGCGCGGGCATCGTCGTGAGCGACACGGGGCTCGGGGGGCTCAACACGCGGGTCAGCGCCTACATGACGGACGGCGTCATCAAGGCGAACATGACCGCCAACGACGCCATCGAGACCTACGCGCCCGATGCCGCCGTCTTCGGGGGGGAGTACTTCACGGAGAAACTTGAGACGAAGGCTGGCTGGAACCGTCCCAGCTGCGACGAGGACTGGTTCCGGGGCTTCTCCCAGGAGATCGAGGACTTTGTTGGCGCCATCCGCGGCGGGAGGGAGCCGCTCGCCGGCATCGACCTGGCGGTGGACGTCGTCAATGTCATCTATGCCGCCTATCTTTCCGCAGAGGAGGGCCGCCTCGTGAGGCTGGACTGAGGGCTTCGGCAACCTTTGCCTTGTGGGCGCGTCTGGCGCTGCGATACCCCGGGGCCAGCACGGAAATACCGAGAGACCCCACCCCAGCCAAGCCCGACCATGCCGTCCTCCACCGCCCGCCTCGCCCTCGCGCTCTGCCTGACCGCCGCCCTAGCCGGCGGCCAAACGCCCGTCCCCAGTTTGCCGACGGGCGTCTACGATGTCCGGGCCTACGGGGCGACCGGGGACGGCACGACCCTCGACACGGATTCCATCAACAGGGCAATCGAAGCCGCGGCCGCCGCGGGCGGGGGAACCGTGCAGTTTCCCGCGGGCACCTACCTCTCCTTCTCCATCCGGCTGAAGAGCCACATCACGCTCCACCTGGACCAGGGCTGCGTGATCGTGGCGGCGACCGCCGCGCCCGGCTACGGAAGCTACGATGCCGCCGAGCCCAACGACTGGGGTGACAAGTCCCAGTTCCAGGATTTCGGGCACAGCCACTTCCACAACAGCCTGATCTGGGGAGACGGCCTGGAGGACATCGCGATCACCGGCCCGGGCATGATCTTCGGCAGGGGATTCCCGAGGGCGAACGGCGGCATGGGCAGGAGGGCCAATTCCCAGGCGGGCCCCAACGGAACGCTCAGCCAGTCGGAGGCGGCGGCGATCCCGGTCGGCAAGCTGCCCCCGGAGGCAACCGCACCGGTCGCGGGAGTCGCGTCCAACCGGGGCGGCAACAAGTCGATCGGGCTCCTGAACTGCCGCGGCGTGACATTGCGCGACTTCAAGATCCTCCAGGGCGGCTGGTTCGCGCTCCTCGCGGCCGGCGTGGACGACTTCACGATCGACAACGTCAGGGTGGACACCAACCGCGACGGCCTGGACATCGACGCCTGCCAGAACGTGCGCATCAGCAACTGCAGCGTCAACGCCATCAACGATGACGCCATTGTCCTGAAAAGCTCGTACGCGCTCGGCAAGTTCCGCGACTGCGAGAACATCTCGATCACGGGCTGCGAGGTCACGGGCTACGACCCGGGATCGGTCTTTGACGGGACTTACCGGCATGACCAGGCGCTTGCGGTCGACCGCGACGGGCCCACCGGCCGCATCAAGTTCGGGACGGAGTCCAGCGGGGGCCTCAGGAACGTCGTGATCGCGAACTGCGTCTTCGACCGCAGCCGCGGCCTGGCGCTCGAGTCCGTCGACGGCGGGACGATCGAAAACGTCACGGTCACCAACATCGCGATGCGCAATCTCAGCAATGCGGCCATCTTCCTGCGCCTTGGCAACCGCGCCCGAAGCCCCGCGGGGACTCCCGTGGGGACGATCCGCGGCGTCGCGATCAGCCACGTCGTCGCGACGGACGTCGACGCCCGCTACCCTGTGATCATCGCGGGAATCCCGGGCCACCCGATCGAGGACGTGCGCCTGAGCGACATCCGCATCGCGTCGCGCGGCGGCCTTACGATGGACGACGTCGCGAAGCAGCCGCCCGGTCTCGTGAACACTTTCTTCCTGCGCGGCCCCGGCCTTGCGGGCCCGCGCGAGCCTTTCAGCCCGCCGGAGCAGGAGAAGGCGTACCCGGAACCCTCGATGTTCGGCCTCCTGCCCGCCTACGGGATCTACGTGCGCCACGCGAGCGGCCTGGAGTTCCGCGACGTCGACCTGGGGTTCTCCACGGACGACACCCGACCGGCGATCGTGCTCGACGACGTGACAGGGGCGGACTTCGAGCACGTGAACGCCAGGCGGGCCGGAGGGGCGCCGCTCTTTGTCCTTCGCAGGGTTGCCAATTTCTCGGTGGGCGACTCGTCGGGCGTCCCGGATGTCCGGATCGCAAGCGTGGACAACCAGTCGCTTTGATCCGCGCCGCTGCGCACGTCTGTCAGGGGACGAGCACGGGCTTCCCCTTGAGTGTCGAGGCCCCGATTTCGCGGTACAGCCTTGGCGCCTGGTCGAGGGGATAGATATCCACACTTGGCGCGGGGAGGGCCCCGCTTTCGATCAGCGGCGTCAGCGACCGCAGTATTCCGGCCGCCTCCTCGAAGCTGAGTTTGAGCGAGTCCACGCCGAAAAGGCGCGATTCGTTGTGATAAAAGTCGACCAGGTTGAACTCGACCACCGGCAGGGGCCCGGACGCGATCGCAACCTGGCGCCCGCGCCACGCCAGGGCCGCGAGGCATTTCTCGAACACGGCTCCGCCGACCACGTCGAGGACAACGTCGGCACCCCGGCCATCGGTCGCGGCCCTGACACCCTCGGCGAGTTCGGTTGCCTGCAGGTCGACCCACGCGTCCACCGGCAAATTGCCCACCCTCGAGAGGTCGGCTGTTGCGCGCACGACGCCGATCACCCTGGCCCCCAGGCCATGGGCGATCCTCGCGGCAATGCCGCCCACGTTGCCGGTCGTTCCCGTGATGAGGACTGACTCCCCTTTCCGGAGTTGGGCGGTGTCCACGATGGCCGCCCAGGCCGTCATGTACGAGACCCCGATACCAGCCCCCTGCTCGAAGCCCACGTTTGCCGGCAAGGGCAGGACCGCCGTCGTGGGCACGGAGAGAAATTCCGCATGGCTGCCGTCCCGCCCGAGGCCGAGGTTCCCCCCCGATCCAAAGACCGCCTTTCCCACCAATCCGCGGGGACCCTTGGCGACGATGCCGGCGAAATCACGGCCGGGGGTGCGCGGGACGGTTGTGCCATGCATCTTGCCCTGCACGTTCTTGATATCGCTGGGGTTGATCGCCGCCCCCTTCACCTGGACCAGCACCTCCCCCTCCGGGGGCTCTGGCACCGGAATGTCCTTGATGGCCAGCCCCTCCAAGGAACCCGTCATTTCAAACCTGAGAGCGCGCATGGGTCGTGGGGCGGGGATCGGAGGAGGGTCTGGATTGGCGACGAAGGCAAGACGAGGGAGGGCACCGCGGCGATTCGCAAATTGGGCGGATACCCATACGGTGGGCGGATGCAAATTGGGATAGACAGCTTCGCCTCCTCGATCGCCGACCCGGTCACGGGAGTCACGCTCAGCCATGCCGAGCGGATGAAAAACCTCCTGGCCGAGATAGAGCTCGCCGACAAGGTCGGCCTCGACGTCTTCGGCATCGGTGAGCACCACCGGCCCGAATTCCTGGACGCCGCGCCGGCCGTCATCCTTTCCGCGGCGGCGGCGCGGACGAGCCGGATCCGGCTCACGAGCGCCGTCAAGGTGCTGAGCGCGGACGATCCAGTTCGGGTATTCCAGGATTTTGCGACGCTCGACCTCATCTCCCAGGGGAGGGCCGAGATGGTGGTCGGCAGGGGCTCCTTCACGGAGGCGTTTCCGCTCTTCGGCCTCGAGCTCGGCGATTACGACGAGCTTTTTGCCGAGAAGCTGGACCTGCTCCTGAAGATCCGCGCAAGCGAGCACGTGACGTGGTCCGGCCACCACCGCGCCCCGCTGACGGGCCAGGGCGTCTACCCGCGGCCCTTCCAGGATCCCCTCCCCATCTGGCTCGGGGTGGGCGGGACCCCGGAGTCCTTTGTCCGCGCGGGCGAGCTCGGACTGCCGCTCATGGTGGCCATCATCGGTGGCGAGCCGCGGCACTTCAGGCCGCTGGTCGACCTCTACCGGGAGGCGGGCCGCCTTGCGGGCCATCCGGCGCAGAAGCTCAAGGTGGGCGTGCATGCGATCGGGTTCGTGGGGAGGACCACGCAGGAGGCGGCGGACGATTTCTACCCGGGCTTCGCGCAGACATTCACGAAGATTGGCAGGGAGCGGGGGTGGCGGGCCACGACCCGCGCCCAGTTCGACGCGACGCGCGGGCCGACCGGCGCGTACCTGATCGGCGACGCCCAGACCGTCGCGGAGAAGATAATCCACTATAACCAGGTTCTCGGCGGCCTGGCCCGGATAACGTTCCAGATGAGCGTCGCCGCGATGGCGCACGACAAGATGGCGCGCTCGATCGAGATCCTGGGAAGGGACGTCCTGCCCATTGTTTCGAAGGCCCTGCGCGCATGAGGCGGCGCCACCTAGCCGCCATTTTGAGGTGGCTGATTTCGATCCTTGCCCTGCTGCTGGCGGCGACCGGGTTCTCGGCGTTGACGTTTACTCGCCTGGAGCACTTCACGGGCTGGGGCTGGACGGTTGTCCCGGTCGTGCTCGCAGCCGGGTTCATCCCGGCCACGTTGCTGAGCCGCCGGGTCCACACACGGCTGCTCGCGGCTTTCAACGTCCTCTCCGGGATTTCCGTGGGATTCCTGAGCTTCTTCGTGTTCGCCGCAATCGCATGCTGGATCGTGGTGGGTGCCGCGCGCCTTTCGGGCCACGCGGTTGACGGGCGGTACGTGGCCTCCGGGATCTATGGCACGGCCGCCCTTGTCGGCCTCTTTGCCCTGGTGGAGGCCTACCTGCTCCGCGTGACCCGCGTCACCGTTCCGCTCGAGAATCTTCCGCTTTTTTGGCGGGGCCGGACGATCGCCCTGGCGACCGACATCCACCTCGGCAACTTCAGGGGTACGGGATTCTCAAGGCGCGTTGTCTCCCGACTCATGGCCCTCAAGCCAGAATGCGTGCTCATCGGGGGCGACATGTTCGACGGCTCCGTGATCGACCTGGAAAAGTCCGTCGCTCCCTGGGCTTCGCTCTCGGCCCCGTCGGGCGTCTATTTCGTGGGAGGCAACCACGACGACTACGGCGGACTGGAGGCGATCCTCGGCGCCCTGCGAGGCGCGGGAATGAGGGTCCTCGGCAACGAGAAGGTGGATGTCCACGGCCTCCAGCTGGTAGGTGTCCACGACGGGGAGATCCTCGAGCCGGAGCTCTATCGATCCATCCTGGAGAGGGTGCATCTCGATCCTGGCTCCGCCAGCATCCTCCTGGCGCACCGGCCCTCAAATCTTTCCGTGCCCGAAGCGGCCGGGATCAGCCTCCAATTGTCCGGGCACACCCATCAGGGACAGTTCTGGCCGTGGACGATATTCGCAAGGAGGGTTCACGGGAAATTCACCTATGGACTGAACCGCCTCGGCAGGATGCTCGTCTACACGAGCAGCGGCGCCGGCACCTGGGGCCCGCCCTTTCGCCTGGGAACGCGCTCCGAAGTCGTGCTCATCCGCCTCGAGGCCGCATAGTCACGGCGGAGGCCCGTCGGCGCGGGGTGGACGGTTGCGACCCTCCAGGGCGTTAACGATTTCTCAACGCTTTCTCGCGGTCTCTTAATTAGGCGGCGCCGCGCGCCCTGTTATACTGGGCGCGCATTTGAATCCGTGAACGGACCAAGGAATCCGGACTTATCCCCATGAGGACCGATAATGGAGTGACCGGCCATTTCGAGTTTTGCTTCCCGAGTCTGGACACGCTGCTGCTGGTCGAGGTGGCCGAGGGAGACGTCACCATCCGCGCCACCCGCGACACGTTCTCGGCGCAGCGCAAGGCCCACTTCGTGCGCGAGCTGGTTGCCGAGGGATTCATCCCGGAGGAACTCAAATGGTTCCCGGTGGGGGAGCCGCAGTCGTTCCAACGGGGAGTCTGCTGGCTTGTGGACTTCTCCTGGCTGGGCATCGACGAGGCCGTGGTCGCCTGGACGCGGCGCCGGGTGGTCGGTTTCCTCTGCTTGGCCACCCTTTCCACGGCGCTGCTGGTCGGGTTGGCCGCCACAGGGCACCTCGGCAACCACCTTCCGGAAGCTGCGGCGGTTCATTTGCCCGGCGTCCGCTGACATCCTGACTGGGGCGGGGTCGCGTCGTGGGGGACGACTCGCCGCCGGAAAAAAAGGCAACAAAAAGGTTGCATAACCTTATTTCCCCGGAATCATGCAACCCACAAGTTGCATTATGAACACCAACAGCATCGAAAAACAGATCGAAATCAAGGCGCCCGTCGCCCGCGTATGGCGCGCCCTCACCGACCACGTCGAGTTCGGAAAGTGGTTTGGCGCCAAGATGGACAGCCCCTTCGTCGTCGGGAAGACGACGGCGGGCAGGATACTCGAGACCGACTACTCGCACATCCAGCTGGCCGCGACGGTCGTCAAGATGGAGGCCGAGCGGCTCTTCTCCTACACATGGCACCCGTATGCCGTGGACAAGGACGTGGATTACTCCAAGGAGACGCCGACCCTCGTCGAGTTCACCCTGTCGGAATCTAAGGGGGGCACGCTCCTCACGGTGAAGGAATCGGGCTTTGACAAGATCCCCGCAGGGCGCCGGGACGAGGCGTTCCGCATGCACGGACAGGGCTGGGCCGCCCAGCTGGACAACATCAAGAACCATGTCTCCTAGGTCGCGCCGGGGGAGGCCCCCGGGGAGGGGGCTTCCAGCCTCGGTCTTCGCGGCCCTCGGCGACGATACCCGCCTGCGCCTCGTTGGAAGGCTCTGCGGCGGCGACCGGCTGTCGATTTCCGAGCTGTCGGAGGGATCGAGGCTGACACGCCAGGCGATCACGAAGCACCTGCGCGTCCTGGAGGGTGCGAGCCTTGTCCAGGGCGTCCGCCGGGGCCGGGAGACTCGATTCGAGTTCGCCCCGGGTCCGTTCAACGAGGCGATAAGGTACCTCGAGCTTGTCTCGGGCCAGTGGGAGCGGGCGCTCGGCCGGCTGAAGGCGTTTGTCGAGGCGGACGCGAAGAAGGACTAGGTCAGTTCCTGCCGCCGACGCCCTCGATGGCGTCCTCCCAGTGGAAACGGCCGCGCTCCTCGGGCGTGAGCTCGGCGATGCACGCCTTCATCTTGCTGAGCCTGGCGTCGGCCAGGGCCTGGGTGTCGTCGAGGTTCACGGGCAGCACCCCGAGGAGGAGCCCGCACATCTCGTCGGTCGCGTTGGGGCCGAACCGGACGTCGCGCGGCGGGGAGTACGGGTTGGAAGGGTTGGCCTCGCTGTTGTCGAAGACCCACCGGCACCGGACCACGGTCCCCTTGGGCAGGATGAACGGCTCCCGGTAGAAATAATGATCCTGCCACCGGAAGCTCCACCTGCTTATGTCGAGAAGCGGCCGCTCAGAGCCGTCCGGCAGCCGCGCGCTCGCATGCACCTCGCGGCCGAGCAGGTGCATGTGGGGAAAGACCGACATGAGGACGCAGTCGGCGGGGACGACGATCGAGTCCTCGACGACGAAGGCCGGCGTCCCCGCCGGGATGTCGAGCTTGAAGCTGCGCAGGAAGAGAGAGTCCATGATCCGGCGCACGGGCTCCCTCATGAGGTAGATACCGACCTCGCTCTGGTCGGTCTCCTCCTTTCCGGTCGCGTGGTAGTGGACCTGGAGCACGATGTCCCCGGAGAGCGGCATGACCCCCGAGGCGATCCCACTCGGCAGGAACTGGGGCGTCGTGCCCGGGACCCGGCCGCCCAGGTAGGCGGCCGGCACGAAACCCGGAGTCCCGAAGCTCGGGTAGCCGTTGCCGCCCCCCGCCGCCTCGCGCGCCCGCGCCTGCCCCGATGTGTCGACGAACACGTCGGCATGGTGCAGTGCCCGGGGATTCCCCGCGCGGATCTCCACGGCCGCCACGCCGAGGACGTCCGAATCGGGGATCCGGGCCGCGGCGATGACATCCTGCGGGACGCCGGAGAGCGTGAACGCCATGGGGAAGACCTCGTAGGTGTCGCCGGGGCCCGCCGGGACCTTGAACGGAAGGCGCATCCGGACAACGAGGTCAGGGGGCCCCAGCCTCCATCCGTCTCCGCGCGCAGGCGGGACCGGGGGCGCCCGGGAGAGGTCCCCGGGCGGCGCGCCGTCCCCCGCCCACCGCACGATTGTCGCAATGTCCCCGTCGGTAAGGCGGCGCTCGCCGACGAAGGCGCCCACGGGCCCGTCGGGGGACCACGGCGGCATGGTGCGCGCCTTGACCGTCTTCGCGAGGAAGCGCGCCCGCTTGGCCGCATCCTTGTATTCGAGGAGGGAGAAGGGGGCCACCTCGGCCGGCCGGTGGCACTCCACGCAGTTGTTCATCAGGATCGGCGCGACATCGCGCGCCCACGTGGGAGGCGGGGAGACCGCGCCCGCGGGCGGCCCGTCGGCAAGCAGGCGCGCGAATGACGCGGCGCAAAGGAGCGGAAGCGCCGCGGCGCGCCTCACGGGCGGACTTCCTCGGGGATCGCGCACCCGTAGCCCGCGACACCCCTGAAGGGCCCCGTGGCCCCAGCCGCGAGGGCGACCAGCACGTCGCGAAGCTCCTGATGCGTCGCAGCGGGGCGCGCGGCTCCGGACTCGCCCACGCGGTCGTCGATCCTGCCCAGGTAAAGCCTCGCGCCGTCGGCGGAAAACACCGCGACCTCAGGCGTGTAGGAGGCCCCTGCGGCACGCGCCAGGCGGTGCCCCCTGTCGTCGGCGGTGGGGAAGCCTATGGCGTAATCCCTCGCGTGGGCCCGGAGCGCCTCGAGGTCCGCCGTCGGATCCACGTACGCCCCAACGAACGCGAATCCCCGAAGGGAAAACTCGGTGGAGAGGGCGTTGAGCACCGGGACCGAGGCGTTCGAGACCGGGCACTCCTGCCCCAGGAAGACGACGACAATCCAGCGGGCGGCGGGGTTGAGCGGGGCCCCGTGAATGTCGCGGACCTGCAGGTCGCGCCACCACCCGGAGGCCCCGCCGGCGTCGCCCGCACGCGACAGGGGCATGAGGAGCGCAAGGGCGAGAGCGGCGGCTCGGGCGACGGGCGCGCGGGTCCTGCGCCGAACGACACTCGATGGCCATCCGTGCCCCGGGGGTTTCACGGGGGGATCGTCGGGGCGATGGGGGCTGCTCTTCAACCTGGAAAGTGACGCTGCGAAGGTGCCCGGAAATGTGAAGCGCGCACGGCCCCGGCCGTGCGCGCTCACACACTACAAACAACGGGGACCCCTCTAGAATCCGACCCCGTAAGAGATCTTCGCCTGGAGCGGCGACTGGTAGATGAGGCCGTACAGCTTCGTGTCGTTCAGGGCGTTGTCCACGTTGACCTGGACGTACTGCTTGTGGCCCCACCTCGTCCACTCGTACTTCGCCTCCAGGGTGAGGAGGAACTCCGACGGGCTGTAGGCGATGTAGGCCGCGCCACCCTCCGCCTGGCCGCTGCCGTGCGTGAGGCCGGAGAAGAACTCCTCCTGCGAGTGCCAGGTGCCCCCGATTCCCCCGGAGAAGCCCGGGAACATCTCGTTGAAGTTGTAGTGGACGAAGAAGTCGGCCGAGTTCTTCGGCGTGTCGTCGCCGGGGAACGTGCCGAGGTTCGTCACGTTCGTCGACGTGTCCGCCGGGTTCGCATAGAACTGGGCCAGCGTCAGCCCCTGCAGGCCGAATCCGCCGGTGCCGTTCTGGAAGTACCAGACCGCCCACTGGTCCTGGGGATAGGGGTACTTGGGATACTGCCCGAGGTTCAGGCGCTGGACGGACGAGTCGATCGTGTAGTTGAACACGAGCTGGAGGTTCCTGGTCGCCGAGTACGTGATCTCCCCGTCCCAGCCCTTCGACTGGTCGATGACCTGGAAGGCGGGCGCAATTCCCGCGTTCCCATTATAGAAGCCGGCCGCGTCCTCGGTCGCGTTGTTGATATTGGGGTCCATGTTGCTGTCCCCCTGGTAGAGCCAGCCTGGCCATCCCGCGCCTCCGTCCGCCTGGTTGGCCGCGAAGGCCGTGGTCAGGTAGGCGGCTCCCGTCGCCTTGGAGGCGTCCAGGTACAGGCGGCCGGGTTCGCTCGGGAGCGTGTACACTGCCCCGGCTGCTACTGCTGCGTTCCAGGCTGAGACGACCTGCGGCTGGTTCTGGATCGGACCGCCCTGGCTTCCGACGCCGCCGGGCACCGTCGTCGCACCGGGCTGCCCCTGGGCGTTGAATCCGCCCGAGAGCTCGTAGACGATGTCCTTGTTCGGGTTGAAGCGAGGGTTGCCGAGGGGCGCCGGCGCGAACCAGGGCTCCGCCGCCCAGGAATCCTTCGTGATCTTGTAGTGGCTGATGCGCCCGGAGATCTTACCGTCCAGGAAGTCGAACTTGATCCCAAGCTCCCGGCTTCGGGCGAAGTTCGGCCCGACCGGCCCGCCGATGGCCCCATTGCGCAGGTTGTTGAAGTTCGGCTCTATGCCCTCGGCCTTTAGCCCGTAGATCGAGAGGTTCTTCGTGATCTCGAGCATGGCGGCGTTCTGGTAGGTCTTCGAGTTCGAGGTGATTCCCCTCGATGCCGTGTAGGAAGGAGCGGCGCCCGGGGCGCTGAGCGTCGTGTTCGTCGAGTACTCGTCGATCTTGTCGTGCCGGAAGCCGCTCATGAGGATGAGCCGGTCCTTGAAGAGCTTGAGGTAGTCGTTGACATAGTAGCCCGCGTCCCAGCCGAGCGTGCTGTTCTGGGGGTTGTTCTCGAACATCGGGGCGTTCGCCGAGCCGTCGGCCTGGTGGGCGTACGTGATCCCGCTCGTGGAGTTCGGGGACCAGTAGTTGTAGTCGCCGGGCACCGTCTCCGTGTTGTTGGCCTCGATGTCGTTCTTGATCTCCGAGAAGCCTGCGAGGAACTGGTCGTTCAACTGGTACCACTTCCCCTCCCAGAGGTCCTTGATGCCGGTGATCTCAACCCGCTCCTGGTCGCGGGTCGCGGTCTGGTTGTTGAGCGTCCACTGGTACTGGATCACCTCGTTCGGGAACGTGCCGTTCACCAGGTTAAGGTTCGTCTGCGCCTCTCCGTTGATGTCGTTCGCGACCGAGGTCGTGAATGTCTGCTCGACGTCCGATCCCGGCGCGCCGGCAGTGAGAGGCCCGAAGAATCCCGCCGCCTCGCTCTGGTCAATGAAGTTGGTCTTTGAGTGGTTATACCCAATGAGGGCGTCGAGCTCGGGCACCCAGTCGGTCTGCTGGAGCAGCCTCTGCGTGAGCTTGAGCTCGGTATTCTGCTGCGTCTGGTTGTTATAGGTGTCCGGTCCCGAGAGGTTGTACGTCCTCGGGTTCACTCCCGAGGGATAATAGAAGGCGACGGCCTCCAGCTGGTCGTTGTTGAGCGGCGTGGAGCCGTTTCCCTGGGCTGCGCGCAGCGCCTGGAACCCGTAGCCGCTCTGCTTGGACGAGCCGTACTCGACGTTGGCGTAGACATTGGTCCCGCTCCACGGCTTCCACTCGAGGGACGGGGAGAGGAAGTAATGCGAGTTCTCCTGGTAATCGATGTTCGTTGAGGACGACTCCCAGGCGGCGTCAAAACGGTAATCCAGATGCTGCGCGGCGCTGATTGGGCCGGTGACGTCGAGCGCGGTCCGGAAGAAGTCATAGAGGCCTGCCGAGAGGGTGACCTCGCCCTTTTGATTGTCCTCGGGCATCTTCGTCAGGTAGTCGACGACCCCGCCGAAGTTCCCCGTTCCGTAGAGGAGCGCATTGGGCCCGAAGACCACCTCGACGCGGTCGATGTTGACCGAGTCCGCGGCAACAGCCCTGAGGAATCCGTCGCGAAGCACATTGGTCGTCACGAATCCGCGGACCTTGAGCTGGGAATCGTCTATGTTCGACGTGAGGCCCTGGGGGTTGTTTACGCCGCCCGGCCCGTACGGGCTGCCGAACGTCGAGCCCGTGTTCTCGAGGTCGTTCTGTGTCTGGAGCATGATTCCCGAGGAATAGCTGAGCGCGCTGCGCAGGTCGGTGGCGCCGATGTCATCGATGAATTGGCTCGTGATCACGTCGATCGGAACCGGGAGGTCCTTGATCGGAGTGTCTACGCGCGAGCCCGAGATCGCATTGGTGGCGGCATATCCGTGGTCCTTGTCGGTCGAGACCGTGAACGGGTCGAGCTGAACAACGGGGGCGGCGGCCGTCGTGGAGGTTGTGGTAGTCGTGGTGGTGGACGTGTTCGTGCTTGCCGGAGACGTTGTCGTATCCTGGGCCCGGAGAGGCAGGGAGGCCGCGACGGCTACGGCCGCAAGAGCCGACAGGGTCCTAAGCAGAGCTGCATGTCCAACGGGGTGCTTGTTCATATGGTGTCTGAGTATTGAGGTAATCACTGAATGGTTCTTGGTGGTGGATCTCGTTAGCGCTGGTCGCGTCGCAATTCATCCTGTCCCGTCGCGGCTTTCGCTGGGCGGTTTCTCTGAAAAGGCCGGGGAGTGCCTAGGGGTAATGGGTTTCATGGGGTGGGAGCTGAAGCTCTACCCTTGATGCACGGGGAGGTGTAGTGAGGCGTTATTTTCTCTGTCAACACTTTTGTGCACTTTTTAACTCACAATAAAAAATAAAGCGGCGATTTGGATCAAAAATGCCAGTTGAGAAAAGACATCAATCGGTTCGGCATCGGCCCGAAAACGGACAATAATCTTGGTCGCATAAATAACATAAAAGATTATAATTAAACGATATATGAATACATGGCTCAGCAACACGCTGTCGTGCTCGTCAACACCAGGCGATATGAGGAAAATTTGGCCGTCATATGGTGCACGTACATGCGCACTTTATTGTGATTATGCGTGGATTTGCGCGGAGCCGCCTTGAGGGCCGCTCGCTGGCGCTACGCTGTCGCTTCCTCGTCTCGCGTTGATGTTTTCAATCATCCGCGAAAGCCGCACCGTTCGCATCGAGGCGCCGGAGCCGCTGCCGATCTGCTCTATTCCCTCGGGCTAAAGTCGAGGTACGCGAGGTTCATGTTACCCTCGGAGATTATGCGAAGCGTGAGGACGCTGATGCCCTTGGGCAGGCTCACCACCGCAATGTCCCTCATCAGGTTCCAGTGGTGCCACTGGCGCCACGGGACGGTCTCGGCAGCGTTCCAGGTCGAGAGGATTTCAATTGCTGGCGCGAGCGGCCTGCCGTCCAGCTCCAGCGAGATCGCTCCGCCTCGATTCGAGGTGTAGAGAAGGCTGATCCCATACCTGCCGGCGCGCTCCACTTCTACCGTCATTTTGATCCATTCGCCGGGGTTCGTCCACCCGACGTAGAGTTGCCCTTCGGAGGGCTTCGCCAGGTCGAAGGGATTGTCGTCGATCGCGTCGCGGTACTTCACGTACGAGATCCCGACGGTCTCCCGCATCCGGAACTCATTCAGGTAGGACCCGTCCGCGGGGTTCAATATACCGCTGCCCTTGTTCACGGTGTCGGTGTTGTGGAACGCCACGCCCTCGCCTCCGAGGTCGAAGTAGGCGCACTGCACCCGGCCAGGGATTCTCTGTGGGCCGCCCTTGTAAACGGAGTCGTGGAAGGGCGTGCCGCAGTACTTTCCGGGAAGGGCGTCGGCGACCGAGCGGGGCCCGGCGCAATCGAGCACGAGGCATAGCCCAAGGGCGAGCGCCGTTCGGCTGCCCGGGAAAGATCCAGGAATTGTTGCGGAGGAGCCAGTCAAGGTCGGCCGGGGTCCGGGCCAAGGAGGGGGCTACGGGCCCTTGACGTAGGTCTGGATTGCCCTTGCCGGAATGCTGCACGGCCGGGAATCGAGGCCGTCCGAGAGCCGGAAGCTGGCGGGCGAGTCACCCGTGTTCAGGACGACAACGGCCAGGCCGCCGCCAGGGTTCGCGAATGCGACCGACTCGAGGCCTGCGGGGCCGCCCTCGGATGCGATGCGCCGGGCGCCCGGGTGTACGAACCGGCTGAAGTGCGCGATGTAGTAGAACGAGGACTGGTAGTGGATGGTCCCCGTCTCCGTCTCGACGATCACAGGCGCGTCGCAGAAATTGCCGACGTGGTTCGGCCCGCCCGTCTGGTCGAGGACGATGTTCCAGTCGATCCACCCGCACACCCAGTTCCTGAAGTCGTTTACCATGCTGTGGGCGTATCGCTCTCCGTGCTCCCACCTCCCGACGCTCCACTTCCCGTGCTCCATGGCCCGGTCGTTGCAACCCTCGGTGAAGAGGGTCGGCTTGTCGGGAAACGCGGCGTGAGCCCGGGAGGGGGCCGCGAAGTCGTTGCTCACATACCAGTGCATCGCCGTCCCCCAGACGAAGCGCGCGGCCGCCGGGTCGCCGTAGATCGTGTGGGTCCACTCGTCCATCAGGTCCCGGTTGTGGTCGAGGATGCACAGATGGACGCCGGTGAGTCCGGCCCGGGTGAGCGCCGGCCCCAGGTAGTCGCGGACGAAGTCGCGCTCCTCGGCGGCCGAAAAGACGCATGATTCCCAAGTCTGGACAGCCTGGGGCTCGTTCTGGACCGTGACTGCCCAGACGTGGATGTGCTCCTGGGTGTCCATGGCTTCGATGAAGCGAACGAAGTAGTCGGCCCAAGCCTGCCTGCATTCCGGCCGAAGGGAGCCGCCGTCGGTCATCCGGGTGTTCGTCTTCATCCACGACGGCGGGCTCCACGGCGAGGCCAGAAGGTGGAAATTCGCCGCGCCCGCGGCCGTCTGGGCGTCGCGAATCAGCGGGATCACCCACTGGCGCATCGGGTCCAGGGAGAAATGGGCGAGGCCCGTGTCGCCCGCCACGGGGTCGAGGGCCCAGCTCCCGAGGGAGAAGTCGCAGCTATTGATATGCGTGCGGGCAAGCGTGTAGCCGATGCCCTCCTTCGGGTCGTAGTACCGCCGGATGACCTCCAGCCGCTTGTCGGGAGGAAGCTGTGCAAGGACCCATGCGGACGACTCGGTCAGGGCCCCCCCGAATCCCTCGATAAGCTGGAACGTTTGCGCGGGATCACACACGATCGCCTCCGGCGACACCGAGCCCGTGCCTGACTCCGACGTGACGTCCGAGAGAAGGTGCCCGTTGTCGCGGGCGGTCTCATAGACCGTCCAAGCGGAGCCGGCGCCGTGGAGCTGGGTCGCCGCCAACGGCAGGATGAGAAGGGCGGCGAGCGGCATGAGGGAAATGGGGGTGTGGGAGGGCATGGGAATTTATCCGGGGCCGGCGTCAGCGCGGTCCCCTTCGATCACGCGGCTGCGGCTTTTCTCAGTGCGAGATCCCGCTCGATCTCCTTCACCATGGGATCTGTCATCGGATAGAAGAATATGGCGAGGGCGCCGAGGAGCGCCATCGCGCCGGGAATGGCGCTGAACATCAGGCGGATCCCGAAGTTCGCTGCGGGTGTCTGGTCCACGTTGGCCACGAAGCCAAAGTACGCCAGCAGCCAGCCCACGGCGCCCGTGCCCATGGCGAGGCCGACTTTCTGGGAGAACACCAGGGCAGAGAACACGAGGCCCGTCGTTCGCCGCCCGAACCTCCATTCGCCGTAGTCGGCCGTGTCCGCATACATCGACCACAGGATCGCGGGCGTCGGGCCCACGATGTAGTTGGCGACAATGTTAAGGGCGATCAGGAGCGTGTAGGAGCGCGGATCCACGAGGTAGAATGCCGCCATGAGGACCGCGTTCGCGATCGACAGGGAGATCATCATCGTGCGCCGGTCACCCATCCGCAGGAAGAGCTTCGTCGAGGCCGCGCCGGCGATGAACGCGAGGAAGCCGCTCGTCGTGTAGAGCGTGAACTTCGTCTCGTCGTGGACGACATACTTGAAGAAATATATGATCGAGCCGTTGCGCACGGCCGTGTTGACCAGGGTGAAGAGCCCCGAGAAGAACAGCACCACCCACGCCTTGTTGCGGAGCATATTGCGCAGGTCCTCGGCCAGCGAGCCCCGCTGGCCCGCGGGCTGGACGACGCGCTCGCGCGTCTTGGCGAAGGTGAAGAGGAAGAGGGCAACGGACGCCACTGAGAAGATCAGCATGGTGTACCGGATTCCCTCGGCCTGGTTGCCCCTGCCGAGGAGGTTCTTCAGGGGAAGGACGAGATTGGCGATGAGGAACCCGCCGGCGAACGCGCAGATGAACCGGTACGTCGAGAGAGACGTGCGTTCCTGCGACGACGGCGACATGACCCCCATGAGGGCGGAGTACGGGATGTTGAGCGCGGCGTACGCGACCCAGACGAGGCCGTAGGTCACGTAGGCGTAGACGAGCCTGCCATGTTGCGTGAGGCTGGGATTGAGGAACATCACGTATCCAGCGATCCCGTACGGGATGGCGCCCCAGAGGAGGTAGGGCCGGAACTTGCCCCAGCGCGAATTCGTGCGGTCCGCGAGGATGCCGACGGCGGGGTCGATGATGGCGTCGAACGTGCGCAGCGTGATCATCATCGTCCCCACCGCCGCGGGAAGCAGCCCGAAGATGTCGGTGTAATAATTGACCAGGAAAAGATTGAAGAACTGGAAATAGAAGTTCGAGGCGGTGTCGCCCAGACCGTAGGCGAGCTTTTCCTGGAAGCTGAGACGCTCGGCGCCCGCCATGGGGCTGGTTTCCTGGATCGGGGGCCGGGTGGCGGGAAGGGGAGCTGGCATGGGAGCCTAGTCAGGTGCCCCTATCCACGCGCATATGAGACGGCTTCATGGGGGCGCATGACCGAGGGGAACCGGGGCAGTTGGGGGTCCAACGGGGCCAACCAAGGCGAAATTACTTCGTCTATGTCAATAGCAATGTGCACAGGCATTCGAGCCAAATTGGCATCTCTGGGAAAGGGGCCATTTTCCAATGGAAAAACCGCCGCCGGTGACGTCCAAGTCCGCCGCACATCGCAGGTTTTGTGCATGAGTATTTTACCACTTGAAATCGGGCACGGGATTTGCACTGTTCTGGGCGGTTGCCCGCGGAGCCCCGCGATTAATTCGCCCCTACTTTCGAATCCAGAGCGATATCCAGAATCCGCCAGACCCCACTCCAATCAGCTCCACAATAAACCAACAGGCGATTGCTGAGCGGCTCAATTTGTCGCGCACGACGGTGTCGCGGAGCCTGGCGAACCACCCGGCGATAAGCGCAGACACACGCGCTGAGGTGCAGAGCCTCGCCGCGAAGATGGGCTACCGCGGCAACCCGTCGAGGAACCTGCGGAGGTCGCGCCAGAGCAAGCCGCTGACAATCGGAATCCTGATCGGGGTGCCGGCCGAGAACGTGGCGATGGCCACCTTTCCCTTCATCCTGCAGGGGATCCGCGAGCGGGCTGGGATGGAGCACGTGGCGATTGACGTGTGCTTTGAGAACCCCGCCTCGCTCGAGCCGGCGGTCCGGCCGCAGAACATATTCCGCAACATCCGCAGGAGCGACTGGCGCGGTACGGTGCTCATCTACCCGTTCCCGGAGCAGACGGTGGCCATGATCGCGCGGAAGATCTCGGCCGTGGCGGTCCTCGAGAGCTACACAACGCCCGGTATCGACACAATTGATACGGACGACTCGGTCGGGATCCTGGCCCTCGTGACCCGCCTGGCCGCGGCCGGCCACACGCGCATCGGCTTTCTCACCTGGGAATACCCCGTCGTCGGGCACTGGGCGACCCGGCGCTTCGGCGGGTATGTCGAGGCCCTTTTCTCCCTCGGCCTGGAGTTCCGCCCGGATTGGACCATCAATGTCCACAAGGCGGGCCCGCACATCCGCGAGGAGGACATCACCGGCAGGGTCCTGCAGCGGATTCGCGAGGACCGGGTCACTGCGTGGGTGTGCGCGGCCGACCACCAGGCCTACCGCCTGATGGAGGAACTCCAGGGGCACGGACTCCAGGTGCCGCGGGACTGCTCGGTCACCGGGTTCGACGGACTTGAGCCCCCGCAGATCCTGCGCCGCCTCACCTCGATCCGGGTCCCCCACGAGGACATTGGCGCCTCGGCGGTCGCGAGGCTGCTCAGCCGGATCGTCCACCCGAAGTCTCCGCGGCGAAAGATCCTGGTCGAGGGCCAGCTCATCGAGGGCGAGTCGATCGCGCCGCCGGCGAAGACCTGACCACCGTGCGCCCGCAACCGGGCGCGCGCAGGCCCCGCCGCGGATCCGGAAGCTTGAGCCCCATGAAACGCAGTGCATTCCTTATGGCCCTGGGCGCCGCCCTGGCCCCGCTTCCCCAGATCCGCGCCGAGACGCCGGTCCTCGTGTGGAGCGACGAGTTCAACCAGCCGGACTCGACCGGGCCGGATCCCGCGAAGTGGGCCTACGAGCTCGGAGTGGGCAACCCGCCTGGCTGGGGCAACAGCGAGCTCGAGACCTACACCGATTCGAGGAGCAATTCCCTCGTTGTCAGCGACGCCGGCGCGACCGACGGAAAGGCGCTCGCGATCCGGGCGCTGCGCTCGGGCTCGTCCTACACCTCGGCCCGTATCCACACGCTGGCCACGTTCCAGTACGGCCGCCTCGAGGCGCGGGCCCGCATCCCATACGGGGCGGGGTGCTGGCCGGCCTTCTGGGCAATTGGCACGAACGCGGCGGCGGTCGGCTGGCCCGCCTGCGGGGAAATTGACGTGATGGAGTGGGTCGGCAAGGACCCGGGCAACATCAAGGGCTCGCTGCACGCCCCCGGGTTCTACGGGGAGCATCCGCTGAACGCGGACTGCATCCTTCCTGGCAAAGCAATCTACAGCGACGCCTACCACGTCTTCGCGGTCGACTGGTATCCCGGCGAGGTTGTGTTCTCGATGGACGGTCAGGTCTACGAGGACCGAAAGAAGGGCGACCGGCCCGCGGGCTCGCAGTGGCCGTTCGACCATCCCTTCAGGATCCTTCTCAACTTTGCGGTGGGCGGGCGCTGGCCGGGACCGCCCAACTCGAGCACGGTCTTTCCCCAGGACTACCGGATCGACTACGTCCGGGTCTATTCGCTGCCCGCCACGCCCCCGCACAATCTGGCCTGGCCGCCGGCTCCGCCCGCGCATCCCGCTGCGTCTCGCCTGAATTCGTCGCGGATCAAAGTCTCGTGGCAGGCTCCGGCGTCGACGTTCGGGGCCGCCCTCAAGGGATATCTGCTTCAGCGGGCCACGGACGTGGCGTTCACTCGGGACCTCACATCGTGGACATTGGGAACCTCGAATTCTTACACGGACTCCTCCGTGCAACCCAAGGTCAGCTACGCGTACCGCGTGTTCGCGGTGAGCTCCAATGGCACCTCAGACGCCTCGTCCACGGTGCAATTCTTGGCACCGGACTCGGCGAGCGGCCCATAGAAGGGGCCAGCCGAAAAGTTGGCATATGTTAACAGAAATGAGCATAAATTTATGCATTTCAATTTCGCATGATATATTATACGTAATTGATTATTAATTAAATAATTAATGATTTTAATCTGATGCTATAATATTGGATTACTCTATGTTTTTCACGTTTTAGTGCATAGTTTTCGCTTGCATCTATTGGGACGGACTTCAAACACCATTGGAGACCGAATAACCCCTTAAATCGGCGCGCCCCAGCACCTGAATTTCATATTTTCAGCAACCCAGATGCCCATCGCCGCGCCCAGGCGGCGCTGAGCGCAAAGTAGAACCCCTTCTCCCATCGGCTGCGGCCCGCAGTCGGCACGACCAATGCCCAACAAGGCACAAACCTTCACCTTTCCCCGGAATTTCGTCTGGGGCGTGTCCGCCTCGGCGCCGCAGATCGAGGGCGCCGCGTTCATCGACGGGAAGGGGGAATCGGTCTGGGACCGATATGCCCGCCGTCCTGGCGCCATATTGAACGGCGACACGCTCGACGGCGCCTGCGACCACTACCACCGCTACAGGCAGGATTTCGCGCTCATGCGCCAGTTCGGAATCCGCCATTACCGCCTCTCGATCGCGTGGCCGAGGATATACCCGGACGGCCTAGGGGCTCTCAACCAGCGCGGCCTCGACTTCTACAACCGGCTCATCGACTCGATGCTCGAGCACGGCATCACGCCGTGGGTCACCCTGTTCCACTGGGACCTGCCCCAGGCCCTCGAGGCCAAGGGCGGCTGGCGCTCGCGCATCGTGACGGGCGCATTCGCCACCTATGCGGACACCGTCGTCCGCGCGCTCGGCGACCGGGTCAAGAAATGGATCACGCTGAACGAAATCCGCTGCTTCACGCTCCAGGCCTACGGGGGCCGCGGGAAGGCCCCGGGATTCGTTGAGGGGCGCCGGGTGGTCAACCAGACCATGCACCATGCGCTCGTCTGCCACGGCCACGGGGTGCGCGCCGTGCGCGAGCACGGCGGCCGCGGCGCCCGATGCGGCCTCAGCGACAACTGCGAGTCGGTCATCCCGGTGACGGAGTCCGCAGCCGATGTCGCCGCCTCGCGCCAGTGGTTCGCCGAGGCGAACATGCCCATCCTGGGCGCGATCTACGACGGGCGCTACTCGCCGGTGTACCTGCGAAAATGCGGTGCCGCCAGGCCGAAGGTCGAGCGCGGCGACTTTTCCCTGATCGGCCAGAAGATGGATTTCGTGGGGCTCAACATCTATTCGGGGGTCTTCGTGCGGCGCGGCTCCGACGGCAAGCCGCAGACCTTCTATCCCTCCTCAAGCTACCCGAGGACCGACAGCTCGTGGCTCCACCTGGCGCCGCGCTCCCTTTACTGGAATCCGCGCCTCGTCTCCGACGTATACGGGGAGAAGAACATCTACATCACCGAGAACGGATGCGGATACGACGACGACGTCGTCAAGAACGGCGAATGCCTCGACCTGCACCGCGTCGAGTTCCTGCGCAGCTACCTGAAGGAGCTTCAGCGCGCGATCGCGGCGGGGACCCCCGTGAAGGGCTATTTTGTCTGGTCGTTCCTGGACAACTTCGAGTGGACCGACGGCTACTCGCGCCGCTTCGGGATCGTCTACAACAACTTCAAGACCCAGCGGCGCACGCCCAAGCTGAGCGCGCATTGGTACGCGTCGGTCATGGCCGCCAACCGGGTGCTGTAGCCTCGTTCATGATCCGAGGGTCCGAGCGGATGGGGGCGCCGGGACCCGGGCGCAGCGTGAGTTCAGGCGCGCGGTGCAGCGCGCCGGGTTTCCTGCGCACGGGGGGCTCCGTCCTCCTGGCCCTGTGCCTGGTCTCGGTCCGCGTCCTTGCGGACGTTGGCCTGCCGGAGAAGTCCCCCGAGTCCGTGGGTTTTTCGGCAAGCCGCCTCGAGCGTGTTCCGGCCATGTTGACGCGGGAGGTCGCCGCCTCGCACTACTCCGGCGCCGTGTGGCTGATCGCCCGCGATGGCAGCGTAGTCTCGCACGGCGCCATCGGCTGGAGCGATGTCCCAGGGCGCGTCGCGATGGACGAGGACACCGTGTTCCGGATCTTCTCGATGACGAAGATCATGACGGCGGTCACCGTGCTGACGCTGGTCGAGGAGGGGAGGATCAACCTCGATGATCCCGTCGAGCGCTTCCTGCCCGAGCTCGCGAAACGGCAGGTCCTGACGGGGGGCACCGCCGACGCGCCGAAGCTCGAGGCGGCGGCCGGCCCCATCACGATCCGCGAGTTGCTGACGCACACCTCGGGGCTGACGTACGAGTTCTTCGAGGCCGAGCCGCTCAAGACCATCTGGTCGCGCTCTGGGATGTGGCACAGCGCCTCGCTCCGGGAATTCGTGGGCAAGGTGGCGGCGCTGCCGCTTGCGAGCCAGCCGGGCGCCCGCTGGACCTATGGCGTCAACATGGACGTCCTTGGCGCGGTCATCGAGGTGGTGACCGGACAGGACCTCGAGACGGCGATGCGCCAGAGGGTCATGATCCCGCTGGGCATGAACCACACGACGTTCCGCCTCTCGGCGGACGTGCGGGCGCACCTTGCGACGATCTACCACCGCACCCCCGCCGGCGCGCTTGAGAAGGACGCCTTTTGGACGGACCTGGGAACCGTGGCCTTTCCCTCGGGCGGAGGGGGTCTTTTCTCAACGTTGCACGACTGCGCGCGCTTCGGCCAGATGCTCCTCAACGGGGGCGAACTCGGCGGCCGGCGCGTCCTCGGCCGCAAGACGGTCGAGATGATGACGAGCAACCAGATCGCGCACCTCGCGGCGCCCCCGGGTGCGTGGATGCCCGCAGGATTCGGGTTTGGCGTGCGCGTGCGCCCTGCGGACGCCCACACGGCCGGAACCCTCGGCTCGCCGGGGGAATTTGGCTGGGAAGGTAGCGCGTGCACCTACATTTCCATGGATCCCGGTGAGAAGATGCTCCTGATCGTGCTCCTGCAGCACGTTCCCTACGACGAGGACGGCATATTGGAGAAGTTCGCCGACACCGCCTACCAGGCCCTGAAATAGGCGTACTTTGTCCGCGAGCGGGCCCTTAACCGCGGAATGACTTTGCCTGAGGGTGCCGTCCGCGCTAGGCAGTGCATTCCCCGAACCCCATGCGCTTCTCCGATATCCTGTGCCCAGGAGTTGCCCTTGCAGCGGCCCTCGCCGCGGGCATGACCTGTTCGGCGGACACACCGGCCGCCCATGCGCCGCCGCTTCCGTTCCTCAGCCCGATCTTCGGCGACAACATGGTGCTTCAGCGCGGCAAGCAGAACCACTTCTGGGGCTGGACGAGGCCCGGCGGGGAAGTCCGTGTGGAGATCGAGGGGAAGGCCGCGACCGGCGTGGCGGCCAGCGACGGCAAGTGGAGCGTGGCGATCGGCGTCCCGCCGGTGGGAGGGCCCTATTCGGTCAGGATCCTCGGGGAGGAGGAGATCGAGCTCCACAATGTCCTTGTCGGCGACGTCTGGCTCTGCGGCGGCCAGTCGAACATGCTGCTGGGCCTCGGCGCAACGGACAACGGGGCCGCGGAGATCAAGGCGGCCGACCATCCCGACCTGCGCCTGTTTTTGGTGGCGGGGAAGTCGGCATACTCCCCGGCGCCGGTGCCGGTCGGCTCGTGGAAGGTCTGCACGCCGGCAAATGTGGGCGATGAGGGAGACCATGGATTCTCGGCGGTCGCCTATTACTTTGCGCGCAGGATCCAAAGTGAGCTGCACATCCCGATCGGACTCATCGAGGACTGCTCCGGCGGAAGCACCGTCGAGGCCTGGATGAACCCGGCCACGCTGACCAGCATGGGGGATTTCGCGCCTCAGATCGCGGCCATCGAGGCGCTGAGGGCAAAGGGCGGTCCCGAGTACGGAAGTTTCCTCATGCACTGGCTGGACGACTATGATCCCGGCGCGAAGGGTGCGCCCTGGGCGGCACCGAGCTTCGACGACACGGCTTGGAAGACGGTCGACCTGCCGGGGGCCTTCTCGGAGCTCGGCGTCGGTGCGGTCCCGTGCGTCTGCTGGTTTCGCAGGGAAGTCACGCTTCCCGACCCGCTGCCGGCGGGCCAGGCCACCCTTTACCTCGGGCCGGTCGAGAAGATGGACACCACCTTCATCAACGGCCACTGGATCGGCGCCAGCTCGTGGGTCGAGAACCCGAGGGTGTACCATATCCCCGCAGGCGTCCTGACGGCGGGCCGCAACCTGGTAACGCTGCGCGTCTTCAAGATGAAACCGGACGAAGGGTTTCTCGCAAAGCCCGAGGTTCTCCGGATTGAACTCGGGGACGGCTCCTCGGTCGCCCTGGCCGGAAAGTGGAGGGGCACGGTGAGCGTGGATGCCCGTCCGCCCCATCCCATGCCGATGGACTTCGAGAACTATCCCACCATGCCCGTCGTGTTCTACGAGGGCATGATCGCGCCGCTCGCGCCCCTGGCAATCACGGGCGCGATCTGGTACCAGGGCGAGGCGAACACGACGCGCGCGGTCCAATACCGGAAGCTTCTTCCGGCATTGGTCGCCGACTGGAGGTCGCTCTTCGGGCAGGGTGACTTCCCCTTCTACATCGTCAGCCTTCCCCGGTTCACGCCCCGCCGGGCCGAGCCGGGGGATGACGGCTGGGCGGAGCTGCGCGAGGCCCAGGCTTTCGCGGCCGCGAACGTTCCAAACAGCGGGCTGGCGGTGACGATCGACACCGGCGAGGCCGACAACATCCATCCGAAGGAGAAGAAGGTGGTCGGCGACCGCCTGGCGCTGTGCGCGCTGGCCGAGCATTACGGTCTGCCGATCGCGTATCGCGGCCCGACATTCGCATCGGCGGAGCGCGTCCCGGGCGCGCTCAGGCTGCATTTCAGCAATGTCGGCGGCGGGCTTGCCGTGCGCGGCCCGAAACTCGGGGAATTCAGCGTCGCGGGGGCGGATCGAAAATGGAGCTGGGCGGACGCGAGGATCGACGGCGACACGGTGGTCGCCTCCTCCCCGTCCGTGCCGGAGCCGGTGGCCGCCCGGTACGCGTGGCAGGCAAACCCGGCCGCCACTCTATATAACGACGCGGGCCTGCCCGCGGTTCCGTTTCGCACGGACGACTGGCCCTTCCCGTGAGCTGGCCGCGCGGCGCGGCTCAGCCGGGCTGCGGACGCAGGGCTTCGAGGGATTCGCCCGTGCGGACCTCAACGAGCGCGCAAACCTTGGGGACATACATGCGCGTTTCGGAGGGCAGGGCCGATGCAACCCCGGCGAAATCGGTCGCCCCCCTGGACGCGAGTAGCCGGCTCACCCGCCCCTCGCCGGCATTGTACGCGGCGAGCGCGAGCGGCCAGCTTCCGAACTTTGCAAAAAGGGCGCGAAGGTACCGGGCGGTGGCGTGGGCCGACTTTTCCGGATCCGTCCGATCGTCGGGCAAGAATGTGCTGAGGCCGAGGGAGCGGGCCGTCTCGGGCATGAGCTGGAACAGGCCCCTGGCTCCAGCGGGGCTGCGGGCGGAGGGGTTCAGGGAGGATTCGGCCTCCGCGATCCACGCGAGCTCGGGCGGCATCCCCTCGGCCTTGAAGGCCGCCCGCAGGAGGGGCATGAGCGCGGCTGCCCCCGGCGGGACCGGCCGGCCGCTCTCTCGCGCGAGCCAGAGGTCGTAGTGGGGGACGTGCGTCCCGGGACGGCCGCCGCTGGAGGGCCCTGGCCGCGCCACCGCCTGCTTTGCGGCCTCCATCTCGTCAATTCGCAGCTGGAGCCAGTCCGCGTAGTCAGCATATCCGGGGATCGTGCGGGCGGCCGCCAGCGCCGCGCGCGCCTCGGGCTCGAATGCGGCGAGCTTCTCGAGGGAATCGCCGTCAAGCGCCTGCTGCAGGCGCGACGCGAACCGGTCCCATTCGTCCTTCGACGGAAACTCGTACTGGTCCTTGATATCCGGCGGAGCCAGTTGGTCGAAGAGCTGCTGGCCGACCTGGTAGAGCTCGTCCGTGTCCATGGGCGCCGGGGTCGGCGTCGGCGCCGCGCCTGCTGCAAGGACCCCTGCGGAGAGAATGGAAATCCACCGCATGCGCATGGCGGGACGATCCTGCCCGTGCTTCCGAATTGGGGCGAGCGATAATCTGCGCGCGTTCATTTGCCGAGCGCAACTGGGGAGATAGTGCTCGCGGCCCGAGAGTGTCGGCGGCAGTTTTCGGCTCAGGGTTCGGCGCCGCATGAATATCCTTCAACTTCCCCTCGTCCTGACGCTCGCGACGGCCGCGGTCGCGTCCGCGGCCGGGATCGGCCCCGTCTACGAACTGCGAACCTACACCGCCGCGCCCGGCCGCCTGGGTGATGTCCTGGAACGATTCAAAGACCACACGATTGGCATCTTCAGCCGGCACGGAATGGTAACCGTGGGCTTTTGGGTGCCCATGGACGCGAAGGATGCCGCGGGCGACAAGCTCGTCTACCTCCTGCGCCACCCGAGCCGGGACGCGGCGGTGGGCAACTGGGCGGCCTTCCACGCCGACCCCGAGTGGCAGTCGGTCTCCAAGGCCAGCGAGGCGCATGGCAAGATCGTGGTCCACACTGAGTCGGTCTTCCTGGCGGCGGCCGATTTCTCGCCCGAGGTGGCGGCGGGTTCCGGACCGGGAGCCCCGCGGGTCTTCGAATTGCGGATCTACACGGCGCCCGAGGGGAAGCTCGCGGAACTCGACGCCCGCTTCCGCTCACCCGAGCGCAGCTACTTCGTTCGCCACGGGATGATGGAGGTCGGCTATTTCCACCCGACCGACGCGGCCAACGGCGCCGGCCGCACGCTGGTCTATATGCTTGCGCACGCGAGCCGGGAGGCCGCTGCGGCTTCATGGGCCGGGTTTCGCGCCGACCCAGACTGGATCGCGTTGAAGGCCGCGACGGAAGGGAACGGCGCGCTGACGACCAAGACGGTCTCGATCTACCTCGCCCCGACCGACTTTTCCCCGCTGAAATAGGCGCGGCGTCGGATTTGTCCCTCCCTGGCTGACGTGGAGCCAGCGGAGAAAGGCGCAGGAGCCGGTGGAGGTGCCGGGAATTGAAGGCGGGCTGGGCGGATTGGCTGGCCGGCGCGGCGAAACCTCACCGAAGCTCGAAAATCTCGACGAGGGCGACGCCGGTTGAACCGTTTGCCCCCGCGACCTGCGCTGTGTACGTCCCCGGGGGAAGCGTTGCGACGATCGCGGAGTCGCTGGAGCCCGCCGCGAGGGGGAAGGCCCCGGCTTTGGCGGAGAGGGCGGCGGTCAAGGCCTGGATTGTAGCACCACCCGCGGCAGTACCGTTGACTGGGGCGTTGCCCCAGCCGGCGTTCGTGGCGATTGTTCCTGCGCTGTCGGTCAGGGTGAGGACGGGGCTCGCGAGGGTTCCCGAGACGCCAAGGGCGGCCAGCGAGGGACCGTCCGCGCGGATGATCACCGTCTGGGGCGTCGAGCCGTCGATGGCGAATCCCCCGACCAGGATGCCGCCTCCCGTCCCGACGAGGGCGCGGGCGGAGAGGTTGACAAGACGATTTGCGGGGGCGCCCGAGTCCGCGTCGAAGATTTCAGCGAGGGCGACGCCGCTGTTCGTGGTCTGCGATCTGACCTGGGCCGTGTAGGCGCCCGGCGCGAGCGATATTAGGAGCGCCGTATCGTGCGATCCCGGCGTCAGGCTGAAGGCGCCCACCTGGGCAAACGTGGCGTCGAGGGATGCGGCCCACGTGTCCGTGGTGGCGAGGGTCGTCGAGCCCGCGAGCACCGCGAGCTCGGGGTCCGGGAGGAAGTCCGCGATGCCGAAGGCGCCGAGTGCGGGTCCGTCGGCCCGGACGAGGAGCGACTTGTTCGCGGTTCCGGTCGTGGCGAATCCTGCTATGAGTGTGTTCGCTCCCGCCTGGACGTAGGCGCGGGCGGAGAGGTTCGCGAGCCAGGCATCCGTCGTCACGTCCAATGTCTCAACTGTCGTCGTCGCTGCGCCGCCTGCGTCCGTTTCGCCGACGGAGTAGGTGCCCTCGCTGGCGGCCGTGGGATGGACCACCGCGGTCGCGCCTTGCTCGCCTGGGATCGCCACGCCGTCCAGGTACCATTGGTACGTGACGCCGGCGGCGGCGGGTGCCGCGAGGATGATGGGGCTGGAACCGTTGGCCACGGGCGCGACCACCAGGGCTGCGATCAGGTTGCCGATGTCCGGGGAGCCAAGGCCGGAGACCATGTTGTAATCCGCCCCAAGCGAGTAGGACCCGTTGTTGGCCGTGCCCGTGAAGCCTTGGCCGCTGGCGGAGCCCGTGGTGATCGTGTGAAAGGCGGTTGACCCCATGAGCGGATAAACGCGGGGACCGAGGAGGCCGACGGGTCCAAGGGACGCATTGGCGCGAGCCTCGTTGACGATGGCGCAAATTCCGGCCCAGATCGGACTGCTCAGGCTCGTCCCCGCAAACGCGGTGTCCGCGCCCTGGAAAAAGGCATAGGCGACCGGCATGGCCATGGAAACTGCCGCCACGTCGGGCGAGCAACGCATGCTGCCGGGGGGAAGGCCGGATCCCTGCCATGATGGGCGCGCGAAGAACTGGCTGATGCCTCCCGTGCTGGCCCCGAAGCCGTAGTTGGGCCCTTGGCCACCGACGGCAATCGGCGGATCCGGCAGGCACCACCCCCCCTCGGTGAGGGGGCCCCCGTAGCTGTCACTTGCCGCCGAATAGGTCATCCCGAGCGACGTCCCGCCGACCGAGGTCGCGTAGGGATCGGAGGCGGGATAAAACGGAGCAATCTGACCCGAGGGGTCGTAGTACGCCGTGCCCCCGGTCGTGTCCGCGCTCGATCCATAGTCTCCGGATGCGTTGAACCATGTGATCCCCATTGCGGCCAGCGCGGCAAAATACTGGCTTTCGGCGGGCGCCGCCCCCGCGCGCGAATAATAGGCCTCGCTCAACCCCCAGCTGCTCGTCACCTGGTGGATGGTCGGGTCGTTGAGCGTCGTCAGGATCTGAAGGACGCGGTCGGGATCAACCGTGCTGATATAGAGGATTCTGGCCCCTGGCGCGATCCCGCTGGACCATTCTATGTCCGACGTCTCCTCCTCGGACTGTGCATTGGCTCCCAAGCTGCCGGGATAGGGATCGTATTCCGTGAACTGGGCCAGAGTCACCGGCAGGCCGCACCTCGCCCAAAAGGCGGCGAGGTCCGCCGGATTGACCGCGCTGCCCCCCACGACGACGATGGTCTGACCCGCCCCGGTCAGCAAGCCGGTGTTGTAGGCTCCGGAAACGGTCTGGGGAAGCGTGCGCGCTCCGCCGCTGGTCATGACCGTGCCCGATGCCGCGCGCTCCCTCAAGTCGGGTCGCAGTCCGGAGACGGCCGCGACTAGGCCGGCGATTTCCGGGGGAAGCGTGGGCGTATCAATGGTCGACGTGTATTCCGCGCCGTCGGAGCCGACCATCCTCGCGAAGTGGACTTGCAGGCTGGCCTGGATCTGCCTCACCGACGAGGTCGCGAAGACGGTCATGCGGGCGGAGTCCTCGTCCTCCACGGAGTAGCCGTTGGCCCTCGCCCAGCCGGCGACCGCCGCCCATGATTCGTGCGCGGGCAAATACCGGGCGCGCATCTTCTCAAGCGAAAAGATTTCCCCCTGGGCGACGCATGCGTCGAGTTCCGCGACGTTGCGCATCTTCATGGCGAAACGCACAAGCCGTGGAACCGCAAGCTCGTCCCCCGTAAGGGCAATCCTCACAATCGTGCCGGCGGCGGGGGTGGTCGCGGCTTGGGCCCCTGGGATACCCATGACGCCAAGAATGGCCGCGCCGAGGAACGCGGACAGGGTGGCACGCCCCGCGGAGGTGAGGGCACACATATGACCCTGCATCTTACCGGGCGCCAGCGGATCCCTGTAGCCGCGCCCGTCTGATTATGGCGTCAGACGTGGGGAGCGATCCCTGTCAGGAAATGCCGATTTTCGGTGTCGGCGGGTCTGCGGGACAAGGGGTCCTTCGGGCGGCCCGGCCCGTCCCAAATGGAGGCGAAAAACAGAGAAACCGGGTACCTCGTGGCAACCTGGGTCTGGTGGGCGACTTCACCCGCCGCACCCGCCCCGATCGCCTTTCGGCTCCATTTTTTGGTCGCGGCCGTTAGCGTTCCCCGGATGGGCGAATCAAGACAGACGGCGGGTGGGCACCCGGGCGACTCCCCGCGGATGATCGGCGTGGGCGGCGTGTTCATCGATGACATCGTCCTGCCAAGCGGCGAAACCCGCATGGCGTCGCTTGGCGGGGCGGCGGTCCACGCGCTGATGGGGGCCGCCGTCTGGGGCGAGCGCGCCGGAATAGTGGCGCCGATCGGGAGGGGTTTCCCCGACGCCTCGATCGGGTTCCTGGAGGAGAATCTCGACGTGCGCGGACTCAGGCGGATTGGATTTGAGCAGATGCGGGCCTGGCAGATCGCCGAGGAGGACGGCCGCCGCAGGGAGCTGTACCGCGTCGCCGAGACCAAGCCCTTTATCGAGGGCCTGTCGCCGGAAGATCTGCCGGACGCATACGATCGCGGCGCGGCGTTCTATCTGCTGCAGGCGTTCGACGGGGTGCGCCGATGGCGCTCAAAGGTGGGCGGATTCGTCCTTTGGGAGCCCCTTCAGCAGGTGATGGTCCCGGGGGCGCTGGGCTCCTTTCGGGCGGTGCTAAGGGACTGCCCGGTCGACCTGGTGTCGCCCAACCTCCTCGAGGCGCAGGCGGTCTACGGGCAGCTTTCACCTGAGGGGCTTGTCGAGGCGATGATCTCGGACGGGGCCGCCGCTGTGGCGCTGAGGCTGGGCGCGGAGGGCTCCCTTGTCGCGGACGCTACGACAGAGGGCCCCGTTTGGGTGAAGGCTGCGACGGTTGCGAGGGTCGTGGACTCGACCGGCGCCGGAAACACCTACTGCGGCGGCCTGCTTGCCGGGATCGTGCAGGGCAGGGGACTGAGGGCAGCGGCCGCGCGGGGCTCGGTGGCAGCGTCCTTTTGCGTCGAAACCTGGGGCGCGGTCAGGCCAGGCGCAGTGGATCCTGCGGAGCGCGACCGGCGGCTTGCGGAGGTTGGCTGACGCCCCAAGCTGCGGGTGCGATGAAAGGCGAGGAAATCATGTCGGTGGAGGCCGGGGTGGCCGCCGCCCTCAGGCGGGGTGACCCGGTCGTCGCCCTGGAGTCGACCGTGATCACGCACGGCCTTCCGTTTCCGGCCAACCGCGAGACCGCTCTTGCGATGGAATCGGCGGTCCGCGAGGCCGGAGCCCTGCCGGCCACGATCGCGCTGATCGACGGCCGGATCCGGGTCGGGTTGAACCCGGGCGAGATCGACCGCCTCGCCGCCCTTCCCCGGCATTCGGTCCGCAAATGCAGCCGGCGGGATTTTCCGATCATCGTCGCGCGCCGCGAGAATGGGGCCACCACGGTCGCCGGCACCATGATCGTCGCCCGCTGGGCGGGAATCAGGGTCCTTGCCACGGGAGGGATCGGGGGCGTCCATCGCGGACAGCCCCTCGACATCTCGGCGGATCTGACCGAGCTCGGCCGGACGCCCGTCGCGGTCGTCTGCTCGGGGCCCAAGTCGATCCTCGACCTTCCCCTGACCCTCGAGGTGCTGGAGACAAACGGAGTGCCGGTGGTCGGCTTTCAGACCGGGACCTTGCCCGCCTTCTACTCGAGGGACAGCGGGCTGGCTGTCGACGTGCGGGTGGAAAGTCCGGATGAGGCGGCTAGGATTATTCACGCCGCGGGCTTGCTCGGGATGGAGCAGGGAACCCTGGTCGCCGTTCCCGTTCCCGAGGCCGACCAGGTGCCCTTCGGGGAGGCTGAGGCCGCGATCACGACCGCGATCGAAGAGGCCGCCGCCCAGGGAGTCCACGGAAAGGCGCTCACGCCGTTCCTGCTCAAGCGCATCTCGGAGCTGTCCAAGGGGACCTCGCAGCGAGCCAACGTCTCCCTCCTGGTCAACAACGCCCGTGTCGGCGGCCTGATAGCATTCGCGCTCTCGCGGATGTCCGCCGCATGAACCCGCGCGCCGCCCTGGTCAGTTGGCCGAGAGCTTTGCCCTAAGAAGCGCGACCGACTTTGCGGGGCCGACCAGGTTGACGCGCCCGTTCTGGTCGCATCCGTCGATGATGAGCTTCCTGGCTTCCGCGGGGGTGAGCGCCGGATCGATGGCGAATAGCTTGGCGGCGAGGTTTGCGACCTGCGGCGAGGCCATTGACGTGCCGCTCAGCTTCAGCCGGCGGCCTCCGGGAATGTAGCTTTCCACCTCGTAGCCGTTGGCGTGGACATTGACCATCGGACCGAAGGAGGAGAAAGACGTCTCCTCGCCGGCCTGGTCGACGGCGCCGACGGTGATCATGTTCGGGAGCTGGAAGGACGAGGGGATGAACTCGTCAAACTGGACATTGTCGTTGCTGTTGCCGGCTGCGACGACGAACAGGATGTCCGGCGCACCCTTCATCGCCTGGAGGAGGCCGGCCTTGCTGACCTCGAAACACTGGCGGGAGAGCCTCTTTCGCTCGTCCGCCGTGCCGCCCGCTCCGTTGGCCTCAAAGGCGTTCTCGTAATCCTTGACCGATCCGCCCCAACTCATGTTCACGACCCGCACGCCGTTCTGCTTGAAGTAATCCACGACGGCGCCGTAGGCGAGGGCGTCCTTCCGGGCCTGCTCCAGCGTCGGGACCTCGGGGATGACATGGTAGTCGAAGGTGATGCGGGCAATGACGACCTTGGCGAAGGGATTGCCCTCCGTCGCGATGCCGGTGACATGGGTCCCGTGCGCCCAGTTGGCGACAAGCTCCAGGTTCTCGAGCAGCGGCTTCACCTGGTCGGGCTTGAGCTGCGACATGTAGCGTTTGAGGTCGGTCGATTCCGCGCTGTCCACCGACGCCTGCAGGTCGGAGAAACCCTTGAGCCGGCCGATCAGGTCGTCGAGGTGGTCCTTCGCGTCCCCCAGGGGAAAGATCAGGTCGGGCGACGGGTCGGAGTGAAGCGTGAAGGCGATCCCGTGATGCCCGGCCGCGTCGGTGACCAGGCGGTCCCTGAAGGTGTCCTGGTCCACGCCGCTGTCCCAGATCCCGATCCTGACCGGCGATGCCCTGTCGTCGGGCTTGAGGACGACCAGGCGGGGTGTCCACCTGTCGGGCTTCTGCACCGTGTGGGCGGCCACGGTGTCCGAGAGCACGCCCACGATGGCCTCCTTCAGGGGCAGGATGTTCACGACCTGGTTGCGGATCCCGATCAGTTGGCGGGCGACGGTCATGGAGATGGTCCCGGTCTTTTGCTCGCCCGGGTCGAGTGACTGCTGGGCGATTCCCACAAGGAGGTTTTGGCTGCGCACCTCATATGAGGCCTTGGCCTGCCTGAGGTCATTCTGGACGACATCCCAGGGCAGTGCCGCCACCTCGACGGCGAGCTCGTCATGGAATGCCTTTTCGAATCCTTCCAGGGTGGGGTGGGCCACATGGGCCTTCGCCCACGCTTCGGACACAAGCCCTGCGGTCAGCTTCCCGCTGGGCTTGTCCTGGAGCGCCCGCAGCTCCCCGACCAGGCGCAGCGTGGCTGCATAATCCCCGTCGAGCATCGCGAGCGACAGGCTGGTGGCCGTGAAGTCCTGGAGGGAGGTCTTGTCCTCGATGTCGTAGTTCGCGAGGTCAGAAGCCTGATCCTTCCGAAGTGACGTCGCCAAGGCCGCAAAAGGCACCTCGTCGAGCAGGAGGACTGACGGAGCCTCGGTCAGCGCGTAGGTGTGGCGCGGCAGGTCGTCGGCCTTCTCGATCTTCTTCTTGGCCGAAGTGGCCACCTGTGCGGCAGTGAGCGTGGCCAAGAAGAGGACCGCAACTAAGGCGAATAGGCCGCGGGTGTCCGGTTTGGGGCGATGGAGCATTTGCCAATTAAAATGCGGGCGGGATGCCTATGGAAGGTCAAAACCGGCCTCGGTTCCCAAATCCGAAAATGCAGGCGCTGCCGCGGGACGCGGCAACCAGTCCGAGCCGTCCGCTATGATGAAGATCGTCGGCGTGAATCCGTCCACGCCCCGCTTCTCTCGACGGGCAATCCGGCTCCCTCGAGCGCTCAAGATACTAACGGCAACCAAAATGGTGGAGGTGCCGGGATTTGAATTCGGGTGTCCTCTCCTGATGGGTTTAACGAATGTTCCCATCAGGCACTCGTAATTGTCCGGCATCTTTCTGGACGAAAGAGCGGAACCGGACAGGAGTGGGGGCCACCGACTGTCTTGACAATAAACGCTTATCGTAAAACATTCGGTCATATGGCCGTGCTTCCCAAGTGCCCCCATTGCCAGAATACCCTCACGCGGAAGCAGGCCGCGCGCATGCTGGCCTCGCTGTCTGGCGGGAAGGCAAAGAACTTTTCCGAGGCCGAGCGTGCCCTCCGCAGGGAGCGCATGAGGGCCATCAACGCCCGTCGCACGGCGGCCTCTTTCGAGACGGGAATGCAGCACCGCAATCTCAACCACAGCCGTCTCACGCTTGCGGCGATAGATGATGTGATCGACCGGGGCCAGCGCGAGTCCTGGGCGTCCTTGCTCGCCGCCGTCGACGCCTCGCATGAGATCCGGTCACGCGTCTTGCGCGTCTGCTCATCCCACGTGTCCGACGATTATGCCCAACGCTATCACTTCTGGAACAACTATGCCTCCAGCCAAGCCACTTCCTGAGTGGGACCGCGTTCTCACTGCGGCCGCTCACCTCCAGGAGCTTCTGCCGGATGCCGTGCTGGTCGGTGGGACAGCGACGGCGATCCACGCCGATCACCGCAGGTCTACCGATGCCGATCATGTCTTGACGGATTTGACCTCCCGCTTCGATGGTGTCCTCGCCCAGCTTGAGTCCGTGGCCGGATGGAAAACCGCCCGGGTCCGCCGCCCCGTGCAGATTCTGGGCAGCCTCGACGGCATCGAGACGGGCGTCAGGCAGTTGATTCGTGAGGTTCCATTGGAGACGGAACAGGTTTCGGTCAGGCATCGCACGATCACGGTACCCACCAAGGCCGAAATGTTGCGGATAAAGGCGGTGCTCATCCTCAAGCGAAACGCCACCAGGGACTACATCGATTTTGTCGCAATGCACGACGGGCTCGGGATGAAAGGCACACTGGCAGCAATGAGTACCTTTGACCGGCTTTACCCGCAACCGAACGGCGAGTCCCCCACGCAGCAGCTGATCGTCCAGTTGTCGAACCCGATGCCGTTCGACCTTTCGCAGACCGACTTGAGCGAGTTCAAGAAGCTATCGCGCCGCTGGCAGGATTGGTCGGTCATACGGAAGGCCTGTATCGAATGTGCACTTCAACTCGCCCCGACCCTCAAGCTTTCGAACCTCGGCAAGGATCTATCACCGGGCCCCGGACGGACCCAAAGTGTGATCAAGAGCAAGGAACGGGATAGGGGCCTAGAACTGTGAAAAAATGGTGGAGGTGCCGGGATTTGAACCCGGGTGCGCCTCTCTGGAAGATTTGAGCGAAGACAAAGATCTACGCTCGGGATTGTCTGGAATTTGTCTGGTCGTTCGCCCCGTCAATCGTAGACGTTCTTTCGGTGCCCGACGGATACTACCAAGACTAGGAGAACGTCATCCTTGATTTGGCAGAGCATCCGATAATCTCTGACCCGGTAACGCCACAATCCGGCAAGCTGGGCGCGAAGAGGCTTCCCGAATCTCCGGGGATCCTCTTTGGTCGCGATCCGCTCCTCTAGGTAAGCAACGATGTCTTTTTGTGCCTGGCGATCGAGCTTCTGGAGCTCGTGCAAGGCGCGCTCATCAAAGCTATAGGCCCAGCGCACGCTTCACCTCTGCCGCTGAATAGATGCGTGCGGGACTAGCAAGGCGCTCAAGGGCGAGGTGGGTGTCCTCCAATTCCTCCAAATGCTCCAAGATCGCCTCGCGGGCATAGTAAGTCTTGGTTCGGCCCGTCTTTTGAGCGAGCCTGGTGAGTCGATCCTCAATCCTTTTGTCCAAACGTATGGCGAGCATGCCCGAAGCCAAGGCATGCTATACATGTATAGCAAGCCTCAAAACGTTTCTGTCTGAAAATAATCATTATACTTAATCCATTGCGATTAAGCAATTAACACAAAAATGGTGGAGGTGCCGGGATTTGAACCCGGGTGCCCCAGGCCTTTGCGCGCCGCGTCTACCTGTATAGCGTCACATTAGTCTCGCCCGGGTTATGCGTAAACGCGCGCTTAAGCCCAGGCCAACCCCCGGATGAAGATACGGCGCGCGGACCGCGGGTGGCTCCGCGCGCTATTCCTGCTGTCGTCGTAGCGCTCGGCTAGCAGGAGTCGCCGGAACTACGTGGCTGCCGTGTTAGGCTGCCAGGGGCATTACTTCGTGTTTGCCGCTTGTTGTTTCGAAGGGGGATTAGCGAGAGTCCTTCGGCTCTCGACAGGCAGCGGCGCACGCCAACCAAGGGTAGAATCCAGAACACCCCCGAAAATTGAAATCGTGCGCGATCAAGGAACCGAACGGGTAGTGTCGGTCAATTATGCGTTCCTTGCAAGGCTCGTCGGGGCCGGCGTTCTCCTGCGCCGCAAGGCTCATTTTTCCAGAGCGAATTTCAGTCGTGGAAAAATAGATGACATGGATTTGCATCTTTGTTTTGGCAAAAATAGTTGCCTTAACGTAACTCGGCACTTTCCATGCTACTCAGAACACAAATATGCAGCACGGGCTGCTGTTTCTTAACACAACAACACAAACTACAACGACCTATGAAAAACCTCCGATTTCGGATGGTTTCAGCCATGCTTTCGCTCGGAGCGATCGCAGGCCTCCTGACAAGCACGGGCAAAGCCCAGACAACGACCACTACTACAACGACGACCCCGGCGCCCGCTGAGCCGACAGAGGTCCTCCAGGCATACACGGTCACCGGCTCCTACCTGCCGGTCTCCGCAAGCGTGACGGCGAGCCCGGTCGTGACGATCCAGAGCAGCGACATCGGGGCATCAGGTGCTACCGATCCGCTTCGTCTTCTGAGGCAGCTGACGCCCTTCTTTGCCGGCAACGGCAACCAGGGAACCGAGGCCAACAACGGTGCGGCCGGCGAATCCTATGTCGCCCTTCGCAACCTGACGACCCTCGTCCTGATCGACGGCCAGCGCATGACGGGGTCGCCGTTCCAGAACGGCACGCTTGTGGACTTGAACACGATCCCGACGGCGATGATCGACCGCATCGAGATCCTGAAGGACGGTGCGTCCACCATCTACGGCACGGACGCCATCGGCGGCGTGGTCAACATCATCCTCAAGAAGAACTTCAACGGCTTCGAGGTTGGTGGCGATTTCGGAACCACGGACAATGGCGACTACAAGGAGCGCAGCGTGTACGTCATCGGCGGTGCCTCGGGTGACGGCTTCTCGCTCACCGTTGGCGCCGAGCATTTCGAGAATTCGGAGTTGCTGACGACCTCCCGCTCGATCGCGACCCTCACGGGAACGCAGGAGGCGGCCATGGGCTTCAATGCCACCAGCGCGGTCTTCAGCGGAACCTATCCCGGCCGCGTGGGAAGCGACGTCCTTGCGGGCTCGACCCTGATCGCGATTGGAGCTCCCGGCTTCAACGCGGCGATCACGTCGCCCGGCATCAAGTCCAGCCCGACCGCAGCACCCTACGGGGTGGGCGCGGCGGCCCTGGCGCAACTCGTGGCGATGGGCATTTATATCCCAGCCGCAACCACCCCGGCCGGCGAGGCCGTGGGCGGAAGTGCTACGGCCCTCAACACCACGCTCTTCGGCAATCCGCTGATCTCGCCGACCCGGCGCAACCAGTTCATCATGAACGGAGAGAAGGAACTTTTCGGGAAGAGCCTGGTGGCATTCGGTGATTTCCTATACGCCCAAACGATCAATGCGGGGTCGGGGCTGGCGCCCTCTCCGATCGCAGGTGTCGGCCCGGCGGGTGACAACGAACTCGTCATACCTGCCAACAATCCCTACAACGTCTTTGACGTTGCGTTCCCCGGACCCCTCACGGCCCGGACCCGGACGATCGAGCTCGGCAAGCGCTATAGCGTCAACGAGACCAACACGTGGCGCATTGTCGGGGGCTTCAAAGGGGAGATCAGCCCCAATTACAGCTGGACCGCGACCTATGATTACTCGCGGGCGAGCCTCCTCTCGCAGATCTACGGCGGTGTGAACGGCGCAAACATGAACGAGGCCATGATCCCCGAGATCAGCTCCACGGGCGGATACGTCTACAATGCCGCTGGAAAGCCGCTGTCGATGTTGACGGACGCTTCGGGCAACAACCTGCCGGTCTACAACTTCTTCGCGCTCCCGGGCTTCAATGACCCGACCACGCTCGCCGCCCTCCAGGCGGTGCTGTTCCAGTCCGGAACGACATCAATGCGAAACATCCAGGTCATCCTCAACGGGACGCCGTTTGCGCTTCCCGCGGGCGACTTCAGCTTCGACGTCGGAGTCGAGGGTCGCAGGGAGGACCTGACGGCATCGGTTGACGGGCTCTTCGCCAACGGCCTCGCGCTCGGCTACAACCCGGCCAACACGTTCAGCGGGGGCGAGCGCGCAAGCTACGGTGCATGGGCCGAGGTCGGCGTCCCGGTGGTCTCGCCGAAGATGTCCATCCCGGGCGTCTACACCCTGGACCTGAACCTGGCTGACCGCTACGAGTCCATCAAGCCGGGCGGAAGCGCAAGTTCGCCGAAGGTCGGCGTGCGCTGGCTCCCGTTTGACGACAGCTTCGTCATTCGCGCGACAGCCGCCAACGGCTTCATCGCACCCTCGATCGTCAATCTCTACGGACCGTCCGTGGGCAATTCACCGACGTTCACGATCCTCCAGGGCAACGGTGCCGTCACCACGGGCGGCTCCGGTGGGTCGCTCTCGTCGTACACCACCATCCAGGGCAGCGCCAACCAGCTGAGCAACCCGAACCTGCAGGCCGCAAAGTCCTCGTCGGTCACGCTGGGCTTCGTCTATTCGCCCAAGCAGGTGAAGGGCCTCTCCTTCACGGTTGACTACTACAAGATCAGCCAGACGGGGGGGGTGGGCAACCTCGATTACTCGACGATTGTCGCCGACCTGAACGCCAAGGGTTCCGCATCGATCTACGCTCCCGGCTTCATCTTTGCCGACGGCAGCACGCTCACCAGCACCGCGCCGAACCAGGTCAATGCGCTCAACTTCGGCGAGATCACGGTCACGCAGAACCCGCAGGGCGACCAGACGACGGACGGCCTCGATCTTGCCATCGACTACAAGTTCGCGACGGGAAGCTTCGGCCGGTTCGACGTGGGGGCCTCGGCGAACGTCCTGTTCGATTACAAGTTCCGTACGGACCCGGGTTCCCAATACTACCAGTATGCCAGGAACTACTCGGACATTGCCGACGGCCTCGGCGGCACGAACGGCCTGCTGCCCGGCTGGATGCTGAAGCCCTACATCAGCAACGTGTACGGGCCTCTGACGACCAACCTGTACCTGAACTACATCCCGCCCACGACGGACTCCTTCTCCGAGAACATCAATGCCCTCTATGGAGGAGGCTATGTCAATTCGGACACCATCAACGGATTGCCCTACACGATCCCCGGCTACTTCACGGCGGACCTGTCCTTCACCTACGAGCTGCCGAGCTTCGGCCAGGGTTGGGCGAAGGGTATGTCCATCACGGTCGGTGCCAACAACCTGTTCGACAAGCACCCCCCGTACGTCCCGGTTGACGGCGACCCCCCGGGTGAGAACAACACGGTCGAGAGCATGTACGACATCATCGGACGCGTCCTGTTCGTCAGCCTGAAGAAGGACTTCTAAGGAGTCCGAGCTGCCGACAGATTCAAGCCTTCAAGGGCGCCCCGTTCGCGGGGCGCCCTTTTTCTTTGAAATCGAGCCCCACCTCGCCCGAGTTGCGCTCCCAGTCCGGCTCGGGAAACCCCTCCGCGGGGGCGGGGAGGCCGACCAGGCGGTGCCGCGCTGCCGGCCATCCGGCGGGCCGATGCGCGGCGACGCCGTCCGTCAGCTCGACGTTGGCCACGCGGACGCGTCCGATCCCGCGGACGGCGATCCGCAGCGCCTCGTCCGGGCCATCGACCGGCACGCTGAATTCCCTGCGGATTGCGGACCTCGGACGCGCCGCATTCGCGCGGAATTCTATCGTCATCCTCGCGTGCAGGAGCCGCCATTGCCCGTCCGCGCCCCGGGCCTCGACGACGACCCTCTGGAGGGCGGGCTCGGAGAGGACCACGTCAAAGAGGAGCTGCCAGGCCCCGCACACGGGCGAGGCGGTCGCGAGGAGCGCCGGCCTCGTGGCGCAACGGCGGATCCAGAGTCGCAGTTCGCGAAGGCGCGCCGCGTCCCGCTCGACCATCCGCTCGTTCGGGCCCCGCGCCCGGCGGTCGCGGGTTAGCCGCCAGAGTTCGCGGGCCGCGCGGGCGCCTGCGGCTACGCTCTCGACGAACTGCGCCGCATGGCCGAGGAGGGCGGCGATCCCGCGGGCGACGGAGGCGTCCGCCGGGCCCTTCCTCGAGACGATGCGTCTGAGCGCGAAGATGGCGGCCGCCGCCGAGCGCACGTAGACGTCGCGCTCGGCCAGGTAGCGCCGGAATTCGACGCTTGCCCGGAACGGGCGCGGGAGACCCGGGGGGCGCGACGCAAGGCGGTCGAAGAACGCGCGCTCCTCCCCGTAGCGGGCGAGGCCCCGGCGGGTCGGGCTGGTGTCCCAGCGCTCTCCGATATCCCAGCGGGCGTAGCCGGCGAACGCGCGCTCGTCGCAGGCGAGGGCGTCGCGCGCGAGCTCGCGCCCCCTCGATCCGCCGAACACGCGGTCGAATCCCCTGGCGAGCATGCCGGGGGCGTCGTCGATCCCCGGGTCGAGCCAGAGGGAGGCCGCCGCCGCGTCGACGACGGTCGTCATCTCGATCGCCAGCCTGTCCGGCTCCCACGATGTCACCAGCATGCCCGCCGCCTCCACCGCCGCGCAGCGCTCCCACCAAGACCGGATGTTGGCGATCCGCTCCCCGAAGACAGGCAGGGGCTCGTGCCGGAAGGAGCCGTTCATTGGGCAGCCCCAGTACTCGACCCCCTGCGCCCGGAGCGACGGCGCCAGGTCGTACCGCGCGAAGTTGCGGATCTCGATCCGCGGCAGCCGGGCGAAGGGATAGTAGTACCAGTCGTAGGCGATCACGCCCGGCGGCAGGTGCGCGATGGCCCCGGGAAGCAGGGCCAGCATGTCAGCCCAGAGCCCCATCCTCAGGCCGTGGGACTGCGCGACGCCGTGCAGCCTCTGCACGTAGCGACCGAAATGCGCGGCGATGCCGACCTCGGCGACCTCCGCCCTGCAGGCGGGGTTGCGCCCGAGGTGGAACGACTCGTCGAGGCCCACGTGCACCTTGCCGGCGGTGCAGAAGGGTGCGACGTCGCGCATCAGCGCGTCCGCGACCTCGAGCATCCGGGGATGGAGCGGGCACACCTGGCCCCTGGGGAGAGGCGAGCCGTCCGGCGCCCGGAGCTCGTTCAGGTCGCGCAGGCCGGGAACCTTGATGAGATACTGCGTGTGGCCGAGGAGGTTGACGATCGGGACGACGCCTATCCCGACGTGGGCGGCCTCGGCGACCAGCCGCTCGAGCTGCCTGCGGCTGTAGGCGTCGCGCCGGGCGACACCCGGGAGGCTGGGGTACTCGACCGCGTCCTCGAGGTGCAGGTAGAGCTCGCGGTAGCCCCAGCCGGCGTAGCGCGGGAGCTGCGCAAGCAGCCAGTCGAGCCGCTCCACCTGCCTTGCAAGGTCCCACTGGAACGCGGCGATCATTTGATGTGCGCCCTGAGCCACGCGATCCCGCCGGCCTCGTCCGTGAACGCGCCGTCCAGCTGGGCCTCGAACGCGGCCTCGAGGATGGGGGTGAAATCCGGTCCCGGGCGCCGGCCCAGGGCGACCAGGTGCCGCCCGAGGACGAGCTGCCGCGGCGCCGAAGCCTCGATCGCGAGCGACGCGGCCCGTGCGCGCAGGCGCCCGACGAGTTCCAGGATGTCGGCGGCGGGCAGCGGGGGCCGCCCGAGCGCGTCGGCGGCCATGACGAGCGCAAGGTCGTCGATCGTCGCCGGCGCGAGCCTGCGGGCCAGGCGGCGCACCTGCGCGTCCGAGAACTCGCCGGAGCGGCCGTGGTGGTGGGCCAGGTGGTGGACGACGAGCGCGCGGACCGGGGGCGCCAGGTCCAGGGGGGCGCCGATCCGGCGAAGGAAGGAGTCCGAGAGCGGGCCGCCAGCGGCCTCGTGGCCCGGGCTCACCCAGCGCATGGCGCCGCGCCGCTCGGCGCGGACGGTGGTCGAGGGCTTCCCAAAGTCGTGGGCGAGGACCGCGAGGGAGAGCATCCGGCGGCGCCCGGCCGCTGACAAGGTCCACCCTTCGAGGCCGACAAGCGCGTCCAGGCAGCGGGCCGTGTGCTCCATGACGTCGCCCTCGGGGTGCCACTCGGGCTCCTGGGGCGTCCCGCGGAGCGCCGCCACCTCGGGGAAGTGGACGATCCAGCCGGTCTCCTCCAGGACCTCGAGGCCCCGGGACGGCCGGGCGGAATCCCCCGCCCATTTCGCCCACTCGCCCCAGACGCGCTCGACGGGGAGCTCGGCGTAGGTGGCGACCATCTCCCGGCAGAGCTGGGCCGTCTCGGGGGCGAGACGGAGGTCGTACCTTGCGGCGAGCTGGAACGCGCGAAGGACGCGAAGCGGGTCGTCGGCGAACGCCGGCCCTGTGTGGCGCAGGACTCGGGCGCGAAGGTCGGACTCGCCCCCGAGCGGGTCGATCAAGGCGCCGCTGAAGGGGTCGATCGCGATCGCATTGAGGGTGAAGTCGCGCCGCGCGGCGGCCTCCCTGTCGCCGAGCATGGGGTCGGGCTCGACCGCGAAGCCCCGGTGGCCGGCGCCGGCCTTCGACTCCCGCCGGGGGAGGCTGAAGTCGTGCTCCGTGCCGCCCGCGCCGCGGACCTTGATGACCCCGAAGCTTCGGCCGATGACGTCGGTTGCCCCGAAGGGCGAGAGGGCGCGCCGCAGCCCCTCGAAGTCGACGCCCGACACCTCGATGTCAAAGTCCCTGGGCACGAGTCCGAGGAGCCAGTCGCGCACGCCCCCGCCGACGAGCCTCGGCCGGCCGACGCGGCGCACGGCCTCGAGCATGGCTCGCAGGTCGTCGGGAAGGGGCGGCGAGCCGCTCGCGGTCGGCATGGGATCGGGCCTCCGTCAGGCGGCAAGTGCCGAGCACGCGGCAAGGACCCAGCCCAGGATGAAGGCCAGGCCGCCGAACGGGGTAGCATACCCCAGCAGTCGGGGTCCTCCCAGGGCGAGGCCGTAGAGGGACCCGCTGAAGAGCGCGGTCCCGGCGACCCACAGGCGCACGACCCACGGCGCGCACGCCCCCGCCGGCTTCTGCGACGACCTCAGCCATCCCGCAAACCCCAGAAGGGCCACGGCATGCACGAGCTGGTAGCGGGAGGCCGTCTCCCAGATGTCGAGCGTTCCCGCGGCCGCGAGCCGCCCCCGCAGGAGGTGGGCCCCGATTGCGCCCAGCGCGACGCCGGAGGCCCCGATGGCCCCCGCCCAGGCGAGAGCGGCGCGGTGATTCATCGGCGGCAATCGTTGCGAATTCCGGCGGGGAACCAAGGCCCAAAACGGGGGTTGACACCCCTGTTTCGAATCCATGGTCTAGACCTCTTTTCCCATGAAGACGTATCTCGCGAAGAAGGAGACGACGCAGCCCAAATGGTATCTCGTTGATGCCGAGGGGCAGGTGCTCGGCCGCCTTGCAGTGAAGCTCGCCAACATCATCCGGGGCCGCAACAAGGCGACCTACACCGCCCATGTCGACACGGGCGACTATGTCGTCGTCATCAACGCGGAGAAGGTCGTCCTGACGGGAAAGAAGGAAGTGCAGAACGAGTACATGGCATTCTCCGGCTTCGTGGGCGGCGAGCGCTACCGCAGCCTTCCCCAGATGCGCGCCAAGCGGCCCGAGTTCGTGATCATGCATGCGGTCAAGGGGATGCTCCCCAAGAACCGGCTCGCGGCGAAGATGCTGACCAAGCTGCGCGTCTTCGCGGGCGACAAGCACGACCACGAGGCCAACAACCCGGTTAAGATTTCAGCCTGACCATGAGCACCCCAGCGGTCATCTTCACGGGCACCGGACGGCGCAAGACCTCGACAGCGCGGGTCCGCATCACGGACGGCAGCGGCAAGCTGGTCGTCAACGGCCGCACCTTCGACACGTACTTCTCGCACGACAACTTTGCAAAGCAGGCCTACGCGCCCCTCCTCACGGTCGACCTTCGCGAGAAGATCGACGTGACCGCCAACGTGGCGGGCGGCGGTGTCGCCGGACAGGCCGGCGCGGTCGCGCACGGGATCGCCCGCGCGCTCCAGAAGATGAACCGCGAGCTCAGGCCCGCCCTCAAGAAGGCCGGCCACATCCGCCGCGACCCGAGGGAGAAGGAGCGCAAGAAGGCCGGCCAGCCCGGCGCCCGCAAGCGCTTCCAGTTCTCGAAGCGCTGATCCGCGCGTCGTACCGCTCCAAGGCCGCCGCCGGGTCCCGGTCGGCGGCCTTTTCACTTATTGCTGGATTTTGGAATCACATGGACGGATTGTGCACCCCTTTATGAAAGTAGGCATCGTAGGCGCGTCAGGATACGCGGGCGAGACGCTCGTCAGGCTCCTCCTTGGGCATCCCAAGGTGGAGCTTGCGGCCGTCACGTCGCGCGCGCACGCGGGCAAGCCCCTTGCCCAGGTCATGCCTGCGATGCGGGGGATCGACCGGGGACTCATCTTCGTGGCGTCCGATCCGGCCGCTCTGGCGGCCGGCGACATCCCGCTCTTCTTCCTCGCCCTTCCCCACGGCGCCGCGGCCGAGTTCGCGAGGGCGCTCGTCGCCTCGGGGAAAAGGGTCATCGACCTCTCCGCGGATTTCCGGGTCGCGGATGTCGCGACCTACGAGCGGTACTACGGGAAGCATGCGGCGCCGGAGCTCCTCCCGAAGGCCCGGTACGTGCTGCCCGAGCTCTCCGCCCCCGATTGGAAAAGCGGCCCGAGCATCATCGCCTCCCCCGGCTGCTATCCGACGAGCATCTTGGTCCCCCTGGTCCCGCTCCTGCGCGACCAGGTCGTCACCCGGGAGCACATCGTCGTCAACAGCTTCAGCGGCGTCTCCGGGGCCGGCAGGAAGGTCGACGAGGCCTACCTTTTCGTGGAGCGGGCGGAGAGCGCGAAGGCCTACGGCCTCGTGTCCCACCGGCACCTTGCTGAGATCGAGGAGCAGCTGGCGCTCATGACGGGCGCAAAGACCGTGGTCCAGTTCAACCCGCACCTCGCCCCGATGCGCTACGGGATCGCGACCACGATCACGGTGCCGGGGATGCCGGGAGCGACGATCGAGCTCCTCTATGCCTCGTGGAGGAGGGCCTACGCCGATGCGCCTTTCGTCCAGCTCCTCCCGTCGGGCCAGACGCCGGACACCGCGCACGTCGTCGGGACAAACCGCCTCGACATGTCGGCCGTCCTCGACCCGCGCACGGGCAACTTCATCATCACCTCGGCCGAGGACAACCTGGTCAAGGGGACCGCCGGGCAGGCGGTCCAGACGATGAACCTCTGGTACGGCTTCGACGAGACGGCCGGGCTGCGCTAGGGCGGCCTTCAGCTCCTGTAGTCGGCGTTCTCGCTCACGTACTCGTGGGTCAGGTCGGCTCCGAGCACGACGGCTGACGCGCCGCCGGGGCGGCGCAGGTCGATGTTTACCTCGACGCAGAGCTCGTGCGGCGGGAAGTCGATCGGCGGCGTGAAGACGCCGTCCTTCGGCGGCGCGCTCTCGTAGAGCTCGGCCGCCCGGAGGTGGGCAACCATCTCGGACTCCTTCATGGGATTGAGCCTGAAGACTCCGACCGAGAAGATCTCGACGCCGCCGACCGTCATCCGCAGCTGCGAGAGGTCGGTATCCGGGGCGGCCGAGCCGACATGCTTGCCGACCGCCTGGACGAGGCGGCCGACGTTGGGGTCGTTCCCGGCGACCGCGCATTTGAAAAGGGGGGCGTTGACGACCGCCTTGCCGAGCGCGCGCGCCGACGCGAAGTCCGAGGCGTTGGCGACGCAGACGCGGATGACGTGCCTCACCCCCTCGCCGTTGCGCACGACGTCCTCTGCCAGGTCCGCGCACACGATGCCGAGCCCGCGCTCGAAGAGCGAGAGGTCCGGGCAGGGCACGCGGCCGGACGAGACCAGGGCGACCGTGTCCGACGTGCTCGTGTCGCTGTCGATGCTGATCGAGTTGAAGGTCCGCTCGACCGCCTCGCTGAGCATGCGGCGCAGCTCCCCCCTCGGGACGGCCAGGTCCGTCAGGATGTAGACCAGCATGGTCGCCATGTTGGGCTCGATCATCCCGGCGCCCTTCGCGATGCCGACGATCGAGCCGGCCCCCACGGAGGCGCGCCGGACCTTCGGGTAGAGGTCGGTCGTCACGATCCCCTCCGCGGCGGGAATGACCGAGCCGGCCGCGAGGGACGAGACGGCCGAGGGCAGGCTTGCTGCCATCGCGTCCACGGGAAGGCCCCAGCCGATGACGCCCGTCGAGGAGGGCATGACCTCGCCCTGCGCCATCCCGAGGAGCCTTGCCGCCTCGGCGCAGACGCGCTCGGACGCCTCGACGCCGCCGGGCGCGCACACGTTGGAGATCTTGTTGTTGATGACGATGGCCCCGAGCCTGGGCTCGCCGAGCCTTCTGCGCCCCACGACCACGGGGGCGCCCGGAAACGCGTTCCTCGTGAACACCGCGGCGAAGTCCGCCGTGGGCTCGTCGAGCGCGATCAGCGTCATCGTCATCCGCGACGGCTTCGGCGCCTCGGCCGGCGTGAACTCGAATTTCGCAGTCCCCACGCGGAAGCCCGCGGGGAGCGCGGCGTTCGAGGCGAGCCACGCGCGGTGCGCCGCCCGGTCCGGGAAGTTGAGCTGCGTGCTGGACACAAGAGGAGAACTGTGGGCGACGCGCTCCGGAGTGAAGCCGATATTTTTTGCCGGCGCGTCAAATTGTTGTGGAAAAGGTTGCCGCCGCCGTTGTATTCATCATGTCGCCCCGATCACGACATCCGTGCGCACGATCCCTTCTCTCTCTCTCAAAGCCCGCAAATCCAGCAGGCCCGCGCGCGCATCTAGATGAACGTTGCCGAGGTTACCGCGAAGGCGAAGGTCCTTCTCGAGGCCCTGCCCTACATCCAGGATTTCCGCGGATCCACGTTCGTGGTGAAGTACGGGGGGAGCTTCATGGACGACCCTGACCCGGCCGCGAGGAGCCGCGTGGCCTACGACATCGCCTTCCTTGCCGCCGTGGGCGTCAACGTGGTCGTCGTCCACGGGGGCGGCAAGGCGATCACGCGGGCCATGGAGGAGTCCGGGCTCAAGGCGACCTTCATCAAGGGGCTGCGCGTCACGGACGAGGCGGCGATCGCCATCGTGAAGAGGACGCTCGACGAGGTCGTCAACAAGGAGGTGTGCGAGGCGATCGCGTCCGCCAACGCCCGGCCGAAAGGGCTGCCGGGCGACAGCGTCCTCGTGTGCCAGAAGCTCGGGGTCGACGAGGACGGCAACGAGATAGACCTCGGGTTCGTGGGCGAGGTCTCCGAGGTGAAGGTGAAGCTCATCAAGAAGGAGATCGCCGACGGGTTCGTCCCGGTCATCTCCCCGGTGGCCGAGGGCCTCGACGGGAAGCCCTACAACGTGAATGCCGACCTGGTCGCGGGCAAGGTCGCGAGCGCGCTCCGGGCGCGCAGGCTTTTCTACATGAGCGACGTGCCCGGGCTCCTCGCCGCGCCTCCCGACCCCGATTCCCTCATCTCGACCCTCAAGGTGAGCCAGATTGAGGACCTGAAGAAGAGCGGGGTCATCGACAAGGGGATGCGCCCCAAGGTCGCGAGCGCCGTCAAGGCGCTCGAGGAGGGCGTCCAGCGGGTCCACTTCATCGACGGGCGGCTCGCCCACAGCCTCCTCCTGGAAATCTTCACGGACAAGGGCATCGGAACCGAGATCGTCCATGGCTGACACGACCTCCCTGGTGCGAAGCAGCGCGGCGGAGCTCTACGACGCGCACGTCCTCAAGAACTACCCGCGGGCGCCGGTGACGCTCGTGCGCGGGAGCGGGACAAGGGTCTGGGACGACCAGGGCAGGGCGTACCTCGACTTCTCCTCCGGGATCGCCGTCAGCTCGGTCGGCCACTGCCACCCGCACTGGGTCGGCGCCGTCCAGCGCCAGGCGGCGGAGCTCATCCACGTGAGCAACCTCTTCCGCAACCCGAACCAGGGGGAGCTCGCGCGCCGGCTGGTGGGGTACGCCGGTCCGGGGCGCGTCTTTTTCTGCAACAGCGGGGCCGAGGCCGACGAGGCGCTCATCAAGCTTGCGCGCCTCCACGGCGTCAGGAAGAGCGGGGCCGAGGCCAAGTGCTTCAAGGTCATCTGCGCCACGGGCGGCTTCCACGGCCGGATGTTCGGCGGGATGAGCGCGACCACGCGCGAGAACGTCAAGAGGGGCTTCCGGCCGCTTGTCCCGGGATTTGAATTCGGGGAGCTTAACGACATCGGGAGCTTCGCGCGGCTGGCCGACTCCGGGACCGCGGCCATCCTCGTCGAGACGATCCAGGGGGACGGCGGGGTCAACCCCTGCACGGCCGAGTTCCTTTCCGGGCTCCGCAGGCTCTGCGACGAGCGCAACCTCCTCCTCCTGATCGACGAGGTCCAGTGCGGGGCGGGGCGGACGGGGCGCTTCTTCGCGTACGAGCACGCCGGGATCCGGGCGGACGCGATCGCCATGGCGAAGGGCCTCGGCGGCGGCTTCCCGATCGGAGCCATGTGGGTGGGGGAGGGCGCGGCCGACCTCTTCGTGCCGGGCTCGCACGGGTCGACCTTCGGCGGGACGCCGCTCGCGTGCGCGGCCGCGCTCGCGGTCCTGGATGTGATCGAGGGCGAGGGGCTTCTCGCGCACGTCTCGAGGGCGAGCGGTCCCTGGATCGCGCAGCTGCGCAGGCTGGCCGCGGACTACCCGAGCCAGGTGAAGGACGTCCGCGGCCTGGGATTCCTCGTGGGTCTCCAGATGGCCTCGGACACGGGGCCCACCGTGACGGCCCTCCGCGAGCGCGGTCTCCTCACGGCGCCGGCCGCCGGCGACGTCGTCCGCCTCCTGCCGCCGCTCAACGCGTCGGAGGCGGAACTGGCGCGCTCGGCCGAGATTTTCAGGGAAGTCCTCGCGGCAAAATAGGGAGCGGGAACCCCGGGGCCGGGGCGCCACTTTCCTCTCGTCGAGCGAGTGCGGATCACCTATGTGTGTCCGCTTCCTCAGATGAAGCACTTCCTGAAAGAGACCGACCTGGGGCCCGGGGAGCTGGGCGAGGTCTTCTCAAGGGCCCGCACGTTCAAGCGGGACAGGGGGCTCCGTGCGGAGAAGGCGCTGGCGGGCCAGACCTGGGCGCTCGTCTTCGCCAAGTCGAGCACGAGGACGCGGGTCTCCTTCGAGGTCGGCATCCATGAGCTCGGGGGCCACGCGATCTTCCTGAACAACGGCGACATCCAGCTCGGCAGGGGCGAGTCGATCGAGGACACGGCGAGGGTGCTCTCCCGGTTTGTCCACGGGATCGTGATACGCACCTTCGAGCAGGCGGACGTGGAGCGCCTTGCGGCGGCGGGGAGCGTGCCCGTCGTGAACGGCCTCACCAACTTCCTCCACCCGTGCCAGATCTACTCGGACGCCTTCACCGCGGCAGAGCGCTGGGCCGGCCCGGGCGGCGACCTGGTCGCGGCGCTCAGGGGCCGCAAGATAGCGTTCCTCGGGGACACGAACTTCAACATGGCCAATTCCTGGATCCTCGGGGCGAGCCTCTTCGGGATGCGGGTCTCGCTCGCCGGCCCCAAGGGCTTCGAGCCCGGGGCGCATATCCGCGCGCTCCTCAGGGCAGAGGGCCGGGCCGTGGACTTTCATTTCACGACCGACCCGCGGGAGGCCGTGGACGGCGCCGATATCGTCTACACGGATGTCTGGACCAGCATGGGACAGGAGAGCGAGGAGGCGGCCCGGGTCTCCCGGATGCGCCCCTACTGCGTCACTGCCGGGCTCTTCGCAGCGGCGAAGCCCGACGCCCTCTTCATGCACTGCCTTCCCGCGCACCCGGGCGAGGAGGTGGAGCAGGCCGTCCTGGACAATCCGCGCTCGGTCATCTTCGACGAGGCCGAGAACCGGCTGCACGTGCAGAAGGCGATCCTCAGCGTCCTGTCGGAATCCAGGGGGAGTTGATCGCGCGCGGAGACGGCGGAGGTTTTCGCAACCCCTCCGGTTTCCAGCCGTCTGCCTAGGGTAACCCCGTGAAACAGATGTTCCCATTCAGGTGCGCGGCCTGCACGCTCCTCGGCGTCTCCATGGCCCTTTCTTCGCTCTCGGCGGACGACAGCCTGCCGCCGCCCATCCCCGCCGCGCCGGCGCAGGAGGAGGCGCACCCTCCCTCGTTCCCGCTCTGGGCGGGCGGGGCCCCGGGCTACGAGGGGCGCCGCAACGAGCCGGAGCGCGTCGATTGGAGGCAGGAGCCGGGCAACGTCTTCCCGGTCACCTTCAATATCCACAACCCCTCGCTGACCCCGTTCCTGCCCGCGCCGGGCAAGGCCACGGGCGCCGCGGTCATCGTAGCCCCGGGCGGAGGGGACATGTTCCTGACCATGGGCCGCGAGGGTTACGACTTCGCTAGCTGGCTGGCCGACCACGGGGTCGCGGCCTTTGTGCTCAAGTACCGGCTTGCCCGCGACCAAGCGGGGAACTCGCCCTACAAGGTGAACGTCGAGGCTCTGGCCGACACCCTGCGCGCGATCCGGATTGTTCGCTCGCGGGCGGCCGAATGGGGCGTGGACCCGGCGCGGGTGGGATTCCTCGGCTTCTCGGCCGGGGGCGAGCTCGCCGCGCTCTCCATGTTCCGCTACGACGGCGGTATGCCGAATGAGGCGGACCCGGTCGACTGGCAGAGCTCCAGGCCGGACTTCGTCGCCCTCATCTACCCGGGCATGGCGGCCGTCGTCCGCGACGGGGGAGTGAGGGTCGACGCCAAGACGCCGCCCGCGTTCCTGTCCTGCGCCTATGACGACCAGCCCGCGACCGTGGCCAACCTCACGAACCTGTTCCTCCGGCTGCGCCAGGCGGGCGTGAGCGCGGAGCTGCACATCTACTCGGCCGGGGGCCACGGCTACGGGGTCCGCCCGCGCCCGCTGGCGGTCACCGGGTGGCCGGAGCGCTTTCTCGAGTGGATGGGCGACCGCGGACTGCTCCGGAGATCCTAGCCCGAAGCAGTGGACGCGGGCCGGCGGGGGCGTGGTCCCCGCTGCGCCCGGCGACGGGCGTGCCTTGGTATCCGATTCCGTGATACATTTCGCCGGCTTTTCCGCGGAGGGCCGCGTGCAGACGGGATTGGATTGAGGCGCGGGAGGTTTCGCGCGGGAAAATGTATTAAGAAAGCATTAATTAACTGTATAACATCTTTAATGTTATACATATGCCGCGTGGCACCGGTCTTGCTAAAATCATACGTGCCGATGCGGCGACTGCTGCCTGCACGGCTCAATCCAGCAAAAAGCATCCCCGATCCCTATGACCATCCGACACACGAGCATGATGTGCCTCCGCGCAGCCCTCCTCGGGGCGGCGCTCTTCCTCAATGCCAGCGCACCTAAGCTCTTGGCCGATGACCCGAAGCCGGACCCGAACGGCTCGGCCACGGGCATGGCCGGGGACGCGCAAGCCGGCGCCGGCGTGAGCACTTTCGTTATCTCGCCGCCGTCGGACCTGAGCGATGACGCCAAGAAGGATCCGGCGCAGGTCAAGGCCTACAACGACGCCAAGGCGCAATCGGATCAATTTACGAAGCAGTCGGCGGCCGAGCCCCTCGCGGTGCGGCTAGCGGATGCGGTTGGTCACAATCGCGTCGCGATCAACTTCACCTGGACGCTGGTGACCGGCTTCCTCGTCATGTTCATGCAGGCGGGATTCGCCCTTGTGGAGACCGGCCTGTGCCGGGCGAAGAATGCCGGCCACACGATGGCCATGAACTTCATGATCTATCCCATGGGCATGCTCGGATTCTACCTGTGCGGATTCGCGTTCATGTTCGGGGGTATGGCCGACCCGGCCAATCCTATCGGGGGTGGCATCGCCACCATGGGAGGCTACGCGGGGCTGAACAAGGAGTATGGCATAACGCTTGGCGGCCACTTCCTCGGGCTCATCGGTGGAAAGGGGTTCCTCCTGCAGGGCGCCGGCTATGACTGCGCCGCGTTCGCCCTCTTCCTCTTCCAGATGGTGTTCATGGACACGACCGCCACGATACCGACGGGTGCGGCAGCGGAGCGATGGCGCTTCTCCGCCTTCATGATATATGGATGCTGCATTGGCTCCATCATGTATCCGGTGTTCGGCAACTGGGTGTGGGGCAACGGATGGCTGGCCCAGATGGGCGTCAACTGGGGCATAGGCCACGGTCACGTTGATTTTGCCGGATCGTCGGTCGTGCACATGCAGGGAGGCGTCATAGCCTTCATATTCGCATGGCTCATAGGACCGCGAACCGGTAAGTACGACTCATCGGGCAAGCTGGTGAACCCGATCATTCCCCACAGCATCCCGATGGCGATGCTGGGGACATTCATTCTGGCGTTCGGTTGGTTCGGATTCAACCCGGGCTCGTCGCTTGCCGCCTCGGACCTGCGGATCGCCGTGGTTGCGGTCAACACGATGCTGGCATCCGCCACGGGCGCCCTGGGGGCGACGCTCTCAATGTGGTGGTTCCACACGAAGAAGCCCGATCCGGCGATGATGTGCAACGGAATGCTCGCTGGCCTCGTCGCGATCACCTGCCCCTGCGCGTTCGTCAGCGCCGGCGGAGCCTGCTGGCTGGGCCTCATCGCGGGATTGATTTGCGTCGAATCGGTCTTTTTCCTGGACAAGCACAGGATCGACGACTCGGTCGGGGCCATCTCGGTCCATGGTACCTGCGGCGCCTGGGGCTGCCTGTCGCTTGGACTCTTCGCGGACGGAACCTATGGAGACGGATGGAACGGCGTCTCCGGAACGGTGCGGGGTCTCTTCTACGGCGGCGGCATGGGCCAGTTCTGGGCGGAGCTGATCGGCGTCTCGGTCTGCTTTGTCACGCTCTCGCTCCTGGCGTTACTGGTTTACTTCATCGCCGAGAAGCTCGTCGGCAACCGTGTCAGCAAGGAGGTCGAAATCACCGGTCTCGACCTGCCGGAGATGGGCGCCCCGGGTTATTCCGGAATCGTATTCGACAAGGTGGTGGAGAACCCGATCGCAAACTGAAGCGGCGACCCTGGCCAGTTCGGGCTGCGCGAAAGTCCAAACCTTTCGCGCAGCAACGCCAGTAACCCGATTCACCTCAGACAACAACCCCAGGACCCAATGCAAACCCAGATCAGCAACATTTACCTGGCCCCGCTCGCATTGATCGCGGGAGCCATGATCGGCTATACCTTCGGGGTCATCCAGGTCTCGGCTGCGCGCCGCTATGAGAAGCTCCAGCTGGAGGGCAAGTTCACCAGCGGATGGGCGGCGACGCCGGGATCGTTCCGGCGGGTCGCGTACCTCCTGGTCGCCCTGGCGATGGTGCAGTTCCTGTTCCCGATGTTCTTTGCACCCGGGGGCGCCAGCCAGTGGTGTGTCTCCGGCGGTGTCGTGGCCGGCTACGGCTGGACGCTTTACAGGCAAATGCGCCTGCGAAGGGCCTGATCCCACCCATGGCCCTTTTTGTCGCCGCGATGGGCGCTGCGACCGTTGCGGGGGACTTTCCCCGTCCGCTTTCAAGCTACGCGGCCCCGTCCCCCGGGGGACTGTACGAGACGCTCGCGGACCGGGTGCGCGCCGAGCCCTTCGACTTGGTCGCCACCGCGATCTTCGCGCTCGCGATCACCCACACGTTCCTGACGCCGATGATACGGCGGTGGGCGCACAGGGCGGAGGAGCGCCACCGGGTCAGGCCAAGGAACGGCCGCCCGCAGCCGGTCGATGACGAGGGCAACGAGGTTCCCGAGGTCAGCTTCCAGGGGCAGATCCTCCATTTGCTAAGCGAGGTCGAGGCGGTCTTCGGCATATGGGCCGTGGTCCTCGCATTGGCTATCTCGCTGTGCAAGGGCTGGCATACCGCGGTCAACTACGTGGGCCACCGGGTCGATTTCACCGAGCCCATGTTCGTCATGGTCATCATGGCCCTTGCGTCCACGCGGCCGATGATGCGCCTCGCCGAGCAGTGCCTCTTTCTCTTCGCGTCCGTGGGTGGGGCGACAGTCGGCGCATGGTGGGTGTCGATACTCATCGTGGGCCCCCTGTTCGGCTCCCTGATCACGGAGCCTGGGGCCATGACGATCTCCGCGCTTCTTCTCGCGCGGCAGTTCTATTACCTGCGACCGTCCGCAACGCTGAGCTACGCCACCATCGGCCTGCTCTTCGTCAACGTCTCCGTCGGGGGAACGCTCACCCATTTTGCGGCCCCGCCCATCGTGATGGCCGCGGGGCCGTGGCAGTGGGGCCTGCTTTACGTGTTCTCACACTTCGGATGGAAGGCGCTGACCGGCATCGTTTGCGCGACGAGTCTTTACTACGCAGTCTTCAGGGGAGAATTGAAGGCGCTCAATGAAGCCCTCCTGAAGGAGGGCCGCGCGATGACGCAGGGGGGCGGCGCCTACATCCCGGGGTGGATCATCGCGGTGCAGGTCGTCTTCCTGGTCTTCACGGTAGCGGTCGCCCACTATCCGGCCCTCTTCATCGGGGGTTTCCTCTTCTTCCTGGCGTTCGCCCAGGCGACCGCCCACTACCAGAAGAAGCTCGACCTAAGGGCGCCGCTCCTCGTCGGCTTCTTCCTCGCCGGCCTGGTCGTGCACGGGGGCCTCCAGAGCTGGTGGCTGGAGCCCGTCCTGAAAAGCCTGGGCAGGGTTTCGCTGTACGTCTGGGCCACGATCCTGACCGGATTCAACGACAACGCGGCCATCACCTACCTGGCGACCCTCGTGCCGGGATTCACGGAGCCGTACAAGTACGCCGTCGTCGCCGGAGCGGTGACCGGGGGTGGGCTGACGGTAATCGCCAACGCGCCGAATCCTGCAGGGCAGGCCATCCTGCAGCGCTATTTTCCCGATGGGGTCTCGCCGGCGAAGCTCTTGGTCGCGGCTCTTATGCCGACCCTGGTGCTGGCGGCCGCGTTCATGCTGCTATGACCGGCAGCGGTCGCGGGTCAGTTTGACTGATCGGGCTTGCTCACGAAGCGATAGCCGACGCCCGCCTCGGTCTGGAAATGCCCGGCCGCCGAGTCCGCGTCCTCCCCCAGCTTCTTGCGAAGCTGCATCATGTAGTATCGCAGGTAATTGGTGTGGTCCTTTGCGTTGGGCCCCCAGAGCTCGCTCAGGATGTGCTGGTGCGTCAGTAGCTTGTCGCGGTTCATGACCAACAGCCTCAGGAACTTGAACTCAAGAAGGGTCAGTTTTACAAGCTGGCTGTTCCTCAGGACCCGGCGCTGCTCGAAGTCGACCTGGATCGACCCGAAATAGAAGCTTGTTCCGGGAGTCGGCGGCGGCTGGATCCTTCGCAGGAGGGCCCGCAGGCGGGCGACGAGTTCCCCGCCGCTGAAGGGCTTTGTCAGGTAGTCGTCGGCGCCCGCGTCGAGCGCGGCTATCTTCCCCTTCTCGTTTCCCTGCACCGACAGGATCAGGACGGGCGCCGTGCAGATAGGCCTCAGTGCGCGGAGCACTTCGGTGCCGTGCGCATCCGGAAGCCCGAGGTCAAGGATGATAAGGTCCGGGGACTGGAGGGCGACCTCGCCCAGGGCGACACGGCCTGATTCGGCCTCCCGCACGGAAAACCCCGACTCCTCAAGCGCGTCGCGCAGGAGCCGCCGGATCTGCTCCTCGTCGTCGACCACCAAGATGTTGGGCTTTCGTTCCTTTTTCATCCTACAGGCGCATCATCCGGCTTCTCGAGCGGAAGGGAAAGCGTGAAACGCGCGCCTCCCTCAGTTGGCGAATCCATCGAGACGTCGCCTCCCTGGGCCTTCATGAACCCGCGGACGATCGAAAGACCTAGGCCCAGCCCCCCTTTCCGTGCGTTGGCCCCCCGCGTGAACTTCTCGAAGATCGCCTCGCGGATCTCCGGCGGCGCGCCCGGGCCGCTGTCGGCCACCGCTATGAGGACACATTTGGAGTCGCCGGTCACCTCGGCGCCGATTCTGATTGCCGTCGCCGCAGGCGTGTGGAGCGCGGCATTGAGAAGGAGCTGCGCCATCACCTGCTCCATGAGCGCGGCGTCGGCCCGGACGATCGGCAAGTCGGCCGGTATCTCAATAGCGAGCGGATGATCCCCGATCCGGTTGCCCACGGCCCTGCGTGCTGCGGCGACGAGGTCATGGACGTCGCACCAGTCCATGATCGGCTTCAGGACGCCCGATTCCAGCCTGTTTTGGTTGAGCATGTTCCCAACGAGGCCGTCGAGGCGCCGCGTGGCGATCTGAAGCTCGTTGATCAGGTGAGCGCGCTTCCCTGCGTCTGCGGTGCCGAGTTGCTCCAGGCCCGAGCGAAAGACCGCGATCGGCGTCATCATCTCGTGCGAGAGGGTGTCAAAGAGCGTCTGGTGCATGCGCTCGGACTCCGCAAGAAGGCCGGCCCTGTCGGCGGCGAGGCGCAGCGCTGAAAGCTGGCTGCCGATAAGTGCGACGGCGAAGTAGGTCGTCAGCAGCAGGCCCTCGTCGAAATGGATGCCGGCGAACGAGAGCTTGGGAGGCACGCAGAAGAAATCCCACGTCACCCCGCTCAGGACCGCGGCGGCTAGCGCGGGCCACCTGCTAATGGTAAGGCTCAGGGCGATCACCGCCAGGAGGTAGACGTATCCCAGGGCATGGTAGCTCAGCGGCGAGAACCAGCCGGCGAGGGTGATCAGGGCTATGACGATGACGACCTTGGCGTAATCCCAAAGTGTGCCGCGGCCGAACGCAAACGCCGCCCTAATGTCGTGCATATTCCATTATGGACCAAAGCATTGACCGTTCCAATGACCCCCGTTTGCCCACTTTTTTGAGTCTAAAGGCGGTCCCCGCGCCGGTGCCCGGCCCGTACCACCTTGCCTCATCTTCCGCCTCGCAAATCCTCCCCCTTCATGGCGTAACATTAATCCCCGTGTCCTCGCGCAAGCAACATCACTTCTCCCGCCACCTCCGGGCCGCCTCGTCGGCGGGGCGCCCTTTGATTTTTGGGCCCGGAAGTGACAATGGAGAGGGAACCTTGTGAAGATCGTCCTCGCATACTCGGGCGGACTGGACACGTCCGTCATCGTCCGGTGGCTCCGCGAGACCTACGACGCGGAGATCATCACCTTTGCGGCCGACATCGGCCAGGAGGAGGAGCTCAAGGGCCTTTCCACTAAGGCGAGGCGGACAGGCGCGTCGAAACACCACACGGTCGACCTCGTGGAGGAGTTTGCGCGCGACTTCATCTACCCGATGATCCGGGCCAACGCGGTCTACGAGGGCCAGTACCACCTCGGCACCGCGATCGCCAGGCCGCTGATCGCGAAGGCGCAGCTCGACATCGCCCGGAGGGAGAAGGCGGACACGGTCGCGCACGGCGCGACCGGAAAGGGCAACGACCAGTGCCGCTTCGAGCTCACCTACATGGCGCTCGCGCCCAGGCTCCAGATCATCGCCCCCTGGAAGATCGACTCATTCCGCGAGGCCTTCCCGGGCCGGGCCGAGATGATCGCCTACTGCAGGAGGCACAGGATCCCCGTCGAGGCCTCCCTCAGGAAGCCATACTCGATGGACCGCAACCTCCTGCACATCTCCTACGAGGCGGGGATCCTCGAGGACCCCTGGTTTGACGCGAGCGCGCGCTCGAACAGGAAGATGTTCAAGCTGTCGGTCTCGCCCGAGGACGCGCCGAACCGGCCCGAGCACGTCGAGCTTGATTTCGTCGGGGGCGACTGCGTCGCCGTCAACGGCAGGAAACTCACGCCCGCGGGCGTCCTGCGGGAGCTCAACAGGCTCGGTGGAAGGCACGGGATCGGCCGCGTGGACCTGGTCGAGAACCGCTTCGTCGGGATGAAGTCCCGCGGCGTGTACGAGACACCGGGCGGCACGATCCTCATGCACGGCCACCGGCAGGTCGAGTCGCTCACGATGGACCGCGAGGTCATGCACCTGAGGGACTCCCTGATGCCGAAGTACGCCGAGCTCGTTTACTACGGCTTCTGGTTCGCGCCCGAGCGCGAGGCGCTCCAGTCGCTCATCGACGAGGGCCAGAGGTTCGTGACCGGCACGGTGCGCCTCAAGCTCTACAAGGGCAACGTGATCACCTGCGGGCGCAGGTCGAGGTACTCGCTCTACGACATGAAGGTCGCCTCCATGGAGGGCGTGAAGAGCTGGTACAACCAGAACGACGCGACCGGGTTCATCCGGCTGAACGGCCTGCGGCTGCGGGCCCGCAGCCTCGCGCAGCGCGGGCCCAAGGCCTGAGGCCTTTAGCTGCTGCCGGGCTTGGGGAGCTCGGCGATGAAAGCGTCCGGGCCGCCCTCAAGGTAGCCCACCTGCTTGACCACGACCTTCTCGCTCGGATCCAGGACGATCAGCGTAGGGAAACCCTCGATCTGGTATTTGTCCTTGAGGCGGGCGTTCTGGGCCTTGACCTCGTCCGTCTGCGGGATCGAGTTAGGGAAGTCGACTTTGACGAGCACGAGGTTCTGGTCCGCGTAGTCCTTGAACTTCTGGGTCGAGAAGACCTCCCTGTCGGTGCGCTGGCACCAGACGCACCAGTCCGAGCCGGTGAAGTCGAGGACGAGGAGCTTGTGCTCCTTCCTGGCCCTGGCGAGGCCGGCGGAGTAGTCCTCCGTCCAGTCCGCCGCGCGGGCCGCGGACGCGATGAGGAGGGCGGCCACGGAGGCCGCGAATAGTCGATGGGTCGTTTTCATGGAATTGGCGGGGGCTAAAGGGTGGGAGGCTCGTCGCGGCGGCGGTATTCCCCGGGCAGCCTAGAAAAGGGCGTTAACAACGATCCCGACCGCCGTGATCGGGCCCGAGTCGTTCAGGCCGTCGATCGTGCGGTCGACCTTCTTGATCGTGCTCTGCGCGCTCGTGTAGAGGCTGTCGTCGTTGATCAGCTTGCCGAGCGTCCCCTGGCCGCTCGCGAGCTTGTCGGAGACGCTGCGGATGTTGGCCAGCGAGGCGCGGATGTCGTCGGCTGCCTTCTGGTCGTAGACAAGAGTGCCGATCGTCCCCTGGCCTGACTTGACCTGGTCCACGATGGCCTCGGCATTGGCGACGAACGCCTTGGCCTGCTCCGCCGTCCCCTTGATCTCGTCGACCGTGGCCAGGAGGTCGTCGTGCAGCTTGGGATCGTTGACGAGCTTGCCGATCGTCCCCTCGCCGTTGTTGATCTTGTCCGTTATCTGCTGGAGGTTGATCATCGTCGCGTTCAGCCGGGAGCTATTCTCCGTGACGAGCTTGTCGAGCTTCTGGATGATGCCCCCGCCGTTCTTTGCGTCGCCGTTGAGCGCGGTGCTGAACGAGCCGAGCGATTCCGAGAGCTGCTTGCCGAGCCCGCCGATCTGCGCCAGGAGCGAGTTCAGGTCGGGCGTGTCGACCGTGGCGATCTCTGTGCCGTCCGCGAGCGGGGGCATGCCGGGCGGCCCGAGGTCGATCGAGATGTAGTTCCCGCCGATGAGGCCCGACATCTCGATCCCGGCCGTCGCGCCGCCCGGCACGTCGATCTTGGGCTCGATCTGCAGGACAGCCTCCCCCTGGCGGCCCTCAAGCTGCGTCTTCTGGACCGAGCCTATCTTCACCCCTGCCATGCGCACGTCGTCGCCGGACTTGAGCTGCTTCAGGTCGTCAAACTTCGCGATCAGGGTGACTCCGTGCGGCTCGAACAGCTTGCCGTCGCTCAGGGTCTCGAAGGTCACCCAGACAAGGGCGACCCCGAGGAGGAAGAATAGGCCGACGCGGGCGGTCTGTTGGGCTGAGTTCATGATGTTTCTGTGGTTTCGAGTTTCTTAAATCTGGGATGGTTCACGTCTATCGTGGGATTGAGGAAGTCGATGATTCTCGGGTCCTGGGATTTCTTGAGCTCGTCCGGGGTCCCGAGCGTGATGAGTTTTCCCGCCATGAGAATCCCGACCCGGTCGGATATCGTGAGGGCGAGCGCGCGGTCGTGCGTCACGACGACGCTCGTCACGCTGTACTCGTTCTTCAGGGTGGCGATGATCTCGCTGATCGTGGCGCTCATCACGGGGTCGAGCTCGCTCGTGGGCTCGTCGTAGAGGAGCAGCTGGGGCTCCATGACGAGCGCCCTCGCGATGGAGACCCGCTTCTTCATCCCGCCGGACAACTCGGAGGGAAACTGGTTGGCCGCGCCCTCGACCGAGAGGATCTTCAGGGCGTGCATCACCTTCTGGCGGATGGCTGCCTCGTCGCCCGAGCGCTGCTCGCGCGGGTACAGGGCGAGGTTGTCGTAGACGCTCAGCGAGTTGAAGAGGGCGCCCGCCTGGAATACCAGGGCGACCCGGATGCTCTCGCGGGTCGATTCGAGGGTCGGATCCTTGCCGTCGACGGTCACCGTCCCGGAGGTGGGGAAATCGAGGCCCGCTATGTGGCGCAGGAGCACGCTCTTTCCCGATCCGCTCGGCCCCATCATGACGAAGATCTCACCCGGAATCACGTTGAAGGTCACGTTCTTGAGGACCGTGAGGCTGCCGTACCTCTTGGTGAGGTTGTCGACCCGGACATTGACGGCATCGGACTCATGGCCCGTGAAGGGGTTGCGGGTCTTGCTGCAGAATTGGGTGGCGTCCATGGGATTGGTTTCCGCGGGGCGGTTACATGAGAACCTTCGTGACAAAGTAGTCGAGGACCAGGATCAGGATCAGGGAGACGACGACGGCCCGCGTGACCGAGGCTCCGATCTCGCGCGGCCCCCCGCGCGTGTTGAGCCCGATGCTGCAGCAGACAAGGACGACCACGAAACCGAACACCTCGGCCTTCTCCATGCCGTTTATCACGTCCTTGAACTTCGTGAAATGGCGCAGGGCCACGAAGTAGGCCTCCGAGCTGATCCCGACGTAGCTCACGTAGCGGGCGACCACGGCCCCTCCGAACCAGCCGACGATGTTCGAGATGATGATGAGGACGGGCATCATAACGAGGACCGCCGCCAGCCGCGGCAGGACGAGGATCTTGGGCGCCGGGATGTTCATCGTCGTCAGGGCGTCGATCTCCTGGTACACCGTCATCGAGGCCAGCTCCGCGGTGATCGCCGAGCCCACCCGGCCCGCAAGCAGGACTGCGGTCATCATGGGCCCGAGCTCGCGCGCCATGGACAGGCCGACGAGGCTTCCGATGTACTCCTTGGCCCCGAAATCCTGGAGGGAATAGCCCGCCTCCAGGGCGAGCACGGTGCCGATGAAGAAGCTCAGGATCGAGACGATGGGGAGCGTCGTGTAGCCGATCATGTAGCACTGCTCGATGAAGCGCGCCCACTGGCGCGGCAGCGTCCCCGCGTAGGAGAGCGACCGGAGAAGGAGCTGGACCGCGCTCCCCACGCCCTCGAGTACTGCGTTGATCTGTTTCATTTCAACGATTTGCCAGCTTATCCTTGCCCGGTTTCGTCCCGAAATCGAATCCTAAGATGCGACCGGACGGGCCGCCGGACCCGCGTCGGATCGCAAAGAGGGGGCCGACGTGCAATTCCGCGAGTCCCCCCACGCTGTTGCGCCGCCATGTGACTGCGTCCCACAGGACCGAGCTTCGCGACTCGCCGGAGGGGCTGTGGCTGTAGCGGTAGAATGCGAAGAGCGGGGTCCACGACTCGCGAACGTCGGGGTTCTCCGGGAAGAAGACCTCGAAGGGGCTGAGCGCCTGGACCTGCCGGCTGCCCGCGCCGTTGTCCCAGATGCTCACGAAGGGCCAGATATGGCGCTTGGTCGCGGTCTGCGCCATCGGGCGCGACACGCTCCGCTGGTCCAGCGACCAGTAGAGGAAGTAGAAGAACTGGGACCGCGACTGGGCGATGTCGGCGTCGACCCAGGACGTCCTGTGCCAGAGCGGCCACATCACCCACTTCGAGTCGAGTCCCTTCACGTTCGAGTGGGTATAGAAGGGGCCCCAGCGGTTCACGAACCCGATGTCCCCCTGGCCCTGCACGAGGAACGGCCAGAAATAGCGCGTCTCGCTGAAGCGGTCGGGCGACGTGCGCTTGATGTAGCCGAAGAAGGGCCACATGTAGTCCTCGCTGATCGTCCCCGGCCCCTCGTCCCTCTCGTAGAACGGCAGAAATCCGAACTGCTTGGAGGGTGGGTCGTCCTCGGGCTGGTTTGGCCCTGGCAGGACCGTGTTGTTCCACCCGAGGGGCCAAAGGAAAAAGCAGTTCCGGGCGGGCCCGGGCCCCTTCGTGGACCCGAAGAGGGGCCAGAGCCCAAACCCGTTCGCGTCGCCGTGCGTGATCTGGACAAAGGGCCACGGGGCGAAGGTGGTGTGGGTGGCCCTCTTGTACGTGTCGATATAGAGGGGAAAGACCACCCATGAGATCCGGTCATTCCAAAGGCGGTACTTCATGACCCCATAGATCGGGAAGAGGGCGCGGTAGGAGTCGTCGGGGCTCCCCGTCTCGTGGGAGAAGTAGAACGGCCAGACGTCAAAATGCTTGTCGATCGGCCCCTCGGTCGTGGCGGCGTCCGCCGTGAGGCCCTCTCCGTTGATGAGGTTCAGGATCGACCACTTGTAGGCGCCGGGATAGGTCCTGTGGAAATAGAGGGGGTAGAGGATGTCGGTCTTCTTGCTCTCGCTGTCGTCGAGCTCCTGATAGAACGGGCGAAATCCGGACGCGTGCCCCGGGTCCGGAACCGGCCGCGGCAGCGAAAAGAGGAAGGGGCCGGCCGCCGACCAGGACTGGGTCTGGGCGGGGGGATCGGTTCGAACCACGTAGGCCGGCCAGTAATTGACCTCGTCCGCGCCCGCCCGGAATGCGGCGGCCGCGCCCGCGAGGCCGAGGTAGGCGGTGAGCCTGACGATGGTCATATTTGCTTGGCGCCCCGGTCAGGAATGCGCCGAGCCATAGTAGACTGGATTATAAAACCTGCAACCTCGTACGGTGGAATAGATTGACGTTCGACAACCCGGCCATGCGGCAGGTTCCCGGAATGGCCGCCTTCTCGCCGGAGTCAGACCGACACGCTTGCGCCGATCTCCGGCGAACTGAACTCGCCCGGTCCAAGCCCGGCGCGCCCGAGGGCCTCCGTGAGCGCGCGGACCGGTTCGAGCCGCCCCTCGTCCGTCAACTGGAAGGTGCCCCAGTGCATTGCGACGCTGCGCCGCGCCCCGACCTCCCTGTGGACGCGGACCGCCTCGGCCGGATTCATGTGGGCGGACTCCATGAACCAGCGCGGCTCGTAGGCGCCTATCGGGATCATCGCCAGGTCGGGCGCGCCGCAGCGCCTGCCGATCTCGGCAAACAGCCCCTCGTGGAAGCCCGAGTCACCGGCGAAATAGACGAGCCGGCCGCCGATCCGGAGCATGAACCCGCCCCATAGCCGGCGGTTGGTTCCGAACGGCGTCCTGCGGGACCAGTGGCGAGCCGGGACGAGCGTGGCTGAAAGACCCTTCCCGCAGTCGTGTTCCTGCCACCAGTCGAGCTCCACGACGCGCTGAAACCCCGCCCCGGAGAGGAGCGGCCTGTGGCCCAGCGGGGCCACGATGAGCGGGTCGTCGCGGCGCGCGAGGCGGCGAAGGGTGGGGACGTCGCAGTGGTCGTAGTGGTCGTGCGACAGGAGGACGACGTCCACCCTGGGGAGGGCGTCAAAGTCGATCCCCGGGACCGCGACCCTTCGCGGACCCAACCCCGGAAGCGGGCCGGCTGTGTCCGAGAAAACGGGGTCGGTGAGGACGGCCGATGTTGCGCTCCTTATGAGGAACGTCGATTGGCCGACCCACGTGGCCACGATCCCGTCGCCCGCGGGGGCTGGAGGGAGCGCCTGGCGCGCGACCTCGACATGTTTCGGCCACGGCGTGGCGCGGCTCGTCAGTCTCCACTTGAGGACATCGGCCAGGCCCCGGGGGGAGTCCCCTCCCGGGTTGAAGAATGTTTTCCCGTTGAAGTGGTCGGAGGGCGTCGGTGTCATCGGTGCTGCCGCAGGTCGCGGCACCAATGAAGAGCACACGGCAAACGTTGCAAACACGCGGTTCGCGAGGGGAGCCGTGCGCATAAGCGGCGGGGAGGCCCGCGGGATCGAGCTCACGGTGCCGAAGGGCGATGCCGTCCGGCCGGCGACGGACGGGATGAGGCAGGCCGTGTTCTCCAGCCTGGGCAGCCGTGTCGTGGGCGCGCGCTTCGTGGACCTCTTCGCCGGGAGCGGGGCGTACGGCCTCGAGGCCTTCAGCCGGGGGGCGGCTGGCGGGACATTCGTCGAGCGAAACGCCAAGGCGTCGGCCTGCCTCAGAAAGAACATAGCGGCGGTCTGCCGCAGCCTGAAGAGGAACGGGGAGGAGCTGGTTGCGGTCGAGGCCGACGCGCTCTCGCTCCCGGCGGGGGTAGGGGAGCCGCCGGACCTCATCTTTCTCGATCCCCCCTACGGGGAGATTGGCGCGATCGCCCCGGCGCTCTTTTCCAAGCTCTCGGCCGCGCTCCCCGGGGACTGGAAGGGGCTCGTCGTCTTCGAGATGCCGGGCGAGGAGACGGTCACGCCCACGGGCTGGACCTGCATCAGGCGCCTCGGCCGCGGCACCCGCCAGCCGAGCGCCGCTTTTTTCGCCCGCGCGCCCTGAATCCCGCGGGCTACGCGAGGATCGTGTCGATAGCCGCGAGCTCCTCCTTGCTGAAGGAGAGATTGCTGAGCGCCGCGACGTTCTCGTCGATCTGGGAGGTCCTGCTGGCGCCGATGAGGGCGGACGTGATGCCGGGCTGGCGCAGGACCCACGCGAGCGCCATCTGGGCGAGCGTCTGGCCGCGGGCCTCCGCGAGGACGTTCAGTTTTTTCAGCCGCGCGAGCTTGTCCTCGGTTATGTGCTCGGGCTTCAGGAACCGGGGGTCATGGGAGGCCCGCGAGTCTGGGGGGATCCCCGCCAGGTACCGGCTCGTGAGGAGACCCTGGGCCAGGGGGCAGAACGCGATCCCGCCTATCCCCTCCTTCACGAGCGTGCCGAGGAGCCCGAGCTCGGGCTCCCGGAAGAACATGTGGTACTTCGGCTGGTGGATGAGGCAAGGGGTCCCCAACTCGCGCAGGATGGCCGCCGCCTTCGCGGTCTGCGCTGGGCCGTAGTTCGACAGGCCGACGTAGAGCGCCTTGCCGGACCTGACCGCATGGGCGAGGGCTCCCATCGTCTCCTCGAGCGGCGTGTCCGGGTCGGGCCTGTGGCTGTAGAAGATGTCCACGTAGTCGAGGCCCAGGCGCTTCAGGCTCTGGTCCAGGCTCGCAAGCAGGTACTTGCGCGAGCCCCATTCGCCGTAGGGGCCGGGCCACATGTCATATCCCGCCTTCGTCGAGACGATGAGCTCGTCGCGGTGCGGCGCCAGGTCCTCGCGCAAGATCCACCGGAAGGTCGTCTCGGCGGACCCTGGGGGCGGGCCGTAGTTGTTCGCCAGGTCGAAATGGGTGATGCCCCGGTCAAACGCCCGAAGGACCATGGCGCGGCTATTGGCATAGTCGTCGTTGGTCCCGAAGTTGTGCCACAGGCCGAGGGAAAGCATCGGCAGCTTGATCCCGCTGCGCCCGCAGCGGCGGTAGTGGGCGGGGTGCGCGTAGCGGTCGGCGGCGGGGGTATAGCTCATTGCACAGGCAATGGGATGGTTTCCCGGGCGTTCATCGGCAAACCCAATCTGGAACCAACGGCAGGCTTGACGGTGCCGCGGGCCGCCGGAAGCATCGACCTTCGCAACGGACGCGGTCGTAGTTTAGGGGTAAAACTCCTGCCTTCCAAGCAGGTATCCCGAGTTCGATTCTCGGCGACCGCACCATGCAAGTCGACAGGTCGGGTGATTGTAACGGGATTCCGGCCCAATTCCGGATCCTCTTTTGCACCGGAGGACGAACGCGGCCGCAACAGCGACAATCCGCAAAGGCGGGCGGCTCGCCGGCGCGGAGCATCGCGAGCTCGATTCTCCGCAGCCTTGCGGGCTGTGCCACCTTCCCCGATCGCGGCTGTCAGCGGCTTTCGGTTATCGTCTGGTTACGCAGCGTGCACTCGCCATAATCCCCCGCCATGAGCCTCCTCAACCGTCGTCAATTCATCGGCGGTAGTCTCGCCGCCGGCCTGGCTTCGATCGGCGTGCCGCTGGCTGGCGACACCGCCCCCGCCCCGTTGGGCACGAAACCTCGCGTCACCGGCATTCGCCGCGTGATCGTCGACACCGATCCCGGCAACGACGACGCCCTTGCGATCCTGCTGGCCCTCGATGCCCCGAGCCTCCAGGTCGAGGCGATCACCGTCTGCCCGGGCAACCTCGGGCCCCGCTATGAGCAGCAGGTGAAGAACGCCCTCTACGTGCTCGAAGTTTCCGGCCGCGGGGGCCAAGTCGCCGTGCACGCCGGCATCAGCCGGCCCCTCATGAACCAACCCTACCCCGTCGCGACCTTCATCCACGGGAAATCCGGGCTGGGCGGAATCGAGACGCCGGAGGTGAAGCAGACGGTCGACAGCGAGCATGCCGTCGACGCCATCATCCGGATCGCCAAGGCGAGCCCCGGCGAGATCACGATCCTCGCCCTCGGCGGACTCAGCAACATCGCGGTCGCGCTCCTGCGCGAGCCCTCGCTTGCGAGGGACTTGAAGGGCATTGTCTTCGTCGGAGGGAGCTACCACGGCGGCGGCTCGGCGCCGGGCTACAACATCCTCGTCGACCCCGAGGCCGCCCACATCGTCTTCTCCTCGGGCGCGCCGCTCCTGTTGGTCACCGCGGATACCATCAGGGAAGACTCGATCATGAAGAAGGAGGACTTTGACCACGTGGCGGCCTTCAACACCGCGCGCGGCGCCTTCTTCATCGCCTCCAACACGCTGCGGAGGACCTTCGAGATGTCGGCCCGCCACACGACGGGCTCCACCAATCCCGACGGCCTTGCAGTCGCGATCGCCGCCTATCCGGAGATCGCCACCACCTACCAACCCCTCTACGCGGAAATCGAGCTCCAGGGCCGCCACACGCGCGGGCTCCTCTGCTACGATATGAACCGCTACACGCTCGACCCCACGCCTCCTGCCAACGTCGACATGTGCATTGCCTCCTCAAACGCAAGATTCAAGGAGATCGTCTTCAGGGCCCTGGCGCGCGGCTGATGCGCGCCAATCCCCCCAGGGACCGCACCCTCCAAGTAGACGAGTGAGATGACCGGAACGGAATAACGACCCATGACGGCACCGCTTCGATTGCCGGCCGCACCGGAGCCTCGTGCGTCGCGCCCCGCGGTCGTCCTCGCGGCCACCGGCCTCGTCCTCGCCGCGCTTGCCGCATATGCCAATAGCTTTGCCGGCTCGTTCGTCTTCGACGACCTGCTGTCGATCCCGCAGAATCCCACGATTCGCCATTTCGCCACCGCTCTCTCGCCTCCGGGCGGCGGCGTGACCGTCGCGGGCCGCCCGGTGCTGAGCCTGTCGTTCGCCCTCAACTACGCGATCAGCGGCTATCGAGTCTGGAGCTACCACGCCGTGAATCTGCTGATCCACGCGTTGGCGGGGTTGACGCTGTTCGGGATCGTCCGGCGGACGCTCGCCGGGCTGGCGACCGACCGCGGCCAGGCGCGGGGCATGGCCCGAGGGACCGGCGGCGAGGAAACCCTCATCGCTTTCTCCGTGGCGCTCCTGTGGCTGGTGCACCCGCTTCAGACCGAATCGGTGACGTACATTGTTCAGCGGGCGGAGTCGCTGATGGGGCTGTTCTATCTGCTGACCCTGTACTGCTTCATTCGCGGGGGGGAGGGGATGGAGCGGTGCCGCGGATCGCGCGGGTGGTTCGCCCTAGCGATCGGTTCGTGCCTGCTGGGCGTGGGCACGAAGGAGGTCATAGTCACGGCTCCGGTCATCGTCTTGCTCTACGACCGCACGTTTCTTGCTGGGAGCTTCCGCGAGGCCTGGCGGCGGCGGGGATGGGTCCACCTCTCGCTGGCGGCGACGTGGCTGCCGCTTGCGGGATTGGTGGTGCACGGGGCGAATCGCGGGGGATCGGCGGGCTTCGGCGTCACCCCGAGTTTCCTGGCGCATCTCGCGACCCAGTTTCAGGCGGTGGCATACTATCTCTGGCTGTCGATCTGGCCGCACCCGCTGATCCTCGACTACGGCGCGCAGTTGCCGACCTCGGCGTGGGACGTCGCCCCCTATGCGGTCGTGATTGCGGCGCTGGTCGCGGGCACGGCGTTGGCCCTCGTACGCAGCCCGGCGCTGGGATTTCTCGGCGTATGGTTTTTTGCGATCTTGGCTCTGACGTCGGTCGTGGCGTTGTCGCGCCAGACGCTGGCGGAGCATCGAATGTACCTGTCGCTGGCACCGGTGATGGTCTTGCTGGTGTTGGCGCTCCGGGCGTGGCTCGGCCCGCGCATCTGGCCGGTCGCAGTCGCGGTCGCGGCCATAGGCTTCGCTGGGTTGACGATCGCCCGGAACGCCGATTACCGCAGCAACGCGACGATGTTGCGCGACACCGTGGCCAAGCGACCGGGCAACCCGGAAGCGCAGAACAATCTTGGGAATGTCCTTGCCCACTCGAACAAGGTCCAAGCGGCGCTCGAGCGCTACGAGGAGGCCCTGCGGCTCGATCCGGGATACGCCGACGCGCACTACAACGCCGGCAAGGCGCTCGAGAGGCTCGGGCGCCTGCCGGAGGCGATCGCCCAATACGAGGAGGCGGTGCGCCTCGAACCGAACTTTGCCGTGGCGCACGGCGCCCTCGGAATCGCCCTTTGCGTGACGGGCCGCCGGCACGAGGGGATCGAGCATCTCGAGAGGGCGGTGCAGATCGATCCCGCGGAGCCCGTGCCGCATCGCAGCCTGGGCAACGCCCTGCGGGCGGACGGCCGTCTCGCGGACGCGTTGGCTCAGTACGAGGAGGCGCTGCGGCTCGCCCCAGACTCTGCGCAGTTCCACTGCGATCTGGGCAACGCGTTGCGCGAGGCGGACCGGCTGCCCGAAGCGATCGAGCAGTACAAACAGGCCGTCCGAATAGATCCCGCACAACCCGGCATGCACAACGATCTCGGAATCGTCGAGCTGATGGCCGGCCGCACCCAGGACGCGGTCACGGAATTCGAGGAGGCGCTGCGGCTGGATCCGAGGCTTGCCCAGGTGCACCTGAACCTGGCGGCGGCCCTCGCGAGCGCCGGCCGGAACGACGAGGCGGCGGCGCACACCGAGGCCGCCCGCCGGCTCGGCGCGAACATTCCCGTGCCGCAGAACTGACGAAGCATGCACCGAGGCGATCGGGATGCCCGGCCCAATCGCGGCGTGTTCCTGCGCCCGGCGAAGCGCGGACCCGAAGGTAACGCGCTTGCGAAAACAGGGGCGACCGAGTTCAATTCCGGGCGACCGCGCCTTTAAAATCAACGGGTGATATGACCGGAACGGGTTCACGACCAGAGGGGGCACCGCTCCGATCGCCAGTCGCCGCGGGGCTCCGGGCCTCACGCCCTGGGATGATCCTCGCCGTCGCGGGCCTGATTTTGGCCGCGCTCGCCGTTTACGCGAACAGCTTTGCCGGCCCGTTCATCTTCGACGACCTGGATTCGATCCCCCAGAATCCTACGATTCGGCATTTCACGGCCGCGCTCTCCCCTCCGGGCACCGGCGTTACCGTCACGAGCCGCCCGGTGCTGAACCTGTCGTTCGCCCTCAATTATGCGATCAGCGGCGATCGCGTCTGGAGCTATCACGCGGTGAATCTGCTGATCCATGCGCTGGCGGGATTGGCGCTGTTCGGGGTCGTCCGGCGGACGATCACCGGGCTTGCGGGCGACCGCGGCCAAGCGGCGGCCGCGGCCCGCGGGTCCGGCGGCGATGCGACCCTCACTGCCTTTTTCGTGGCGCTCCTGTGGCTTGTCCACCCGCTTCAGACCGAGTCGGTGACGTACATGGTGCAGCGGGCGGAGTCGCTGATGGGGCTGTTTTATTTGCTGACCCTGTACTGCTTCATCCGCGGGGCGCAGGGGCAAGAGGGAGGCTTCCGCTCGCGCGGGTGGTTCGCCCTCGCTTTCGCTTCTTGCCTGCTCGGCATGGGCACGAAGGAGGTCATGGTCTCGGCGCCGGTCATCGTGCTCCTCTATGATCGCACGTTTCTGGCCGGCAGCTTCCGCGCGGCATGGCGGCGGCGCGCTTGGGTCCATCTCTCGCTGGCGGCGACGTGGCTGTTGCTGGCGGGATTGGTGCTGCACGGCGCGAATCGCGGGGGATCGGCGGGCTTCGGCGTCGCGCTGGGCTTCTGGGCGTATTTCGCGACGCAGTTCCAGGCGGTGGCGCACTATCTGTGGCTATCGATCTGGCCGCACCCGCTGATCCTCGACTACGGAGCGCAGCTGGCGACCTCGGCATGGGACGTGGCGCCCTATGCGGCCGTGGTCGCCGCGCTGGTCGCTGCCACGGCGTATGCCCTCGTCCGCAAGCCGGCGCTGGGATTTCTCGGCGCCTGGTTTTTCGCAATCCTGGCGCCGACATCGCTCGTGGCGGTCGTGCGCCAGACGCTGGCGGAGCATCGGATGTACCTGGCGCTGGCACCGGTGCTGGTGGTGCTGGTGCTTTCGCTCCAGAAGTGGCTCGGTCGGCGCACGTGGTGGATTTATGCGGCTGCTGCGGCCCTTGGCTTCGCCGGGTTGACGCTCGCCCGCAACACCGACTACCGCAGCGACGAGGCTATCCTGAGCGACACCGTGGCCAAGAGGCCGGGCAACGCCGCGGCGCAGAACAATCTTGGGAATGTCCTCGCCCGCTCGAACCGGGCCGAGGCGGCGCTCACTCACTATGAGGAGGCGTTGAGGCTCAAGCCCGACTACGCCGATGTGTACTTCGACGCCGGCAAGGCGCTCGAACAGCTGGGCCGGAGGCCGGAGGCGGTCGCCGACTATGAGCAGGCGCTAAGGTTCAGGCCGAACTTCGCCGATGCGCAGGACGCCCTCGGTGTAGTCCTCGGACTTTCGGGCCGGCTCTCGGAGGGGATCGAGCATCTCGAACAGGCGGTGCGGATCGATCCCGCGCAGCCCGGCTCGCGCCGCAACCTCGGCGACGCCCTGCGGATGGCCGGCCGTCTCCCGGAGGCGCTGGCGCAGTACGAGGAGGCGGTGCGGCTCGCGCCGGACTCGGCGCAATCCCATTGCAACCTGGGCAATGCGCTGCGCGAGGCGGATCGGCTGCCGGAGGCGATCGCGCAATACGAGCGAGCCGTCCAGCTCGATCCCGCGCAACCCGCCACGCACAACGATCTCGGAATCGTGGAGCTCATGGCCGGCCGCACGCCGGATGCGATCGCGCAGTTCGAGTCGGCCCTGAGGCTCGACCCGGGCCTGCCCCAGGTGCACCTGAACCTGGCGGCGGCCCTTGCGAGCGCCGGCCGCAACGACGAGGCGGCGACGCAGACCGAGGCCGCCCGCCGGCTGGGTGCGAGCATTCCCGCTCCGCAGAATTGACGAGGCGAGATAAAGGCCCGACGGGTTCTCAGGGCGCCGCCAGGTCGTAGAAGCGCGCCACATCCGCCTTCATCAGCTTCAATGCCTCGGGGTTCAGATAAACCATGTGGCCCGACGGATAGTAGGCCAGATGGACGTGGTCCTTGAGGGACGGGTCGAGGAGCATGTGGTCCAGGTCGTATTCGGTCTGGAAGAAGGGCGTCGCCATGTCGTACCAGCCGTTGAGGGAAAGGACCTGCAGATGGGGATTGTCGCGGAGCGCCGCGGCGAGATCCAGGGCCATGTCGACGTCGGTCGACGGCTCCGGATCCCCGGGCGCCTTGTGGTGCCAGTCCCATTTCTTATTGGTATCGATACCGTGAAGCCGGTAGTCCAGGTCGGTGTGGTAGCTGAGCTGCGTGGTCACGTAGTCGTGGAATGCGCCCACGAAGGGTCCGGCCGAGTAGTCGGCCGACGGGTCGATCTCGGGCGCCTCCCCGGCGTCGTCCGCATCGATTGCCAGGAACCGGGAATCATACCTGCCGATCGTGCGGTGCTCGTCGCGCAGCAGCTCCTTGCGGAAGCGGCTCAGCCGCACCCGGAGGTGGTTCTGCCTGAGGAACGTGACCGAGAGGCCCGTGTAGGAGCTCACCTTCCGTGCCACCGCCTCCTCCTCGTCCGCAGGCAGGTTCTGGCCCTTGTCCAGAGCGAGGAGATAGGGGCCGGCAGCGTAGGCGCGAACCTCGCGAAGGAAGGCCTCGAGATCCGCCGGCTTGGGATTGACCTTGCCGTGGTACCAGGCGGCCGCGGCGTAGGTCGGCAGGTAGCTCACGAATTCCCTGTCGAATCCGCGGTTACGTACCCCGAAATTGAGGATAGTGGAGAGGATCGTGACGCCGTTGAACTGCATGCCCTGGGTCTGCAGCGCGTACACCAGCCCGGCCGTGCGCGGAGTGCCGTAGGACTCGCCAAAGAGGAATTTCGGGGAATTCCACCGGTTGTTCAGCGTCACATAGCGCGTGATCCCGCGTGCGAAGGCGTCGATGTCCTGGTCCACCCCCCAATACTTGTCGTCCTTCGTGTCGCCCAGGGTCCGGGAATATCCCGTTCCGATCGCGTCCAGGAAAACCAGGTCCGACTTTCCAAGCAGCGTGTCCTCGTTCGTCTCCAGCTTGAAGGGCGGCCCGGGAGTCGACTCAGGTGCGTCCGTCACGATGCGGACCGGGCCGAAGCTCCCCAGGTGCAGCCACACGCTCGCCGATCCCGGGCCGCCGTTGTAGAAGAACGTGACGGGACGACTGTGGTCGCCCGGGCCGCTATCGACGACGTAGGCCACGTAAAACATGCTCGCCGTGGGCTTCCCCTCGTTGTCGCGCAGGGTGAGCGTGCCGGCTGTCGCGTCGTAGGCGATAGGCTTGCCGTCGACCGTGATCGTGTGGTGGGTCACGGCCCGGGCCTCCTTAACGGGGGCCTTCGCAATGTCCGCGTCGGCCTTCGGGGGGTGCTCTGCCTTTGCTGGTGCTGCGGGAGCCGCATCGCCCTCATCGGGGGCGGGCGCTGCTTCCTGCGCCAAGGCCGCAACTGAAAACGAGGCGCACAGGGCTGCAAACGCCGCCAGGGAACGAATGCGTGTTGGCATTACGGATGGGTGCCCCAGGGCGGGCATGGAGGCAATTCTGGATTATCTCTTTTTCGTGCGGCCCCATAGCCGGCGAATGCAACAAGTTGCCATCCATCAGGATCTTCCCATTTACGTATTTTTCGCTGGGAGACGGGTGCAAATGCTGTTGCGGGAACGGTTGCCGTGTGTTTTATGACCACCATGGCCATTTTCTCCTCAGCAGCGGCCCCGGGCACAGCCGCCGCAAGCGCCGGCGCCAAGAAGGCGACCTCGGACGTGCGCGCGGCGCAGACGCTAGCGAAACAGAAGTCCCTCGAGAAAAGCGCGAAGAGGTACAAGCTCCCCCTGGGCGAGCTGACGATGTTCACCCAGCAGCTGGCGTCGCTCCTCGTGGCCGGCCTTCCGCTCGTCCAGTGCCTTGAGGCGCTCCAGGACCAGACCGAGGACCCGCGCTTCCGGATCATCATCCGCGATGTCCGCCTCGACATCTCCCAGGGCAACTCGTTCTCGTCCTCGGTGAAGAAGTTCCCGAGGGCGTTCCCGACGCTCTTCATCTCGATGGTGGAGGCCGGCGAGGCGAGCGGCGGACTTGCCGAGATCCTGGGCAAGGTCGCCGGGTACTTCGAGGCCACGGTGAAGCTGACGAAGAAGGTCAAGTCGGCGATGGCCTACCCGGTCGGCGTCATCTCTCTTGCGATCGTGCTCGTCAACGTGCTCCTCATCTTCGTCATCCCGGTCTTCGCGGCCATGTTCAAGGACTTCGGCGCCAAGCTGCCGGCCCCGACGCAGATGCTGATCGACGTGAGCGACTTCATGAAGCACCGGTGGTGGCTGATCGCCGGGATCTGCTACGCCATCTACTGGCTCGTGAGCAAGTTTGTCGCGACCCCCAAGGGCCGGCGCGTGAAGGACCAGGCCCTCGTCAGGGCGCCGATTTTCGGCAACCTGATCCACAAGATCGCACTTTCAAGGTTCTGCCGCACCTACGCCACCCTCATCCGCTCGGGCGTGCCCATCCTGCGGACACTCGAGATCGTCGCCTCGGCGAGCGGCAAGGTCCAGATCGAGGATGCGTGCGCGGAGATCGCCAAGCACGTCAGCCAGGGCGGACAGGTCTCGGAGATCCTGGCGTCCAACGAGTTCTTCCCGCCGATGATGAAGCACATGGTGAAGGCGGGCGAGGCGACGGGCAACGTCGACGGGATGATGAACAAGATCGCGGACTTCTACGACGTCGAGTGCGACGCGACGGTCGCGGCGCTCACGTCCCTGATCGAGCCCCTGCTCATCGTGTTTCTCGGCGTCATCGTCGGCGGCATTGTCATGGCGATGTTCCTGCCGATATTCCAGCTGGGCGCGGTTGCGGGCGGAATGGGTTGATGGCGAAACGCCGGACCCGCGGGAAATCCGGTAGCGCGCGTGGTTGACTTGCCCGGCGCCAGCCGGGAGTCTCCCCGTTCCCCAAGAATCAGTCATGCCCTCCGTCCTCATCGTCGACGACCTGATTTCGATTCATGAAATGCTGGAGGCGGTCATCCAGCCGACAGGCTTCTCGACCGCGTTCGCGACCGACGGCGAGAAGGGTCTGGCGCGCTACAAGGCCGAGAAGTTCGACATGGTGCTCGCCGACATCGACATGAAGCCGATGGACGGGATCACGCTCCTGAAGCAGCTCAAGGCCTACGACCCCAACAACGTCACGATCATCATGACGGCGTACGCGAGCACCGAGAGCGCGGTCCAGGCGCTCAAGTTCGGCGCCTTCGACTACCTCCAGAAGCCGTTCCGGGTGGACGAGCTGATCGCGACCCTCAAGCGCGGCGTCGAATTCCGGGAGATCCAGGCGCAGCGCGCGACGGCCCACGCGGACGCCGGCCTCAAGCCCGCCGACATCGACGGCCGGATGGTCGGCAAGAGCCCGCAGATGAGGAAGCTGGTGCAGCAGGTCAAGAAGCTGGCCATGGTCAGGACGCCCGTGCTCCTCGTGGGCGAGAACGGGACCGGCAAGGCCACGGTCGCCGACATCCTCCACGGGGTCACGGGCGCCGAGCAGGCGAAGCTCGTGCGCATCGACTGCTCCCTCAGCTCCGAGAAGAGCTTCCACGAGGGCCTCCTCGGTCAGAACGGCGAGGGGGGGCCCTGGGTGAAGGACGCGAAGGGCGGGACCCTCTTCCTCCAGCACCTCCAGTGCCTCGCCCCGCCCGTGCAGAAGGAGCTCGTGAGCGTGCTGCGGAACACGGCGCACGGATTCCGCCTCGTCTGCACGACGACCGAGGACCTGGAGAAGATGGTCGACGAGGGCCACTTCAACGACGAGCTCTTCTACAGGGTCGCCTCGCTGCCGCTCCACATGCCGGCGCTGCGCGACCGCAAGGAGGACATCCCGGAGCTCGTGAAGCACTTCACGCTCCGGGCCACGAACCCGCTCATCGACACGAACCTCATCGAATTCACGGACGACGCGATCGCGGTCCTCTCCGCCTACCACTGGCCGGGGAACCTCTCCGAGATGTCCCAGGTCGTCTCAAAGATCGCGTCGACGGCGGAGACCCGGGTCGTGACCTCGCAGCAGCTGCCCCTGCGGCTGCGCGAGCTCAAGCTCTGGCCCACGATGAGCGAGTACCTCGCCGGGCAGGAGAGGCAGTACATGGACCGGGTCATCCACGCCTGCCGGGGCGACAAGGCCGCCGCGGCGAAGGTGCTCGGGGTCGACGTCTCGAAGCTCGGCTAGGCCCAATTTCCCTTGCGGCTCAATTGGGCGGCCGCAACCCTCGGAGGTATTCGCGCCCCCAGCCAATGCCCAAACGCACAGACCTAGAGTCCATCCTGATCATCGGGGCCGGTCCGATCGTGATCGGCCAGGCCTGCGAATTTGACTACTCGGGGACGCAGGCGTGCAAGGCCATCAGGGAGGAGGGGTTCCGCGTCATCCTCGTCAACTCCAACCCGGCCACGATCATGACGGACCCGGAGTTCGCGGACGTGACCTACATAGAGCCCCTCACGGTCGAGATCCTGGAAAAGATCATAGCTGCCGAGAGGCCCTCGGCGCTCCTGCCAACGCTTGGCGGGCAGACGGCGCTCAACCTCTCGATGGAGCTGAACAAGCTCGGTATCCTCGAGAGGTACGGGGTCGAGATGATCGGGGCCAAGCCGGAGGCGATCGCGAAGGGCGAGGACCGCGAGCTCTTCAAGCAGGCGATGATCCGGATCGGGCTCGACGTCGCAAAGTCGCGGACCGTCAGGAGCCCGGAGGAGGCGAGGGCCGCCGCCGAGGAGGTGGGCGTCTTCCCGCTCATCATCCGGCCGAGCTTCACCCTCGGGGGGCAGGGCGGGGGCATCGCCTACAACCGGCAGGAGTTCGAGCAGATCGTCTCGAACGGCCTCGACATCTCGCCGGTGCACGAGGTGCTCGTCGAGGAGTGCCTCCTCGGCTGGAAGGAGTTCGAGATGGAGGTCATGCGCGACCACAAGGACCAGTGCGTGGTCATCTGCTCGATCGAGAACTTCGACCCCATGGGCGTCCACACGGGCGACTCGATCACCGTGGCCCCGGCCATGACGCTCACGGACAAGGAGTACCAGGCGATGCGCGACGCCTCGTTCGCGGTCATCCGGGAGGTCGGCGTCGAGACCGGGGGCTCGAACATCCAGTTCGCGGTCGACCCCGACACCGGCAGGATGGTCGTCATCGAGATGAACCCGCGCGTGTCGCGGTCCTCCGCCCTCGCATCGAAGGCGACCGGCTTCCCGATCGCGAAGATCGCCGCCAAGCTCGCCGTCGGCTACTCGCTGGACGAGCTCCGCAACGACATCACGCGCCTCACCCCGGCGAGCTTCGAGCCGACGATCGACTACGTGGTGACGAAGATCCCGCGCTTCACGTTCGAGAAGTTCCCCGACGCCGACACGACCCTCACCTCGTCGATGAAGTCCGTGGGGGAGGCCATGGCGATCGGGCGCACGTTCAAGGAGTCGATCCAGAAGGCGCTCCGCTCGATGGAGATCGGCTCGAGGGGCTTCGGCGGCGGAGGCAAGCTCGGGGGCGACGAGGCGCCGGACGACGCCACCATCAAGACCAAGCTTGGGACCCCGAACGGGGAGCGGATTTTCTACATCCGCTACGCGTTCAGGGCGGGCTACAGCGTGGAGCACATCTTCGACCTCACAAAGATCGACCCCTGGTTCCTGAACCACCTGCGCGAGATCCACGAGATGGAGGAGGCCCTTGCGGGCCAGACGCTGCACACGATCGGCACGGACCAGATGCGCCGGGCCAAGCAGTTCGGCTTCTCGGACGCGCAGCTCGCGCACCTCCTCAAGTCGGACCTTGCCACGGTCCGCGCCGACCGGGCGAAGCGCGGCATCAAGACGACGTTCCGCCTCGTCGACACCTGCGCGGCGGAGTTCGAGGCGTTCACGCCCTACTACTATTCCAGCTACGGGGACGAGAACGAGGTCATGCCCTCGGGCAAGCGCAAGATCATGATCCTCGGCGGGGGCCCGAACCGGATCGGCCAGGGGATCGAGTTCGACTACTGCTGCGTCCACGCGAGCTTCGCCCTGCGCGAGATCGGCTTCGAGACGGTCATGGTCAACTCGAACCCCGAGACGGTCTCGACCGACTACGACACGAGCGACCGCCTCTACTTCGAGCCCCTCACGCTCGAGGACGTGCTCGAGGTCTACCACCAGGAGGGGTGCGAGGGGGCCATCGTGCAGTTCGGCGGCCAGACCCCGCTCAACCTCGCCGCGGCGCTCAAGGCGAACGGCGTCAACGTGATAGGGACCTCCCCGGAGTCGATTGAGATCGCCGAGGACCGCAGGCTCTTCTCCGGGGTCCTGACCAAGCTCGGGCTGCGCCAGCCGGCGAACCGCGCCGCCACGAGCGAGGGCGACGCGGCCGCATTCGCGGCCGAGATCGGGTACCCGGTCCTCCTGCGGCCCTCGTTCGTGCTCGGGGGGCGCGGGATGTTCATCACCTACAGCGAGGACGACCTGAAGGCCATCGTCAGGCAGGTCTTCGAGGTCATGCCCGGCAAGCCGGTCCTGATCGACAAGTTCCTGGAGGATGCGATCGAGCTCGACGTCGACTGCCTCGCCGACGGCGAGACGAGCATCATCGGCGGCATGCTCGAGCACATCGAATTCGCGGGCGTCCACTCCGGGGACGCGGCGATGGTGATGCCGCCGCACACGCTCGGGAAGGAGATGATCGGCGAGGTCCGCGCCGCGACGCACGCGCTCGCGAGGGAGCTCCGGGTCATCGGCCTCATGAACGTCCAGTTCGCCATCAAGGACCGCCAGCTCTACGTCCTCGAGGTGAATCCACGGGCCTCCCGGACGGTGCCCTTCGTCGCCAAGGCGATCGGGACGCCGCTCGCCAAGCTCGCCGCGAAGGTCATGGCCGGAAAGAGGCTCTCCGAGCTCGGATTCACCCAGGAGGTGGTGCCGAGGCACTGGTGCGTGAAGGAGGCCGTCTTCCCGTTCGTTCGCTTCCCCGGGGCCACGATTGCGCTCGGGCCGGAGATGCGCTCCACCGGCGAGGTCATGGGCCTCGACGACGACCTCGGGATCGCATTCGCCAAGGCGCAGGCCGCGGCGAAGCCCGGCCTCCCGAAGTCGGGCAACGTCTTCCTCAGCGTGAAGGACGCGGACAAGCCGCACGCCGTCCAGATGGGCCGGGCGCTCGTGGACATGGGCTTCACGGTCTACTCGACAAGCGGGACGGCCAAGACCCTCGCGGACAGCGGGGTCGCCGTGAAGCGGATCGCCAAGATCAGCGAGGGCCGCCCGAACGCGGTCGACATGATCAAGAACGGCCAGATCCAGCTGGTGATCAACACCCCCGGCGGCCTCATACCGCGGCGCGACGAGAACACGATCCGGGCCGCGGTCTACGCCCACAACGTCTGCATCATGACGACGATCATGGCGGCCCGCGCGGCCGTGGACGGGATCCGGGCGATCCGGGAGAAGCCCGTGGGGGTCCGCCCGATCCAGAAGTACAAGGGCAACGTCACCGCCGTCTAGGGCACCCGTTTCCGGGTTTACAGGGGCGGGTGGTTTTGTTCTTGTCAGCGTTTCCCACCTGTTGAACCCATCGCCAATGCCCACCCCTGCCACTCCCTCAGACCCAAATGCCGCCGGGGCGCCCTCCTCGTTCGAGGACAGGCTGAAGGCGGGCTGGGAGCGCAACGGCGGCCTGGTCTACATTGTCCTGTGCGTCCTTGCGGCCGCGGTTCTCGCGAAGGGCGGCCTGGACTATTACTCTGCGCAAAAGGAACTTGCGATACAGCAGGAGTACGCGGCGTGCTCCGCTTCGGACATGCTGAAGGCCTTTGCCGACTCCCACAGGGGGCACCCCCTCGCCAGCCTGGCGGAGCTCAGGGTAGCCGACCTGGCGTACGCGTCGGGGAAGTTCGGGGAGGCGGCCACGGACTATGGCCAGGCCGTCGCGGACATTCCCGCCGGACCCCTCCTTTCCCGCGCGAAGATGGGGCTCGCCATGTCCCAGGCGGAGTCGGGAAGGCCCTCGGACGCCGAGGCGGGCCTTCGCCAACTCCTTGGTGACTCCAATGAATTGAAGCCCATCCGATGCGAGGCGGCCTACCACCTTGCGTCGCTTGAGGTGGCGCAGGGGCGGGGCGGCGAGGTGGAGAAGCTCACGGAGCAGCTGATGCAGATCGACCCGTCGAGCCCGTTTGCCGAGCGCATGGTTGAAATGCGTTCGTCGGCGCCGGCCCCGATGGCGATCCCGTCCCTCGCGCCCGCGGGTCGCTGAGCCGGGGTCCCTATTCAGTACCGGCCCGAGCCCGGCGCCGCCCCGAAGACGAGGGTCTGCGTCACCGGCTCCGCAGCCTGGTATTCGGAATCGCCCTTCTGGGTCGCCCGGACCGTGACCGTGCCGGGCTGCGCCGTGATCGTCGTTCCAGAGATGGACGCGACCCCGGAGGAGACCTCAAACTGGACGGGCAGCCCCGACGAGGCGCTTGCGCTGAGCGTGACCGACTGGCCCGCCGCGAGCGGCCCATTCGGGGCAAAGAAGCTGACGAACTGGATTCGCTTCTCTATTCCCACGCTGACGCGGTCGCTAATGGCGGTGCCCGAGGCGTTCTTCGCCACGACATCGTAGGCGCCGGCGTCGTTGGACCCCGACTGGGGGACTGAGTAGGTGCGCCCTGTCGCCCCTGGGATCGGCGTGCCGTCCTTGCGCCACTGGAGCGCGGGCTGCGGTTCGCCGGAGACCCCGACGGAGATGAGGATTACCCCGCCGACCGTCGCTTCCTGCGCGGAAGGCTGCGCCGTGAATTCCGGCGCGGAGGGCTTGGGCCGCACGCTGAACGCCCGCTCGGCGTCCCTGGCCGGCTGGAACGCGGCATTCCCGGCCTGGGAGGCGCGCACGATGACGAGCCCCGGCGAGCCGGTCAGCCTGAGCTTTCCGCCATCGGCAACGGCCGGGCCCGAAACAACCACCCACGCGACCGGGAGACCCGAGGTTGCCTTTGCTGAGATGCCAAACGGCGCGTCGGCCGCCGAGTGTTCGGGAATCTCGCCGAAAACGATCTCCTGGGAGCGGCGCCCGTCCCGGGCGGGGGCGTCGTCCGCGCGGGCCGGCGCCGGCGCGGACGCTGCAAGAGCAAGGATGAGCGCGATACGGGCCTGGGCTCGCATGGTGATAACGATTGCCGAGGCCGGACCCTTTCGCAAGGCGGGCGCCGTCAGACGTTCACGTGCACGACCTTTGCCGGCGGGAACCCGTTGAAGTGGGTCGCCGACGCGTGGCTGTAGGCGCCGATGTTCTCGCTGTAGACCAGGTCGTCGCGGTTGAGCTCGGGAAGGTTCTCGGCCATCGAGACGACGTCGAGCGCGTCACAGGTGGGCCCGTACACGGCGCTGATCTTCGTCGGGCCCCTCTTGAAGGCGCGAACGGGGTACTTGCAGTGGTCGAAGATGACCCCGGAATAGGAGTGGTAGACGCCGTCGTCGATGTAGTAGCTCGGCTTGCCGTCCCTCATGGCCTTGCCGATCACCTTGGAGACCGTGTAGCCGGCGTTCGCCACGAGGAAGCGGCCGGGCTCGGCGAGTATCTGGATGTCCTTCGGGAACAGCCGCTCGAGCTCGTTGTTGATGACCTTGGCCAGCTCGCGGAAAGGCTTCACGGACTCGTCGTACCGGGCCGGGAACCCGCCCCCGATGTCCATGAGGTTCATCTTCGAGTACCCGCGGTCGCGGGCCTCCTTGAAGAGGTTCGCGCAGAGCGACAGCGCCTCGACGTAGTTGTTGAAGTTGGTCGTCTGGCTGCCGACGTGGAAGCTCAGGCCCTCGCACGTGAGGCCGAGCTTGTTGGCGTGGAGGATGAGGTCGACGGCCTCGCCCGGGGCCGCCCCGAACTTCGAGGAGAGCTCGACCATGGCACCCGTGTTGGTCACCCGGACCCGCAGCACGACGCCGGCCTGCGGCGCATGGTCCCTGATCTTCTGCAGCTCCTCCGCGTTGTCGAACGTGACAAGGGGCTTGTACTGGTTGAGCTCCTCGAGGGTCTCAACCGGCTTGTTCGGGTTCGCGTAGATGATCTTGTCCCAGATCCAGTCCTGCCTCTCCTTCGGCGGCATCGCGGCGACGTTCGCGTAGACGATGTTGAATTCCGGCATCGAGGCCACGTCGAAGCTCGCTCCCTCGAGGAAGAACGTGCGCACGATCTCCGGCAGTGCGTTCGCTTTCACGGCGAAGTAGGCTTGGACTCGGGGCAGGTACCTCCTGAACTCCCGGTAGTTGTGGCGAAGGGCGTCGTGGTCGACGACGAAGAGGGGGGTTCCGTGCTCGCGGCCGAGCCTTTTCAGCTGCGCCTTCGTGATCATCGCGCGGGCCCTAGTCGCCGTCCTTCACGAGGAAGTTCTTGAACTGCCAGGGGTCCCTGCGGTCGAAGTCGGGCTTGTTGAAGCCGCTGAAGGCGTTCTGGTAGTCGCGCAGCGGCGTCCAGTCGGAGCGGGTCGAGATGAAGTTCCCGAGGTAGGGCCTGGAGATCCCCAGGATGTACTCGTGCGGGAGCTCGTCCGGGACCTTCACCCCCTCCTCGGGGTTCTCGATCATCCACATGGAGGCCGCGACGACAGAGATGGCGACCTGCATCGTCGTCGCGTTCTGGTGCGGGACCAGGCGGCGCGACTCCTCGATCGTGAGATCCGATCCCACCCACCAGGACTTGTAGGCGTGGCCCATGATGAGCGCCCCGAGGATGTCCGCGCCCTTCGTGATCTCGTCGTTCATGATCCGCAGCTTCGGCTGCAGGGCGTAGTTGTATCCGCGGAGCTCGTTGAGCGAGACGACCGCCTCGTCGCAGGGGCAGTAGGCGTAGTGGACCGTCGGCCGGTACACCGCCCTCTTGCCGTCCCAGACCGTCAGCTTGTCGGAGATCGTGAAGGCCTCCCCGTGGCGCACCACCATTCCCACGATGCTGTAGTTGGGAACCCAGGACCGCACCCAGGTGTTGATCCCCATGCGCGCGATGCAGATCTGGTTCTTGGGCCCATTCGGGTGCCGGTAGCCGAACTTGGGCAGCGTCTTCTCGTGGGTGCCCCATCCGAGCTCCGACGTCGTGGTCCCCTCCTCGCGGAAACCCTCTATGCTCCATGTGTTTACGAATTCATCGATCTGCTTCGGCACATCGGTGATCTGCGTGTCGCGCTCGCTGCAGTGGATGACCTTTACCCCGAGCTCCCTGGCGAGGTGGTTGAAGCTGCCGGCGGCGATGTGGCCCTTGAGCGCCTCGGCCTTCCTTCCCTTGGCGACCTTCTCGGCGATCTGCGCCGAGGCGATGTCGATCAGGCCCTGCTTGGTGAAGTGCGAGATGAGGCCGGGATTGGCCCCGTGCTCGACGACCGAGGTGGCGCCCTTTTCCTTCCACTTCGCGGTCATGGCGCGCACGTTCATGTGCCGCCAGTAGAGCGTGCGCTCGGTCGGGTGCTTCCTGCCGCCGGCATACGGGTCCCACACCTCGACTGATGTATTTATATACAGGATACCGTGGTCGTGGCACCACTGGAGGATGACGCAGGCGTCGATGTTCCACGCAAGGTCGATCAGGAGGTCTCCCCTCGAGAGATACCTGCCGAGGAGCTTGTCGAGGTTCTCCTCGGTGACGCGGTCCCTGACGAAGCGCACGCCGAGGGCGGTCCACTCCGCGAGCTTCTCCTCCTTGCTCTCGAAGTCGATCACGGTGACGTCCTTCGGCGCCACCTTGATGTGCTTGAAGAGGATGGGGAGCGTGCACTCGGCGACGGCGCCGTAGCCCACGAAGAGGATTTTCTTGCTGAATTCGATCATGATTCGCGAGGAGGGTTGTGGCTATCAGCTAAGGACGATTGTCCGGGCAAATAGAAGGCAATTTAAGGTTACGTTCTCCGGCATACGCAAGAAAGAGCGCGAGGAGTGGGGGAAAAAGCCCCGGGCGGGCGGGGATGTCCCCGGGGCAGGGTAGGGGTTCCTCCTTCCTCGGTTGTCATGGCCGGGGATGGCCCCCACGAGAGCTTACCGGTTTCGACTGGCCGCGGGTCCCGCGCCCTGGGCGGCGTTGGCGGGGATCCTCCTGTTCCTGCGGTACCCGGACTGGCTTCTCCGGCCGCGGCTCTGGGCCGAGGACGGGCCGGTCTTCTTCCTGGCGGCCCGGCGCGACGGCGCTTCCTCGCTTTTCGCGCCCTACGCCGGCTACATGCACGTCATTCCGCGGCTGGTCGCGCTCATGGGCGCGCGCCTCGATCCCTCCCTCGTGCCGGCGATGTACGTCTACTCCTCGCTCGCGGTGACGCTCCTCGTTGTCGCCCTGGTGTTCTCCCCGCGCCTCGAGCTTCCCTGCAAGCCGCTTCTGGCGCTCGCGATTGTCGCGGTGCCCGACACGGGGGAGGTCTTCCTCACGGTTGCCAACATCCAGTGGATCACCGCCCTCGCGCTGGTCATGGCGCTCCTCAAGCGGGACCCCGGCGATGCCGCGGAGCTGGCGGGCGACTCCGCAATCCTCCTCCTCGCGGGCCTGACGGGTCCGTTCTGCATCATGCTCCTTCCCTTCTTTCTCTTTCGCGCGCTCAGTCGGGCGTCGCTGCAATCCTGGGCGCTGTTCGCCATCGTGCTGATGACGGCGTTCGCGCAGGGGCGCCTGATTCTGCGGGATCCTCCCGCCGGCCTGGCTGAGGGCATTCCCTGGCTCGCCGGAATTCCCAGGCTGTCCGCCCCCGTGCTCTCCCGCGTGCCTCTCTCTCTCCTCGGCGCGCAGGGCTGGGTGTACCGGGTCGGCCGGTCCTTTGTCCTCTGCGCCGGCTGGGCCGGCGCGTTGGCGATGACCGCGATGGCATGCGCCAGGGGCCCCCTGCGCGGGGAGCGCATCTGCCTCCTTCTGTTTGCAATCATCCTCACGGTCTCCGCGACCGCGAGATTTGGCGCCGGCGCCTGGGACTACAGGGACATGGTGAGCGGAGACAGGTACTTCTACGTGCAGAAGGTCCTGCTGACCTGGATACTCATCAGCCTCCTTTCACGCCGGCTCCCCGGCGTTGGGTTTCCCCTGGCGCTCCCCGTGGTGGCCGGCCTGTTCCTCGTCGCGATGATATCCTATGTCGAGCCGCCGGATTTCGAGACCCACCATGTGGAGCGCCCGTGGCTCTCCTGGGACAATTACAGCGCGCGCCTGCGGACGGGCAAGGAGGTCGCGGTCGAGGTCAGCCCAAACTGGACCTTCGTCGTCCCCGCGAGGGTCCCGGTGCGATGACGATTCGCCATCCAGGTCGACTCGCCGCATGGTTCCGGCTGCTCTGGATCAGGATCCTCCGCCAGAGACGGAAAGAGGGGCGGGCCCGGCGCCCATGCGCGGGGCCCAAGAAATGGTCGGGGCGACAGGATTCGAACCTGCGACCTCCTGGTCCCAAACCAGGCGCTCTACCAGGCTAAGCTACACCCCGGGGTCGGAGGGTCAGGGCAGGATGCTTTCAGGGGGGTGTCAAGAGACGACGGAGGACACCCGGACACCCCGCAAGTAAAAGGCTGGTCGGTAGGTACGCAATCTGCTTGCCTAGCACATCTTCTAGGTCTCTCCTCGTTGCCCTCAACTACCTAATCATGGATACCATTTCTCGCGAAAACAACAGCCCGCTTCCTTTGGCCGGCGTGGTCATCGGGGCCCTCGCCCTCATTATCGGTGGCTATGCGGCCATTAACGTCATCAAGTTGAAGGGCGTCGTTGCTGATCAGGCTGACAAGGTCGCGAAGATCGACGACATAGCCTCGCAGGTCCAGACCGCCCAAGCCGCCAGCGACAAGGCCGCTAGGGACATTTCGTCGCTAGCCAGCCAGACCCAGACCGCGGTCACCCAGATCGCCAACGACCTCGCGGCCATCCATGAGCAGGTGAAGCACCTCGAGGAGACCCATGTGGCCAAGGCCGGCAAGGGAGTGAAGGGCGAGCCGGCGGTCGCCGGGCCCGGCGAATACATTGTCAAGGCGGGCGACACCGGATCGAAGATCGCGCGCGCGAACGGCTGCACGCTTTCAGACCTTGAGTCGGTGAATGCGGGCGTCAGCTGGACGCACCTGAAGGTCGGCGAAAAGCTCAAGCTTCCCGAGAAGAAGCCGTAGGTGATTTCCGGGGAACCGGCCCGTTGGGAGCGCGGCGCGGCCAGAGTGCTCGCCTCGACGCGGGTGCTGGAGCTAAGGAGCGTGCGGTTCCGCCATCCGGTCCGCGGCACGGACAGGGAATTTGTCATCGCACACGCGCCCGACTGGGTGAATGTCGTCGCGCAGACGCCCGACGACAGGCTGGTCCTCGTGCGCCAGTTCCGCTTCGGATCGAACGAGCTCTCGCTCGAGATCCCAGGGGGCGTGATGGAGGCCGGCGAGGACCCTATTGCCGCGGGCCTGCGCGAGCTCTCAGAGGAGACCGGCTACGGCGGCGGCAATGCCAGCGTCCTTGGGAGCGTGTACCCCAATCCCGCGATCCAGGACAACCGGTGCCACTTCGTGCTCGTGCGCGGCGCCTTGCCCAGGGGGCCCGTCAAATGGGACCACGACGAGGAAATCCAGGTGTCGACTGCGCCCGTGGGCGAGGTGCTCGCCATGGCTAGGTCCGGCGCGATCACCCACAGCCTCTCCGTCGCGGCCCTCATGCTCTTCGAGGGTGCCCGCGGCGTTTGACTTGTCGTAACTTGGTGGCAGCTTAGCCGTCACCCCTATCGTGACCCAGATCCTGACAACAGCATGACCGCTTCCCTCTTCGCCAATGACCCGCTGGCCCTTGGGGAGCCCGCGCCCGGGGGCCGGCTGCCGGTCCGCCTCGAGGAAGAGATCCGCAGGATCTACTCGCGAAGCCCCATTTACGGACGCAGGTTTCCGCTCCACCTGGAGCCCCTCCAGTGGTCCTGCTACCGCGAGATCCCGGCGCTTTCGAAGCGCGAGATCGTCGAGGCCGGCCACCAGTCGTTCTTCGACGACTACCGCGTGATCGAGCGCGGGATCGCCGACCGCCGCTTCGAGTATGAGAACACCTCGGGGACGACGTCGTCGCCGATGACGGTCATCATGGAGGATGGCTGGTGGGCGGCCCAGACCGCGAGGGCCTACCGCGCCTCGCCCGTCCTCAGGGAATTCGCGGACAGGCCCCACCGCAGATGTGTCCTGGCGCCGGTCGGCTGCTCGAGCAACCTGTGCCCCTACGAGGACCACCCCTTTCCCAACAGGTACTTCGACGGCACCGTCTACCTGAACCTCTCGAGCGACCCCTTCGCTTTCTCCGAGGCCGAGTGGGACAGGATAGTCGTCGAGCTCCAGGCGACGCGGCCCGAGATCCTCGAGGGCGAGCCGGTCTACCTCTCCCTCCTTGCGCGGGCGGCGACAAAGCGCGGCGTAAGGGTCCCCAGCATCCGCGCTGTCATCCTCACGTACGGCAAGGCGAGCCGCCAGCACGGGCGGCGCATCATGGAGGCGTTCCCCGCGCCCCAGGTCGACCTCTACGGGTCGACGGAGGCGGGATACCTTTTTGTCGGCGGGGCCTTCGGCGACGACTCCCTCGTGGTGGACGAGAACGCGTTCATCGAGCTCGTGCCATGGCGCGGCAGTGCAACCGGCGTCCACCAGATCCACGTGACGACGCGCGGCAGGGAGGCGATGCCTCTCCTGCGCTACCACACCGGCGACATCGTCCAGGAGACGCCCGGGGGCTTCCGGATCCTTGGGCGCGAGGGCGGCCTTCACTTCAGGGCGGACGGATCCCTCGTCTCGGCGAATGACGTCGACGCCGCGCTTCCAGAGGGGTTCTCATGCTGGCACTACTGCCTCAGCCAGTCGGCCGAGAACCGCTGGGACTTCCACTACGTGGCGAACCGGACCGAGGACCACGCGGCGGTCGAGGCCGCCCTTTCCCGACTCCTGGGGCCCGGCGTCCGGGTCAACGCGTTCCGCCGGAAGGCGATCGCACCGGCCGCGAGCGGCAAGTTTGCGCTCGTGAAGCCGCTCGCCAGGGCCTGAATCGCCCTCGGGGCGGGCCTTCTCGCGGGGGTTAGGGAGGCTTATTACGGGCGCCGGCGCCCCTGAGGGGCCTTTACTCGCGCACGCGGGCCAATAGGACTTGTCCCAGCAGACCCCGCGAGATGGACCTCGTCCGCAACCTATTCGGCAGCACAATTGGCAGGAAGCTGATCATGGCAGTGACCGGCGCCGTCCTGATTCTGTTCATCGTCGGCCACCTCGTGGGGAACCTCCAGGTGTTCGAGGACCCCGACCGCATCAATGGGTACGCCCACTTCCTCCAGTCGCTCGGGCCCGCGCTCTGGGCCGTGCGGATCGTGCTCCTCGCCTGCGTGACGCTCCATGTCTGGGCCGCGACCGTGCTCACGCTCGAGAGCCGGCGCGCGCGGGGCGACCAGCCGTATGAAGTCAAAACTTGGATACAGGCGACGGTCGCCTCGCGCTACATGCGATGGACGGGGTACGTGGTCCTTGCCTTCATCGTCTACCACCTGGCCCAGTTCACGGTCGGCGTCGCGCAGCCGGGCACCTTCAAGGAGAATATTCCCCACTACACGATGAGGGGCGACTACCACGTCCTCGGCTTCACGGCCGTCGCGGCGGGGACGGACGTCCTCGACGTGCGCAGCATGGTGATCCTCGGCTTCAGGAACCCGCTCGTCGCGGGCTTCTACATCCTCGCCGTCGGGCTCCTCTCGCTGCACCTGCTCCACGGGGCCGACAGCCTCTTCCAGACGCTCGGCTGGCGCAACCGGCGCTGGGAGCGCGGGCTCAGGGCGGCCGTCACCCTCTTCTGCGCGGCGTACTTCCTCGGAAACCTGGCGATCCCCGGCGCCGCCGTCCTCGGGATGCTCCGGTAGGCGTTGGCCATGGCAAAGCTCGAATCCAGGATCCCGCCCGGGCCGATCGAGGAGAAGTGGCGCTCGCACAAGGCGTCCATCCGCCTCGTCAACCCGGCGAACAAGCGCAAGTACGAGGTGATCGTCGTGGGCGCGGGCCTCGCGGGCGCCTCGGCCGCCTCGTCGCTCGCCGAGCTCGGCTACAAGGTGGCCTGCTTCGTCTTCCACGACAGCCCCAGGAGGGCGCACTCGATAGCGGCGCAGGGCGGCATCAACGCCGCCAAGAACTACCAGAACGACGGCGACAGCGTCCACCGGCTCTTCTACGATACGATCAAGGGGGGCGACTACCGCTCCCGCGAGGCGAACGTGCACCGCCTGGCCGAGGTCTCGGTCGACATCATCGACCAGTGCGTGGCCCAGGGGGTCCCCTTTGCCCGCGAGTACGGCGGCCTCCTCGCGAACCGCTCTTTCGGCGGCGCGCAGGTCTCGCGCACCTTCTACGCCCGGGGCCAGACGGGCCAGCAGCTGCTCCTCGGCGCCTACTCGGCGCTGTCGCGGGGGATCGCTGCGGGCAGCATCGAGATGCACGCGTACTCCGAGATGCTCGACCTGGTGGTCGTGGACGGACACGCGAAGGGCATCATCGTGCGCGACCTGGTGACGGGCGCCGTGACGCGCCACGCGGCCGACGCGGTGGTCCTCGCGACGGGCGGCTACGGCAACGTCTTCAACCTCTCGACCTACGCCCGCGGCTCCAATGCGACGGCGATCTGGCGGGCCTACAAGCGCGGCGCCTGCTTCGCGAACCCCTGCTTCACGCAGATCCACCCGACCTGCATACCGGTCACGGGCGACTACCAGTCGAAGCTGACGCTCATGTCGGAATCCCTGCGCAACGACGGCCGGATCTGGGTGCCGAAGAAAAAGGAGGACAGGCTGAAGGCGCCCGGAACGGTCGCGGAGGCCGACCGGGACTACTACCTCGAGCGCCTCTACCCGAGTTTCGGCAACCTCTGCCCGCGCGACGTGGCGTCGCGCGCCGCGAAGCGCGTCTGCGACGAGGGCCGCGGCGTGGGGGAAACGGGGCTCGGGGTGTACCTGGACTTCGCGGACGCGATCGGCCGGCTCGGCGAGGCCGGGGTGCGCGAGCGCTACGGCAACCTCTTCGACATCTACCACGAGATCACCAACGAGAACGCCTACCGGGTCCCGATGCGGATCTTCCCGGCGGTCCACTACACGATGGGCGGCCTCTGGGTGGACTATAACCTCATGTCGAACGTCCCCGGGCTCTTTGTCCTCGGGGAGGCCAACTTCTCCGACCACGGGGCCAACCGCCTCGGCGCCTCCGCCCTCATGCAGGGCCTGGCGGACGGCTACTTCGTCCTGCCGTACACGATCGGCGACTATCTGGCGACGCACAAGCCCGGGTCGAGGCCCCCTGCGGACGCGGCGGAGTTCAGGCAGGCCGAGGACGCCGTCAAGGCCGCGACCGGGCGGCTCCTCTCCTCGAAGGGAAAGGTGCCCGTGGACCACTTCCACAAGAGGCTCGGGCACATCATGTGGCAGTACTGCGGCATGGCGCGCACGAGGGAGGGCCTCGGCAAGGCGCTCACCGAGATCCCCGCGCTCCGGGAGGAGTTCTGGGCGAGCGCGATCGTCCCGGGCTCAGGCGACTCGCTCAACCAGTCCCTCGAGCGCGCCGGGCGAATCGGCGACTTCCTCGAGCTTGGCGAGCTCATCTGCAGGGACGCCCTGGCGCGCGAGGAGAGCTGCGGAGGGCATTTCCGAGAGGAGTACCAGTACCCGGACGGCGAGTGCAGGCGCGACGACGTGAACTTCGCCCACGTGGCCGCCTGGGAATACGCGGGCGAGGGCGCGGCCCCGGTCCGCAACACCGAGCCCCTCAGCTACGAGTCGGTGAAGATGAGCGTGCGCAACTACAAGTGAGCCCGAAGACCTTCAACGTCACCCTGCGCGTCTGGCGCCAGCCGGGATCCGGCCAGGCGGGGCGCTTCGTCGAGTATGCCGTCCCGGGGGTCAACCCCGACATGTCCTTCCTCGAGATGCTCGACGTCGTGAACGACGGGCTTGCGGCGCGAGGCGAGGAGCCGATCGCGTTCGCGCACGACTGCCGCGAGGGGATCTGCGGGACCTGCTCCCTCACGATCGACGGGAAGCCTCACGGGCCCCACCACGGGGTCGCCACGTGCCAGACCTACATGCGCAGCTACAAGGACGGCGACCGGATCGTCGTCGAGCCGTTCCGCGCGCGGGCGTTTCCGGTGATCAAGGACCTGGTGACCGACCGCAGCGCCTTCGACAGGATCCAGCAGGCGGGCGGCTTCATCACGGTGCGGACGGGCTCGGCGCCCGAGGCGAACGACGTCCCTGTCCCGAAGGACGCCGCCGAGCTCGCGATGGACGCCGCCCAGTGCATCGGGTGCGGGGCCTGCGTCGCGGCCTGCAAGAACTCGAGCGCGATGCTCTTCGTCGCTGCGAAGGTCTCGCACCTGGGGCTGCTCCCGCAGGGCCAGCCGGAGCGCGACCGGCGCGTCCTCGCGATGGTGCAGACGATGGACGGGCTCGGTTTCGGCAGCTGCACGAACCAGTACGAGTGCAGCGCGGCGTGCCCGAAGCTCATCTCCCACGACTTCATCGCGCGGATGAACCGCGACTACGCGAAGGCGGTGTTCCGGTCGGCGTTCAGGACGGAGGCCGCGGGCTCCGGGGGCTAGATCGGGCGCCTTGAGCGAAGGCGCCGGGCCGCGTGGTCCAGGAACGCCTTCCAGTCGCCGGGCATGAACTGAGGAGCCGGCCCCTCCAGTCGGGCGGGACGGGTTTCGGGCACGCCAAAGATGTTGCCTTGGCCCGGATCCCGCGAGAGGTTTTGCCCGCCCCCCCATTAGGCATGAGCCCGCGCCGCACCTCCGCAGTGTTGCTGCTGATTCCGCTGCTGGGCGTGCGCCTTGGCGCCCAGCATGCGCTCATGGCCGAGGACGGCGGCAAGATGTCCTGGGTGCGGGCGGCAATGGGCACGGCGCCCTGCGTGGAGAAGGATGGCAAGCTGACCCGGATAAGCACGCGCGGCTTCGTCCTGGAGCATGTGTCGGACTACCTGCCCGCCTTTGTCACCGTCCGGGACATCTTCGCGCGCGACTCCTTCACGTCGACCGACTCGGGCGGCGCGACCGCGAACACGTTTCTCTTCAATGCGACATTGGAGACAGGGTACTCGCTCCACGACGTCTTTCTCGTCCTGGAACTCGTGCCGGAGGGCGCGGAGAAGACGATTTTCCTCCTCCAAGTGGACGATCTCGAGCCGTTCAAGGGAAAGCTGGTTACCGCGCAGGTGCACATGACCAGGCGCCTGGACTCGGGAGTCTACCACCTGCACCTGTTTTCGCACGGCGAGGAGGTGTTGCAGTCGCAGATCCCCCTTCGCGAGCGCGAGCATGCGCTCGACAGGATGGTCGCCGAGCGGATTAAGGGCGTCCAAGTGGCCTCACCAAGGCTCTTGTTCGGGCCGGCCCCGGAATACCCCCCGTCGCTGAAATCGGCGAACATCAAGGGGCAGGCCGTGATTTCCGTCAGAATCGGCACGAACGGGGCGGTCTACGATCCGGTCGTCAAGAGCGCGACGGCGCCGGCATTTGGCGAGCAGGCGCTCGACGCGGTTCGCCTCTGGCGCTTCGTTCCGACCGTAAAGAGTGACGGCCCGGTCGAGACCGCGGCCCTTCTCCCCTTCAACTTCGAGCCGCCAAAGCGGCAGCTGGAATGAGCCCGCGCCGCTTGCGGTGCTCAGGAGTGCGACCGACCCGGCCTTCGGCGATGCGGCCGTGCAAGAGTGGCGCTTCCTGACGACCGTGAAGAATGACGCTGCGGTCGAGACCAAGGTTCTTGTCCCCTTCAGCTTCGACCCGCCAAAGCCGACCTAGGAGCAATCCTGATTGGTGCTGGCGGGCCGGCCCGTGCCGCGCGGTTGGCCACTCGGATCGTGGCATCCCCGGCATCCGTGGAAATTATTGCTGCTGTGCGATTAGTAAAAATTCTATGGGCCTTTCCAACACTGCGTGAACCTGTCCGAGGGCGATGATGGCCAATCGAGGGCAACGCTCGGTGGCGCCCGGATTCGGGGGACCAAATGGCTCGCATCAAGCGGGGGTTTAACGCACCGTAATCGCCATAATCCTCCACCCGCTCGCCTTGGCTGGCGCGAAGGGCCGCCCCTTCTGACACCAGGACCTTACCTCAATACCCTGACTGCAGGAGGGAACGGTCGACCAGCACAGCGTTCCATACGACTGACTATGCAGGCGAGCGCCATAAAATGCCCCTGACTTCACCCACACCCGAGGTCGACTCTCCCGAGGCCCGCTCCTCGGCGCCGGACGCGGCCTCGGCGATCGCCGATTTGCGAAAACGCGAGGCCCACCTCGTGCGCGTCAACCGCGCGCTGCGCACGATAAGCTCGTGCAGCCGGCTGCTCATTCAGGCGGAGTCCGAGACGGAATTGCTGAACCTCATGTGCCGCATGATCGTCATCCACGGCGGATACCGCATGGTGTGGGTGGGCTTCGCCGACGATGACGAGGCCAAGACGGTCCGTCCCGTGGCCTTCGCCGGTTTCGAAGAGGCCTATGCCCGGCGAGTCCGGGTGACATGGGCGGACGAGCCGCGGGGCAATGGTCCGACTGGGACGGCCATCCGCAAGGGACACGCGGTCATTTGCCGGGACATACTCATGGATGACAAGTTCGCACCGTGGCGGGACGAAGCGATTGAGCGGGGCTACGCCTCGACGATCGCGCTCCCCATCCAGGCCAAGGGGACCGTGATAGGCGCCGTGAACATCTACGCGACCGAAGCCGACGCCTTCGACATGGAGGAGGTCAACCTGCTGCAGGAGCTCGTCAACGACCTGGCATTCGGGATCATGGCGCTGCGCTCCCGCGGGGACCACCGCCAGGCGGTCGATGCGCTGCGCAACAGGGACGCCCGCATTAACAGCCTCATCAGCACGATTCCAGACAGGATCTATTTCAAGGACCGACAGAGCCGCTTCGTGCTGATCAACAACGCCATGGCGAAGCGGTTCGGCCTGAAGCAGCCGAGCGACGCGGTGGGCAAGACCGACTTCGACATGTTCACCGAGCCGCATGCGCGGCAGGCCTTCGACGACGAGCAGCGCATCATGGCCACGGGGGAGCCCCTCATCGGGCAGGACGAGAAGGAGACCTGGCCCGACGGCCGGATTACGTGGGCCTCGACGACGAAGGTCCCGCTTCGCGACGGCGAGGGCAGGATCAACGGTCTGGTCGGCATCTCGCGGGACGTCACGGCGCGCAAGAACCTGGAGGCGCAGTACCTCCAATCCCAGAAGATGGAGGCGTTCGGCCAGCTTGCGGGCGGCGTTGCCCACGACTTCAACAACATCCTGGCCGCGATGCTCCTCCAGGTAAGCTTCATAAAGATGACTGCCACGCTCTCCGAGGAGGTCGTGAAGCAGCTGGGCGAGTTGGAGGAGCTGACTGCCCGGGCCTCCGGCCTTACGCGCCAGCTGCTGATGTTCAGCCGGCGCCAGGAGATGGAAATGCGCACGCTGGACATGAACACGGTGGTCAACGGCACCTGCAACCTGCTGAGGAGGCTCATAGGCGAGCACATCAGACTCGATCTGAGGGCCTCGGCGGAGCCCCTCTGGATAGAGGCGGATGCCGGCATGGTGGAGCAGGTTATGATGAACCTCTGCCTCAACGCGCGCGATGCCATGCCTGGAGGCGGCCAGCTCTCGATCGAGACCCGCTCGGTCGCGCCCGCCGGCGCGGCGGAGCGCAGCAGCCGGGGGCATGCCTGCCTCGTCGTGTCCGACACGGGCTTCGGCATGGACGACGCGACACGGTCCCGGATCTTCGAGCCGTTCTTCACGACGAAGCCGGTGGGAAAGGGAACCGGCCTCGGGCTCGCGACGGTGTATGGCATCGTCCAGCAGCACCACGGCTGGGTGGAGGTCGACAGCGTGTTGGGCTCCGGAAGCTCCTTCCGCGTTTTCCTGCCGCTGCGTGAGCCGGCCGCTGCGGCCATCGCCGAGGAGGGGCAGGGCGACCTCAGCAGCGGCACGGAGTCCATCCTTCTCGTGGAGGATGACGAGATGGTCCGGATCGCCCTCTCGGTGTGCCTCAGGCGCGCGGGCTACCGCGTGACGGAGGCGGTCGACGGGCCGGACGCAGTCCGCCTGTGGGACAAGCTCGGTCGCGATTTCAACCTCCTCATCACCGACTTCCTGATGCCGGGCGGGCTCAACGGGGCCCAGCTCGCCGACCGGCTCCAGCGCGACAAGGACTCGCTCAGGGTGATCGTGATCAGCGGCTATGCGGTGCTGCCGGACGGCGCGGCGATCCCGTGGTCCAAGGGAACGGTAAGGCTCGCTAAGCCCTTTGAGCTGAGGACGCTGCTCGAGACCGTGCGGCGCAGCCTGGATACGGTGCCACAGGGGTCGGCGGCGCCTATCCGGACCTGAGGGTCCGGGGGCCCGGGGGGGCCCGGGGGGCAAGAAACCCGTAACTTTAGGCGTTTCGGCGTGTTCTTATGGCAACACAATTACCATGAACATCAGAAACGTACTTATACAAAATGCTGCTTTGCTTGGCGTTACAGCCTCGCTCTTGGCGCTTCCCTTCGGGGCCGCCGCAGCCGGAATCACCTTCGCCCTGACTGGCGTCCAAGCGATCATAATCGCCGATTACGGCCGCAAGATCGAGCCGCTGAGTGTCTCCGCCGAGGTCGTCCCGATGGGCGAGCCCGGTCGTCCCACTTCGGACTGCCGCGTCGCGGCCTAAGGGGCCGGATCCCGACTAGAACATGGAGAGCGCATGGGCGCTCTCCAGAACGACCCAGGCCCCGCCGCAGGCCACCGCCGCGACCAGGGCATACCGGAGGAGCTTCCGGGCCTTCATCACCGCGTCATGAAAGTCGGTGTTGATCGTCTTGCGGTTGCTCTCGGAGATGAAGCTGACGAACCTCGGGTCCCTGAACTTCCCCCGCGAATTGCTCGCCATCTCGAAGCGGATGGCGGGGCGGTGGAAGAGGTTCTTGACCAGGGTGGGCACGGGGCTAGGCGTGCACTATCGGTATTTTGAGGTCGTTTATTCAAGGGGAAACTCGCTACGCTCGGCCTTTCACGAATTTTTATCGCACGCATATGCATCACTTTCGGTATTCCGGCCAGAACCTGCACTGCGAATCCGTGGACCTCGCTGAGGTGGCCAGGCTTTATGGGACTCCGACCTACGTCTACAGCGCGGCGACGATAGCCGACAACTACACGCGCCTCGCAGGCAGCATGAAGGGCCTCGACGTCCGGGTCTGCTATTCGCTCAAGGCAAACTCGAACTTGGCGGTGGTGAGGCACTTGGCCAACCTCGGTTCCGCATTCGATTTCGTCAGCGGGGGAGAGCTGCGACGCGTGCAGGCGGCGGGAGCGGGCGTGAAGGAGAGCGTCTTTGCGGGCGTCGGCAAGGCCGACGCCGAGATCCGCCTCGCCCTCGAGGCGGGGATCTTCTCCTTCCACGTCGAGAGCGAGCCCGAGCTCGTCCGGATCAACCATGTCGCCGGCAAGGTCGGCGTGAAGGCGCCGATCGCGATCCGGGTGAACCCCGACGTCGACGCGAAGACCCACGCGAAGATCACGACGGGGACGAGCGCGAACAAGTTCGGCATCCCGCTCAAGCAGGCCGCGGCGGCGTTCGAGGCGGCCTCGAAGTACCCGAATATCACGGTCCGGGGGATCCAGACGCACATCGGCTCCCAGATCACGGAGTTGGCGCCGTTCGCGGAGGCGCTCGAGAAGCTCGCCCCGCTTGCCGCCGACCTGCGGGACAGGCTCGGGATCACCTACATCTCCATCGGAGGCGGGATCGGCGTCGTCTACAAGGACGCTCTGGCGAGCGGTCCGTTCTCGTGGTGGGAGACCCAGCCCGAGGCCAAGCGCCCGCTGACCCCCGAGGCCTACGGGGCGGCACTCGCCCCCGCGCTCGGGGAGCTCGGCCTCAAGGTCCTCCTCGAGCCGGGCCGCTCGATGGTCGCAAACGCGGGCGTCCTCCTCTGCCGCGTCGAGTACCTGAAGCGCGGCCAGGGAAAGAATTTCCTCATCGTGGATGCGGCGATGAACGACCTGGTGCGCCCCGCCATGTACGACTCCTACCACGAAATCGTCCCGCTGCAGCGCGACACGACGAGGCGCGCCCTCGTGGCCGACATCGTCGGCCCCATCTGCGAGAGCACGGACTATTTCGCGAAGGACAGGCAGATCCAGGAGCTCGGCGAGGGGGAATACGCGGCGATCATGAGCGCGGGGGCCTACGGTTTCGTCCAGGCGAGCCGCTACAACACGCGCCCCATCCCCGCCGAGGTCCTCGTCAAGGGGAGCGCGTTCGAGCAGGTGACGGCCCGCGAGACGTTCGAGCAGATGATCGCGAACGAGAAGATCCCCGCTTTTTTGAAGTAGCAAGGACTGCCGGGGCGGGTTAGTGAAGGCGACATGAAGTTCTGCGTCGTCGGAGCCGGGGCCTGGGGCACGGCGTTTGCGGTGCACCTTACGCGGGGTGCGGCCGACGTTGTTCTCGTGCCCCGCCGGCCCGAGCAGGCGGCCGCCATCGCCGCGGCGCGCGAGAACCAAGAGTACCTGCCCGGAGTCAGGCTGCCCGCCGGCGTCGCCGTCGAGGCGAGCCTGCCGCGGGGACTCGAGGGCTCCGACGTCATCCTCTTCGCCTGCCCGGCGCAGACGCTGCGCGAGACGGCGTCGCGCGTGCGCGACGCGATGGCCGGCGGCGCGACCCCCCGGATCGTCATAAGCCTCGCGAAGGGCCTCGAGCTCGGCAGCCACATGCGCCCCTCGCAGGTGATCGGTGAGGCGCTCCCCGGCCTCGTGGTGGGGGCGCTCTCGGGCCCGACGAACGCGCCGGAGGTCGCGCGCGGCCTGCCCGCCGCCATGGTGCTCGCCGCGAGGGGGGGCGACGCTTTTATCCAGGAGGTCCAGGCCGCGATCAGCGGGCCGACGCTGCGCGTCTACACGACCGACGATTTGCCCGGCGTGGAATTCGGGGGAAGCCTGAAGAACATCTACTCGATCGCGTCGGGCTGCTGCGACGGCCTCGGCCTCGGCGACAACGCGAAGGCCGCCCTCATGACGCGCAGCGTGACGGAGATGGTGCGCGTCGGCGGATCGCTCGGCGCCCGCCGGGAAACCTTCTACGGCCTGAGCGGCTTCGGGGACCTCGTGGCCACATGCCACGGCCTGTGGAGCCGCAACCGCGAGTTCGGCCACGGGATTGGGCAGGGCAGGTCGGTCGCCGAGCTCCTGGCTGGGCGGCGCACCGTGGTGGAGGGCTATGAGACGACGCGATCGTTCGCGGGCCTGTGCGAGGAGAAGGGGATCGACGCCCCGATCCTGCGCGAGATGAACGCGATCCTTTTCCAGGGGCGCAGGCCCGGCGACGCCATCTCGGCGCTCATGATGCGCGAGCTCAAGCGCGAGGCCGCGCCCGCGCTGGCCCCGGCCTGATATCGGGGGTTGCCTTGGCCGGCCCCGCGGATTGATTGCGTGGGCTCCCCGTTCAGCCAACCCCGCCAAGCATGGCCGATCAAGCCCCGCTAGACCGCAAGCACACGCTTGTCATCATCGCATCGTCCCTCGGGACGATGTTCGAGTGGTACGACTTCTTCATCTACGGGACGCTTGCCGCGTTCTTCGGCAAGCTCTTCTTCCCGCCGGGCAACGGGAGCACCGCCTACCTCTCGAGCCTTGCCCTCTTCGGCGTCGGGTTCTCGGTCCGGCCGTTCGGCGCGCTCGTCTTCGGGCGCCTGGGCGACCTGGTCGGCAGGAAGCACACGTTCCTGCTGACGATCATCCTCATGGGGCTCTCGACGACGCTCGTCGGCCTCCTTCCCACCTACGCGCAGGTCGGGTTTGCGGCCCCGCTCGCGCTCGTCCTCCTGCGGCTGACGCAGGGCCTGGCCCTCGGGGGCGAATACGGCGGCGCCGTCATCTATGTTGCGGAGCACGCGCCCAGGGGGAGGCGCGGCTTCTACACGGGATGGATCCAGACGACGTCGACATGCGGCCTCTTCCTGGCGCTGGTCGTGATCGGCCTCCTGCGCCACTTCATGAGCGCGGCCCAGTTCGCGCAGTGGGGCTGGAGGGTGCCGTTCCTCATCTCGTTCGTCCTCCTCGCGATCTCCGTCTACATCCGCCTCAGGCTTCAGGAGTCTCCCATCTTCGCCGAGATCAAGGCGCAGGGAAGGGCCTCGAAGGCGCCGCTCACGGACAGCTTTGCGAACTGGGCCAACGCCAGGATTGTCCTCATCTCGCTCTTCGGGGCCACGGCGGGCCAGGGAGTCGTGTGGTACGCGGGCCAGTTCTACACACTCTATTTCCTCACGACGACGCTCGGCGTGGACTACGTGACGGCGTACAAACTGGTCGCGACCGCGCTCGTTGTCGGGGCGTTCCTCGCCGTCTGGTGCGGCGCCCTCTCCGACGTGCTCGGCCGCAAGAGGATGATCGTCGCGGGCTTCCTCCTGGCCGTCCTCACCTACCAGCCGATCTTCCACGCGCTCACACGGGCCGCGAATCCAGCCCTCGCGGGCGCGATGGAGCGCTCGCCCGTGGTCCTCGCGACGGGCGAGTACAAGGGCCCGGTGGCCATGGGCCTCGACGCCGTGGCGGACGCCGCGAAGAAGATCGTCCGCCCGAGCCCGGCCAGGTCCGAGACGGACAAGGCCAGGAACTTCCTCAACGCGCACGGCATCCCGTTCGAGCTGGCGCCGCTCCCGTCGGCCGACGCCCAGGTCACGCTCCGCGTGGGCGGCGGCGCCGTCGTGACGGGATTCGACGAGAAGGCCTACGGGGCCGCGCTGGCGCCCGCCGGCTATCCCTCCAAGGCTGACCCCGCCGCGATAAACGCACCCGTCGTCGTCGCGCTCCTCGTCGCCATGCTCGCGTTCTCGGCGATGGTCTACGGGCCGATCGCGGCGTTCCTGGTCGAGCTCTTCCCGACGCGGATCCGCTACACGTCCATGTCGCTTCCCTACCACATCGGAAACGGCTGGTTCGGGGGCTTCCTGCCGCTGATCGCCACCTCCATCGTGGTCTTCACAGGCGACATCTATGCGGGCCTCTGGTACCCCATAGCCGTCGCCGCGATGTCCCTCGTCGTGGGGGCGCTGCTGCTCCCGGAGACCAAGGACCGGGATCTCCGCGCCTAGCGGGGCCCGCCGACCCTCAGATCGGGCGGCCGTGCCGCCTGGAGCCCGCCATGACGAGCATGCTCCCCAGGTAGGCGACCATGACGAGGAGCGACAGCCGGTGGTTTCCGACGGCCGTCACCAGGTACTCGCAGAAGCCGCCAACCATGGCGCCGATCAGGTTGGCGCCGAAGACCGCCGAGGGCGCCGACGACTCGCGGAAGGTCGTGGAGAAGATGATGCCCGCGAAGAACACGGGGAGCGGCACGACGAGCAGCGTCCAGAGGAGCCGTCCGGCGAAGGTGTACCCGAGGACGTGCTCCCTGGGGACGACGAGGAGGATGGCCAGGACCGCGAAGAGGGGCGCATACATCCGCATCGAGAACCCCCGGATGTGCTCCGCCGCCAGGTTTGCTGCCATCACCATGAGGAGGACGCCGACGACGACCACCATCGTGACGAACCACGTGGCGCCAAAGAAGAGCGTCGAGTCGCTGATGCTCTTCGTCTCAAGGAGGAGGAAGCCCATCCCGAGAAGGCCGAAGTGGAGGTCCCCCGGCCCGAAGGACCGGCCCCGCAGGAGCGCGATCGCGCCGATCGAGAAGGCCAGCATCCCCGCGATCGCGGCCAGGTAGTCGGCCGGGATGGTCCTCCTCTCCATATAGAGGAACGGCCAGTCGTCCGTCGGTATGGCGATCTTCGGAGGGCTGCCGAAGGCGGCCCTGTTGAACCAGAACACCGAATTGGGCAGCCTCTGGGCCGGGTCCTTCGGGACGCAGAGGATCATCTGGCCGCCATTGACGCTGTCGAGGTACATGGCCGGCTCGCGTCCCGTGCCCTCCTTGACCATCTCGAAGAGCTTTGGGCCTAGCCAGGGCTTCCCCAGCGCGAACGAGAGGGACAGCAACCCGTGGTCGTTCAGGAGACGGAACGCCGACCGGATGCTCTCGACCGTGTAGACATACCCGTCCAGGCGCAGGTTGTTCATGTTGCTGAACATCGCCTGCGAGTCGAGGTAGCCGAACGCGACGACGTCGTAGCCGGTGGCCGCCTTGGCGATGAAGGAGCGCGCATCGTCGACGTGGACGGACACCCTCGGGTCCGAGTAGGGCGCCCCGGCGCTGAAGCGGTGCGACACCGCCACGATGGCCGGGTCGATCTCGACCGCGTCCACGTGGCGCGCGCCCGACAGCAGGGCGGCCTCGACGTCGAAGCCGCCTCCCGCGCCCACGACCAGCACCCGGTTGCGCCCGCTGCACAGCCTGTACGGGATCAGGTACTGGGGGATGAAGCTGCGGATGAACGTGTCGTCGCGGGAGCCCGACGTGTACCTCGCCAGATCAAGCGCGGCGTCCAGGTGGTAGCCGAACTGGTTCACCTTCACCTCGTAGATCGGGGGGTCGCTCATGGTGACGAGGTTCGGCGGGGGCGCGGCCTCCGATTTCATGGGCGTCGCGACCTTGGCGACGACGATGTAGTAGTAGGGCGACCAGATCGCGTTGGGGTCGCCGCTGCGCACGATCGCGAAAAGGACCAGGGCGAAGACCGGTGCGCTCAGGAACCACCGTTTGCCCCGGGAGATCGCCAGGTAGACGAGCATGACGCCCGCGATCCCCAGGACGGGCGAGAAGAGCTTCAGCGAGAAGAGCCCGAAGCAGAGCGTGCCCGAGAGGCTGCCGGCCAGGTCCCAGGCATAGGCGCTCAGGCGCGGCAGCGCGTTGAAGAGGACGCCCATGCGCTCCCCGAGCGGCGCGAACATGAGGGCGTTCGCGCCGAAGATCCCCACCATGACGAGGCCGTTGGTCGCGGACGGCGGGAGCGAGAAGAACCGCGCCTCGCTCGAGGCGGACCCCACGACGGCGTTCCGGTCGAGGAGGAGCATCCCGATGTCGAGGGCGAGGAACACGGGAAACCAGCCGAAAAGCCACCATTTTCTCCCCGCGCAGATCGCCCCGGCGCCCAGGCCGAGGAACGAGCTCAGGAGCATCAGGTTCGCGTAGTAGGCCACCAGGTGCACGACCGAGGGCACCCACCGGATGACCATCATCTCGAGGAAGAGCGCCGTGAACGACAGCGCGAACATCTCGAGCTTCTGGCGGGTCTCCTCTGCGCGGATTCTTGTCATCGCTGGGGGGCGCCTGCGCCGTCAAAATGCGGGTAAAAGGGTGCCGCAGGGCGCGGTCCCGGCGCCAGGACATGATCCATGACGTTATCCTGACGCCACATACGGCGCATGTCTGGGGGCGGACCCCCCCCGCGGCAACCTCAATCCGAGGATTGCGGTGCGGGCGCCTCCACGGCAGATTCCGCCGGCATGAGGATTTCAGTCGGCTGCATGCTGCGCTACCAGGTCCTGGCGCCTAGCGCGGCGTTCACCTTCAACGTCCTGGTGAACACAGACCCCCAGCAGCAGCTCGTCACTGAGGAGATCGTTTGCGTGCCCGGGCTCCCGGCCGAGATCGCCGCCACGTCCAAGGGCGAGCGGGTCCTCAGGGTCGAGGCGCCGGCCGGCCCCTTTGAGCTCAGGTACTCGGCGGTGGTCGATGTCGACCGGCCGCAGCTGCCGGCCTTCGTGCCGGCGGACCAGCCTGGAAGGCTGCCCCTCAACATCCTCACCTACACGCTGCCCAGCCGCTACTGCGAGAGCGACCGCTTCGGGCCCCATGCCTGGGAGCTCTTCGGCACGACGGTGGACCGGGCCGAGCAGGTCCAGGCGATCTGCCGGTGGGTGGACGCGAACGTCGCCTACACGCCCGGCTCCACCGACGGCAAGACCTCGGCCTGGGACGTCTGGCAGACGAGGAAGGGCGTCTGCCGCGACTACACCCACCTCGCGATCGCCTTCTGCCGGGCCCTCTCGATACCAGCGCGCTACGTGGGCGGGTACGCGGTTGGCCTGGAGCCGATGAACTTCCATGCCTGCTTCGAGGCGTACCTGGGGGGAGGCTGGCGCCTCTTCGACCCGACGGACCAGATCGACCCGGGCCTCATCGTCGCGGCCACGCGGGGTCGCGACGCCTCGAGCGCGGGCCTGACGACCATCTTCGGCAAGGTCGTCACGGAGCCCGTGAGGGTCGAGTGCTCCGTCGCGCAGTCCGTGGCCGCCTAGCCCTTGTCCGCGGGGATCCGCATCGAGTAGAAGCTCCGGTAGACGAAGACCAGGGCGACCGCGAAGATGGCGGCCCCGAGGCCGAGCTTCAGGGACGGGTCCATCTTGACCGCGATCTCGACCGCGAGGAGCCCGAAGAGGGTCGTGAACTTGATGACCGGGTTCAGGGACACGGAGGAGGTGTCCTTGAAGGGGTCGCCCACCGTGTCGCCGACGACCGTCGCCGCGTGGAGCGGCGTCCCCTTCTGCTTCAGTTCCACCTCGACGATCTTCTTCGCGTTGTCCCAGGCGCCGCCGGCGTTCGCCATGAAGATGGCCTCGTAGAGGCCGAAGAAGGCGATCCCGATAAGGTATCCAATGAAGAAGTACGGGTCAAAGAAGGCGAGCGAGAGGGCGAAGCAGAAGACGACGACGAAGATGTTGATCATCCCTTTCTGCGCGTACTGCGTGCAGATGCGAACGACCTCCTTCGAGGCCGCGACCGAGGCCGTCGAGGCGTCGAGCTTCATGTTCTCCTTGATGTAGACGACGGCCCTGTAGGCGCCGGTGACGACCGCCTGCGTGCTCGCGCCCGTGAACCAGTAGACGACGGCGCCCCCCATGAGGAGGCCCATCAGGGCCTCCGGGTGCACGAGGGAGAGCCTCTCGATCGTGTCGGGGTTCAGGCGCTTCAGGAGCATGATGATGCCGAAGACCATGGTCGTCGCGCCCACGACCGCGGTCCCGATGAGGACCGGTTTCGCCGTCGCCTTGAAGGTGTTGCCCGCCCCGTCGCCCTTCTCGAGCTGGTGCTTGGCGTGGGCGAAGTCGGGCTTGAAGCCGAAGTCCCTCTCGATCTCGGCGGCCGCCTCCGGCTTCGACTCGATCTGGGAGAGCTCGTAGACGGACTGGGCGTTGTCGGTCACGGGCCCGAAGCTGTCGACCGCGATCGTGACCGGGCCCATCCCGAGGAAGCCGAACGCCACGAGGCCGAACGCGAAGATCGGCGCCGCGAAGCGGAACTCCGCCGGCATGATCGCCTGGAGGGCCGGGTTGCCCGCGAAGTGGTATGCCCCGAGCATGAGGGCGAGGATGACGAGGCCCGTCCAGAAGGCCGAGAAGTTGCCGGCCACGAAGCCGGAGAGGATGTTGAGCGAGGCCCCGCCCTGCTTGGAGGAGGTCACGACCTCCTTCACGTGGCGGCTCTCGGTCGACGTGAAGACCTTCGTGAACTCGGGGATGAGGGCGCCCGCGATCGTGCCGAAGGAGATGATGGTCGCCAGGACCCACCAGAGGCCCGGGCTGCACTGCGGATGGTCCGCAAGGAGGAAGTAGGTCGCCCCGTAGGTGACCGCGATCGAGACCAGGGACGTGATCCAGACAAGGTTCGTCAGGGGCTGCTCGAGGTTGAAGTCCCTCTTGTCGCCGTAGAGGGCCTGGGCCACCCAGCCGTTCACGAAGTAGCTGGCGAGGGAGGTGATGAGCATGAGGATGCGCATCCCGAAGAGCCAGACGATGAGCGTCCCGCAGAGGGCGGGATTCGAGGTTAGGGCGAGCGCGAGGAACGCGATGAGCGCGACCCCCGTGACCCCGTATGTCTCAAAGCCGTCCGCCGTGGGCCCGACCGAGTCGCCGGCGTTGTCGCCGGTGCAGTCCGCGATGACACCGGGGTTGCGGGGGTCGTCCTCGGGCAGGTTGAAGACGATCTTCATCAGGTCCGCGCCGATGTCGGCTATCTTCGTGAAGATGCCGCCGCAGATCCGCAGCGCCGAGGCCCCGAGCGACTCGCCTATCGCGAACCCGATGAAGCACGGGCCCGCGAGCTCCGAGGGGATGAACTTCAGGATGCAGATCATGAAGAAGAGCTCGATGGCGACAAGGAGGAGCCCGACGCTCATCCCCGACTGGAGGGGTATGAGGAGCGTCGCCAGGGTCCTTCCCCTGAGCGCCGAGAACGCCGTCCGGGAGTTGGCGACCGTGTTGATGCGGATCCCGAACCAGGCGACTCCGTAGCTGCCCAGGATGCCGAGGATCGAGGCGAGGAGGATGACGACCACGTGGCCCGCAGACTGGCCGGAGAGGCCCCCGAAGTAGTAGGACATGCAGACGGCGATCAGGACCCAGAGGACGACCAGGAACTTGCCCTGCTGCGCCAGGTACGTCTTGCAGGTCTCCCAGATCACGTTCGAGACGGCCGCCATCGACGAATGGACGGGGAGGTTTCGGGTCTGGATGTACTGAATCCAGCCGAAGATCATCCCGGCGACGCAGACGACGAGCCCCGTGAGGAGGACCGCCGATCCGGTGAGGGACCCGCCCATGAACGACACGGCGTCCAGGTCGGGGATCTTGATGTCCGACTCGCTCGCGCGAACAGACGGGATGAAGGACGCGGCAAGTGCAGCAGCCGCGCCCAATTTCCATTTATTGGGAAACTTCATATCTGAGGAAGGGGGTTTTACCGAATTGTCCGCCCAATTACCTGCCCGCCGGCGGCAATTGGGCGAGTCTATTGTGATCGGGGGAGCCTAGTCGGCCCAGTGAATCGCGTTCAGGACCTCCGCCAGGTGGTAGCCGCCCTTTGCCAGCCTCTCCTCCGCCAGGGGAACGCACGCGGCGTCGTAGTCGGGGGGGAGCGTGATCGCAATCTTGAGGATCCCCCCCTTGGGGTCGGGCGTCGAGGCCCCGAAAGTGATCCCCTCGTAGGCGGTCCGGGCGGCGACCAGGCTCTCCGTGGCCCATCCCTCGGCCCAGTGGTGGTAGTCCCCGGCGCTCTTCCAGGCGGCGCCCTCCGCGGCGACCTTGGGCTCGAGGACTTTCACAAGGTCCGCGGTGATCGTCGAATGGGTGACCTTCGTGGGGAGCGTGTAATCCCAGTAGTTGTGCAGCTCGTCGTAGCGGCCCGGGCCGAAGAAGAGCACGTTGCCCCCCTTGTCGCTCGGAAGGCCCTTCGCCGCCTCCGGGTCGGTGACCAGCTTCACCGCCCCGTCCGCCGCCACGTTGTAGTAGCCGCTGACGCAGTGCAGGGGCTGGTGGATGTCGCCCACGAAGTGGACGATCATGCGAAGAGCCATCTGCTTCGAGATCCTCGAGTCGCCGCCCCCTTCGAGGACGCTGATCGCCATGCCGATCGAATGGACGACGTCGTACGGCTTCGCGAACGGCCCGTCGGGCTCATAGGCCTTCGTGCCGAGCGGCAGGTCGACATAGTGCCAATAGAAGTTGTCGGGGAAGTCCCGGTTGAACTGCTGCGCCTCCGGGTCGAACGCGAGCGGGCCCGCGTGGACGGCCGCGGTGCGCAGCTCATCCATGTAGACGCTGATGGCCGCGAGGTCGTCGTTGCCGAGGAACTTGACGACGTGCTTGCGCGCGTCGTCCGAGAGCCTCTCCATGGCCAGGGACGCCACCGCCATGTGCCCCTCGCGGGACCAGGGGTAGGCGGGCGCGGCAAAAGCCAGCGCGAGCAGGATCACGGGGAGGGTTCTCTTCGGGAGTGACGTCATGTGCATCGAGACTTCGCCTTTTCCCGGGGAGGATGCAAAGCCTTATTTGGTCCCGTCCCCGGGGCCCGGCTGCCGGCCTCCACAAAGGCTCGCCTTTGGCCCACCGGTTCCCAGAAATCCACGGGAGCCCCTCGCCCGGGTGGCGGAACGGTAGACGCTTCGGACTTAAAATCCGATTTCCGCAAGGAAGTGTCGGTTCGAATCCGGCCCCGGGCACCACCGCGGCGCGGGCCGACGCCGTGGGTCACGCCCGCCGCCTGAGCGCGACCGGCTCATTGGGCTCCTTCTGGGAGGCGCCGGGATCGACCTTCAGGGCAAACGACGGCGTGTAGCCGTGCTCCCAGTCGTAGTTGCGCAGGATCTCCGCGAGAACGATGGGCGAGTGGATCCGCGTGAGGTTCATGCCGATGCAGATGTGCGAGCCGCCGCCGAAGTCGACGAGGGCCTTGCGGTCGGGCGGCGGCCCCTCGAGCCAGCGGCGCGGCCTGAACGCCAAGGGGTCTTCGTAGAACTCCCGCAGGAAATGGGGCAGCGTGTGCGCCTGCAGGACGGGCGTTCCAGCCGGGATCGTCCTGCCGGCGAACTCGAGGTCGCGGACCGGCCGTCTCTTCAGGAAGGTCGCCCCGGGATGGAGCCGCTCCCCCTCAAGGATCGTAGCCCTCAGCTTCGGGAACGCGCCCATGCCCCGGCAAAGGGACTCGTGGGTGTATCCCGCCAGCTCCGCGCGGAGCTCCGCAACCCACGCCGGATCGAGGCTGATGCGCTCGAGGATCCGCGTCAGGAGGCGCGTCGTGTTGTGGATGCCGGCGACGAGGAGCATGTACGCGTCGTTGCGCAGCTCCTCCCCGGAGAGGGGCGCCAGGTTTCCCGGGTCCTGCTCGATCAGCCCCTGGAGGTTGTCCGGCGCCCGCAGACCCTCCGAGCGGGCCCTGAGCACCCTGTCCACGCAGCCGAAGACGCGTGCCTTGCGCTCGGCATAGCCCGGCCTCGCGAAGTGCTCGGCGGGCGCGGCGCTCACGCTCACCCCGTAGATGATCTCGCCCTCGAGGGCTATGGCGTCGCGCATCTCCTCGTCCGAGAGCTCGGTCTGGACGACGGTCGCCTTGTTCAGCGTCAGCAGGAGCGCCGGGATCCACTCGTTCGCGTCGTCGCCCCAGGAGCCGCGATTCCCGAGGAACTCGGCGGCCTTGTCGGCCATGGTCCGGACAAACCTGCCGACCGCCTCCGCGGAGAATGCCGCCTTCAGGAGCCGGCGCTTCCTGAGGTGGGGCGCGCCGTCGAGCTGGGTCACGTACGTCGGCCCGAACACGTCCGTGAACCCGGGCCCCGCCTGGGCGTAGCTCCAGTTGGAGAGGTTCTGCCAGAAGAAGTCGTTGGCCTCGATTCCGGCGATCGTGACCCAGTCATCGCCCCGGTACCGCGTTCGGAACACCGGGCCAAGGCTGCGGTAGCCCGACGCGAGATAGCCCACGGGGTCCGAAAGGAGCTGCGGGCTCGTGTGTTCGCCGCCCGATTCGCCCGGGCCGAGGTGGAGGGGAATGGCGGAGGTATTCACTTGGAGAGCGCTGCAAGCTCGGCTGGGAGAAAATCGAACGACACAAATTGGTCGAGTGGAATTGGCGCCGCGATGACCTTCAGCTTCACGTAGAGGTCGACCTGCTCCTGCATCCGCTTTCGGGTCATGAGGCCGAGGCGTTCGCCAAGCGCCGGGTCGCCCCTCACCAGGTGGTTGTCCTCCATTGCCTGGGTGCTGAACCTCAGGAAGTCGTCGGTCATCGGCTCGTTGCGCGCGAGGATCATCGCCTTTGCGGGCGCCGGGTCCCCGGCAAGGAAATCCTCCCACCCCCTGATCGTCGCGGCGACAAACGCGCGGACGGCGTCGGGATGCTCCCTGACAAACCCCTTGTTTGCAAAGATGACCCGGTAGGGGTTGTAGCCCGAGCGTGCGATCAGCAGCGTACGCGAGGCCACTCCGTGCCGCTTGAGGAAGTAGGGTTCGCTTGTCGCGAAGCCCTGGACGACCAGGTTCCTGTCGGCCATGAACTCGCCGAGCCCGTAGTTGAGGGGGATGATTGAGAAATCCATCGCGTAGCGGGCCTTCAGGTAGGAGATCCACGCGGAGGAGGGATCGGCCATGACAACCTTTCCCGCGAGGTCGGGGAAGTCCCTGACCGCGCTTTCCTCGTGGACCAGCACCGCCATGGGGTCCCTCTCCATGTAGGCGCACACGATCAGGAGCGGCAGGTGGGCGCGGGCCACCCCCAGGATGACGTCGTCGCTGCGCCCGAGGGCCATGTCCGCATGGCCCGAGGCGACACTCTGCAGCGGGTATCCGCCGGGTCCGCCGTTCAGGAGCTCAACGTCCAGCCCAGCATCCCTGTAGAAGCCGCGCGCCAGGGCCTGGTAGAATCCTCCCTGCTCGGCCTCGGCGTACCAGTCGGCCTGGACCCTGATTGCAGCGAGGCCCGTCGAGCCGGGCGCCGCCTGCCTCGAGCATGCGCCCAGGAGCAGGCCCGCGCCGATCGCGGCGGGCAGTCGGAAAAGGGAGGGCGTCTTCAACCGATCGCTAATCCCCCATTGTACGAAGGAATCGTGCCAAGAGGGAACCTGGCCCCCGCTTGTCCGCGGGATCAGGGAACCGCGTCCCTGCCGAGGGCACGTCCCAGGGCCGCATCATCGAGGTGGTAGACGAAATAGACGGGCCCGATCCTCTCCGAGGGCTCCATGGCGCGGCAGCTGGCTGCGAGCCTCGCGACCGCGAGCTGCGCGACATCGTGGGGCAGGGGCCCGCGCCACGCCTGCGCCCCCTTGGCGTTCCATTCGCGCCGGAGAGCCTCGTTCCATTCGCCGTAGTGCTCCTGCGGGCCCCCGACGAGCCGCGTCGCGCTGAAGACGAAATAGCCCGGGCGGATCGGCCCGAATTCAAAGGCCCATCCCATGTTGACCGCCGCCACGCCCGTGTGCTCGTGGCCCGGCGGCCCGAGGAGGCTCACGTACACGGGGGAGTCCGGGTCCGTCGCCCTCAGGTTGGAAACCCATGCGGCGAGGTCGGGGAGGTCGCCGCCCCACTCGAGCGAGGAATCCACCATGATCCTCCAGCCGGACATCGGGCCGCCGGCGAGGGCGTTGAACCAGGCGAGCGGCTGCGGGCTCGCGGAAATTCCCTCGGCCGCCGAGAGGAGCGCGATCGCCCCGGCCGCCGCCCGCGCCGCCGGGCCGCGTCCGGCGAGCCGGGCCAGGGCCACGCCGCCGGCCACCGCGGCCAGCAGAAAGAGGGGAAGGATGTGGCGCACGCCGATGTTGAGGGGCGTCGCCGCGGCTACGACGGCGTAGCCCACGGCGCCCGCGGCGAGCGGGGCGAGCGGGGCGAGGGACGGGGAGCCACCCGGGGAGGCGCGCCGGACAAAAAGCCACGCCCCGAGCGCAAGCAGCATGGCGACCGTGCTCTTTGCCAGGAACGCGACCGGGAAGTAGTACCAGAACCCCCCGATGCGGAACGAGCCGAGGAGGTACGCGGCCCGCGGCTTTATCATCTCCTGGAACGTGATGAATTCGCGCAGGTACGGCTCCGGCAGCACGCGGAGCCGGTCGAGGACGGCGACGGCGTGCTCAAGCGCCGTTGCCGGCGGCGCCGAGATGTACGTGAAGCCCCCGGGGCGGAAATTCCACCCGAAGAAGGCCCAGATCGTGGTCCATCCGACCACGAGGGCGAGCACGTGGAGCCCGGTGAGCGGCGCCGTCCTGCCCGTGCCCCGCTCCTTCCAGAGGTGCCAGACGAGGAGGAGCGCGGCCCCGGCCAGCCACGCCACGATCGAGAACTTCGAGAGCAGCATCATGGCCGCGCAGAATCCCGCCAGCGCCGCCGAGAGCGGCCGCGGGCGCCGCAGGAGCCAAGCGTAGGAGGCGAGGGCTGCAAGGTACCAGAAGGCCGCGCCCGTGTCCGTGGTCACGAGGACCGCGTTGGCGAGGACGACCGGGCTCGTTGCGAAAAGGAGGACCGCCGCCGCGCCCGCCCACGGTCCGCCGAGCCAGGCGGCCCAGCCCCAGACGAGGAGCCCCGTCAGGACGCAGAGGGCGAGCGTCATCCGCCTGGCGGGCGCGAGGATCTCGCGGGCATCGCCGCCGGAGAGGACGAGCGCCTCCCCGACGAGGACGGGATCCCAGCCCAGCTCCTGTTGCACCTGCGGGTCGACCGGCCTCACGCCGCGGCGGGCGAGGGGCCATGCCGCCCACTTCTGCGTGAAGAAGAGGTTCCCCGTCGCCTGCCGGTAGTCGCCGCCGTTCCAGCCGCTCAGGCCGGCGCTCAGGTGGGTCGGCTCGTCCATGGTGGGCGAAAGCCGCCCGGCAAGGCGCGAGCCGGCCGCGGCCATCCATGCCAGGATGACGAGCGCAATGGCGGCGCTGAAAAGCCACTCGCCGATTGCGTGACGTGGGGAACCGGGATGCGTGTCCGGCGCTTCTTGCGCGGCTTTTTCCATGGGAGGCAGATCCGGGGCACCCGCGGCCGGCCTGGGTCCGCAGACCACATGAGGGCGGCCGGGTTTGCAAGCGGCTTGTGGACGGGGGCGGCGGGTGCGATCGGCGCCACATTGCGGTTGCGGGCGGCGAGCCGCCCCCGACAAGCTCGCGGCCCATGCGCAGAGGCGTCCTTTTCATTCTCGCTTGGTCCCTGGCGGCCGCCGGCTGCTCGAGGCGCGAGACCGAGGTGGCAAGGGGAGTCCGCGACCAGGTGCTTCTCATCGGCAACAAGGACGAGCCCGCCGACCTCGACCCGACGATCAATGACGCGTCCTCGACGGAGAGGATCCTGCAGTCGCTCTTCGAGGGCCTCGTCAACGTCGGGGGTGACGGCACCACCATCATCCCGGGCGTCGCGGAGAAGTGGGAGGTGACGCCCGACGGGCTCACCTACACATTCCACCTGCGCGGATCCGCCCGCTGGTCGAACGGCGCGCCGGTGACGTCGAGGGATTTCCTCGACTCGTTCATGAGGGCCCTCGACCCGCAGCTCGGAAGCGAAGCCGCCGGCTATGTTTTCCCCATCCGCGGCGCGCGCGCATTCGTCGAGGGTCGCTCGGCGGACCCCGCCTCGGTCGGAATCGCGGCGCCGGACGCGCGCACGCTGGTCCTCACCCTCGACCATCCGGCGCCGAGCCTCCTGACCCTCCTCGCGGGAACCCCGTTCTTTCCCGTCTACATGCCGTCGCTGGACGCCAACGGCGGTCGCCACCAGAGGGGCGGCCCATGGGAGCGGCCCGGCGTCCTCGTCTCCAACGGACCGTTCACGCTCAGCGAATGGAGGCCCAACGCCTACGTGAGCGTTAGGCGCAACCCCGACTACTGGGACGCCGGCCGCATCCGCCTGAACGAGGTCAGGTTCATCCCGACCGACGACGACGACGCGGAGGAGCGGTCATTCCGAGCGGGCCAGCTCCATGTGACCCGTCGCCTTCCCGTAAACAAGGTCGCCGTCTACGCGGCCGGCCATCCCGACGAACTTCACGTCATTCCCTCGCTCAGGACCAATTACCTGACCTTCAACGTGGGGCGGGCCCCGTTCACGGACCGTCGGGTCCGCGCGGCTTTCTCGCTTGCGATCGACCGCAGGCAGCTCGTCGACGCGGCGCTCGGCAGGCTGGGAACACCGGCCTACTCATGGGTCCGGCCCGGGATCGGGGGATATTCCCCCCATGGCGGGTTCCGATACGACCCTACGGAGGCCAGGCGCCAGCTTGCCGAGGCCGGGTACCCGGGCGGCGCCGGCCTGCCTCCGGTCGAGTTCACGCTCAACGGAAATGGCGGCATCACCCTCCAGGTCGCGCAGGTGCTCCAGCAGATGTGGGTGAAGAACCTCGGAGTCCAGGTCTCGGTCGCCCCCCTTGAGTTCAAGGCCTATCTCAGCGCGTCGCGCGAGAGGCAGTTCCAGGTCCTCCTGGACGGATGGGGCCCAATCCCGGACGCGGCAGACGTGCTCGAGATGGGCGCGACGGGAGACCCGAACAACGACTCGACATTCAGCGACAAGGCCTACGACGCCGCCTTCCTGGCCTCGCAGACTGCGCCGAATGGAACGGCCAGGGGGGCCGCCTTCGACGCGATGGAGGCGATCAACGCGCGCGAGGCGGCCTATGCGCCGCTCTATTACGCGAACGTCGCGTTCCTGGTCCATCCCAGCGTCCGCGGCTGGCGCGACAACGTGGTTGGGAGGATCCAGTGGCGCGACCTCTACCTGGCGCCCTAGGTCGGGCCGAACGCCTCCTTGAAGTGCCGGCGGCACATGGCGACGTACCGGTCGTTGCCGCCGATCTCCACCTGGGCGCCGACCCTCACGGCCTTTCCGTCGGCGCCGACCCGCAGGTTCATCGTGGCCTTGCGCCCGCAGTGGCAGATGGTTTTCAGCTCGATCAGGTTGTCGGCGACGGCGAGGAGCTCCGCGCTGGCCGGGAACAGGCGCCCCTGGAAGTCGGTTCGCAGGCCGTAGCAGAGGACGGGGATCCGCAGGGTGTCTGCGATGTCGGTTGCCTGGCGCACCTGCTCCGGCGAAAGGAACTGGGCCTCGTCGACAAGGACGCACGCGACGGGCGCCGCCGCGTGGTCGCCCCGCACTCGCTCGAGGAGGTTTTCACCCGCGCCGAGCGAGATCGCGTCCGAGCCGAGGCCGATCCTCGACTCTATGCGCCCCCGGCCCGAGCGCGTATCCTGCGCCGGCACGAAGAGGAGCGTTCGCATGCCGCGCTCCTTGTAGTTGTGGCTCGACTGGAGGAGCACGGTGCTCTTGCCGGCGTTCATGGCCGAGTAGTAGAAGTAGACCTTCGACATTGCCCGGCGACGCTTGGGCGCAGGCGCGCAAAAGGCGAGTCCGCCCGTTTGCATTACGCCGTTTCGGGGATTCATTTGCCAGCGTGACCGATCCACTCCTTGAGAACCCGCCCAGCCCGGCTGGCGGGGAGCCCCTCCTCGACGCCTACTCGAACGCCGTCTCTGCCGCCGTCGCGGAGGCGCAGCCCGCCGTCGTCCACATCGAGGTGCGCGGCGGCGAGACGCCCGGCGGCGCGGGCTCGGGCTTCCTCATCTCGCCCGACGGCCTTCTCCTGACGAACAGCCACGTGGTCCACGGGGCCGGCGAACTGCGCGTCTTCCTAGGCGACGGCCGCAGGCTCTCGGCCGACCTGGTGGGCGACGACCCGGACACCGACCTCGCGGTCCTGCGCGTCAGCGCCTCGGATCTCGTCCACCTGAAGCTGGGCGACAGCGGCGCCGTCCGCCCGGGCCAGATCGCGATCGCGATAGGCTCACCCATGGGATTCCAGCAGACCGTGACGGCGGGGATCGTGAGCGGCCTGGGCCGCTCGCTCCGCGGCGCCTCGGGCAGGCTCATCGACAACGTGATCCAGACCGACGCGGCGCTCAACCCGGGCAACTCCGGGGGCCCGCTCGTCAACGCCCGCGCGCAGGTGATCGGCGTCAACACGGCGATCATCCGCCCGGCGCAGGGGATCTGCTTCGCGATCGCGAGCAACACCGCGCGCTGGGTCACGGGCCTCCTGATCAAGGACGGTCGCATCCGGCGCAGCTACATCGGCGTCGCCGGCCAGAACGTGCCGCTGCTGCGCAAGCTGATCCTCCACCACCGCCTCGCGCAGGAGACAGGGGTCCTCGTCGCTGGCCTTGAGCCCGGCAGCCCCGCCGTGCTGGCCGGCCTCGCCGAGGGCGACATCCTGCTCGCCCTCGACGGCGTCTCCACGCCTGCGATAGACTCCCTGCACAGGCTCCTCACGGGCGACCGCATCGGCGAGCGCGCGATCGTCACCTTCCTGCGCGGAGTCGAGCTCCGGCGCCACGCGATCATCCCGCTCGAGACCCCGGGCCGGGCGAAGGCGCCCTAGCGGCGCCCCCGCGAGGCGGCGAGCGCGGCCCACCAGACCGCGGCGGCGAAGACCGCCTGGAACGGCAGGCGCAGCCAGAGGACGGTCGGCGAGAACCCGAAGCCCGGCATCCTCCCCATGAGGGCCACGTGCAGGTTCGCGGGGAAGACGGCCGCGAGAAGGGCGATGAGCCCCCAGCCGGCGGCCCGCCTGGTCCGCGGCACGAGGATCCCGATCCCGCCGAGGACCTCGCATGCGCCCGAGACCGCGACCAGGGCGGCCGGCCAGGGAAGCGACGGCGGCATCATGCCGAGGTACGCCGCGGGCTCCCGGAAATGGTTGAGCCCGGCGACGACGAAGAACGCCGCCAGGACCGAGCGGACGATGGTCCGCGGCGCCCCGGGGCCCTCGCCGGAAATTCCCATCAGGCGGAGGCGATCCCGTGGAGGAGCACCTCGACGCATCCGTCCCTGTACGCGGCTGCGCCGTAGTCCCTCGTCTTCACGGGCTTCGCGGAGCGCAGGACGCCCGAGAAGATCATGCCCGCGAGGAGGTCGGCGGCGACTGCGGGTTTGAGGCCCGGGCGCACCTCGCCCTTCCTGCGCGCATCCCGGAGCCTCTCGACCAGGGCGGCCCGCATCGGCCAGAAGATCCCCTTAAGGGCCTGGTGCTCGCAGTCGGCGTGCCGGTGGATCTCGCCGATCATGGTGCGCACGAGGGGCAGGTTGGCCTCGAGGAGCTCCTCGTAGCGGCGTGCAAACGAGACCAGGTCGGCGCGCAGGCTGGCGCCGTGCGGGGCCGGGTCCGCGGAGGCGGTCGCCTTCGCCCTGCCGAAGGCGCTCCCCACCACCGCCTCAATGAGGTGCTCCTTCGTCCCGAAGTTCCTGAAGAGGGTGACCTCGTTGACGCCCGCCTCGCGCGAGATCGCGCGGGTGGTCGCTCCGTCGAGCCCGTCGCGCGCAAAGATGCGCGCCGCGGCGCTAATCAACAGCTGTCGCGCCGGCGGTGGCCGGCGCCCTGGGGGGTATTTGGGGTGCATGCAAGCAGTTGCTTGCATTCTCCGGCCGATCCACTACGTTATCAAGTTGATTTTGAACACCGGCTGACCTCCGGAAGAACACCATGAACCTCACCACCGCACCGCACGCCTCAACCCGCGCAAGGCCATGATGGCCCCTGCGATCATACTGGGGGCGATGCTCGTCTTCGTCCTCTGGGACACCTCGGAGCACGGCGAATAGCCGCTCTTGCGCGGCAATTGGGCCTTGCGGGGCCGGGCGCGGCCACGCAGCTTGGCCGTTCGCCACGTGAAAATCGGATTCCTCGGAGGGAGCTTCGACCCAGTGCATTTCGGCCATCTGCTTGCCGCGCAGGACGCTTATGAGCAGCACAGGCTCGACCGGCTGATCATCGTGCCTGCGGCGCAGGCGCCGCTCAAGCCGGCCGACGTGCAGACCCCCGCCTCCGACCGGCTGGCGATGCTGCGCTCGGCCACCGAGTGGGACACCCGCTTCGAGATCTCGGACTTCGAGCTCCAGAAGGGCGGGATAAGCTACACGATCGACTCGGCGCGCCATTTCCGGGCGCTTTATCCCAAGGACGACCTCTTCTGGGTGATAGGCGGCGACCAGCTCCCGCTGCTCCACCTCTGGAAGGACATCGGGGAGCTCGTGAAGCTGGTCGAGTTCATCTTCCTGGAGAGGCCGGGCTACCCGGTGAAGGCCGCGGCGAGCATCCCGGGACTGCGTCTCCACCGCTGCGACGGCCACCTTCTGGCCATCAGCTCTACGGAGCTGCGGGAGCGGACGCGCCGGGGCCTCTCGCTCGACTACTTTGTCCCGCACAAGGCGATTGTTTACATCTCGGCAAGGGGCCTGTATCGGGACTCTTCATGAAGGTGAGCGAAGCGCAGTCCCGGGATCTCGTCAGGCTGTGCTGCCGCGCGCTCGACGACAAGAAGGCCAGCAACGTGAGGGTGCTCGATGTCCGGGAGATCTCATCCATAACGAATTACCTCGTCATCGCGACGGCGACCTCGGAGCCCCACGTCAGGGCGCTCCGCGTGGAGCTCGAGAAGGTGCTGGACTCGGCGAAGGCGCATATCGTTGGCATTGAGACGGCCCGCGAGAGCGGCTGGACCGTCATGGACGCCTTTGACGTCATGATCCACGTCTTCGCCCCGGAGGTGCGTTCGCGCTACGGCCTAGAGAAGCTCTGGAAGGACGCGCGGGAGGTTCCTCTGGAAGAGCTGCTTGCGGCAAAGGCCCGCCCGTCGCGGAAGGCCGCCAAGCCCGCGAAAAAGCCCCCGGCGAAGAAGAAGCGGGCCTCGCGGAAGGATTAGGCAGGTCAATCCCGGCACTCGTTTTGGGACCGCGAGGGGGCTCGGCCCCCTGCGGGATACCAAATACTACGTAGGGATTAGCAGCTTGATTGCGACTGGGTGCCCTTATACCGTCGCTGTGCCCAACTTATGGGCATGCATATAATAAAACGATAACAAACATACGGTTAAGGAAAAACATGAACACAAAACACAACGAGGGTTTTACCCTGGTTGAAATAATGATCGTCGTGGTCATCATCGGCCTACTGGCTTCGATGGCGATTCCGGCGTTTCAAAAGGTTCGCACTAGTTCGCAGGACAAGGCCGTCCTGAACAACGCGCGCCAGCTCTCGGCCGCGTCCGATCAATACTACCTCGAGAACGGTGTCTCGACGGTAACGCTCACCGACCTGCTTGGACCCACGTCTTACATCAAGGCGTTGAACACGGTCGCGCTCGAAACGTATCCTACGTACTTCACGCAGGGCACGACGATCACGATCCAGAGTGTTGCGGGCTCCAGGACGATCACGTACTCCCCGTAATCGCCCTCAAAAGGTTGTTACTCACGTCAACAGGTGTGAATGCGACGAGTATGCCAACTTGCCTTTCAGCAGAGGGCATCCAGGCGCCTCCGAGCGTTCGCGCCGACCAATCTTGTCGGGAGCAGGGATAAATCCCCGCTTCCCAAGCAGCCGCATCCCGCGGCTGATTAGTTAATAATAAAACAGATAACATATTAGTATACAAATGAATACCAACAGAACAAATACCAAGGGCTTCACCCTTGTCGAAATCATGATCGTCGTCGTCATCATCGGCCTCCTGGCCGCCATGGCGATCCCTGCGTTCCAGAAGGTTCGCACGAGCTCGCAGGACAAGGCCGTCCTGAACAACGCCCGCCAGCTCTCGGCAGGCGCTGACCAGTACTACCTCGAGAACGGTGTCTCGACGGTGACCCTCACCGACCTGCTCGGGCCGACGTCCTACGTCAAGGCGCTCAACACGGTCGCCAACGAGACGTACCCGACGTACTTCACGCAGGGCATCACCGTCACGATCTCGAGCGTCGCGGGCACCCGCACGATCACGTACTCCCCGTAACAGGGGCGTAGATCATAAGACAAATAAACCAATAATCAGATCCAAAATGAACATCACACGTAAATCAGACAAGGGCTTCACCCTTGTCGAAATCATGATCGTCGTCGTCATCATCGGCCTCCTGGCCGCCATGGCGATCCCTGCGTTCCAGAAGGTTCGCACGAGCTCGCAGGACAAGGCCGTCCTGAACAACGCCCGCCAGCTCTCGGCAGGCGCTGACCAGTACTACCTCGAGAACGGTGTCTCGACGGTGACCCTCACCGACCTGCTCGGGCCCACGTCCTACGTCAAGGCGCTCAACACGGTCGCCAACGAGACGTACCCGACGTACTTCACGCAGGGCATCACGGTCACGATCTCGAGCGTCGCGGGCACCCGCACGATCACGTACTCCCCGTAACAGGGAACGTCCCAGCTAAAACAAGGGCCGCCCGAAGGAATTCGGGCGGCCTTTTTCCTTTGCGGCCATCGACGCAGGTCTTGGGACTTGGACCCACTTTGAGGCTCCCGGGCACCCATTTCCCGGTTTTCCTATGTATTGGCTCTCTGAACAGGTTAAGGATATTGATTTTTACAATCATGGGCAGTTCTACTCATATGCATCTGTTTTATCTCGCTGAATATTAGGATAATATATTAGATCATTTGCATATAAAAAAACGCCCATTCCGGGCGCAATTATACTACATAAAGATCCACAAATGAAAATCACTAACAAGAACGCGGGCTTCACCCTCGTTGAAATCATGATCGTCGTCGTCATCATCGGCCTCCTGGCCGCCATGGCGATCCCTGCGTTCCAGAAGGTTCGCACGAGCTCGCAGGACAAGGCCGTCCTGAACAACGCCCGCCAGCTCTCGGCAGGCGCTGACCAGTACTACCTCGAGAACGGTGTCTCGACGGTGACCCTCACCGACCTGCTCGGGCCGACGTCCTACGTCAAGGCGCTCAACACGGTCGCCAACGAGACGTACCCGACGTACTTCACGCAGGGCATCACCGTCACGATCTCGAGCGTCGCGGGCACCCGCACGATCACGTACTCCCCGTAATCGACATCCGGTTCGATTTCACCAAACTCAGGCCGCCCGCACGTTGTGGGCGGCTTTTTTGGGTCCACTTTCCTGAACCATGAACAGTCCGTCACTTGCGCCGGTCCTTGCCGACCGGAAAATCTGGCTTTTCGCGGCCATTTCCGCCGTCTGCGCCGCCGTGGGCTTCAAGCTGGTGCCGGACGCGGTCGCGCTGGATGTCGTCACGCACGCGGGCTACTGGTGCGTCCTGGCGACCTTCGTCCTGTTCGTGCGGGCCCTATGGCTGTCGTTTGCGCCGGACCTGAAGGCGGCCGGCCAGGCCGGCCTCCGGGGCGTTGACTGGGCCTCGGTCGCGGTCGTCGGCCTCGGCGGCACGGTGCTCCTCGTCCACGAGGCGTTCGGCTTCAAGATCGTGATGGACGAGCTGATGCTCGCCGGGACCTCGATGAGCATGCACTTCGAGCGCACGGTCCTGACTCCGTTCCGGGGCAACAACATCCACGGCGTCTTCGTGATCGTCGAGGGCATGATGGACAAGAGGCCGCTCTTCTTTCCCTTCCTCGAGTCGATCCTGCACGACCTGACGGGCTATCGGCCCGAGAACGCATTCGTGCTGAATGGGATCCTGACCTTTGTCTTCCTTGGCCTCGTCAACGCCGCAGGCCGGATGCTCTCGGGCCGGATCGCAGGCTGGATCGGGGTCGCCCTCTGCGCCGGCCTCCCGCTCCTGGGGCAGAACGCGACCGGCGGGGGGTTTGAGCTGCTGAACCTGGTCATGATCATCGCGACCCTCCTCCTCGGGGCCCGCCTTGTCGAGAGGCGCGACGACGACACCTTTGCGGCGTTTGTGTACTCCGGCCTCCTCCTTGCCCAGGTCCGTTACGAGTCCCCGGTCTTCCTCATCGCGGTCGTGGGGATCGTGCTCTGGGTCTGGTACCGCGAGGCCAGGGCGATCCTCCCGTGGCCGGTCATGGTGGCCCCGTTCCTCATGATCCACTGCGCGCTCCACAACCGGATCTTCGACACCCGCTCGACGGCGTGGCAGCTCCAGAGCAAGCCCGGATACACGCACCCGTTCTCGCTCTCGTACATCCCGGACAACGTCGCGCACGCGATCGGATTCTTCTTCAACACCCGGACGACGGACCAGCCCAATTCGCTCGCGCTCTCGGCCCTGGGCTCGGTGGCCATCCTCTTCCTGGTGCTCCTGGTCGTGAAGCGGCTGAAGACCCTCTCCAGCGAGACCCCGATCTCCGTCGCGACCGTGTTCTTCACTGCGGGCTTCGCCGCGCAGCTGGGGCTCATGATGTGCTACTTCTGGGGGCATTTCGACGACCCGGTGATCCGCCGGCTCAGCCTGCCCACGTACCTCTGGATGGTGATTGCGGTCATGGCGGTCCTTCATCAGTTCCCGAGGCCGGCGGTCGCCAGGACTATCCTCGGGCTGGCCGTCCTCGCCGCGATCGTCCAGGGGGTCCCGTCGATGGCAGCGCACGCCTACGACCAGGAGTACCTCGTGGGGCTCGAGACCGCATGGAGGTGCAAGTTCATAGCGGACCATCCCCAGAAGGACTACCTGATGATCGACAACGACTCGATCCTCTGGGTGGCCTACCAGGTCTCGGCGACGCCGGTGGACGCCGCCCTCAAGAGGCGCGACGCCCTCGTCTTCTTCATGCGCAACCACGCGTTCTCGGCAATGTACGTGTTCCAGCGCTTCACGATCGACCCGCAGACGGGCAAGAAGACGCTGCGCGACGGTGACGACATAGGCCCGTGCTACGTGCTTGAGCCGGTCAAGGAGGAGAGCCTGTCCCTGCTGACGCTGACGCGGATCAGCAGGATAACGGCGATCAAGGACGGCCCGAATGTCCTCACCAAGCCCGAGGCGGACCACACGGTGCCGAGGAGCAGGGAGGAAATCGAGCGCGAGCGGCAGGCCTACTTCGAGAACTACCTGAAGCAGCTCCCGTGAGACGGTTCATCACCCTCGTCGCGCGCGCGCCAGACCCGCGCAGGCTTCTCCTCTTCGCTCTCTTCGGGGCGCTGGCGGTCTTCGTCGGCTACTTCGCCGTTCCGGCCGTGCCCGCCGGCCACATGATCATCCTCGGGGGGTACTACTACGTCCTCGGGGTCTTCTCGCTCTTTGTCTTCTACGCGCTGCGGCTTGCGCGGTCGAGGCCTGGCGTTATCAAATCCTGGATACAAAGGCCGGGGGCCGCGGGGCTCGCGATCGCGTGCGGCGTCCTCTTCGCCGTCTGGTCGGACTCGTTCAAGCACAAGATCCTGTTCGACGAGTACGTGATCCAGGGGACCGCCTACACGATGCACGCGACGAAGCAGGTGAGCACCATCCTGCGCGCGTACAACATAGCGGGCACGTGGCTCACGATCGACACCTTCCTCGACAAGCGCCCCTACTTCTTCCCGTTCCTGGTCTCGCTTCTCCACGACTTCACGGGCTACCGGATCGCGAACCTCTTCATCCTCAACGTGGCCCTTGCCGGCGCGCTCCTCGGCCTCCTTTACTGGTTCGCACGGGAGCTGGCGGGAAGGGGACCGGCGATTTTCGCCGTGGCGCTCATGGCGACGATGCCGCTCTTCGGCCAGAACGCGACGGGCGCGGGCATGGACCTCCACAACCTGACCATGGTCGCCCTCGTGGCGTGCCTCTCGGTCCTCTACCTGCGCGCGCCCTCCGCGGACCGCCTGAACGCCCTCGTCCTGGCCACCGTGCTCCTCACCGAGAGCCGGTACGAGTCGGTCATCTTCATCCTGCCGGTGGCCTTCATCGTCGGCGCGGGCTGGGTGCGCGCCGGCAGGGTCATCCTGCCATGGCCCGTCATCGTGGCCCCGCTCCTCTTGGTCCCGTACGCGTGGCACAGCCGGGTGCTGGCGGCCGAGCCGATATTCTGGCAGCTGCAGGCGGGCCAGACGTCTGCCTTCGGCTTCTCGAACATCCTGAACAACCTGACGGGGGACCTGGCCTTCCTGTTCAACTTCGGGAGAACAGACCTCACGAACTCATGGTACCTCTCGATCCTCGGGGTCGCCGGCCTGGGATGGGCCGGCTTCGCGTCGGTCCGCTGGCTGGCGCGCAAGCCCCGGCCGGAGCTCCCGGCCGTGGAGGTGGTGGGGGTCGCTTTCGGGGCCGGCGTGGCGGCGCATTTTGCCGTCACCCTCTTCTACTGGTGGGCGCGCTTCGACGACACCATGGCTTCCCGCTTCTCGCTTCCGCTCTGCCTCTCGTTTGCCGTCCTTGCCGCCGTGCTCGTGAGGGGCCTTGAGGTCCGCAGTGTCCCCGCCCTGAGGATCGCGGCGATCGGCCTCGGGGTGTGGATGCTCACGGGGGGAATGCCCGCGATGGCGCGCAAGCTCTACACCGACGAGAACCTGGCCATGCAGGAGATCGAGTGGGAGCACTCGATCATAGAGTCCCGGCCCGGGCCCGTCCTCATGATCTCGAACAAGTCGACGATCCCCTTCATCCTCTGGCACATCGAGGCCGTGATCAGCGCCGTGGGGGCGCAGAAGGGCGAGCAGATCCGCTACCACATGGGCCAGGGCACGTTCAAGGACGTGCTCGTCTCGCAGGCCCTCCGGCCGACCTCGAAGGACGGGCAGTTCGGGATAGACCCCGACGACCTGATGCCCCCGAGCTACCACCTCCAGACGATAGCCGAGAAGCGCTTCGGCATGAGGATCGCGCGGCTGAGCCGGATCGTGTCGATAGATCCCGAGCCGCCCGGGACGCCTAAACCCCCGCCCGCGCCCTACCTGCCCTCGCCGCTGCGCTCGATCAGCGAGCTCCAGTCGGCGAGCGAGCCCGCCGTCGCGGCCCTCACCTCGGCCGCGCTCAGCCGGTAGATGAGGATCGAGTGGCCGACGTCGGCGTCGGGCTTGCGCACGCGCAGGTAATAGCAGAGGCGCGCAAAGCGCAGGTGCTGGAACCTGTCGCGGCTCTCGATCCACTTCTTGTTCGGCAGCTCGCGCTCGAGGCGCGCGCGCGCCGACGGGTCCTCGGCGTAGAGCCTGAACATGGGCTCATACATGAGCAGGAACTGGAACTCGGCCTCGAGGGACGCCGTCCACGGGCCGCGCACCGTGCTGTAGACCTGCTCCAGCATCGTCGCCCCGATGCAGTAGAGGCCGGGGCCGAGGGTGATGTAGGGCTCGTCCTCGTGGAATCCGTTCAGGTAGGCGAGCTGCTTTGCCGGTATCCGATAGTACCGGGGATCGCCGGTGCCGAAGTAGGCGAGGTAAACGTCCTCGCCCGTCCTCCTGTGCGCTTCCAGCCATGACTTCAGCCCGGGGAGGTCCTGGCCCCAGTCGAGCGAGCTGTCGACCAGGTGGCGGTGGCCCTCGGCGGGCCCGCCCGCCAGCTCGTTGAAGTACGCAAGGTAGTGGGGGGCGATAGCGACCGATTCGCCGACGTGCCAGGCGACGAGTGCGGCGACAATGAGCGCCGGAAATCGGAGGGGGCGCCGGAGCCAGCCGCCAAGGGCCCCGGTCAGGATGAATAGGGCGGGGTAAACGGGAAGCAGATGGCGCTCGCCGATGTTCAGGTGGCTCGTGATGGAGAAGGCCCAGTAGACGGCCAGGAGGGCGAGGAGCGGGGTCAGCGGAAGGAGGCCCCGCAGCCGCCCGCCGGCGGGGGGCGCGGCCCTGAGCGCACCGCTGACCGCCAGCCAGAGGGACAGGGCGGAGGCCAGGATGAAGGGAATCGTCGACTTGAGGAGGAAGACCCAGACGAAGAAGCTCGGCCAGCCGGCGACGCTGTACTCCCCGTTCAGGAAGGCGCCCCGCACCTGGGAGGTCTGCACCACGTAGGCGGCCCCGTAGAGGAACGCCTCGGGCAGGGCGTGGATCCCGGCCAGGAAGTGGATGACCCGGCCCTCCCAGCCCGTGCGGGCGTACATGATGGGCCATGCCTCGATGAACTGGTCCGCGCGCGGAAGCGCCGGGTTGAACGCGCTGTAGCGGAACCCGTAGAACGCCCAGATGACCGCGGCCGCGACCGCCGCGTGACCCACGGCCGAGAGCAGGATCGCCCGGGCTCGGCCCGGGTGCGTCGCGAAGTAGGCCGCGGCGCACAGCGCCATCATGGGGAGCAGGAGGACCGCCGAGAACTTGGAGACGCAGGCAAGGGCGAACGCGAGGGCGGAGAGGGCGAAGGTCCGCGGCCCCGGGGAGTTCAGGTGGCGCCACCACGCCCCGACGGACGCCAGCATGAAGAGAGCCATGCAGACGTCGCTGGTCGCGTAGCCCCCGTGCGCGAGGAAGCTCGGGCTGAATGCGAAGAAGGCGAGGGACACGAACGCCCCGGGCGTCCCGAAGAGGCGCAGCGACCAGCAGAAGACGAGTGCCCCCGTGGCGACGCTCAGGAGGGCGATCATCGCCCGGGCCTCCATGAGCCTCGGGAAATGGTCCTCGCCCGTCTCGTAGAAGAACTCGTGGCCCATGACCCATGCGTCGCTGACCCGCCAGTATTCCTGGTCAAGCGTCGGGAACTTTGCGCCCCGCAGCCACACGGGGAGCGCCGCCCAGCGCTGGGGCAGGTTCCCGTTCTCGGGCTGGAGGCGGTAGTCGTCGAGCGCCCAGTAGCTGTAGCCCCCGGTGACGTGCACGATCTCGTCCGAGGTCGTGCTCTCGTGCACCTTGCTGCCGACGGCCATCGCGAAGTGGAGCGCGAGGACGGCTGCGACCGCCGCGACGACCCAGGTCCTCTTTGGCGGCGGGCTCACTTAAGCGATACGGGCCCGTAGAGGGCGTTCGTGACCTCGTCGTCCGTCAGCCTGTAGATGAAGAAGGTGTTGTCGGGCTGGGCGAGCGGCTCCTTGCCCCTCAGGTAGTGGCAGAGCCTTGCAAACTGGTACGCCTCCAGCTGCATCCCGTCCGTGTACGCGAGCGTGCCCTTGGCTTTCTGCAGCTCGATGATGTGCGCCAGGAACTTCCGGTACTTCTCCTCCTTCAGGAGGTCCCACGGGCCGCGCGCCTCGGTGTAGTCGAGCTGGAAGATGGTGACGCTGATGATGTAGAGGCCCCCGGTCAGTATGGCCTCCTTCCTCGGCCTGAAGTCGAAGCTGGCGTCGCCGACGCGCGTGGCGTCGATCCCGTAGTACTTGATGTCGCCGGACCCGAAATAGGAGATGAAGACCGGCCCCTTCTGCGGGTGGTCGCGCAGCCAGTCGCGCACGGTCGGCAGGTCCTGGCCCCAGTCGAGCGAGCTGTCGACCACGTGCTTCCAGGCGTCCTTCGGACCGACGATCTCGTTGAAGTAGGTGAGGTAGCTCGGCCTGATCCAGACGGATTCCGAGGCGAACCAGACGAAGAGCCCGCACACGAGAAAGCCCGCCCACCACGGGCGCCTGCCGACCCATGTGGCCGCGCCGGCGGCCATGACGAACATGACGGGGTAGACGGGCATGATGTGCCGGTGGCCGATGTTCAGGTGGCTCGTGAGCGAGAACGCCCAGTAGACGGCGAAGAGCGAAAGGAGAGGCGACCAGTCGTAGAGGCGCCTGCGCCACGCCGGCCAGCCGCTGTTCAGGCTCGCGGCGGCGAGGCCGGAGAGCGCGATCAGCCCGAAGAGGGCGAGCGGCGTCTTCACGGCGGTCGTGTACGGGAAGAACTGCACCCAGCCGTAGCTCCGGTAGTCGCCGTTCAGGAACGCCTTGCGATAGCGGGAGAAGCGGTAGGTGTGGGCGAACCCGTAGATGTAGGATTCGGGGAGGAGCTTGTGCTCGCGCATGAAGCGCAGCGTCGGCACGAGCGGTCCGCCCTGGTCCTCGAGCACGTCCCATCCCACGAGCGAGCGGATCCGGTGGGGCTCGAAGTGGTTGAACATCGCGTAGCGGAAGCCGTACGAGGCCCAGATGATGAATATGGCCATCGCGCACGCCGCGAGCGTCGCGGCCACCAGCGAGAGGGCGACCCTCGCCCGCCCGACGATCGGGTTGGCGAACGGCCAGCCGGCCTCGAGCGCGGTGCCCGCCGAGATCCGGACGACCCAGAGGATCGCGCACATGGGGGCGATCAGCGGCGCCGAGAACTTGGAGACGCAGAGAAGCCCGAGCATGAGGCCGAAGAGGAGGACCCTGGAGGGGCGCAGCCGCTGGGCCATCGCCCAGAAGGCGGTGACCGCGGCCAGGAACATGCAGGTGGCCGTCATGTCGCTCGTGACCAGGGCCCCGTTCGCGAGCATCGTCGGGCAGAAGGCGAAGAGCGCCGCCGCCAGGAGCCCCCCCTTGTCCCCGTACAGCCGCCGCCCCCAGAAGAACACGAGGGCCCCCGTCGCGACGCCGAAGAGGGCGATCATGCGCCGGCCCTCCCTGAGCATCCTCTCGAGGTCGTTGCCGATCGTGTAGAACCACTGGAAGCCCATGTCCCAGACGTCCGAGATCCTCCAGGACATCTGGTCAAGCGTCGGGAACTTGAAGTCGTCGTAGAGGAGCGGGATCGCCGCCCAGCGCTGCGGGAGGTTCCCGTTCTCCGGCTGCAGGCGGTAGTCGTCGGTCATCCAGTAGGAGTAGCCCGCGGTCAGGTGGGCGATCTCGTCGCCGGTGACGCCGATCTTGTCGGAGACGCTTGTTGCCATCCACCAATAGAGGCCGAGGAGGCCCGCCGCGATGAGGGTGACGATCCGGCCCTTCATGGCGCGGCTGTGGCCGCCCGGCGGCGGTCGGAGATGGCCTGGGCGCACGCCCCGATGGCGACCGCCTGCATCGCGATCAGGGGCAGCTGGTGGCGCTCGTTGTGGTTCACAAGGACGAACGGCAGGAGCATCCCGAAACCGATCGCGGCGGCGAACGCCGCGGGCGCGATGAGCCGGCCGCCGCCCAGGAGCGCCGCAAGGAGGAGCGCCGCGACCGGTACGCCCGCGGTGAGGAAGCCCGCCGCGAGGCCGGCCGGCCCGCGGAACTGGCCGTCGAAGCCCCGCCGCTTCTCCGCCCAGTCGCGCCAGATCCCGGACTCGTCGGAGAGGCCGAGGCCGTGCAGCTTGGCCAGCTCCTCGCCGGGCGGCGTGTCGATCCTCGTCCAGAAGCCCCCTCCCTCGGCCCCGAGCGAGATGAATTCCCCGGAGGCGACGAGGCGAAGCCGGTCCGAGGGCACCGTCTTGAGGCGCGTGAACTCGCCGCCGCCCTCCCGCCGGCAGAAGACGGCCGCGTCGGCGGCGCGGCGGGCGATGTTCGCCGCGAAGTGGAGCGGCGCCGCGCGGATCGCGGCAAGCGCCGGCTTCCGGAAGGTTTCCACATAGCGGACCTCGCCCAGGAGCGCATAGCGGTTGAATTCCCGGACATCGAAGAAGGGGAGCCGCCGCAGGACCGTCTCCATCCTCGGGAGCCCGTCCGCCGAGTCGACGTTCGCCAGGTGCAGCTCGAACCAGAAATTCGACTTCAGGGGGACGAAGCGGCCGAGGGAGGCCGCGTTGCGCGCGGTCCATGCGCCGACGGACACGGCGCAGGCCGCCGCCGCAGCGACCGGCAGCGCAAGCCGCCGGGCATCCCCCCGGAATTTCCAGGCAAGGGCGAGAAGCACGATCCCAGTTGAGAGCGCGAGCCCGGCGTTGTCGAGCGGAGCCAATGCCGCCACGCAGACGAGGGCGGCGCCGCCCCTTTCCCCCGACGAGCGGCCGGCCTCCAGGGCCGCCCAGAGGAGGGCGACCGAAAGGAGCACGTCCAGCCACGCCTCGCTCAGGACAGCGAGCGGGCCGCCGGGCACGAACGCACAGTAGGCGAGGAAGGCGGCGGACCCCGCGATCCTTGCGCAGCCGCCGAAGGGGCCGAGGGCTGACAGGAGGAGGACGTTCGCGAGCGCGAGCCCCGCGGCGGAGAGGACAAGGAGGGCCGCGGCGGAGGCGGCCGTCTTGACTCCCAGGGCCGCGAACACGGCCGCCTCCACGCAGACCGGCAGCGGCGAGACCCAAGCCGTCGCGCCCGTCCCGCCGTCAAAGGGGTCGCTGAAGCCGCGCCCCTGGACGAGAGCCGCGGCGACGTTGCCCGGCTCAGCCCAGTCGAACATTCCCGGGGCGAGCCTCGGAAGGTTGCGGGCGAGCGCCACGGCCGCGATGACGACGACGCCCAGAAGCGCGAGGAGCCGGAATTGACGCATGGCGCCCACTCAGCGCCTCGGCGGCTTGATGAGGTAGATCGGCCGCTGCTTCACCTCGTCGTAGACGCGGCCGAGGTACTCGCCGAGGATCCCGATCCCGATGAGCTGCACCCCGCCGAGGAAGGTGACCAGGGAGACGAGGGTCGTGAAGCCGGTCGTGGCCGTCTCGACGCCGAGGAGGCGCTTCACGATGAAGTAGAAGCCGAGCACGAAGCCGAGCGCGCTCACCGTCATCCCGGCGTAGGTGAGGACCCGCAGCGGCAGGTAGGAGAAGCTGAAGAACCCGTCGACCGCGTACCTGATGAGACGCTTGAAGGTCTGCTTCGGTTTGCCGGAGGCGCGCTCCTGGCGGTCGTAGAGGACGTCCGCCGTTTGGAACCCGATCCATGCGCGAAGCCCCGGGAAGAACCGGTTGCGCTCCGGCAGCAGCGAGAACGCCTCGAGCGCCGACCTCCCCAGGAGGCCGAAGGTCCCGGTGTTGGCCTCGATCGGGATGTCGGTCAGCCGGCCGAAGACGGAGTGGAAGAGGTCGAAGCCGAGCCTTCGGGCGCCCGTCTCCTTGCGCGAGCGGCGGACGGCCCTCACGACCTCGGCGCCCGAGCTCCAGGCGGCGACGAGCTCGGGGATCAGCTCGGGGGGGTCCTGCAGGTCCGCGTCCATGGTCACAACGGCGTCGGCCGCCGCCGCGCTCGCGAGGCCGGCCGAGAGCGCGCTCTGGAACCCGAAGTTGCGCGACAATTCGACCAGCTCGAAGCGGGAATCGCGCGCGCCCTGGGCCCGGATAAGGTCCGCCGACTTGTCGCGGCTCCCGTCGTTCACGAAGACCGCGCGCCAGGCGTTCCCGCCGGACCCGGCAAAGAGGGCCTCCAGGCGCGCGAACAGCTCCGGCAGGACGGACTCCTCGTTGAACACGGGGATCACGATGGCTACGGTCGGAATTCGGGCGTTCATTTATTCAGGCTGCGCCCGCGGGCGGCGGGCGCGAAGGAGGGCCATGCAGAATATCGCGGCCAGGAGCGCCAGCACAAGCGCGGGACGAGCTGTCAGAATGTCCGCAAAATAGGGGTTCTGGGCGATGATTTTCTCGTCCAGATTCTCCTGCGCCACGGCGCTGTAGGTCCTGGCGATGTCCGGGAGGGAGCGCCCCGGGTCCAGCCACAGGTCTATCGCAAAGTCCTCGAGCGCGAACTGGAGCGCGATCCCGAAGACAAAGTCTGCGACGCACCCGGCGGCGAGCGCGCATTTCCATCCGCGGGGCAGGTTCTCCCACCGCGACGCGATGAAGGCCACCCCGAGAAGGACGACCGACTGGAGGCATATGTGCGTGATCCCATAGTGCTCGCGGTCCCCGTAGACGGCGATGCTGCCGACGACGAAACCGGCGATGGCCAGGAACCAGAACGCCCGCTCGCCGGGCGCCGCGGCCTTCGATTCCCGCCAGCCCTCGCGCCCTGCGACAACCCAGCCGACGCACCCGAGTGCGAAGAGGAGGTTCACCTGATAGAGGATGAAGCACTGGTCGCGGAGACTTCCCCACGGGCTCGACTGCCTGAAGAGCCTCCCCTGGAAGCCCCTCACCTGGGGCGGGATCAGGGTGTCGCGGAGGTTGAGGGCGATCTTGATGAGGTGGCTGCCCTGCCACTTGCCGAGCGTCGTGACGCTGGAGTTCGAGAGGAAGGTCCCGGCCCAGCCGTACTCGGCGACCGACCAGGAAAACCACGGCGCGAGGACGCACGCCCCGGCGAGGACCGCCACGACGGTCATCCAGGCGAACGAGGCCCTCCAGCCTCGCTGGAAGCCCATGGCGATCCAGAGGACAGCGAGCGTCGCGACGTAGGGCCCGGCGGAGTAGTGGGTCACGACCGCGCCGGCGAGGCAGAGCGCGCAGACGACCGCGGCCCGCCCCGAGGCCTCGTCCTCGTCGCGGACCCGCAGGAAGAAGTAAAGCCCTGTCAGGATGAAGAAGACGGCCATGAGCTTCGTCCACGGGTACGTCGAATTCTGGAGGAAGAGGGGGTTCAGCATCACGAGGACGGCCGCGATCCTCGCGGCCCTCCTGCCGCCGAAGCGGCCGGCGAGCAGTCCCACCGGCAAGTACGCGAGGCTGCACAGGACAGTCGTTATGATCTGGTAGTGCGCATAGTCAGAGCGCGTCATCTGCATGAACGCCGCCGTGAGGACGTTGGCGAGCGGCGGCCGGGCGGGCATCTCAAACTGGTCGATGAAGAGTCTGTAGTCGGGCCATTGGTGCAAGAAGTAATGGGCGCGCTCCCAATGCTCGTACGAGTCGCCGGTCCACGCGCCCCCGGAGTGCGACCTGACGAACCCGAGCCATCCCACGCACCACCCGGTGACGATCAGCTGGCCGAAGACGAGGTCGCGCGCCCCGGGGTCGCGGACGATGCCGGCGGCCCCGCGTTGGCTGGCCGAGGTGAGCGCGATGCCCGCCGCGGCGAACGCAGGCAGAAGCGCGTAGCCCCACAGCGGCGCCCCCGATATGAAGACGGCCCATGCGACGCCCCAGGCCGCGACGAGCGAGAGCGCGGCCCCCGCGACGACGGACTCGGCCAGGCTCAGGCGGAAGAACCTTATGAAATTGAGCGAGATCCCGAAGGCGACGCCCAGGACCAGGAGGATGCAAACAAGCGTGTCGGCGATCATGGGGCCGCCCTAGGGCATGACACCCCGGCCCCGATGGCAATGATCTCCTGCCTCGGCGGCCCTCAGCCCAGGTTGTACTTCAGGATTGCCCAGATCGCCCGGAAGCCGTCCCGCCAGCCGATCTTCTTGCCCTCGGCGTACGTGCGCCCGTAGTAGCCGATCCCGACCTCGAAGATGACGACGTTCAGGCGCGCGACCTTGGCCGTGATCTCGGGCTCGAAGCCGAAGCGGTCCTCCTCGATCGTTATCTTCCCCAGCACGTCCCGGCGGAACACCTTGTAGCAGGTCTCCATGTCCGTGAGGTTCAGGTTGGTCATCATGTTGGAGAAGAGCGTCAGGAACTTGTTGCCGATCATGTGCCAGAAGTAGCACACGCGGTGGGGCTCCCCGCCCATGAACCTCGAGCCAAAGACGACGTCCGCCTTTCCCTCGACGATCGGCCTCATGAGCTTCGGATATTCGTCCGGGTCGTACTCGAGGTCGGCGTCCTGGACGATGACGGCGTCCCCCGTCGCGGCGGCGAAGCCCGTCCGGAGCGACGCGCCCTTGCCCATGTTCGACTCGTGGTAGATGACCTTGTCCACGAGGGGCTCGATCTGGGTCCGGAGGAGGTCCCGGGTGCCGTCGCGCGAGCAGTCGTCGACCACGATGATCTCCTTGTCGGGGTACGGCGAGTTGCGCACCCGCTCGATGATGGTCCTGATGGTCTTGGCCTCGTTGTAGCAGGGAATGACGATCGAAAGCTTCATTCGAAAGGAGCCCCAACAATGCAACGCGGCGCGGCCAACGGAAGCTTTTATCGGCCCGGCACGGGGAGCGGGCCGACGGCCTCCACCCAGGCGTCCGCGGTGCCCGGCGAACCGCGTGTGGCGACCCACGGCTCGAAGCGCGTCGGGTCGAAGAACCTCGGCGTGTGCGCCAGTGCGCCGCCGCCGGAGGCGAGGATCGAGAAGCGCGTCCGCAGGTCGTCCCTGAGCGCCTGCCTCACGATCGCGTCCCACCAGGGGCTCTGCGGCGGCGGGTAGAGCCAGGGCGCGTCGATCCGCGCGACGATGAGCCCGTTCGTTATGGGCAGGGGAGGAGTCACGCACACCGGGGACAGGAGGTTCTCGGCCATGATGAGTCGCGCATGCCCGGGATCCGTGCGTATCAGGACCAGCTGGTTCATCATCCCCGGGCGCCCGCTCGAGAGGAGCACCGTCTGGCTTCCATTTGGCGAGGGAAGGACCCTCACCGCGATCGCAACCGGGCCGAACACCGCCTCCTGGCTCCGGGCAATCCACATGCTCGGGTAATCGAGGAGGCGGGCGGCGAAGGCATACACGGACGGGCTCTCCTTCTTGAAAAGGATCCTCTGCTCGGCGGAGGCGAGCGCCACGTAGACGATGGTCCAGACGCTGGCGAATGCCGCGAGGAACCGGATCACGTTTCGGGCGGGCCCGGCGAGGGAGCCGCTGAAAATGGCCATGAGCCCGATCGTCGTCGTGACGGTGGCGCCCGCGAAGAGCTCGGTCGTGTAGCGCGTCACGGCGCCGGCGAAGCAGAAGAGGATGAACGCGGCGAAGGCCGACGAGAGCGCGGCGGCGTAAACCGTTCGCCGCAGCGCTGCCGAGCCGGGATCGCGGCGCGCGCGCCACGCCCAAGCGAGCGCCGCCAGGGACGCGAGCTGGACAGGGATGGAGACAAGGGCGCCGTGCACCTCGTCGATCCCCAGGTGGCCGGCCGGCTCGCCCCCAGGGGGCACGGCGAGGACAAACGGAAAGTAGGGGCTCAGGTCGGGGAGGGCGAAGAGATAGACCCACGAATTGTACCCGAAGTACCGAAGGCTGAAGTGCACGATCTGCCTCTCGTCGGTGCCCCAGAGCTGGTAGCTCTGGCCGAACTCGAGCGGGCTCCCGAAGCGGGCGACATTGTAGGCGAGGAGGGCGAGCCCTCCCGCAGCGGCGACCGCGGCCGCGAGCGGAAGCCGCCTGTCGGCCGGGCGCCGCATATCGAACATGAGGGCGATCACGGCCGCGCCCGCGAAGAGGGACGTCGGCCGCGAACCCATCATGAGGGCGACCGCTGACCCGGCCGCGAGTGCCCAGCGGCCGCCGTCCTCGGAGTCCAGGCAGCGCCAGAGGAAATACAGGGCCCACCACAGGCACGCGCACTCGGCCGCGATAGGGAGCTCCCAGGCGTCCGGACGGCGCAGGGTGACCGGAAGCCACGATGCGCAGAGCGCGACGATGAGGATCCCGCCTGCGGCGAGCGGGGAGAGCGCAGGAAAATGCCGCCGACGGACTCCGGCGATCAGGAAAGCGAGTGCGGCGACCCCGGCGGAGGCGAACGCCGCCACCGCGAGGCGCTGCGGGAGGTGGTGTCCGAAGACCACCTTCCAGGGCAGCATGAGGAGGACGGGCGTGGGCCCGAAGTAGAGGTAGAACTTGCCATGGTACAAGCTCGCGTCCGAGAGCCTCCAAGGCGCGTTCTGCCACGGATCGTACGGGTCGCGCAGCCGCAGGAGCTCGGGTGCCGGCAGGACGGAAAGGCTCGTGTGTCCCTCCAGGAATCCGTCGACGAGATATTCGTAGTGGTGCCAGGCGTCCCCGCGGTCGCCCTCAAATATGGACGCCCCGTTTGCGATCCAGAAGAGGAGGGCTGCGCAGGCCGCGAGCGCCGCCCAGAGGGGAGCGTTGCCCGAGCCGGTGCGCTGGACGGGCGGGCTCACGGACGGGGCGCCGCGGGGGCGATTGACTCGACATAGGGTGAATCCGTGTCCTCCGGCGACCCTGTGCGCACCGCCGGTTCGAGGTCCGTCGCGTCGTCCGCGCGGGTCGAATGGGTGCTGGAGCCGCCGAGGGGCCATTCGACCGAGAAGAGCGTCTGGCGCTCCTTGAGGACGGCGGGATCCTTGACGGCGTCCCAATAGGGATGCTCGGGCGGCGGGTAGAGCCATGGGGCGCTCAGCCTGAATGGGAGGCGGCCGCCCGGCGCCGGGACGGCGCTCGTCGCCAGGATCACGTGCTGGTTCTCGGCGAGGATCAGCCTGATCGCGCCCCCTCTTGCCTCGCCCAGCAGCTGGTTGACCCTCTGCGGGCGGCCGCTCGCGACGAGCACCGTGTCCCCCCCGGTCGCGCCGGGAGGCACCCGCACCACGAGGTCCACCGGCCCGAAGCGCGTGCCGTGGCTCTCCGCCCACCACAGGCTGGGGTAGTCGAGGGCATGGGCGAACGCGGCGTAAGTCCGCGGATTTGTCTGCCTCATGAAGCCGCGGAATTCCGCGGACGCGAGCCACACGCAAGCGACGGTCCAGACCGAGGCCGCCGCCGCCAGCATCCTCAAGGCGCGCCCGGCGGCGTCCCGCCGGCTGAAGACGACGCACAGGCCGACCGCGGTCACCACGGTCCAACCCGCGGTGAGTTCGGTCGTGTAGCGCGAGCATGCCCCCGCCCAGCAGAAGAGGACCATCGCGGCAAATGCGCTGGCCGCCGCCGAGGCCCCGAGGACGAGTCCCAGGGCCCCCGGGGCCGCCGGCAGGCGGTTGCGCCACGCCCACGCAAGCGCAGCGAGGCCCGCAATGTGCACCGGCACCATGAAGAGAACCCCGTAGATCTCCTCGAATCCCATGTACCCCGAGGGGAACGGATTCGCCCAGAAGGGGTGCAGAAAGGGGAAATAGGGCCCAAACCTGGGCCACGAGAACAGGTAGGTCCACGCGTTGAACGGGATGAGCGCCGGGTTGAAGAAGCGGGTTCCGCGGTAGTCCTCGCCCCAGAGCTGGTAGCTCTGGCCGAACTCGAGCCATCGGCCGAAGCGGGCGTGGTTGTAGAGGAGGAGGGCGACGCCTCCCGCGAACGCGAGGGCGGGGGCCGCGAGCGAGGCCCGTCGCCACGGCCTGCGCACGCCGTCCGGGCCCGCCGCCGACGCGAGAGAGAGCGCGGCTATCGCGGCCGCGGCGAAGAGGAAGGTGATCCGGCAACCCATGAGGACCGCGAGCGCCGCGCCGGTCGCGACGGCCCAGCGGGCCCGCCCGCCCGAGTCGTGGAATTTCCACAGGAAATAGAGCGCCCACCACAGGCAGGCCGCGGCCGAGACGATCGGCAGCTCCCATATCCCGGGCCTGCGCAGCGTCACCGGCAGCCAGGAGGCGTGGAAGGCCACGAGGAGGATCCCCCCGAGCGCGGCGGCGGACAGGCCCGGGAAGTGCCGGCGGCGAACCTCCCAGAGGAGGAGCCCGAGCGCGGCGATGCCGCCAGCCGCGAACGCGGCGACCGCCAGGCGCTGGGGGAGCGCATGGCCCGTCACGAGCTCCCATGGGGCCATCAGGACGAGCGCGGGGGAGGGCCCGTAGTAGAGGTAGTACTTTCCGTGATACAGGCTCGCGTCCCAGAGCCTGAAGGGCCCGTTCCGCGCGGGGTCGTAGGGGTCGCTCAGCGCCGTGAGCTGCGGCGCCGGCAGGACGGACAGGTACGTGTGCCCGTGCAGGAATCCCTCCGCCAGGAACTCGTACTGGTGCCAGACATTGGTGCGGTCGCCGCCCCAGGGGGCGACCGCGTCGGCGGTCCAGAAGGCGGCCGCGGCGCATGCCGCCGCCGAGAGGATGAGGGCGAGCCGGGCCGGGAGCATTCCGACCGGGGCGCTCACGGGCGCGCCTCCTTCGCCGCCATCTCGGCCTTCACGGCGGCCGTGATCGCAAGCGCGTCGGGATGCCACGGCTGAATCTTGAGCGCCTCCCCGGCCTCGCCGAGCGCGGCCGCGTCGTCACCCACGGTGTACGCCGCGCGGGCGAGCAGCACGTGGTCCTGGACGAAGGTCGATGGGTCCTGGACGTTCCCGAGATTGGAGAAGGCGGCGGCTCCGGCGAGTGCTACGAGGCCGGCCAGCGCCGCGCGCGCGCCGGCGCTCCAGCCCCTCCAGAAACCCGGCCTGGACAGCGCGCCGCCCGCGAGCGCGGCCGTGATGGCCGCGAGCGGGAGGCGGAACCTCGCGCTCACGAAGAAGAGCAGGACCGAGGCCGCGCACGCGGCCGAGACGGCGGCCAGCGCAACCGCCGCCCTCGGGGACTCGGACGCGAGCCTGGCGGACCCGGCGACCCCGAGCATGAGGAGGGCGCCCCAGCATATCGGGTTCCAGCGCAGCCAGGGCGAGCGCGCCTTGTGGAACGCAAACGTCTTGTTGTTGTACTGCTCCCAGTTGTTCAGGAGCGCGTAGGCCTTGCGCGCCAGGAGCCCGCCCCAGCGCAGGGGATGCGACGAGACCTCGCCCAGGAACCTCATCCTCCAGTGGGCGTTCATGAGCGCGATGTCCGGCGGCTGGCCGCCCGTCTCCTCCTCGTAGAGGAGGATGGACTCGGCCCGCGCGGGGTTGGCCCGCGCGACCGCGGGCGGGAGGCTGACCCCCTGCGTGTAGTAGCGCCCATTGGCGCCGGGCCTGTTCGCCGCCCAGAGGTTGTAGGCCCCCTGCCACGGCAGGAATCCGGCGACGCCGCATACGCTCCACTGCCAGGCCGACGCGGCGCAGAAGAGCGCGATCCCCGCGAGCGAGGCCCCGACGATGCGCGCGCGCACCCTCGGAGGGCCTCTTTGGAGCAGCGCAAGGACGGGGAGGACGGCCCAGACGAAGAGATAGTTCGGTCGGACGAGCGCCGCCGCGGCCCACGAGACACCGGCGCCGGCCCATCTCCCGGGCCTCTCCGGGGCGTCGAGCGCAGCCGCGGCGCAGGAGAGACCCGCGAGGAAAAGCGTGAGCGAGAGCGTGGAATCGAGCGCCTGGGTCGCAAAGTGGACCATGACGGGGTCGAGTGCGAAGAGGAGCCCGCCGATGACGCCCGCCGCATTGCCGAACCAGCGCCTCGCGATCGCGGCCACGAGCGCGGCGTTGGCGGCGTGGAGGCACGCTCCGAGGAGGAGCGCAGCAGGGAAGAGCGCGGCGGCCGAGACCCCCATCCACCGCATGCAGGCGAGGACGAGGGCGTATGCGGGGGCCCGGTAGAACGGAGCCGCCGGCAGGGCTCCCCCGGCAATCGCGGCCGCGAGGTCGAGGTTCTCGCGCTCGTCGAGGACGGGAACCCTGCCGAGAGGCGTCCCGAGGTACCAGTCCAGGTGCCCCAGGGCGTACGCGAGCGCGATAACCGCGGGCAGCGCGGCCGCAAGACCTCGGTTGAACGAGTCGGGCGTGGGGGAAGTCCCCCTGTTGGGGCCGGTACTTGACACCGCCCTCCATGACAACGCGGCGCGCTCGGCCACGCGAGCCCGTTATGGGCCGCGGGTTCGCCTGCGAGTTCTTGACGGTGCGTCACTTCGGAGGGCAGGCTGGACTCCATGTCGCCCGAGGAACCCCGCGCACGAAGGAAACTCCCGCTCTTCAAGCTCGCCCTCGCCGCGGCCGTCGTGGCCGTGGTCGCGTTCCTCGTCCTTCGCGGCGTCAACTACAAGGACCTGGGCGAGCACGGGTTCTCCTACATCCGCGCGGCGGGGCCGTGGGTCTTCTTCTCCGCAGCGGCCATCCTTCCCGCGTTCAGCGCGCCGCTCAGCGCCTTCTCGCTCACGGCAGGGGAGGCCTTCGGTCGGCAGATGACGATGCCCGGAGTCATCGCGGCCATGATGGCCGCGATCGCCTTCAACATGGCATTTACGTATTGGCTCGCCAGATACGCCCTGCACCCGCTGCTCTCGCGCGTGACGGGGCACTACGGCTACACGATACCGCGGGTCACCCGGGAGAACGCCGTCGCGGTGGCCCTCGTTCTCCGGCTGACGCCCGGGCCCCCGTTCTTCATGCAGTCGTACATCCTGGGGCTGGCGCACATGCCGTTCCGCCTCTACATGGTCGTCTCGTTCCTGTCCTCCATCCCCATGACCCTGGCCCTGGTCATCCTCGGCAAGGGGGTCTTCAACGGGAACCTCTCGCTGGTGCTCACCGGCGCCGGGGTCATCGTCGCCGCCTCGGTGGCCGTGAACTGGATGCGCAAGCGCTATGCCGCACGCACCACCTGAGCCCGATTCCCAGGGGATCGAGAACCGGCCCCTTTCCGTCACCGAATTCACGCGCCGGGTGAAGGCCGTCCTTGAGGGGGCGATCGGCCCCTCGTGGGTCAGGGGCGAGGTGTCCAACCTTCGCGTCCAGCCGAGCGGGCACGTCTACTTCTCGCTCAAGGACGCCGGCGCCCAACTCTCGGCCGTCATGTTCCGGATGCAGGCCGCGAGGCAGTCGGTTAAGCTGCGCGATGGGCTCCAGGTCGTGGCGCACGGCGACGTAGGCGTCTACGAGGCCCGGGGCCAGTACCAGCTTATCGTGAGGACGCTCGTCGCCGACGGCGTCGGGGCGCTCCAGCGCGAATACGAGGCGCTCAAGCGCAGGCTCTCCGACGAGGGCCTCTTCGCGGCGGAGAGGAAGAAGCCCATACCGCAGATGCCGGCGACCGTGGGCCTCCTCACGTCCCCGACGGGCGCCGCGGCCCAGGATTTCATGCGGATCCTCATCCGTCGCGGCTGGAGGGGCAGGGTGGTCGTCCTCCCCTCCAAGGTCCAGGGCGAGGGGGCCGCGGACGAGATGGCCGCGATGCTGCGCCTCGCCGAGTCGCTCGGGATCTTCGACCTCATCGTTGTCGGGCGGGGGGGCGGGAGCATCGAGGACCTCTGGGCGTTCAACGAGGAGCAGCTTGTCAGGGCCGTGGCCGAATGCCGCGTGCCGACCATCTCCGCGGTGGGCCACGAGATCGACTTCACGCTGTGCGACTTCGCCGCAGACCGGCGCGCCGAGACGCCGAGCGCGGCGGCCGAGCTGATCTCGAGCGAGTTCGTGCGCTTTGCGGAGCGAACCGAGTCGGCCGGGAGGGCCGTATCGTCCGCGCTCTCCGAGGCGATGGACCGCTCCCGCGAGCGCGTCGCCCACGCCCGCTCGCGCCTGCGGCTCCTTTCGCCGGCGGCGCTCGTGGAGCGCGGCTTCCTCCGGCTGGACGACATGTCGAACCGGCTCGCCTCGGCGCTTCGCTCCCGGACCCAGTCGAGCCGGCAGGACCTCTCGGACATCGCCTCGCGGCTGGAGCGGGCCTCCCCTGCGACCCGGGTGGAGATTGAGTCGCACCGGCTGCTCTCGCTCTACAAGCGCCTTCACGGGGCGAGCCCGGTGTCCGTCCTCAACAGGGGCTTTGCGATCATGCGCGACGCGAAGGGCAGGCCCTTGACGAGGAGGGCCGGAATCTCCGCAGGCCAGAGGCTCGAGGCGGAGTTTGCGGACGGCAGGGTCCCGCTTCGCTCGGAAGGGGATTGAGTTTTTCGGCGGGGGGGACGAGGGTTCGCCTTCCATGTCATCGCGACCGCTCTCAATCGGCATCGCCGCTGCTGCCGCGCTGCTCCTGGCGGCGTGCGGTGAGGAGAGAGTGGCCAGCTACCGGGTGCCCAAGGAGAAGGATCCCGAGCTCCCCATGGCGGCCGCGGATTCGGGGGCGCAGGCGGCTCCTGGCGCAGGTCCCTCCATGGCAGATACCTCCGTTCCTACGGCGGGCGGCGACTCGCTGGCTTGGCAGGCGCCCGCCGGCTGGGCGCCCAAGGCCGCCTCGGCCATGCGAAAGGGCAGCTACAGCGTCCCGGGCGGCGGCGGGGAGTCGGACCTCTCCATAACCGCGTTCCCCGGCGATGTCGGCGGCGAGCTGGCGAACGTGAACCGCTGGCGCGGCCAGGTCGGTCTGACCCCGCTTGGGCAGGATGGGCTCGACGCCGCGGTAACCAGGTTCTCGGCGAACGGCCTTTCGTTCACCCTCGTTGACCTGTCGGGCCAGGGCGATCCGGGGGCAAAGGCCATCCTGGGCGCGATCGTCCCCTTCGGCGGGTCGACCTGGTTCTTCAAGCTGACGGGCACCGGGGCCGTTGTCGGGAGCTCGAAGGCGGAGTTCATCGATTTCCTCCACACGGTGAAGGCGCCCTAAGGCCATGGCCGATCTCTTCAGACTGCTCCGCAGCATATTCGTCTCCCTGAGGCTCACGGTCGTCCTCCTCTCGCTGTCGATCGTCCTCATCTTCTGGGCGACGCTCGACCAGGTTCACCTCGGGGTATGGGCGGTGCAGCAGAAATTTTTCCACTCCTTCCTCGTCTTCGTGAAGTTCGGGGACCTCCAGGTCCCCGTCTATCCGGGCGGCTACCTGATCGGCGGACTCCTCCTCCTGAACCTCCTCTCGGCGCACGCGTACCGCTTCAAGGCCGGATGGAGGAAGAGCGGGATCTGGATGACCCACGCGGGCCTCATTGTGCTCCTCGTCGGGGAGATCGTCTCCGGGCTCGTGCAGGAGGACTACCAGATGCGCCTCGACGAGGGTGAGACCAAGAACTACTCGGAGAGCCCCCGACTGAACGAGCTGGCGATCGTTGACGAGACCGACCCGAACTTCGACGACGTGGTGGCGATCCCGGAGTCGGTCCTCGCCCGCGGGACCGTGCTCCAGGTCCCGAAGCTTCCCTTCCGCGTCGTCCCGAGGGGCTACTATCCCAACTCGACGCTCCAGATGCGGTCCCAGGCGCCGGGCGCGCCGCCGACGATCTCAAACATGGGCCTTGGGCCCCAGATCGCCGCGTCGCCGCTCGACGTCACCTACAAGCAGGACGAGCGCAACGTGCCGACGGCCTTCGTGGAGCTCGTGGGGACGGACGGATCGCTCGGGATCTGGACCGTCTCCCCGCTCCTCGGGATGCCGCAGAGGTTCCAGGTCGCCGGCCGGTCCTTCAAGATGGTCATGAGGCCGACGAGGCACTACGAGCCCTACTCGGTGACGCTCGAGAAGTTCAGCCACGACATCTACCCCGGTACGGACATCCCGAAGAACTTCTCGAGCAGGATCCTCCTGAACGTCCCCGGCAACCCCGCGCGGGAGGTCCTGATCTACATGAACAACCCCCTGCGCTACGCCGGCCTGACGTACTATCAGGCCGGATACGACGGGGAGCACACGACGATCCTGCAGGTCGTCAGGAACCCGAGCTGGCTCGCGCCCTACATCGCCTGCAGCGCGATCGCGCTCGGGCTCATCATCCAGTTCCTCATCCACCTGGTGGGGTTCGCCGGGAGAAGGAGGCGCGCATGACCCGCTCGCTGCCGGTCTTCGTGGTCGCCGCCGCCGCGGCATGCGTCCTCCTCGGCTTCTTCCACCAGCCGGGCGGCCAGACGGATGCCGTGACCGCCTTCGGCCGGCTGCCGGTCCTCTCGGAGGGCCGCATCAAGCCGCTCGACTCTGTGGCGCGCAGCACGATCCTCGTCATCCAGGGCTACCAGGACGTCACCACGCCCGACGGGACCGTCCTCACGCCCGACGAGTGGCTCCTCGACGTGCTTTTCGTGCGGGAGAAGGCGGACACGTACAAGGTGTTCGAGGTCGACAACCCGGACCTCCTGTCCCTCCTCGGGAGGACCGAGGCGGACCTCTCCATCCAGCGGATGTCCTTCAACGAGATCGCCCCTCACCTCGCGGACGTCGAGGCGCAGGAGAAGCTTGCCGAGCCCGTCGATGCCCAGTCCCGGAGCAGGTTCCAGCGCTCGGTGGTCCAGTTCTACGGCAACCTGTCCCATTACCTGCGGCTGCGGCGCGCCCTCGTGCCCGACGGGACCAGCGATTTCCTGACGGAGCTCCTCGCGCTCCAGGAGAGCATCCCTGCCGGAGTCGCGGCGGTCCGCGACAAGGAGGCCGGCCGGCCGCATGACGAGGCCAAGTCCGCCGCCATCATCGCCGAGGGACAGAAGTTCATGGACATGGGGGAGGAGACCGACCTGCTCGCGATCCCGCCCGACGACGGCGACTCCGACCCCAACGCCTGGCACAACGCGGGCCACGCCCTCCTCGAGACCTTCGCCCAGGGCTACGTGAACCCATCGGTGCTCGCCTACGCCGGCATGGGCTACGCCTGGAGGCAGCACGAGCCGGAAAGCTTCGCCCACATTGTGCAGATGTACGGGAACAGCGTGGCCGAGCGGTACCCCAGGCAGGTGAAGAAGGCGCGCGTCGAGACGATCTTCAATGCGGCCGACCTCTTCTACAGTGGAATGCTGATTTTTCTGGCGGCATTCTTCTTTGCGGCGATTTCATGGATCCGGTGGCCCGAGCCGGCGCGCCTTTCGGCATGGGGCCTTGTCGCCCTGGGGTGGGTGATCCTGACCGCCGGCATCGCGACCCGCATGTGGCTCGAGGGCCGGCCGCCCGTGACCAACCTCTACTCATCGGCGCTCTTCATCGGCTGGGGATCGGTCGCCCTCTGCCTCGTCCTCGAGGCGACCTTCAAGGACGCCATCGGGACCGCCGCGGCCGGGATGATCGGCTTTGCGACGCTCATGATCGCGCACCACCTCGCGCTCGCCGGCGACACGCTCGAGATGATGAGGGCCGTCCTGGACTCGAATTTCTGGCTCGGGACGCATGTCGTCGTCGTGACGACCGGCTACGCGTCCACGTTCCTGGCTGGGATCCTTGCCATCATCTACGTCATTCGCGGGGTCTTCACCCGCACACTCGACAGGGCCACCGCCGACTCGCTCGCGCGGATGGTCTACGGCATCGTCTGCTTTGCGACCCTCTTCAGCTTCGTCGGGACGACCCTCGGGGGCATCTGGGCAGACCAGTCATGGGGCCGCTTCTGGGGATGGGATCCCAAGGAGAACGGGGCCCTCATCATCGTCATCTGGAACGCGCTCATCCTGCACGCGCGCTGGGGCGGGCTCGTGAAGCAGCGCGGCCTCATGTGCCTCGCGATCGTGGGCAACATCGTGACCAGCTGGAGCTGGTTCGGGACCAATATGCTGGGGATCGGCCTCCACAGCTATGGCTTCACAGAGGCCGCTTTCTGGTGGCTGAGCGCGTTTGTCGCGCTTCAGCTGGCGCTGATCGGGATTGCCAACCTGCCGCTCGAGAAGTGGCGCAGCTTCAAGTCCGCCTGATCACTTCGAGCGCCTGGCGCTCCAGGGGATCGTGGCGGCGCCCGCGCCTTCGAAGGGAGGGATCGCGACGGTCCCGGTGAGCGTGTCTCCCGAGAGGGCACCCTGGTATTTTACGAGGAACGGCTTCCCCTCGTAATCGCGCGCGACGCTGAACGTGACGACCCCGTCCCTGAAGGAGGCGTCGCTGATGGGCGCGTCGCCAAGGCGGCCGTGGTACGCGCCGGAGAGGGTTCCAAGCGAAAACACCAGCGTCGCCGAGATCTGGTAGGTGCGGTCCCCGCCGGGAGGCGTGACGGTCCAGTTCCAATGCCCCGTGGGATCCGGCGGCACCGCCAGCGGGGCGTCGACGACCCGGCTCAGAATAATGGTTGACGGCTGCTGGCCGGCGAAGGTGACCTTCATCGTTATCGTGTCCCCGGAGACCGTGCACTGGTGGTCGATCAGCGAGTCGTTGAACGAGATCTTGAAGTCGAAATCATTGCCCTTTACCGAGCCCGATAGGATCTGGGCCGGACCCTCCTTGCTGTCGGCCCTGCCGGTAACCTTGTCTCCGTCGACCTTGAAATAGAAATTGATCCTGATCTGGGTCCCGTCCGGGTTGGTGTAGTCCCCGACCCAGCGGCCATCGATGGGGCTGGACGCCCTGGCGCAGAGGGGGAGGAGGCAGGCGGCCACGACCGCGAGGATCTGTGGGATTTTCACTTGTGAGGGTATCGGCCTGGGGAGAATGGGGGGCTTCGGGGCCCGATCACTTCGAGCGCGTCGCCTTCCAGTCTATCGTGGAGCTTGCGCCGCCGTCGAAGCCGGGCAGGAGGATCGTGCCCGTGATCGCGTCGCCCGCGAGCGTGCCCGCGTACTTGATCACGAACTGGTTTCCGTCGCGCTCGCGGACGACGCTGAATGCGATGGCCCCGTCCTTGAGCGACGCGTCGGTTATCGGCGTGTCGCCCCCGCGGCCGTGGTAGGTGCCAGCGAGCTTCCCATCCGCAAAGGTGAGGCTGGCCGAGATTTCAATCGGCTGGTCCGAGCCCGGGCGCATGACGGTCCATTTCCAGAGGCCGGTGGGGTCGGCCGCGGGCGCGGAGGGGGCGGCGGGGGCCGCGTCGACCCGGTTCAGCGTCATGGCATCGCAGCCGATCGGGTTGGCCGCGGCGGCGCAGAGAGGCAGGAGGCACGCGGCCAGAAGGGGGGGCATCGTTCGCATTTTCATGGGATCGGGGGTCTTGGGTTGCGTTGGGGAAAGGCAGAGGGGCGCGCCGCGATGCCGGTCAGGCCAGCGGCGTGCGCTGGGGCGCCGGCTGCTGCTCCTGGTTCTCCTGGCTCTGCACCTCCTTGGCGTGCTGGAGAAGGGTGCCGTCGGCCTCCATTCTCGAGAGCTCCTCGATCGAAGGGCTCCGGAAGGGCCCCTTCGCGCGAAGCCGGTTGTAGGCGCCGATCGCGAAGACCCATCCCGAATAGGTGTCGTCCTCCGTCCGCGAGTTCTTGATCTGAGACCTAATGTTTCCGGCAACGAAGGCGGCGAGCAGCATGGACTGGCACTCCAGCTCCCGGGCTTTGTCGAGGCCCCACTCCTCAGAGACCCAGGGGAGCTGCCCGGGCCCGATGTCGACCATCACGTCGTCGCTGTCCTGGGCGTAGACGACGATGGTCTTGGCCGCGTCGACCGCATCCTGCCCCGTCACGTTCTTCTCGAGCACCGAGATCGCGACGAGCACGTCGTGCCTGGAGGGGGTGGCCGCCAGCCCCGAGCCGGCGAGGGCCAGAAAGGAAACCGCCAAGAGAGTCCGCTTCAGTATCGACATCGGCATGTGCAAGCCTCCTCCAAACTTGCCCACGTATTCCGCCTTCGCAACCAAGATTGGATTGCCGCGGCGCCCCGGCCTATCCGTCTGGCGGTGGCGGCCCGTTCGGCTTGAGGTTGGGAGCGGGCGTTACGAGACTGCCGGGGGCGAAAGTCGGTATTGATGTAGGGAATACCTGTTGGTGCCGCACGGGGGCCGGCGCGTTCGCGCCGACGGTGGGCACGCCTTGGGGGGGGCCACCGAGGACGGGCACGCCTTGGGGGGGGCCGCCGAGGACGGGCGCGCCGACGGGCGGCGGCGGCCGGGTGGGAGGCGGCGTAGCCAGGGGCCCCGGGGAGTTGGTCGAGTCGAATGCCATGACCGAGCCCTTGAAGCTGATGTAGCAAACCCAGACGACCGCGCCTATCCCGAAGAGGAATGCGAGTGCGATCGTGACTAGGGTTGATTTTCTCAAGGGATCAGGCCGTTGGCACGCCTTGGGGGTGCTGGACGGGGCGATGCTTAACGGAAATCGCCGGACATGCCAGAAGATTGCGGCCGGACCTCCGGCTAGGGCCCGCTAAAAAAGTGTAACGGGTCCGCGCCGGGTGCCGGGACGGGCGGGCGGCCCGGGGATCGCCGCCGAACTCAGGGGTTCGGCGCGGACTGGGCCACCGCGGCGCTCGTCTGGGTGAAGGTGGAGGTGTTGGTCAAGGTCCGGCCGCTCGGTAGGGTCGTCGTCGCGCTGCGCGTGCCGTTTCCACCCGAGACCGACGTGACGACATTTCGGTCGATCGTCGCGCCGGAGGGGGCCGTGATCACGTTCTGCCTGTCCCACGTGCCCGGGGACTCCTTTGTATCCGTGCCCGAGTAGGTGTAAGTCTTCCCGTTCGAGAGGGTGATGGTCCCCTTGTTCGCCATCGTGCCGGCGGCGGTCTTTGTCGCCGTGCCCTGCCAGCTAGCCGTCGTCCCGTTGGGCCGCGTCGCCGTGCCGCTGACGGTGCCCGATTGCGTGGACTTGTTCCAGGTGCGCTGCGACTGCCAGTTTCCGGTTCCGCCGGCGGCGTTGGTCCAGGTGCCCTGGGTGTTCGCCGCCCCGTTCGCGCGCGTCGTGGTCGAGGAGGCCGTGCCGGAGCCGCCGTTGCCGTTTGCCCAGGTGCCCTTGCGGGTGGTCTGCGTGTCGTCGGCGCGCGCCGGGCTTGCGAATGCAAGGAGCGAGCCCGCGAGGATCGCGGCCGCGAGATAGGGGAAAAGGGGATCTGATTTCATGGGACCGTGATGATGATGAATGATTTTCGTGTTCATTCCTTAGACGCTGGCAGCTCCCATGCGGGTTACAAAACAGCTCATGCGGGCTCCGTAAATCTACGACCCGGCGAGGCTAGATGCTCCCGGCGAGCGACTTGGGAGAACGGTCCGCCTCCCCTCCCGTCAGGGCACTACTCTGCGACCGGCTCCGAGATGGCGTCGATCGCCTTCATGACCGCCGGTGTCAGCTTCTCCCCGACGGCAAGCGCGCCCAGGTTTTCCGTGAGCTGCTCAACCTTCGAGGCGCCGAGGATGACCGTGCTGATGTTGGGATTCTTGAGGCACCACGCGATCGCAAGGCAGGGAAGGCTCGTGCCGAGTCCCTTCGCTATCGCCGCCAGCTTCGGCACGGCGGCCAGCCTGGTCTCGATCCCGGGCTGCTTGAGGATGGCGTCGCGAAGCCATTCCATGCCCGGCGTGTCGAGGCGGGCCCCCTTCGGGACGCCCTTGTTGTATTTCCCGGTCAGGAGGCCCGACGCCAGAGGAGACCAGATTGTCGTCCCGAGGCCGGGGCTCCTGTAGAGCGGGGCGTATTCCTTCTCCACGCGCTGGCGGTGGAAGAGATTGTACTCGGGCTGCTCGACCACGGGGTGGTGGAGGAGGAGGCGGTCGCACACCGCATGGGCGGCCTCTATCTGCGATGCGCTCCATTCGCTCGTGCCCCAGTAGAGAACCTTGCCCTGGACAATGAGGTCGTGCATCGCGCGGCACGACTCCTCCATGGGAACGCTCGGGTCGGGGCGGTGGCAGTAGTAGAGGTCCAGGTAGTCGACCTGCAGGCGCCGGAGCGCCCCGTGGCACGCCTCGACCATGTGCTTCCGCGACAGGCCGTCCTCGTTCGGGCGGTCGCCCTCGCCGCCGAAGAACACCTTGCTCGAGACCATGTAGCTGCTCCTTCGCCAACCTGACTTCTTGAGGATCGCACCCATCACGATCTCGGCCCTGCCGTCGGCGTATGACTCGGCGTTGTCGAAGAAGTTGATTCCGGCGTCGTAGGCCGCGTGGAGGAGCTGTTTGGCCACGGGATTGCCAATCTGCTTTCCGAACGTGACCCAGGCGCCAAAGGACAGCGCGCCCACCTTGATGCCGGATTTGCCTAGCTGGCGGTATTGCATGCTCATCGTAGACTTGGGGACGCCCGAAAAATGGCGCGGACCTCCCCGGACCGCAAGGGCGATGCGCTTCGCTCCGGCTCAGCGCAGCCTCAGCAGGAAGCCGTCGGTCATCACGAAGATGCCCATCGCCAGGAAGAGAAAGAAGGCGGCGACCCAGAAGAATCCGCTCCTGTGCATGCGCTTCCAATAGGGGCCCTTTGGCCCGGATCCGTCGGAATGCGGCCCCCCGTGGTGCTCTTGGATGCGTCGTTCGTCGTCGTTCATCGTGCTCCTTGTCCTTTGGATCGTAGCCGCGCCCCCAGAGAAACCAAGCGGGCAGTCCCCCAAACAGGGTAACACCCCATACCGCCAGCGGCCCCGTTGGGATATCGTCGCGAGGTCGAAGACCGACATTTTCCAACCCATTCTCCCATGCCTCTTGTGAACGTAGTCGTCACCCTCGTAGTCGTCGGAGTGCTCCTCTGGCTGATCAACACCTACATCCCGATGCAGGGCGCGATCAAGTCGATCCTCAACTTTGTGGTCGTTGTCGCAGTGGTCCTTTGGCTGCTCTACGGCTTTGGCATCATCTCCCACGGCGGCAACATCCACATGCCGACGGTAAAGTAGGCGGCGTCTTTCTCGCCATGGACTTTCTCGGCGCAGATGATCGGGGCTTGGGCTGGATTCGTCGCTTTTCCCGGTGATGAAGCCGGCCTTCAAGGAGCCGCAACTCATCCCGATCCGCCTGCGGGACCTGCCGGAGGCCGAGGCGCCTTCGAGAGGCTGGCGAGAATGCGGCGGCCCTAAGGCCGCTGTCGACGCCCGGCCAATCGAAAGGGAGACATCGGTCGCCGCTCTCGTCAGGGAGAACAGGTTCATCCAGAGGATGCTCGACGACCGGGACCGGCAATTCGCGTCCCTCCAGGGCGAGCTCTCGTCGATGAGGCGGGACTGGGCCTGGCGGACCCTGGGCGTGCTCAGGCTCGAAGTAAGGCGCTTCCGGCGCCAATTCTGGCAGGTGGCCCCAGGGGACGGCGATGCGAGGCGGAACCTCAGCCGGCCGAGCGGGCGGGGCACCGCCGCCTAAATCCTCGGACGGCGGGTAGGGACGTGCCCGGATTCAACCGGGGGCCCTTCACTGTGGACTTTCCGCGAGCCCGCTTTGAGAATCGACGCGGGCAGGAAGGCCAGGCCGACGAATCGGCAGACTGCCATTCAACTCCGCATGAAGAATCACCCCTCCGACGCCGAGCATTCCCCGCGAAAGCCGCCGCTGGGGGTCGCCGCGCTCGACAAGGAGAGCCTCCAGCCCAACGAGGCGCTTGTCCGGATCGCGGGATACGTGGCCGGCCTGGGCGGCTGGAGCGTGGACCTCGCGGCCTCCCGGATCGCCTGGTCGGACGAGGTGTGCGCCATTCACGAGGTGCCACCGGGCGCCAGCCCCACGCTTGACGAGGCCGTCAGGTACTACGCGCCCGAGTGGCGCGAGACGATCACGGCGGCGTTCGAGGACTGCTGCCGCGACGGCACGCCGTTCGACCTCGAGATTGAGCTCGTCGGCGCCAAGGGGCGGCGTTCCTGGGTACGCGCGGTAGGCGTCCCCGTCCGGGACGAGACGGGCGCGATCGTCCGGGTGCAGGGCGCCTTCCAGGACATCGACGAGCGAAAGAAGGCGGAGCTCAAGATGCGCGAGCACGCCGCGCTGCTCGACAAGGCCCGGGACGCGATCATGGTCCGCGACCTCGGCAACAAGATCACCTTCTGGAACAAGGGCGCCGAGAGGCTCTACGGGTGGGGCGCGCAGGAGGCGCTGGGCCAGTCTGCCGAGCACCTCCTCTACCTGGACAAGGCGACATTCGACCGGGCGAACCAGGAGGTCCTGGGCAACGGCGAATGGGTGGGCGAGCTCGCGAAGAGGAGCAAGGACGGGCGCCACATCATGGTGGAGAGCCGATGGACGCTCGTGCGCGACGAGGCCGGCCGGCCCCAGGTCGTCCTCGTGATCGACACGGACATCACCGAGCGCAAGAGGATCGAGGCGCAGTTCCTGCGATCGCAGCGCGTCGAGAGCATAGGCAACCTGGCCGGGGGCATCGCCCACGACCTCAACAACGTCCTTGCGCCGATCCTCATGGGCGTGGGCATCCTCAAGGCGGACGCCCGCGACGCCCGGGACAGCAAGATCCTCAACAGCATCGAAACCAGCGCGCAGCGGGGCGCGGACATGGTCAGGCAGGTGCTCGCGTTCGCGCGGGGCGTGGAGAGCGACCACCTGCCGATTAGCCCGCGCCAGCTGGTCGGGGAGATCGCGAACGTGATCGAGGAGACGTTCCCGAAGTCGATCAGCCTGAGCGTGGACGTGCCGAGCGACGTGCTGACGATCGTCGGCGACCAGACGCAGCTGCACCAGGTCCTGCTCAACCTCTGCGTGAACGCGCGCGACGCGATGCCGGACGGCGGGAGGGTGACCGTGAGGGCGCACAACGCGGTCCTCGACGAGGTGTCCGTGAGGGAAGCCGGCGGCGTGCGACCCGGCCCGTACGTGGTCATCATGGTGACCGACACCGGCACGGGCATCCCCCCCGAGATCCAGGGCAAGATCTTTGATCCCTTCTTTACGACGAAGGGGGTCGGGAAGGGGACCGGCCTCGGGCTTTCCTCCGTCGCGACCATCGTGAAGAGCCACAACGGCTTCATCCGCCTCGACAGCCGGCCCGGCGACGGCACCACGTTCAAGCTCTACTTTCCGGCGGCGGAGTCGGAGACGCCGTCTCCCGACTCGCCGTTCGCCCCGGAGGTTCCCCGCGGCCTCGGCGAGTGCGTGCTCGTGGTCGACGACGAGGCCTCGGTACGCCTCATCTCGCAGCACACGCTGGAGATGTACGGATATCGCGTGGTGACGGCGAGCAACGGCGTCGAGGGAGTCGAGATCTACGGCGAGCGCAGGGGCGAGATCGCCCTCGTCATCACCGACATGATGATGCCTGTCATGGGGGGCTCCGCGATGATCAAGGCGCTGATGGACATCAACCCCGGGGTCAGGGTGATCGCAACCAGCGGCCTCGAGGCGAACGGAAGCGTCGCGGGCTCGGCGGGGCCCGGGGTCATGCATTTCCTGCCCAAGCCCTACTCGGCGCACACGATGCTGCACACGGTGCACCGGGCGCTGAACGAGACGGCGGCCGCCTCAGCGCCGGCCGCGAAGGAGCCAGGACAGGAGCGTAAGGACGGCGCTTAGGAGGATGCAGGTGCCAAGGGGGAAATGGACTTCGGTGTTTCCCCACCGGGCGTGGATGTCGCCCGGAAGCCGCCCGATCCAGGAACGGCCAAGCCCCGACCAGAGGAGCGCGCCAACACAGGCGATTGCCAGGCCGACGAGCACAAGGGTCTTTCCGACATCGGGCATCGCCATGTGTGTATTCTCAATCGGCCGTCCCGGCGGCTCAGTCCATTACGAGGACTGCCGAGCCCCGGAATTCGCCGGCCCTCAGTTGCGCCAGGGCAACGTTCGCCTCCCGCAGCGGGAAGGTCCGGGTTTCCGTCCGCACGGGCACGCGCGGGGCGAGTTCGAGGAATTCCTCCCCGTCGCTGCGCGTCAGGTTCGCCACTGAGCAGACAGTGCGCTCCTCCCAGAGCAACCCATAGGGGAAAGACGGAATGTCGCTCATATGGATACCTCCGCAGACCACGCAACCTCCCCGGGCCGTTGCCGCAAGGGCCCTGGGGACGAGATCCCCGGCCGGCGCAAAGATTATGGCCGCGTCCAGGGGCTCCGGGGGCAGCGCATCGGAGGCGCCGGCCCATGCCGCTCCCTGGGACAGGGCGAACTTCTGTGTTTCATTGTCCCCGGGCCGGGTGAACGCAAACACCCTCCTGCCCTCGTGACGCGCGATCTGGGCGACAATGTGCGCCGCGCCCCCGAAGCCATAGATGCCAAGGCTCCGCGCCGTCCCGGTCTTGCGCAGGCAGCGGTAGCCGATGAGGCCGGCGCAGAGCAGGGGCGCGGCTGCGACGTCCGAGTAGTCGCCCGAGATTGGAAAGCAATATCGCTCGTAGGCGGCGGTATACTCCGCGTACCCGCCGTCCAGGGTGTAGCCCGTGAAACGGGCCCGGTCGCAGAGGTTCTCTCGCCCCGACAGGCAAAAGCTGCACTGGCCGCACGTCCAGCCGAGCCAGGGAATGCCCACCCTGTCGCCCGGTTTGAACCGGGTGACCGCCGACCCGACCTCGGCCACATGCCCGACGATCTCATGGCCGAGGATCAACGGCAGCTTGGGGTGCGCGAGCTCGCCGTCCAGCACATGGAGGTCCGTGCGGCAGACCGCGCAGGCGCCCACGCGCACGAGAACCTGGTCGGCCGCGGGCGCGGGCCGCGGGACGTCCGCCTCCATCAGGGCCTGCTTCGGGCCGTTCAATACCATCGCGCGCATGAGTGCACGATACCCGCTTTGCGCGCCTATTGGCAAACCAAGTCCCCACAATTGCGCCGCGGGCGGCGCCGGTGGGGGCGCCAAAGGAAACTGCTTGGCCCCCCCGCATGACCTGCAACAGTGCCGTTCGCCCCGATGACCAGCCGTCCAGCCGCAACACTAAGCCCCCGGGACAAGGGGGCGCTCTGCCTGGGGGCCCTGGGAGTCGTCTTCGGCGACATCGGGACAAGCCCCCTGTACACGATGCGCGAGTGCGTGGAGCACCTGCCCTCCGGCGGGCGCACCGACGGCGTGCTCGGCGTGCTTTCGCTCATCTTCTGGTCCCTCGTCCTCGTGGTCAGCGTCAAGTACCTGTGGTACGTGATGACGGCCGACAACCACGGCGAGGGGGGCATATTTGCCCTGCTGGCCCTGATCCACAGCGGCGACGACGCCGAGCCCGGCCCCAAGCCCAGGCAGCGTGCTCTCGGGCCGGCCGTCATCATGATCCTTATTGGCGCGGCGCTCCTCTACGGCGACGGCGTCATCACGCCTGCGATTTCCGTCCTCGGTGCGGCGGAGGGCTTCAACCTCATAAGCCCGGTGTTCACCCCCTATGTCACCGGAATGGCCTGCGCCATCCTCGCGGCGCTCTTCTGGTTCCAGCACAAGGGCACGAAGAGGATCGGGGGAGTCTTCGGGCCGGTGATGCTCGCCTGGTTCGTGACGATCGGGGCCCTCGGCGCCTGGTACCTCTTCATGTACCCCGGGGTCCTCCGCGCCCTCAACCCGGCCTATGGGATCGCCCTGTTGCATAATCCGCCCGCCAGGGTGGCGACCATGCTCGGCTCGGTCGTCCTTGCGATCACGGGGGCCGAGGCCCTCTACGCGGACATGGGGCACTTCGGCCGGCGCTACATCGCCCTCGCCTGGTACGGCGTGGCGTTCCCGGGACTCGTGCTCAACTATTTCGGCCAGGGGGCCTACATCCTGAGCCATCCCGCCACCGCGGACAATCCCTTCTTCGCCATGGCGCCCGCCGGCCTTGCGCGGGCAGCGCTCACGGGCATCTCCATCGTGGCGGCGATCATCGCGAGCCAGGCGCTGATCTCGGGGGCCTTCTCGCTCACGCGGCAGGCCATCCAGCTCGGCTATTTTCCGCGCCTCAAGGTCGTGTACACCAACGCCGAGCAGTCCGGGCAGATCTACGTGCCGCTCGTCAACGCGATGCTTGCCATCGCCTGCATCCTCACGGCGGCGCTCTTCGGGTCCAGCGACCGCCTGGCCTCGGCCTACGGCATCGCGGTGACCGGGACCATGGCCATCACCACGGTGGCCTATTTCATCGTAGCCCGCCGCAAATGGGACTGGCCGCTCTGGGAGATAGGCCCCCTGTGCGCCGTCTTCCTCGCGATCGACCTGGCGTTCTTCCTGTCGAACGCCCAGAAGCTGGCCGATGGCGGCTGGTATCCCCTCGCAATAGCGGCGGGCATCCTCGCCGTCATGCACACCTGGAAGACGGGCCGCAATTCGATCTTTGCCCTCGTCTATGAGAACAACGTGACCGAGGGCGAGCTGACCAAGATAGCCTTGAGCAAGTACATCGTCCGCGTGCCGGGCGCGGCGATCTTCATGGTGGGCTCCCCGGAGGGCACGCCCGTGGTACTCCTGCACCACGTGAAGGCCAACCGCTGCCTGCACCAGAATGTGATCCTGATGTGTATCGTCACCGAGGACATCCCGGTTGTCCCGGACGGCGAGCGCCTGCAGCTGCGCGAGATAGGCGCCGGGGTCTGGAGAGCAAACGGCCACTACGGCTATATGCAGTCCCCCGATGTGAGCGACCTCGTGGAGCGGATCCGGGCGGCCGGCCTGAAGTTCAACACGCAGGGCGTGACCTATTTCTTCAACCGCGAGATGATCCTCCACGGAGGCACCACCGGGATGTGGGAGTGGGAGAAGAGCTTCTACGCCTTCCTCAGCCGCAACGCCCGGTCCGCGAGGGACTACTACCAGATCCCGCCGTCGCAGATCATCGAGATCGGACTGCCGCTGGAGCTGTGAGGACGCGCCCCGGCGGAACCGCTTAGAGGTCGAGACGGTAGCGGCACTTCATCCGGTCGCCCCTGGCGAACATCTCCTCTGTGTCCGGCAGCTGCACGATCTCGGCAAGCTTCGCCCCGAGGCGCTCGCAGGTCCTCCGGCTGGGCTTGTTCTCGGGATTGCATGTTATCCAGATGGTGGAGAAACCGTGCCTCCGGATGAAGGGGAGGATCAGCCGCACCGCGCGCTCCGCGTAGTGCCGGCCCCTGTGGCCGGGTTCGACATTGTACCCTATCTGCCCGCGGTACAGTTCCAGGAGCGGATGCTCCTGGGCCCGGAAGTTCACCGTTCCCACCGGGCCGGCGGCACCCGGGACCCGCATCTCGAACTCGTAGGCCGCCACCCAGCCCCTCGAGGGGTCGGGCGGACTGCGGCGAGCGAGGGTGAGGGAGAGCTCCCCGTCGACGAGGCTTCCAGGTTCCAGGAAATTGAAGGCCGGCTTTTCAGCCATGCCCCCAAGGTGTACGGGCCGGCCCCTTGGTCAACGCAGGGCCGGCAGGCGTGAATCAGCGCAGGCCGCCGGAGGCGAGAATCTGATCGCCCGTGACCCATCGCGCATCCTCGGAGGCGAGGAAGACCGCGATGCCGGCGATGTCGTCGGGACTGCCCGAGCGGCCAAGGGGCGTCTGCGCGATGACCCCCTTCTCGAAGTCGGAGCCGATGAAGCCGGCGCTGACCGTTCCCTCGGTCTCGACGATGCCCGGGTTGATTGCGTTCACGCGGATCTTCCTTGCGCCGAGTTCCCTCGAGAGGACCCCCGTGATCGCGTCGACGGCCCCCTTGGTTCCCGTGTAGATCGCGCTGTTCGGGGGCGTGACGCGGGTCACGGCCGAGCTGATATTGATGATGCTGCCGCCCTCGCCCATGTGCTTCACCGCCGCCTGCGTCATGAGGAGCAGCCCAAGCACGTTCACGTTGAATTGCCGGTGGAATTCGTCCTCGGTCGTGGCCTCTATCGGGACAAACCCGTAGACGCCGGAATTGTTAACGAGGACGTCGAGGCGGCCATAGACCTTGACGGCCGCGTTGATGATGCCCTGGGCTTCCTCGGACTTGGACACGTCGCCGCGCACGGCAACGGCCTTTCCGCCGGCCTTTGTGATTGCCGCGACGACGGCGTCGGCGCCGGTCTTGCTGGATGCGTAGTTGACGACGACTGCTGCGCCTTCCCCGGCGAGCGCCTTGGCGATGGCGGCTCCAATTCCCTTGGATGCGCCGGTGACGATTGCGACCTTACCTGTGAGCTTGCTCATGTGTGTTACCTTTCGAGTGTGTTTATGTGGAATTGAACGAGAGATGCTGGGGAGTGCGACGGGGGCTCAGTCCTTGGACGAGCTGTCCCACGCGGTGACGACGACGAGGCCTGCGAGGATGAATGTTGCGGCTATCATGGTGCTGTTCCTTTCTGTGTTTGAGTAATGTGTGGAGGGTGGGCACGCGTCCCGTCACTCGTGGTAGCGGGTGAGGGGAACGGTCAGCCGGTCGAGGAGCCCGGGGACCCAGAGGGATCCATGGGATTGCTCGAATGCGGACTCTCGCTCGGCGCGGTGCTGGCCGAGGCGGCTGTCGCTGCTGTGGAGCGAGCGGTGGCGAGTAGGCGTCGAGCGGGTCGCCGCCTGCGTGATGAAACTTGACCGTGTTGAAAAATAAGGATCGATGTCGGTGATCATGGGGGGAGGTGGGTTAAGTAGTTGACTAATTAGCTAGTATTATTTGCGAAAAAAGGCGCACGGATCACGTGCGCAGGTTGAAGGGAATGGTCTAGCTGGTGGTCGCGAGTTCCGGAACGGCCTTGGCTGGATTTGCCCTGACCCGGAGAAGTCCCAGCGCCATGGCGGGGAGCCTTTTCAGAACTTCCGGATCGTTCATGATCCGCGCCTGGCTCACCAAGCCCTCGAGTAGCGCCTGAAGCGCCATCGCGGCCTCGGCGGGATCGCAGGGATCGATTGCGCCCTGGGCGACGGCGTCGCGGATCGCGGATTCATAGTACTTGCGCTTCCGGGACATCATGGACCGCACGACTGCGGTGACATCGACTTCCTGGGTGCTGACCTCGGATCCCACCGTGCAGACCGGGCAACCGAGCACCCGGCCGGTCTTGGTCTTCGCCTCCATTTGCATGGAGTAAATCGACTCAAGGTAATGGGTGATCCTGGCAAGCGGATCCACGGACGAGGAAAAGCAGCGGTCGAGAAAGGGCTGCCACGTCTCGTTCCAGAGCTTGCCGAGCGCCGCCACCGCCAGGTCGGCCTTCGACTTGTAGAAGTAATAGAAGCTTCCCTTCTTCACGTCGGCGCGCTGGCAAATCTGGTCGATCGTCACGGAGCCGTAGCTCCCCTCCCAAACGAGGTCGATCGCGCCTTGCATCAGCCTTTGGTCTGCGTCGGAGGTTCTGCCCATGACAGGATTAGTAGTTGACCGTTCATCTAGTGCAAGCGTTTTTTTGACTTAATTTCAGGATCCCAACGATTTTTTCCCTTGTTCCTTTCCTTGTGTTCGATGCAAGAGATTGTTTAAAAACATGTTAGGATATCAGACCATCGGGCCAAAAAAAACCAAGAATTTTCCGAATTCCTCAATTCCGCAGGACAATCCGGAGACCTTCCTCCGCACATCCGTTCATTTTAGGGGCTGGCTGTACAAGGATCTCCTGATGAAGACGGCGTAGGATCCGTCGCCGTACTCCAGGGTATAGCCTTGGGAGAGGATCGCCTTCCAGCGGGCCACGGCACTCTCCGAGATCGGAACGAACCTCGGCATCGACCAGACGAAGTTGCGCACGGGAAGCGTGTACATCACGAACACCTCGCACCTGGGGTCGGCCATGAGGCGTGCAATTTTGTCGGGGGTCGCTAGATGACGCTTTGCGGCCGCGCCCTCCGGGATGGACTCCGTGCAGCAGAAGGGAGCCATGACAAGCCAGTCGGGAACGGGAGCCCCGGCCTCCAGGGCCACGATGCTCGCGCTGCCGACAAAAGGGTAGGAATCGCGCTGGAACCGCCGCACGTACTCCGCCGCCTTGCGGGTTTCCCCGTAGACCGCGCGGTCGATCGGCGCGCGGATGGTCAGGTTGATGAGGACAAACAACATCAGCGCGAGAGATTGCCACCGCGGGGACGTGCACATGTCCGCCAGAAGGATCGAGAGAACGAAGATGAAGCTCGGGATGAACGGCGCCGGATACTCGGGGTAGGCGCCTGTAGGGAGCACGTTGCAGACAAGCGCGACGAAGAGGCCCAGAAGCACGAGGTCCAGAGGCCTCGCCACCTTGACGCGCCCAGAAAGCAGGGCGAACGGGAGGAGCAGGCCCATGAGGCAGAGTGCGGGCGATAGGGGAAACAACGACGGCAGGTCGAGGTGCCAGTTCCTCACGCCGCGGGACTCGCCGTGGATGTCCAGCGCCCAGAACCTGAAGGAATCAGGGGCCGCCGCGATGAAGGGGGCTATGAGGAGGATGCCGAACAGCGCCGGCCAGAGGACCGCGCGCCAGAGGTTTCCCGGCGACAAGTTGCGCGCCAGGAGCCCGGCCCAGACGACGACAAAGAAGGGTGCGACCGGGAGGCGGCAGCCGGTCGCGACGACGCCGAGGAGCGACGTCGCGAAGATCTGCACGCCAATGCGCGGGCGGGAGACGAGAACAATGACCGCCGCAAGGACGAGGAAGCCGGCGATCGCGTTCGTCTTTCCGATATGCGCGAAGTACATCCACTGCAGGCCGGACACCATGATTGCGACGTACCCGAGGCCCGCGAGGCGCCCGCGCCTGCGCCAGAGCCACGCCGAACCGAGCGCCATCGTGAGCGAGGCCCAGAGGGCGCTCGCGAGGCGCTGGCCGATAAACCCGAATCCCGTCAGCTTCATCACCGCCCCGTTGATGTACGGAAAGAGGGGAGGCTGCGTGAAGCCAAAGTCCCGGTAGGGCAGGAGCCCCTGCATGGCGGCCCTGGAACTCAGGCCGTAGAAGCCCTCGTCGATGTTGAGTGCCCCGTTGAAGACCATGAAGAGCGCAACCGTTGCGTAGAGCGCCGCCGCCAGGATCACCAGGAGAGCGTCCACGCGGTTGGGGGACTTACCTGCGTCGAACCCGGCGGCGCCTTCGGGGATGGGCGATGGGAGCATCGGGATCCGGTCAATAGATTGAGATGGCGCGAACCTCGACACAAATGACCTCAGGCGTCGGCGGGCTAGAAACGCCTGTGAATGGCCCGCATGCGTCTCTATTGGTCTGGTCTTCGACTAACAGGCGCTCAAATCTCGATTGGCCATGGACCAGGACATCAAGGCTAGGGATCGTCCGCAGGAGCTGCAGGAGCTCTACGCCCGCCGCTTCGACACGGTTGCCGCCTACCGGAGCGCCATCTGGCGCGTCCTGGTGGAGGATTTTTTCCAGGCGCTGGTGCGAAGGGACGCGCGCGTCCTCGACATCGGGTGCGGCTACGGCGAATTCATAAACCTCATCAGCGCGCGCGAGAAATTCGGCATCGATCTCAATCCCTCCGCTCGCTCGCACCTGAACCCGGACGTTCGTTTCTTCGAGCAGGATTGCTCGACGCCGTGGCCGATCCCCGACAGGTCCCTGGACGTGGTATTCACCAGCAATTTCTTCGAGCACCTCCCGAGCAAGGATTCGCTCCGCGACACCATGTCGCAGGCCTTCCGCTGCCTCTCCCCGGGGGGCATCATCATCGCCATGGGGCCCAACATCCGGTACCTGAGCGGATCCTACTGGGACTTCTGGGACCACTCGCTCTGCCTCTCCGAGCGGTCGCTGGCCGAGGGTCTGGCCAGCATCGGATACAAGGTGCGCGAGCAGATCCCTCGCTTCCTGCCCTACAGCATGAGCGGGGGCCTCAGGTACCCGCCTGCGCTCGTTCGCCTCTATCTGAAGGCTCCGTGGATCTGGCCCGTGTTCGGCCGGCAATTTCTTGTCATAGCGGAGAAGAGTTGAGCGGGGGCCGAACGGCCTCCCGCGCGCGGCGTTGCCCATGAAATTCAAAACTGCCCACGGCTTCCGATCCTGAGATGGGCGAAATCCGAACAGACCGGTCCGTCGAGTTGACCGCGGGGCCGCGCGCGGCGCGCCTGCTGGCGGATCCGCCGAAGGTCGTTGTCCTCGCGGTCTGCGCGGTCATCCTGGCCCTTCGGCGGGCGGAGGCCTTCAGCAAACCGCAGTTCTATGCCGAGGACATCTATTTCTACCAGCGCGCCTACCTCCTGGGATGGAAGGCGTTCCTGGAACCCTTCGCGGGGTACCTGGACATTATCTACAGGATCATCGCGCACGTGGCGGGGCGGCTCGACCCGCGCATTGCGCCGGCCATATTCGTGTGGGGGGCCGCCGCAGCGACCCTCTGCGTTGCAGGAAGGACGCTTTCGGCGCGCTGTCCACTGCCCCATTTCGCGGGCCTGTGCGCCCTGGCTGTCGTGCTCGTGCCCGACACGTTCGAGGTGCTCCTGAACCTGGCAAATCTGCAGTGGGTGCTTGGAGCGGGTCTGATCCTGCTCCTCATCTCGGGCGATCCCGTGGGCCGCTGGCAGTGGATCCACGATGCCGTCGCCGCCGTGGCGCTGGGCCTCACGGGCCCGTTCTGCATCCTTCTCTTGCCCTTTTTCGCGTGGCGCGCGTGGAGGCGGCGCACGCGTGCGAGCGTTGCACTCGCGGGCATCATTGCCGCATGCGCCCTGGTCCAGGGCTACTTCGTGATCACGGAGCCGCCCACGTTGGCGGTGCCTCCCGAACTCTCGGCGGGGCCGCTCCTCATCCTTCCCGCGATAGCCCGAAGGATAGGGGGATCCATCCTGATGGGCTCGCTCCTCGGAGCGGACACGGACCAGGTCATCGGCACGTTCGCTGGAATTGCGACCCTGGCCGGCGTGGCATTCCTGGCCCTCAGGCCCGGGCGGCTTCGCACGGAGAACGTCGTCCTCGGCCTTGTCTTCGCAGCGGTGCTCGCGTCCGCGTTTCTTCGGACGCGCCACGCGCTAGGCCTTTACTTCCTCGGCCATGCCGACTCGCGCTACGTCTATATCCCGCAGCTGATCGCCATCTGGCTGCTCGTCACAGCCGCCGTCGAGAGGAGCAGGGTCTCGGGGATTTGCGCGGCGCTCGCTCTCTGGGCGCTGGCCGTCAACATCCCCAGGCTGCGAGAGGATGCCTACATTGACATGCACTGGGGCGCCTACGCGGATAGGATGCGCGCGGGGGAGGCCGTGACCGTGCCGACCAATCCGCCCGGATGGTACATGCACCTCCCGGCGCGACCGAGGCAAGAGTGACTTATGCCGAACGAGAAATACAAAATCGCCGTTGTCGGAAGCTTTGTCCAGGACCTCACGTGGAGGTGTGAGGACTTTCCCCGCCCCGGCGAGACGGTGATCGGCACCTTTGTGACCGGCCCGGGAGGGAAGGGCTCGAATCAGGCCGTGGCGTCGGGCCGCGCAGGAGCATCGACCGTATTCATAGGCGCCGTCGGGGGCGACGTTTTCGCCGAGGGTGCGAAGAGATTCTACGAGTCCGAGGGGATCGGCGCGCGTTTCATCGCGAAGCCGGCACACGCGACCGGGACGGCGGCGATCGTCGTGAACACCGCCGGCGAGAACGAGATCATTGTCGCCCTCGGGGCCAACGAGCACCTGCAACCCGGCGACGTCGAGACCGGTTTGGTCCGCAATGCCAAGGTGGTCGTATGCCAGCACGAGACGAATCTGGCCGTAAACGCCCACGTATTCCGGCTGGCGCGCCGTTCACGGGTCGCGACCGTCCTCAATCCGGCGCCCATGCGGCCCGACTTCAACCCGTCCATCCTGAGAACCACGGACATCCTCATTCCCAATGAGTCCGAGTTTGTCGCCCTTGCTGGGAAGCTGCGGGGCCGCGCGGCCCGCGTGGACCTTGGCACGTCGACACTCCGGGAGAAGGACGCGAGGAAGCTGCATCGGATGTGCCGCGCCTTCGGTGTCCCCACGGTCATCATAACTCTCGGCCGCCGCGGCTGCTTCGTATCGCTCGCGGACGGCACGCACACGATCATTCCCGGGCATGTCGGGCTCAAGATTGTCGACACGACCGGGGCGGGAGACGCGTTCGTCGGGGGTTTTGCGGCCGGGCTCTTGGAGTCCCGGGGTGACGCGATTGCCGCTGCGCGCCACGGCAATGCGGTTGCAGCCCTGTCGGTGACCAAGTTTGGCACGGCTCCGTCCATGCCAAGTAAGGCGCGGATCGCTTCGTTCCTGCGCGCGAGTGGCGGATGACACGTTCGGCGCCTCTGGGAACACCTCTCCAAAAAACCGAGACAGTGGCCACTGCTGGACTCGAACCAATGACTGCGTTCTGGCCCCCGGATTATGTGCTCTTGTCCGCGCAAAAATCACCCAGGGAATCGTCCGTCTACCTCACATTGTGTAACTCTGGATCCGAATTCTGGCCGACCACATAGCTTTATACCATGACCGTGCGAAATTTCGGGAGGAGTGAGGCGATTTTCGCCTTCATCTCCGCGCCCTCCGCTTCGTCGGGCTTGGGAGGCGGCGCAGTCCGGGTAGCAACCCTGACCCCAATCGCGAGGAAAAGTTCTTCCTGCCCCGCCGGCGAGCAGATGCAGAGCAACCGTGCCGATTTCTGGGAGGCGTTCGTGAAGGAGTGAGGAGCGTTGGCAGGAATGTTGACTGTCTCCCCTGTTCGCACGACCGACTTCTTGCCGCGGAAGGTGGCTTCGATTTCGCCTTCGACGACAGTAAATGACTCCTCGAAGTCGTGCCGATGAGGAGGAGGGCCTCCGCCCTGCGGAACCACCATGTCAATCAGGCAATATCGCCCGTCGGTATCGTCGCCGCTGAGCAGAATTGTGTAGGTGTCTCCCACGACTCCGAGGTGAGGCAGGCTTTGCTCCTCCTCGGGGCGCGCAAACGCGAGCTTGCGCGTAAGGCTGTCCGCCGGAATGGGAGAGATCGGCTGCGATGTGATTGAATGGGAGTTCATAATGATGGCCTTGCTTGAGGGCTCGGTCGCGATTGAAGTCATTTGCGGGCCTTCGGCGCCATGTATGTGGTTCTTGCGCGGCAACCCTCAGGCGTGTGATCGCTCATGTTGCGAATGGCCGCGGCGAAAAATTACGCCCGTGCGATAAAGACGTTTCGCCGAGGAATTCATTGGGAGCGCGCCGGTTGGTGACGTCGCCAGGGAAAATGCGAACCTTGCTCTGGCCACCCAATTAAAGCAGCTGACAAGCTTCGTCGAAATCGAGCCGAGGGCCGCGTGGATGAAGCTTCGTGGCGTCGCCATAGCCGAGATTGCACAGGAAGTTGGACTTTACGGCGCCCGCGGCGATGAATCCCCCGTCGATAGCCCCCGTCCAAGGCGCGGCAGCGGGGAAAAATTCCTGATCGACCTTTGCGTTGTCGAAGCCGGACATCGGGCCGCAATCGAGACCGAGCGACCGCGCTGCGAGCATGAAGTAGGCGCCTTGAAGGCTGCCGTTCCGAAACGCGGTGGAGTCCGCAATTTCCTGGGACTTGGCAAACATCTCCCTTGCCCCGGGCATCGCTGGAAAAAGCCGGGGCAGTAGCTCGTAGAATTTCGAGTCGTAGGCGATGACGGCCGTCACCGGGGCCTTCATCGTCTTATCGACATTGGCCGGCTGCAACGCGGGCCGCAGCCGCTCTTTGGCCGGCCGTGTGCGCAGGAAAAGGATTCGCACCGGGCAGCAGTTCGCGCTGGTCGGTCCCCATTTCATCATGTCGTAGAGTTGGTGCAGAAGACTGTCCTCGACCGGCCGCTCCAGCCAGGCGGTGTGGGTCCTGGCCTTAATAAATAGGGCATCACATGCTTCGGCACTGATGCGGTGGGTGGTGATATCTGATACGGCAGAGTTCATAGTGGTGATTTTGTGCGTCCCGATGTCAGTTCGATTGGTCGTCCTTAGAGTAGGTCGGCAGCTTAGTTTAAGGATCGCGCACGCACTATGGGGTATTACCCATCATTCCTTAAGTCTTGCGGCTCTTAGCTGGGGTCGAGCCGGAGTCTCAACAGCCGCTGAAAATCGTTTCCCTGCTACAAGGAGGTAAAGCCGACGCGGGCTCGGGCCGCAGCAAATTGGTGGACGCTACTGGACTCGAACCAGTGACCCCGTGCGTGCAAAGCACCGATGAAAATTGATGCGGACGGGGAGAGTCGAACTCCCATGCCTCTCGGCACCAGCTCCTAAGGCTGGCGTGTCTGCAATTCCACCACATCCGCGCAAGAATAGGGAGGACCCTTTGGTTTAGCGCAAACGAGCTAGCCGTGTTGCGGAGTATGAGCGCGAGGCAGGTATTCGACTCGGTCTGACCAA